>Ga0078972_1000543_pt1 | contig 155939 bp, 142 predicted proteins | sample YelNatPaOPGAMG01_FD_67568 | JGI IMG/M metagenome (GOLD analysis project Ga0078972, IMG submission 67568) | Hot spring thermophilic microbial communities from Obsidian Pool, Yellowstone National Park, USA - OP-RAMG-01 (SPADES assembly) (version 2) | ecosystem: Environmental > Aquatic > Thermal...
CAACCTTATCCGGACTTCACGATGGCCACCCCCAACACCAGGGACGACCGAAGCAAGGCAAGCCGCTACGGGCTACGCCCTTCGCGCCTTGCCTTGCTCTCAAAGACTTACACCACTTCCTAGGACATTACCGTCTACCGATCTTGCCCGAGGCTGCCTAAAATGAATTCCCAGTGCGCCCAGAGTTGCCCACCGCGTCGGCCGTTCGTCGAGCAGCGACGCCCGCCGCCGTGGACAACTCTGCACGGTCTCAACCCACCAGGCATCCACTTATCTCTCGGGGAAATCTGTTCAGATCAACCGAGCCACTTCTTACCGGGACATGACACTAGAGGGGACAGGTCAAGACATGCGACGACGAACCTTTGTTTTCTCCGCCGCGATCTCAGCAATGGTCTGGCCTGCACTGGCTAGTGCGGCCCCGCTCACCGTGGGCGACGCCTTACCGCAATTGCACTTTGAAAACCAGCACGGCAAGATGGAAGCCTTTCCGGGCGCGGGCACTCGTGTTGTGTTGTTCGCCATTGAGAAGACGCCTTCAGACGAGGTCAATACCTTTCTTACCAACCTCGGGGCGGAGGGCGTGCGCAAGGAGGGCATTGTGTTTCTGGCGGACATCAGCGGCATGCCAAGTTTCGTGACGCAGACCTTCGCGTTGCCGAAAATGCGCAAGCGCCCTTACTCCATCTTGCTGGTCAACAAAGTGGAGCAGGCCGCTTTCATGCCACATGAAAAAGACGCAGTGACCGTGTTGCAAGTCCATCAGGGCAAGATCACGCAGATCGCGTTTGCCCACGACGCAGCTGCCATCAAGGCAGCGGTCAATGCGCAGTGATCAGATCAGTTCACCGATCAGGTCATGTCCGTCCGAGCGGAGGATGCGCACCCTGACGAACTGGCCTGCTGCTTGCGCCAGCCGCATTTTCTGTGAGGCTTTTTCGGGCGGCAGAACAAGCACCTTGCCGTCGATTTCTGGTGCGTCGGCATAGCTGCGGCCCATGCCCCCCTCGCGACTGGCCTGGTCAAGCAGGATCCGCATCACTTGTCCCACCCGCCTTTGCAACTTGCGGGTGGACACGGCTTCCGCAACGGCCATGAAGCGGGCGCGACGCTCCTCGCGAAGCGCATCGGGTACAGGGTTCGGCAGCGCGTTCGCAGCAGCACCTTCCACAGGAGAGTAGGCAAAGCAGCCGACGCGGTCGAGTTCGGCTTCCTTGATGAAATCGAGAAGCGTCTGAAATTCCTCTTCAGTCTCACCGGGAAACCCGGCGATGAAGGTCGAGCGGACTACCAGTTCTGGGCAGATTGCGCGCCACTGGGCGATGCGTTCCAGGTTGCGCACACCACTGGCTGGGCGCCTCATGCGCTTGAGGACATCCGGGTGGGCGTGCTGCAGCGGGACGTCGAGGTAAGGCAGGATGCGTCCCTGCGCCATCAATGGCAGCACCTCATCCACGTGCGGGTAGGGATAGACGTAGTGCAACCGCACCCAGGCGTCATGCTCTGCAGCCAGAGTGCCCAGCGCGTCCACCAATTCGGTCATCCGGGTGCGGATGGGGCGGCCATCCCAGAAACCGGTGCGGTACTTCACATCCACGCCGTATGCCGAGGTGTCCTGACTGACGACCAGCAGTTCCTTCACCCCGGAAGCAAACAGCGCGCGGGCCTCCGTGAGCACGTCACCGATGGGACGCGAGACCAGATCGCCACGCATCGCCGGAATGATGCAGAAGGTGCAACGATGGTTGCAGCCCTCGCTGATCTTGAGATAGGCGTAATGCTTCGGTGTGAGCTTGATGCCGGCGGGCGGCACCAAGTCGACGAACGGATCGTGCGGCTTGGGCAGGGCCGCATGCACGTGATGCAGCACCTCGTCGGTGGCGTGCGGGCCGGTGACCGCCAGCACCTTGGGATGCACCTCGCGCACCAGGTTTTGTCCGGTGGCCGCGTCGGTGCGCGCCCCCAGGCAGCCGGTGACGATGACCTTGCCATTTTCGGCCAGCGCCTCGCCGATCACGTTCAGGCTTTCCTGCACAGCGTCATCAATGAAGCCGCAGGTGTTGACAATCACCAGATCGGCGCCGGCGTAGCTTTTAGAGGTGGCGTAGCCCTGCGCACGCAATTCGGTGAGGATGCGCTCGGAGTCGACCAGCGCCTTCGGGCAGCCCAGTGAGACAAACCCGATCTTCGGAGCAGCCGCCGCGCCAGCAGGGGGAGATAGTTGTTGTTCCATCCTGCCATTGTCGCTGAAGGGCAGACCACGTGCGACGCACGGACTGCCCCAGACCGTCACTTCTTCTCTGGCGGCTTGAACGCCCCGAGCATCTGCTTGGCCTGCTCCTGCATCTGCTCTTGCATCTGCATGTACAGGTTTTTGCTCTGTTCGAGATAGCTGCCCATCATGTTTTGCAACATCGGGCTTTGCACATTCAGAAACTGCGTCCAGGCCTCGGGATTGAGCGCGGCGTTGTCATACACCCCGCGCGACTGCTCCGACAATTTGTTCTGGATGTCGATAAAGGCCTGCACATTCTTTTCCAGATAATTGCCCATCATGCCCTGCATGGCATGGCCATAAAAGCGGATGATCTGTTCGAGCATCACCGCGCTGAACATGGGCACGCCACCACTCTCTTCTTCGAGAATGATTTGCAGCAGGATGCTGCGGGTGAGGTCTTCGCCAGTCTTGGCGTCCTGCACGACGAAATGTGCCCCGTCCATGACGAGTTGCTTGACATCGCTCAGGGTGATGTAGGCGCTGGCTTCGCTGTCGTACAGGCGGCGATTGGGATACTTCTTGATGATGCGCTGCAAAGAATCGGGCTTGGGCATGGGGAAGCGATCAGATGAGAAGGAAGGTGTGCAGGCAAGATTCTTGCCGCGATTGAACCATAACCCTCGGGCGGAACCACTGAGACTTCCCCGTACGTGCGTCAGCTCATGTGCAGGCCACCGTTGCACGAGAACTCAGCGCCAGTGGTGAAACCAGCATCTTCGCTGGCCAACCAGACGACGATGGAGGCAATTTCCTCGGGCGTGCCCAGGCGTTTGACCGGAATGGAGGAAATGATCTTGTCAAGCACATCCTGACGGATGGCCTTGACCATATCGGTCAGGATGTAGCCTGGAGAAACCGTGTTGACCGTCACTCCTTTGGACGCCACTTCCAGCGCCAGCGACATGGCAAAGCCATGCATTCCGGCCTTGGCTGCGGCATAGTTGGTCTGCCCAAACTGGCCCTTTTCACCGTTGACCGACGCGATGTTGATGATGCGGCCCCAGCCGCGCTCCACCATGCCGTCGATCACCTGCTTGGTGACGTTGAACATGGAGTAGAGATTGGTGCGCAGAACCAAGTCCCAGTCCTCGTAGGTCATCTTGCGCAGCACGGCGTCGCGGGTGATGCCGGCGTTGTTCACCAGAATGTCCACCTGCCCATGTTCGGCAAACACCTTCTGAAACGCAGCCTTGGTCGACTCCCAGTCGGCCACATTGCCTTCTGAGGCGTAGACGTCATAGCCCTGCGTCCGCATGGTTTCCAGCCAACCGTCCTTGCGGCTGGAATTGGGGCCGCAGCCTGCAATGACCTTGTGCCCTGCCTCGCACAACCGCTTGCAGATGCCGGTGCCGATGCCGCCCATGCCGCCCGTGACGTAAGCCACTTTCTTGCTCATCATGATCTCCTCTTTAGATTTGAATGTTGTTCCCGCCGTTTCAACGCTCCAGCGCCACCGCCACGCCCATGCCGCCGCCGATGCAAAGCGAGGCCAGTCCCTTTTTCGCGTCGCGTCGCTGCATTTCATGCAGCAGGGTGACCAGAATGCGACAGCCGCTGGCGCCGATGGGGTGGCCGATGGCGATCGCGCCACCGTTGACGTTGACCTTGTTTGTATCCCAGCCCATCTGTTGATTGACTGCGATAGCCTGCGCGGCAAACGCCTCGTTGATTTCCATCAGGTCAAGGTCTTGCGGCGTCCAGCCTGCGCGCGACAGGCAGCGCTGCGACGCCGGCACCGGACCCATGCCCATGTAGGCCGGATCGAGCCCGGCGTTAGCGTAGGCGCGAATGGTCGCCAAGGGCTTGAGGCCCAGTTCGGCAGCACGTGCCGCGCTCATGACCACCACGGCTGCGGCGCCATCGTTGAGCCCCGAGGCGTTGCCGGCCGTGACCGAACCGGCCTTGTCGAACGCCGGGCGCAGACCGGCCAGGCTATCGGCGGTGACGCCGTGGCGCACGAACTCATCCGTGGCGAAGGCCACCGGGTCGCCCTTTTTCTGCGGCAGCATCACGGGCACGATCTCATCACCAAAGCGTCCGGCCTTCTGCGCCGCCTCGGCCTTGTTCTGGCTGGCCGCGGCGAAGGCATCCTGCATCTCCCGGGTGACGCCGTATTTCTTCGCCACGTTTTCTGCGGTGATGCCCATGTGGTACTGGTTGAACGCATCCCACAGGCCATCGACGATCATGGTGTCGATCAGCTTCCAGTCGCCCATACGCTGGCCGTCGCGCGAACCCGGCAGCACATGCGGCGCGGCGCTCATGTTCTCCTGACCACCCGCCACCACAATGTCGGCATCGCCGTCACGGATGGCCTGCGCGGCGAGCATCACCGATTTCAACCCCGAGCCGCAGACCTTATTAATGGTCATCGCGGGCACCATATCGGGCAGTCCGGCCTTGATGCTGGCCTGGCGCGCGCCATTCTGTCCAATACCTGCCTGCAGCACCTGCCCGAAGATCACCTCGGACACCTGCGCCGGATCGAGCCCGGCCCGCGCCACGGCTTCCTTGATGACCAGTGCACCCAGATCGACCGCAGGCACCTTGGCCAGCGTGCCGCCAAACTTTCCCACCGCAGTACGCACGGCGGACACAATGACGATGTCATTCATGAGGTGATTCCTTTGTAAAGTGGCAAGAAAACTCCATGCATCAAGCGCGCACCTTGACGTAGCGCCCCGGTGCGGGTTCGATGGGCTTGTAGCGCGCGTTGCCGGGCTTCTTGGGCGCAGCCAATTGCGGTCCAGCCTGTTTCGCCAGCCAAGCGGCCCAGTCAGTCCACCAACTGCCCGGATGTTCAGTCGCTGCATTGAGCCACGCCTGGGCGGTGGACGGCAGTTTGCGTTGTCCGCTGGGCGAGATCCAATGGCTGCGCTTGTTGCGCTTTGCCGGGTTGATGACCCCGGCAATATGCCCGGAGGCGCCCAGCACAAACCGCATTGGCCCGCCCAGGATCTGCGTGGTTTCATATGCCGTCTTCCACGGCACGATGTGGTCTTCGCGCGAGGCATAGACATAGGTCGGCAGCTTGACCGACTGCAGCACCAGCGGCACTCCGGCCACGGTCAGCGCACCGGGCTGGCGCATGCGGTTTTCCAGGTAGGTGTTGCGTAGATACCAGACGAAGAGGGGCCCGGGCAGATTGGTCGAATCGGAATTCCAGTACAGCAGATCGAAAGGCGGCGGCGTTTCGCCCTTGAGGTAGTTGCTGACGACGTAGTTCCACACCAGATCGTTGGGCCGCAAGCTGGAGAAGGCCGAGGCCAGTTCGCGTCCGGTCATCAGACCGCCTTGGCCCAAAGTTTTTTCGCGAAAGACCACCGAAGCCTCGTCCACATAGACACTGAGAATGCCGGTATCGGTGAAGTCGACCATTGTGGTCAGCAACGTGGCGCTGTTGGCAAATTGCTGGCCGCGAGACTGCAGCACGGCCAGCGCATTGGTCAGCAGGGTGCCGCCAACGCAAAAGCCAAGGGTATTGATGGTGCCGTCGCTGCGGTTTGCAGCAATGTCGCGCACCACCTCCATGGCGCAGATCACGCCGTCCTGCACATAGTCGTCCCAGGTGAGATGACCCATGTCGGCATCCGGATTGCGCCAGGAGATGACAAACGTGCGATGCCCCTGCTCCACCGCGAACCGCACCAGGGAATTGTCGGGTTGCAGATCGAGGATGTAGTACTTGTTGATCGACGGCGGCACGAATAGCAAAGGGCGCGCATGCACCTTGGCAGTCAGCGGGGCGTACTCGATGAGCTGAAACAGATCATTCTCGAACACCACCTGCCCCGGTGTGGTGGCTACATTGCGCCCCACTTCGAAGACCGATTCGTCGGTCTGCGTCAGGCGGCCCTGTTTCCAGTCCTTGAGCCAGTTCTCCATTCCTGCGCGCAGACTCTCGCCCTGGGTCTGCACCGCCTTGTTCAGGGCCTCGGGGTTGAGCGGCAGAAAATTGGACGGCGCTGCAGCATCCACCCACTGCTGCACCGCAAATCGCAGCTTTTGCCGTGTGGGTTCATCAGCCTGCACGCTGTCGGCCAGATCGAACAAGGCACGGGCGCCCAGCAGATACAGCGCCGCTGTGTAGCTGGAAATGCGGTTTTCGCTCCAGACACCCGAGGAAAAGCGCCGATCATCGGCGGCGAGAGTGGCGGGGTTCGATGCCTGCGGTGACAACAAGGTGCTCCAGAGCTGTCGGAATTCATCGAGATAGCGCTGTTGGAGTTGCTGCAGGCGCACCGGGTCGACCTGGATGCCCGGCGCCGCCGAGCCGTTCACCCCGCGCAGCATGGACGACCAGGCCCGGGACATCTCCGCCATTGAGCTGTTCTGCGCGCCAGACAAGAACGGTGGCGCGGCCTGATGGGTCGATTGGGCTTGGTCCATGGGAAGGTTGAGCGAGAGGGCTGCAGATTAAGGGGGAGCTTCGATGCGACAACAGGTCACGGCATTCTTGAGCACGGATGTGACGGTGTCAACGAGACACAGGCTGGCATGGTTCATTCCAACCAGATGCAACCCGCCTGGCGCCCAGTCACCGACTGCCTGCGATAAGAATAAAAACGCTGCGGGTTGCGCACGGTACACAGCCCGCCCCCGGCAATCTGCCCGGGCAGCATGCCTGCGTGCTCCAGCCGCAGTCGCGCGAGTTGCCAGATGTCAGCCCACCATTTTCCCGGCGTGCCTGGTTTGAATGCGACGGCCGTCTGTGCGTGCCGATCGACAAACGCCGCGCGGACCTCCTCGCCCACTTCAAACGCCAGTGGACCGATGGCGGGGCCGAGGATTGCCTGCACCTCCTGTGCTCTACAGCAAGCGCGTTCGCAAACGTTCTGCAGGCTGGCCTCCAGCACGCCACCGGCCAGGCCACGCCAGCCGGCGTGCGCCGCGGCAACGACACGGCCGCCCGGGGCGGCAAACAGCACGGGCAGACAGTCGGCTACAAGCACGGTGGCCGCAACGCGCGGCTGGCTGGTGCATGCGGCATCCGCGGTCGGCTCCACGCCAAGGTCGCTCAGTGCATCCAGATCGGCAACCTCCACGCCGTGCACCTGCTGCAGATAGCGTGGCTGCGCGCCGCCCAAGGCTTGCTGCAGGCGCTGACGGTTGCGCTCGACCAGAGCCGGTGCATCACCCACATGCGTGCCGAGGTTCATACCCCCGCCGTCCTGGGTTGGCGAACAGGCATAGGCGCCTTGGCTCACCCCGCCTGCGCAGCTGGTGAACATCGCGTGAACCCTGGGATTTCCCGGCCAGGTGACGTGCAGCCAAGGCGCACGGCGCTCCGCCTCTCTGCACCAGGAGGGAACAAAGTCCGTGCACTGCGGGAGTAAAGATGTCATGGGGTCGATGGCATTAGCGTGTGAATGTCGGCCAGCGCTTCGGATCAATCTCTTCGGGCGTGCCGCCGCAGACGTCCCAGAGCGTGGCGATGTCGTCCGGGATCGGAGCGACACGGTCGATCGGAGCGTCGCTCGCGGGGTGGCGAAACCCCAGCCGCGCCGCATGCAGCGCCTGACGCTGCAAGGGCAGATCAGGCCGAACGCGCCCGCCATAGACCGGGTCGGCCACCAGCTCCAGTTTGGCAAACTGCAGATGGACGCGAATCTGATGGGTGCGTCCGCTGTGGAGCTTACAGCGCAGCGCGGTCAGCGGCCCCCAGGGAGTGTCGAGTTCAGCCAGCGGGGTGAAATCGGTGCGTGCGGGTTTGCCACCCTGCACCACCGCCATGCGCAGACGGTCGCGCGGGTGGCGGGCGATGGGCGCGTCCACGTTGAACGCGCGGTCTACCCGGCCCCACACCAGCGCCAGATACTGCCTGTGAATGGTGCGCGCCTGCAGTCTGCGCACCAGCTCGGTCTGTGCTTCCAGGGTGCGAGCGGTGACCATCAGACCGCTGGTCTCTTTGTCCAGGCGGTGGACGATACCGGCGCGCGGCAGTCCAGCGACTTCCGGATAGCGCGCCAGCAGGCCGTTGAGCAAGGTGCCGCTCCAGTTGCCGGCTGCCGGATGGACCACCAGACCCGCCGGCTTGTTGAGCACCGCAAGCGATGCATCCTCGTACACGACATCCAACAGCAGGTCTTCTGGGGCGAAGGCGGTGTCTTCCGGCAAGACGGGCACGGTCACGCGCAGCAACTCGCCAGCGCGCGCCTTGTCGCGCACCCCGGCGCGCTGCGTGCCCATGCGCACCAGACCAGCCTCGCACCATTGCTGCAGGCGGCTGCGGGAGTATTGAGGGAACAGCGCCGCCAGCACCTTGTCGAGCCGCTGACCCGCCTCGGCCTCGGGAACGATGGCCTCGAGGACGCTCGGTTCGACGCGCGGGTTGCTTTCGTCCGGTTCGTCGAGATCGTCGAGTCCGGTTTCGGACGCGTTAGGGTAAGCAGGCAGGCAATGCTTCGTCATGGAGGCGGGGCGCAGGGGCTCCCTATAATCGCAGGCTCTACACCACCCTGGGTCATTGCTATGCGTGTTGCGTTGTATCGTCTTTGGACACGGCGATTGTTGGGTGCCGCCGCTGCGGCGCTGTTTCTGGGCCTTGCGGGCTGCGCCTCCACGCCATCAAAAGATGAAACCCTGGGCTGGTCGTCGACCAAATTGTATGCAGAGGCCAAGGACGAGATGAACAGCGGCAACACCGATAAGGCGGTGAAGCTGTATGAGAAACTCGAATCCCGCTACCCCTACGGTCTGCTGGCGCAGCAGGCGTTGATTGAAATTGCCTACGGCAACTACAAACAAGGCGAGCGCGCGCAGGCGCTGGCGGCCACTGACCGCTTCCTCAAGCTCTATCCCAACAACCCCTACACCGACTATGTGCTGTATCTGAAGGGCCTGATCAACTTCAATACCGATCAGGGTTGGTTCTCCTTCCTGTCGGACCAGAAGTTGTACGAGCGTGATCAGGCTGCAGCCCGGCAGTCGTTCGAGAGCTTCAAGGAACTGGTCACCCGGTTTCCGCAGAGCAAATATGCTCCCGATGCGATCCAGCGCATGCGCTACATCGTCAACTCGCTGGCGGAGTATGAAACCCATGTCGCGCTGTTTTACTATCGCCGCGGTGCGTACGTGGCTGCTGCGGATCGCGCGCAGCGGGCCATCGACCACTACCAGGACGCACCATCCAACCAGCTCGCACTGGCGGTGCTGGTGTATGCCTACGGCAAACTCGGCATGACTCAGTTGCGCGATGACGCCGAGCGCGTGCTCAAACTCAACTACCCGCAAAGCATCTACCTCACGCAGGGCCTGCCGCGCCGCGACGATCCGTTCTGGAAGCTCTGGTAAACGTTTCGGCAACACTGAACAAGTCCCCTGCGCGCCGCGCAGTCGGTCTGCGGCGCGGCCCTCGCTCACCATCGCGTCGGCACTGGCTGCGCAATGCGCTTCGTATCCCATCGCGCAGCCTGGCGCGCATCATCACAAGGATTTCTTCAGGATTGCCTTCAGCCCAGTTGCCGCAGGAAATTCTGCGCGTCTGCGGCGCTGCTCACTCGGCTGAACGGCGGCAGGCTGGCAAGCAATTGCCGCCCCCAGCCGGTTGCGGTCAGGCGGCGGTCGCAGACCACCAGTACACCACGGTCGGTCTCGGTGCGGATCAGCCGCCCGGCGCCCTGCTGCAGTGACAGAGCGGCCTGCGGCATGCTGTAGTCGTTGAAACCGCTGCGCCCTTCGGCTTCGATCTGCTTGAGCCGTGCGGCGGTGAGCGGGTCGTCTGGCGGAGAGAACGGCAGCTTGTCGATGATCACCAGGGTCAGCCTGTCACCGGGCAGATCCACCCCTTCCCAAAAACTCTGGCTGCCCACCAGCACCGCCTGCGCAGTCGATGCAAAGCGCGCGAGTAAGGCCGGTTTGGATTCGTCGAACTGTTCCAGCACAGCCCGGCCTGGCAGCAATTGCCGCAGGGTTTGCGCAATGCTCTTGGCAGCGCGCAAGGTGGTGGTGAGCACGAAGGTGCCGCCCGGGTTGCATGCTGCCATTTGAGCCGCCAGCGCGCCAACAGCTTCGGAATGGCACGGCTGGTTGGGCAGCGGCAGGTCTTGCGGCACGAACAGCCGGGCCTGCGTGGCGTAATCGAAGGGACTGGTCACGCGCAGCTCGCGGCAGCGCGGCGCCACGCCGTGCTCCACCGGCGCGCAGCCGCCGTGCTCGGCGGTGAGGCCGAGTGCGGTGCGCGCGTGGCGAAAATTACCGCCGACGCTCAGTGTGGCCGAGGTGAATATCCAGGCCTGGCTGCGCTGCGCGAGCAAGGCGGCAAACGCCGCGGCAATGGACAGCGGTGCGGATTGCAGCCGCAGATGCGCGCTGCCGACATCAGCCCAGCGAACCTGAGGCGTTGCGCCCTCCTCGCTCTCGACGGTCGGGCTCTGCCAGTTGCCGAACGCCTGCTGCAACGCGTTGCAGCGTTCCATCAGACGCTCGAATTCAGGGGCCGCTTCGGCATGCGCTGACAGGACGGCGGCGGTGTGGGCCAGTTGCGCCTGCAGATCGTGCAGAGCCACGTCCCAGCCGGGCAGATCGATGGTCTGCGACTGACTTAAACGGCCCGGCGCCTGAGGTGCCACCAGGCGCAGATCGCGCGCAGCCCGATCCAGCGCGCCGCTCAAGGCCTGCCAGTCGGCCAGGCCTTTGGCATGCTGCAAACCGCCGGCCAGCACGTCGCGGCTGAGGTCGACCACCTGCGCCGTGCCACAACGCGCTCCGAGAAACTGCACGCCGATCTCGGCGAGCTGATGCGCCTCGTCGAGTATCAGCGTGTCCGCCGTGGGCAGCAACTCGTTGACACCCTGGCCGCGCAGCGCCAGATCGGCGAAAAACAGATGGTGGTTGATGATGACCACGTCCGACGCCATGGCCTCGCGCCGCGCCTTCATCACAAAACAGGCCTTGTAATCCGGGCAGTCCGCGCCAAGGCAGTTGTCCGTAGTGGATGTGACAAGGAAATTGAGCGCGGAATTCTCCTCCAGCCCGGATAGCGCAGACAGGTCGCCGTGCGCATCGGCCTTGGCAAATTGCGCAATGCGGCGCAACTGCGCATGCGCATGGCGGCCATGTACCCACTCCGCCGCACGCTGCAGTCGGTAGAGACACACATAGTTGGAGCGACCTTTGAGCACGCAGGTGCTCACCGCCGCCCCCAGCGCCCGTCGCGCGGCCGGCAGATCCTTGGTGTAGAGCTGATCCTGCAAATTGCGCGTTGCGGTGGAGATGATGACCCGACCGCCATGCAACAACGCGGGAACCAGATAGGCGAGCGTCTTGCCCGTGCCCGTGCCCGCTTCGGCCAGCAGAATGGCGCGATCGGTGATGGCTCCGGCCACGGCCAGCGCCAGTGCCCGCTGGCCTTCGCGCACGGACCACTGCGGCAGCTCGGCCTGCAGCGGGCTGCCGGGGGAAAACAGCGCGTCGCAATGCTCGGCCAGCGCCGTCTCGGCTGCTGGCGGGTGCGCGGGATCAGCGTGCATGCTGCCGCGCGCCACAAAACGGTATTGCGCGCCACCTAGAATCCGCACGTTGCGTTTGCTTTTTCATCCACGCTTTCTGCTTTGCCCGACCACCAGGCCAGACACGTCCGACCCACCGCTGGCAAGCTGCCCATTCTATGGACCCCACTGATCACTACCCGCCTTCCCGCCTGCCGCCGCTGCCCAAGCCGGTGCAGCATCAGGCGGGGACGCGCTGGCGGCTGAACGCGGCAAGCGGTCTGCACAAGGGCGACCGGCCCTATCAGCAGGACCAACTGCGTGTGATGGCACATCCGCGGGTGCAGGGCTGCGTGCTTGCGGTCATTGCCGACGGCATGGGCGGAAAAAGCGGCGGCCGCAAGGCGGCGGATCAGGTCATGCTCACCGCGCAGCAGTTGTTCGAGCGCTATCACCCCGACAGCGACGACCCGCACGCATTGCTGCAGCAGATCGTGCAGGAAAGTCACAGCATGATTCGCCTCACGGCGCTTTCCACCGAACAGGAGCCGCATTCCACCGCGGTGTGTGCGCTGTTTCATGCCGACGAGGGCCGCTGCTATTGGTCGCATGTGGGCGACAGCCGCCTGTACATCTTCCGCGACGGCCGCCTGCTGCTGCGCACCAAGGATGACTCGTATGTGCAAACATTGGTGGACAAAGGCGAGATCACCGAGGCCAAGGCGCGCAACCACCCGATGAGCAATGTGCTCACCTGCAGCCTGGGCATGTCGGACCTGCCGGTCAAGCCGGTCGAAGAAACCGCGCTGGCCCCGGGCGATGTGCTCATGCTGTGCAGTGACGGCGTGTGGCACTACTTCACCGACCAGGATCTGGAAATCGCCACCTCCAAGCTGCAGGCGCGCGAGTGCTGCCAATACCTCATCGACAAGGCCCGTATCCGCGCGGGCGGACGTGGCGACAACCTGTCGATCATCATCATCGATCTGGTGCGGCTGTCCCCGCCGGACGCATAGGCTTTGGAGCGTCAGGGCGCCTCGCGCGCGAGTTGCACTCGCCACGCGGGCTGGCGCTTGTCGATGAACGCCTGCACGCCCTCCTGCGCGCAGGCGTCGAGCATATTGCAGGTCATGGTTTGCGCAGCGAGCTGGTAGGCGGCGTCGATGCCGGTTTCCAACTGCCGGTAGAACAGCGCCTTGCCCATGCGGACTGCGGCTGCGGGCTTGTCCAGAATGCTGCCGACCAGCCGCTCGACCTCCGCCTCCAGCGCGTCGGGCGGCGCAACGCGGTTGATCAGCCCGCGCTGCTGCGCGGTGGCGGCGTCGACGAATTCACCGGTCAGCAGCATTTCCATCGCTTGCTTGCGCGGCACATTGCGTGCCAGTGCCACGCCCGGCGTGGAACAGAACAGGCCGTAATTCACGCCGGAGACCGCAAATCGCGCATCAGCGGTGGCGACCGCCAGATCACAACTGGCCACCAGTTGGCAACCGGCGGCGGTGGCAATGCCGTGCACCTGCGCGATGACCGGCTGCGGCAGACGCATCAGCCCGGTCATCACCCGGCCGCAGCGAGAGAACAGCGCCTCGTAGTATGCCTGCGAGGGCTGTGCGCGCATTTCCTTCAGATCGTGCCCAGCGCAGAACGCCCGGCCCGCGCCGCGCAGGATGACCACGCGGGCCACATCGTCGTGCATCAGCGCGTCGATCTGCTGCTGCAGCGCTTCGAGCAACGCCTCGGACAATGCATTGAACGCCTGCGGGCGGTTGAGCGTGAGCTGCACCACGCCGCGTGAATCGGTTTCGCGCAGCAGCACGCCCGGGTTGTTGGATGGGTCTTGCATCATGGATCTCCTCAATGTGGCGTCATCGTGCCACGGTGTCACCTGGGTGGGCAAGTGTCGCCTGCGCAATGCAAAAACCGATCGAGCTGGCCAATGCGTCTGCGAATTTTGTTCGCCTGGCAGGCATCCAGCCGGGCCTGCCACTGCGGCCCTCCCCGATCGGGCGGGCCTTCGCTGAACAAACACTCCGCATTGACCCAGCGCCGCCACAGGTTTTGCGCATGATCCAACCGCCGCTCGGCGTAGGTCCCCATGACCTTTTGCAGTTCCAGCCGGTAGAGGTGGTTCATCCGGACGTTGAGCGCGTGGCGGGTCTGCGCCGCGCAGGCAGCACTGCCGGGCGCGGACCGGCAGATCGGCGACGGCTGGATCGGCGGCACAGCGGCCTGCGCCGCGCCCAATCCGCCCAACATCAGACCCACCGCAAAGGCCAAGTCGCGCCAGCGCATCGTGTTGCTCCATCGAAAAACAGAATGGAGCCGCGCCGCGCGCGGCCGTTCCCCAAGGTTTCAATCGGTCACAACGCGGCCTGGTAATAGCGGTTCTGCGGATGCCGCACTTGGGCAAAAAAGTCCCAGCGCTCGGCGAAGATGCCCGCCAGATTGCTCGCCAGCGCCAGCGGCCAGGTGACGTCCTGCAATCCCTGCGGCGTGCCCAGCACCAGCAGCATCGGCAGCACGAAACCCAGCAACAGGACACTCAAGCGCACCCCGGTCACCCACGCCGCACTGCGGCCATGAAAGAACTCGTGGGTGTTGAATGCGCGAGCGGTGAACCCCTTGGAGGTCTGGCGGATGATCGGACTGGCAACGCCAATGGCCGTTTGCATCGAGCCTGCCGGGGACACATGACGCAGCCGCAGCAGCGCGGCCAGCCGCCCGAACAGCGCGAGCGCCAACAGCACAGCAGCCGCATCGCCATAGGGCGCCGCTGCCGACGCCAGGGCCCATTGCGCCAGACTGGCCGCGAGTACACCGCCGCTGGCCAGCCCCATCAGCACAAAATTCACCACGGTCAGCGGCGTGGCCCATTCGCGCAAAAAGCGTATCCCGGCATAGATCATCGCGGTGCACACCCACAACGCCAGCGCGCAAGCCATCAGCAGCGCGGCAAGCAGCGCGGGCCAGTGCCCAAGCTGCTGTAGTGCAAGCAGGCTGAGCACAGCCACACCCAGAAATGCCGGCAGCGCGATGACCTCGCGCGACAGCCACGAGGTGCGCCACATCGCCGCCGCGCGCCAGGCGCGTTCGGGTCGACCGAGATGCGCGAACGACGCGCCCAGCCCAATCACGCCCATCCCCAGAATCGCCCACAAGCTGATGCGCCAGAGGGTCAGCCAGGATGCCGGATCGGCCACACCCCACAGTGCGGGCAGTGCCACTGCCACCGCCAACCCCTGCGCGCAGCCCACGAGTGTGGTGAGCAGCAAAACGGAAAACGCCGGACGCATGGTTTACTCCCCGCCCGCGGGTGCAGGGCGTCGGGTGTCGAACACCGCGCCGAACAGACGGGCGAACAAGCTGCGCGACTCCATCTCCACGGCCTCGGCCTGCGGTGCGCGCAGCGTCTCCATGGCCGCGTGTCGGGCAGGCGCCGCTTGCGGCGGGGGCTGCTGCGCGGTCTGCGCCCGAGCATCGGCAGGCGCAGAGCCTTGCGGCAGTCTGCGCGGCAGGTAGTGATTCGCAGGTCGGGTGCCGAGTTCGGGCATCAGCGCATAGCCACCGCGTTCACGGATGGCGCGCGACACCTCGGACTCGGGATCGTGCACATCGCCGAACAGCCGGGCGTTGGTCGGGCAGGCGTTGACGCAGGCCGGGCGGCGCTGCGCTTGCGGGATGGTTTCATCGTAGATGCGGTCGACGCATAGGGTGCACTTGGTCATCAACCCGCGGTCCTCGTCATATTCGCGTGCGCCGTAAGGACAGGCCCAGGAGCAATATTTGCAGCCGATGCATTTGTCGCTGTCCACCAGCACGATACCGTCCACCTTGCGCTTGTATGACGCGCCGGTGGGGCATACCGGCACGCACGGCGGCTCCTCGCAATGCAGGCAGCTCTTGGGAAAGTGCACCGTCTGCGTGTGCGGAAATTGTCCGACCTCATAGGTCTGGACGCGGTTGAAGAACACACCCAGAGGATTTTCTCCATAGGGCTGCAGATCGCTCAGATGCCCGGCAGATCCCGACGTGTTCCATTGTTTGCAGGAGGTCACGCAGGCATGGCAGCCCACGCACACATTCAGGTCGATCACCAGAGCGAGTTGAGTCATGGGTTTTCTCCTTGGCGGGGCGCACGCCCGGCGAAATAGCGCAGCACTTGAGAGCGTGGAACCTGCCCGGGCAGGTCTGCAGTCGCCGTGAATTGGGGCCAGCTCTGCTCAGCCGAATCCGGCAAAGACGCATCGATTTGCGGCGGCGCTTCAGCCGGATCGAGGCGTACGCGCACGTCGTACCAACCGGCCTGGCCGGTGACGGGGTCGCTGTTGGAGACGACGCCCTGCCCTGCGCCGAGCGCTGCGGCCGGAAGTTCTTCGCGGATGAGGTGGTTGAGCAAAAAGCCGGTCCGCGATTCCTCGGCGCGCGGGTGCAGGCCCCAGAAGCCGCTGGCCTTGCCGATCGCATTCCAGGTCCACACCGTGCCGGGTTCGACCGCCTCGCTGTACTGACAGCGCGCGCGCACGCGGCCCCAGCTGGACTCGATCCATAGCCAGTCGCCGTCGGCGATGCCGTGCTGCTGCGCCAGCGCCGGGTTGACATACAGCCGGTTGTGGCCGTGAATCTGCCGCAGCCAGGCGTTTTGCGAATCCCAGGCGTGGTACATCGCCATCGGCCGCTGGGTCACCGCGGCCAGCGGATAACGCGCCAGATCGGTCGCCGCGTGTTCCAACGGCGGCTCCCAGAATGGCAGCGGATCGAAGTGGTGCGCCACGCGCGCGCGCAGGTGCCTGGGCGGCTGTCGCCCCGGGCGATGGCCAAGGGCAGCGAGGCGAAACTGCTGCAGCACCTCGCTGTACAGCGCAATGATGACCGGCGAGTTGCGCGTGCGCCAGCCCATGCTCTGCGCAAAGTCCAGATAGTCGCGGTTCCAGTTGCGCCGGAAGCGTTGCGACTCGGGCAACGGGTGATGATGCACGCAGTTGTTCTGCGCGTACATCTCCCACTGCCGCAGATTGGGCTCGCCCTTGAGCGACTTGCTGCCATCCGCTCCGCGCCAGCCCGACAGAAAGCCGATGCCTGAGCCGGGCGCGGTTTCATAGTTCACGATGAAGTCGGGATAGTCCTTGTACTTGCGGCTGCCGTCGGCGTTCACGAAGGTGGGGAGCTTCAGGCGCCCGGCGAGTTCGACCAGCACCTCCTGGAACGGCCGCGTCTGCGCCAGCGGCGGCAGCACCGGCACGCGCACCGAATCCATCGGGCCGTCGAACTCGGAGATGGGCCTATCGAGCAGGGACATGGCGTCATGCCGCTCCAGATAGCTGGTGTCGGGCAGCAGCAGATCGGCAAAAGCGGTCATCTCGCTGTGAAAGGCGTCGCACACCACAAGAAACGGGATGCGGTAGCTGCCGTCCTCTCGCTTGTCGCGCAGCATCTGCCGCACGTCCACGGTGTTCATCGCCGAGTTCCACGCCATGTTGGACATGAAGATGAGCAGCGTGTCGATGGGGTAGGGGTCGCCGCGCCAGGCGTTGGTGATGACGTTGTGCATCAGCCCGTGCACCGCCAGCGGGTGTTCCCAGGAAAACGCCTTGTCGATGCGCAGCGGGCTGCCGTCGTCCATCAAGGCGAGATCGTCGGGCGAGGTCGGCCAGCCCAGTGGGGCGCCGTGCAGAGGTGTGTTGGGCTGTACGTCCTGCGGGCCGCGCGGGTTGCGCACCTCGGGCGGCACATCCTTGGGATAAGGCGCCTTGTGGCGAAAACCGCCGGGCGCGTCGATGGTGCCCAGCAGACTCATCAGAATCGACAGCGCGCGGATGGTTTGAAATCCGTTGGAATGCGCCGCCAGCCCGCGCATGGCGTGAAACGCCAGCGGCCGGGTCTGCACCGTGGCGTGCGTGCGCCCGCGCCAGTCGGACCACGCGATCGGCAGGTCTTCGCTTTGGTCGAGCGCGGCCTGCGCCATCTCCTGCGCAAGCAGGCGGATGCGTTCGGCGGGAATGCCGGTGAGTGCCTGCGCCCACTGCGGCGTGCAGTCCGCGACTTGTTCACGCAGCAGTTGCAACGCCGGGGCCACCCGGGTGCCGTCGGGCATGCGGTAATGGCCGCTGAGCGCAGGCTGCGCGCCGTCGCTCCCGGCGGGCACCGGGCGCTGCGTCGGCGCGTCCCACCACCAGCGGAGCAGCGTCGGGTCAGCAGCGGCAGATGCAGCGCCGGGGGCGGGAACGAACAGCCCGTCCTCGGGATGTCCTGGTTGCAGGCGCACCAATTGCGCGGCGTTTGTGCATTCGGCGGTGAACGCGGTGTCGATGCGGCCGGTGCGCAGGAGCTCATGCACCAGCGCCAGCAGCAGCGCGCCGTCGGTGCCGGGGCGGATCGGAATCCACTCGTCGGCAATCGCCGAATAGCCGGTGCGGATGGGGTTGATGGAAATGAAGCGCCCGCCCGCCCGCTTGAACTTGGACAACGCGATTTTCATCGGGTTGCTATGGTGGTCTTCGGCGGTGCCGAGCATCACGAACAGCTTGGCGCGCTCCAGATCCGGCCCGCCGAATTCCCAGAAACTTCCACCCAGGGTGTAAATCATGCCGGCGGCCATGTTGACCGAGCAGAAGCCACCGTGCGCAGCGTAATTGGGGGTGCCGAACTCGCGCGCGAACAGCCCGGTGAGAGCCTGCATCTGGTCGCGCCCGGTGAAGAGCGCGAACTTCTTGGGATCGGTGGCACGCAATTGGCGTAGCCGGTCTTCGAGCAGTTGCAGCGCCTCCTCCCACGAAATCGGCTCGAACTCCCCTGCCCCGCGCTCGGTACCCGGCTTGCGGCGCAGCGGCTGGGTCAGCCGCGCCGGAGACACTTGCTTCATGATCCCGGCCGAGCCCTTGGCGCAGAGCACGCCCTGATTGAGCGGATGATCGGGATTGCCCTCGATGAACCGCACTTCGCCATCCCTTAGGTGCACCCGAATGCCGCAGCGGCAGGCGCACATGTAGCAGGTGGTGGTCTTGACCTTGGTATCGCCCGGTGGCGGCGTGACCGGATCGTGCAGGGGCTTGCCGTTGGAAAACAAGCGGTCGAGCGGTTTGAACAGAGCAGGCATGGTGCGCGGCGGGGTCGAGGACGAATACGCGAACAGTAGCCGCGACTGAAAGATTCAACAAACAAAACGTTTGCGTGTTTGATATCGAAGGGATCGTTGATCCGGTGCTGAGCATCGCTCCTATCACAGCGGTCGCTGCCTTGCAGCTCCGGGGATGAGTAAACACAGCGACTCGGGCCTAAGATATCTGCTGCATTGCACAAACCTGGAGTCTCACAATGACCATGACAACCCTTTTCACCCCTCTGCAACTCGGTGCGCTGGAATTGCCCAACCGCATCCTCATGGCGCCGCTGACCCGCTCGCGCGCCAGCCAACCCGGCGACATCCCGAACGCGATGAACGCGCGTTACTACGCGCAGCGCGCCAGCGCCGGGCTGATCATCAGCGAGGCGACGCAAATTTCCCGTCAGGGCCAGGGCTATGCTTTCACCCCCGGCATCTACACCGATGCGCAGGTGCAGGGTTGGAAGCAGGTGACCGGCGAGGTGCACGCCGCGGGCGGTCGCATGGCGATGCAGCTGTGGCATGTCGGGCGGATTTCGCACCACCTGCTGCAAGAAGGCGGCCAGCCGCCAGTGGCGCCCAGCGCAATCCGCAGCGACACCGGCGAGTCCTTCGTGGTGTTACCCGAAGGGCCCAAGCGCGTGCCTTGCGACATGCCGCGCGCGCTGGAAACCCACGAAATCGCGGGCATCGTCGCCGACTTCACCCGCGCCGCGAAGAATGCGCTGGCCGCCGGGTTCGACATGCTCGAACTGCACAGCGCCAACGGCTATCTGCTGCAGCAATTCCTCTCGACCAACACCAACCAGCGCACCGATCAGTACGGCGGCAGCCTGGAAAACCGCGCGCGCATCGTGCTTGAGGCGATCGACGCGATCATCGCGGTTGCCGGGGCGAACCGGGTCGGCGTGCGCGTCTCGCCGCATTTCAATCGGCACGACATTCGTGATGAACAAACCGAGGAAATTCACCTTTATCTGGCGCGCGAGTTCGACCGCCGCGGTGTGGCCTACATCCACATCGCCGAGCCGGACTGGGCCGGCGGCCCGGCGCTTTCCGACGACTTCCGTCGTCAGCTGCGCGCGGCGTTCAGCGGCCGGCTGATCGTCTGCGGCAACTACACCGCCGAGTCGGCTGCGGCGCGCATCGCCTCCGGCCTGGCCGACGCGGTGGCGTTCGGCCGCCCGTTCATCGCCAACCCCGATCTGGTCGAGCGCTTCCGCCTGGGCGCGGCGCTCAACAAGCCAGACAGCGCCACGTTCTACGGCGGCGGAGAGCACGGCTACACCGACTATCCCGCGCTTGAAACGGTGGCGTAGACTGCTGGGCCACTCGCACCCGCGCTCACCCCATGAGAATCGCCACCTGGAACGTCAATTCGCTCGCCGTTCGTCTGCCGCAGGTACTGGACTGGCTGCAGGCGCAGCAGCCCGATGTGCTGGCGCTGCAGGAAACCAAGCTGACCGACGACAAGTTTCCACGGGAGGCGATTGAAGCCGCCGGGTATCAAGCTGCGTTTTTTGGTCAGCCCACGTACAACGGCGTGGCGCTGCTGAGCCGACTGCCGCTGGGAGCAGTGCAATGCAACATTCCGGGTCTGGACGATGCGCAGGCCCGGGTGATCGCGGCCACGGTTGACGGGGTGCGCCTGATCGACACCTACTTCCCCAACGGTCAGGCGCCCGGCAGCGACAAGTTCGCCTACAAGATGCAGTGGCTGGATGCGCTGCGGGCCTGGGTGGCCGACGAACTGCGTCGCGCGCCCAAGCTGGTGCTGCTCGGAGACTTCAACATCGCCCCGGAAGACCGCGACGTGTACGACCCGGTCGCCTGGGCGGGGCAGATTCATTGCACCCCGCAGGAGCGCACGCAATTCCAGCAATTGCTCGCACTCGGGCTGATCGACGCCTTCCGCGCGTTCGAGCAGCCGCCCAAGAGCTGGACCTGGTGGGACTATCGCAATCTCGCGTTCCGCAAGAACCAGGGCCTGCGCATCGACCACATTCTGATCAGCAGCCCGCTGCGCCCGGCGCTGCAGTCGTGCAGCATCGACAAGGCTCCGCGCAAAAACGAGCGCCCGAGCGACCACGCCCCGGTCATCGCCGAACTGGCGCTGTAGACTTTTAGTCTTCCATCCCCAGTTCCTGAATCTTGCGGGTGATGGTGTTTCGCCCGATACCCAGCTTTTGCGCCGCCTCGATGCGGCGGCCATGGGTTTGTGCCAGAGCCGCAGCAATCACGGCGCGCTCGAAACGCTGGGTGAGATGGTGCATCACGTCCGGCGTGCCGCTGCGCATCATGCTCAAGGCGACCTGCTCCACGCGGGCTTCCCAATCGGTTTCGGACTGATTCAAAGACGCGGGCAACGAGGACACAACCGCCGCATGATCGGGCTTGTCCGTTGCGGCAGCATGCGGGGCCGCAGCTGCGAGTCCGGCACCGTCGACATGAAGTGCGGCCCCCGGACGAACGTCCTCAGGAAAATCCTTGACCTGAATGACCTGCGCCGGGGCCATGACCGTGAGCCACTGACACAGGTTTTCCAGCTGACGCACATTGCCGGGAAAGGGGAATTGCTGCAGCACCTGCAGCGCCTCAGTCGAGATACGCTTGGGCTCCACGCCAAGTTCCTGCGCACTGCGCTGCAGGAAGTGCCGGGTCAGCGGCGCGATGTCCTCGCTGCGCTCGCGCAGAGGCGGCAGACGCAGGCGGATGACATTGAGGCGGTGAAACAGGTCTTCGCGGAACTTGCCTTGCGCGACATGCTGCTCCAGATTCTGGTGCGTCGCGGCGATGACCCGCACATGCGACTTGATGGCGCTATGCCCGCCGACGCGGTAGTAATGCCCGTCGGACAGCACGCGCAGCAGGCGGGTCTGCAGCTCCAGCGGCATGTCACCGATTTCGTCGAGAAATAGCGTGCCGCCTTCGGCCTGCTCGAAGCGGCCACGCCGCATGGTCTGCGCGCCAGTGAACGCGCCGCGCTCATGGCCGAACAACTCGCTTTCCAGCAGATCCTTTGGAATGGCTGCGGTATTGATGGCAACAAACGGGCCGCCTGATCTCGGGCTGTGCTTGTGCAGCGCACGCGCCACCAGTTCTTTGCCGGAGCCCGATTCGCCGGTGATGAGGACGGTGACTTGCGAGTGCGCCAGCCGACCGATGGCGCGAAAGACGTCCTGCATGGCCGGGGCTTGGCCGAGGAGTTCGGGCGCGTCCTGCTGCGCATCTTCGGCCTGCTCTTCGCGCAGACTTTCATCGACCGCGCGCCGAATCAGATCGACCGCCTTGTCGACATCAAAGGGCTTGCTCAGGTAGTCAAACGCACCCCCCTGCAGCGAAGCCACGGCACTGTCGAGATCGGAATACGCAGTCATGATGATGACCGGCAGACCGGGATGTGACTGGCGAATTTGCTGCAGCAGATCGATGCCGTTGCTGCCGGGCATACGAATGTCACTGATGAGCACCTGCGGGCAAGCGTCTTCGAACGCGCCCAGCACATCGCGCGGGTTTGAAAAACAGCGCACCTCCATGCCAGCCTTTTGCAGCGCCTTTTCCAGCACGAAGCGGATCGAGGCATCGTCATCGACGACCCAGATCGGCTTCATCGCACACGCCCTGTGCGCCGACACCCCGTCAGGGCAGCGGAATGGTGATACGGAAATCGGTATGACCTGTCTGACTGTCGCATTCGATGGTTCCCTGATGTTGCTGGACGAAGGTCTGGGCCAGGGTGAGTCCCAGTCCACTGCCGCCCTCGCGGCCCGAGATCAGCGGAAAGAAGATGCGCTCCTTCAGTTCCGCCGGAATGCCCGGGCCGTTGTCCACGATATGCAAGACCAGTGCCAGCTTGTAGCGTTGGCGGGCCACCGTCATCTGCCGCGCCACGCGGGTGCGGAACACGATTTTTGCATCGCCTGCTGCGATGCGCTGCTGCAGAGCCTGCGCCGCGTTGTGCGCGATATTGAGCACCGCCTGGATGAGCTGCTCCTTGTCCCCACGGAATTCGGGCAGGCTGGCGTCGTAGTCCTGCTCGATGGTCAGTCCCTGCGGAAACTCTGCCTGCAGCAAGGTGCGGACATGCTCGCAGATTTCGTGGATGTTGACGTCGCCCACGACATGTGGTTTGCGGTGGGGCGCCAGCAGCCGGTCCACAAGGGTTTGTAGCCGGTCGGCCTCGGCAATGATGACCTGGGTGTATTCCTGCAGGTCGAGCGAGGGCAGTTCGGCATGCAGCAGTTGCGCCGCGCCGCGGATGCCGCCCAGCGGGTTCTTGATCTCGTGGGCCAGATTGCGGATCAGCTCTTTGTTCGCCTGAGCCTGGTTGTGCCACTGCTCCTCGCGCTCCAGCCGAGCCTGCTGGCTGATCTCGACCATTTCGGCCAGGAGCAGGCCGTCCGGGTGCTCGGTGCGCACCACGATGACCTGCACCTGCACCGGGTCTCGCAGATCGCGCAGGCGCATCAGACAGTCGAAGCGCTTGCTGCTGAATTGGTTGCCGCGCACCTGCTCCAGCGCGTCGCGCCAGAGCGACGGGCAATCCATCCAGTGGCCAAGATCCTGTCCCTTCAACTGGCGGCGAGAAATGCCCAAACCGTTCTCCAGGGCCGGATTGGCATAGCTGATCAAGCCCTTTGCATCCACCAGCGCCGCCATCGACGCCAGCCATTCCAGGCCCGGATACTCACTCGCAGGGTGCGATAGGGTCATCGGTCAGTTCCATTCCGACACGAAGGACCGACTCATTGCGGGTACTTCTGCAGCTCGCGCTGCAGCGCGGCGATATTGGCTTGCGTCATGGCGAGCTGGTCTTTCATCGTCGCCACACGTTGGGCATATTCTCCGCCTTTGACCCCACCTCCGGCGATGCGCTCGCTGGGCAGGTAATCGGGATGACCGTTGTTGTAGGCTTTGATCTGTTGCTCCAGCAAAGCCTGTTGCTGCTGCAGTTCCTGCTCAAGAATGCGACGCGCCTCCAGATCGCGCTCCTTCTGCGTGGAGGGCGCAACGCGCGCAGCCTGGTTCTCGTTCTGAGCAGCCTTCTGCCCACTTTCCTTGTTGGCGCCTGAGCCGATGACCTTGGGCGTCATGCCCGGGCTGGACAGAATGCTCACATTGGCGTTGTCGATCAGCTTGCAATTCTTGGCTTTCACTTCCGACAGATCGTTGGTGTACGAATTGTCAGGGCAGCGGTAAACCCGCTGCGGATCAGTCTGGGCCTGCGCAGCGCCCGCAAGCGCGAAGGTCGCAAACGCGACGAGCGCGGCAAGGTGAACTGTGAATCGGTCGTTCAGGGTCATGGTGGTGCGGTGGTCAGAAGTAGAGCGCAGTGTAAGTCTGGCAACGCGTAAGGCGGGTCGCGGGCTGACACCGCGTGGCGGAATGACAAAAACAAAAGCGGCCCGCAGGCCGCCCTTGCTTCACGCTGCCAGATTACAGCGAGTAGTACATGTCGAACTCGACCGGATGCGTGGTCATGCGAAAGCGGGTCACTTCCTCCATTTTCAGGTCGATGTAGGCACTAATGAAGTCGTCGCTGAACACCCCGCCCTTGGTCAGGAAGGCGCGATCCTTGTCGAGATAGTCCAGCGCCTGGTCGAGGCTGGAGCAGACGGTCGGGATCTTGGCTTCTTCTTCCGGCGGCAGATCGTAGAGGTTCTTGCTGGCGGCTTCACCCGGGTGGATCTTGTTTTCCACGCCGTCCAGACCGGCCATCATCATGGCGGAGAACGCCAGATACGGGTTGGCGGTCGGGTCGGGAAAGCGCACTTCGATGCGGCGGGCCTTGTCGCTCTGCACGAAGGGCACGCGGATGGACGCCGAGCGGTTGCGCGCCGAATACGCCAGCATCACCGGAGCCTCGAAGCCCGGCACCAGGCGTTTGTAGCTGTTGGTGCCCGGGTTGGTGATGGCGTTGAGCGCGCGGGCGTGCTTGATGATGCCGCCGATGTAGTACAGCGCAAATTCGGAGAGGCCGGCATAGCCGTTGCCCGCGAACAGGTTCTTGCCGTCCTTCCAGATCGACTGGTGCACGTGCATGCCCGACCCGTTGTCGCCGACGATGGGCTTGGGCATGAAGGTCGCGGTCTTGCCGTAGGCGTGCGCCACGTTCTGCACCACGTACTTGAGCATTTGCGTCCAGTCGGCGCGCTGCACCAGGGTGGAGAATTTGGTACCGATCTCGCACTGGCCGGCATTGGCCACTTCGTGGTGATGCACCTCAACAGGCACGCCCATTTGTTCGAGCAGCAGGCACATTTCCGAGCGGATGTCCTGCAGACTGTCGACCGGAGGCACCGGGAAGTAGCCACCCTTCACCGCGGGACGGTGGCCCATATTGCCGCCTTCCATCTTGTCGCCGGTGGCCCATGCGGCCTCGTTGGAGTCGACCTTGACGAAGCAGCCGGACATATCCACATTCCAGCGAACCTGATCGAAGATGAAGAACTCGGGTTCCGGACCGAAGTAGGCCGTGTCACCGATGCCCGAAGCCTTCAGATACGCCTCGGCTTTTTTTGCGATGGAACGCGGGTCACGGTCGTAGGGCTTGCCGTCACCCGGTTCGAGCACGTCGCAGCTCAGCAGCAGCGTCGTTTCTTCGTAGAACGGGTCGATATTGGCGGTGTTGGGGTCAGGCATGAGCAGCATGTCCGAGGCTTCGATGCCCTTCCAGCCAGCGATCGACGAGCCGTCGAAGGCATGACCGTCGGTGAACTTGCCCTCGTCGAAATGCGACACCGGCACGGTGACGTGTTGCTCCTTGCCGCGAGTATCGGTGAAACGGAAGTCCACGAATTTGACATCGTGCTCCTTGACCATGCCCATCACATCGGCGACTGTTTTGCTCATGAAAATCTCCTGTCAGGTTGAAATGCGTTTGCGTGTTCATCTTCGCATCAAAAGATGGCACTCAACATCGTTTGCTGCGATGCACCGCGCAGTCAAAATAATCTAGCAGAAAGCGTGCCCAGGTCTGCCCGTTTGCATCCACCGGCAATGCGCTCTTGTGCTGGCGTGAAGAGCGCTGCTGATCCGCGGTGCCTGCAGGCCGGTGCAAATGCATCGCCTTGGTGCATTTTTCTGGATTGCATCATTTTGGTTCATGCTGATTCACTTTGGTGCATCTTCCCAGATGCCCTCGGGTAGGTGCGCACGGAGATAGGCAAACGCCTGCTCGACATGGGTGGGATGTCCTTTGACGCCCAGCTCGATATGCCGCCCCCACACCGGGTGATCCACGCTGGGAAGGCTGAACACCTTGATGCCGGGAAAATGCTCCTCGATGTCTTCCATCAGCGGCGTCAGGTCGGATTCCATGGCCTTGCGCACGATCACGGCACGCTCCACCTGATGGCCCTGCCCATGCAGGTGGGCCAGAGGGCCGTCCAGCACCCACTCGAGCATGGGCCAAGCCATCACAGGGAATCCGGGCACAAAATAGTGCAGGTTGATGGAAAACCCGGGAATTTTGTTGTAAGGGTTGGGAATGATGGCGCTGCCCAGCGGAAACATACCCATCTGCAGGCGCTGCTGGTTGGCCGGCGCGTTGATATCACCCAGCTGCGCCTCGATCACACGCTGCTGGATCAATGCCTTGGCTTGCGGATGGAGTTCCAGCGGCAGCCCCAGTGCTCGCGCCGCGCTCTGGCGGGTGTGATCGTCGGGCGTGGCGCCAATGCCGCCGCAGCTCAGCGCAACATCGTTGCGGGCAAAACTGGCCTGAAACGCAGCGGCCAGCAAGCTCGGATCGTCTCCCAGGTATTGCACCCAGTCCAACCGCATCTGGCGGGCCTTGAGAAGTTCGAGCACATGAGGGAAGTGTTTGTCCTGCCGTTTCCCAGACAGAATTTCATCGCCAATGATGTAGAGCCCCAGTCCCATGCACGCATCCTGAAAAAATATGAGCATAGCCTGCCCGGGCCATTTTTTTCGACCGCAGGCTGGGCTTCGCCGAAACGGTTCCTTCCAAAAATGTCACAGTCCATCGCTTTTATCGTGAATACGGGGTGTCAACAAGGGGAATGCCGCCCGTATTCTTCAATTTTCCGATGACCTGTTGACACGCATGCTGCTCCACCACACCTTTGAATCGACCGCCGCAGAGCAAGCAGCGCATCGCGCCATCGTGCGCGAGGGCGTGTCCACCACTTATGCCGAGATTGCGGAGCGGGTCGAGGGCATTGCCGCGGCGCTGCGGGCCGATGGGGTGCAGCGCGGGGAGCGGGTGGCGCTGTTTCTCGACAACTGCGTGGAAATGGTCGCAGCCATCTACGCCGTGCTCAAGATCGGCGCAGTGTTCATGCCGATCAACACCCTGACCAAGGCCGACAAGCTGGCCTACATCCTCAACGATGCCGAAGCCTGCGCTCTGCTCACGCAGCAAGAACTGGCCGAAACCAGCCGTGCGGCGCTGGCGCAGAACCACAGTGTCCGGCAGTGCTACATGCTGACGGCCTACGCCCAGGGCAAGCCCGATCCCGGCCCGCGCGACGTCCGTGAGCGCCCTTTTCCTGCCGCGCTGCCCCAGGCGCCGTGCTCGCCCACGCATCCCGAACTGATCGATCAGGATCTGGCCGCCATCATCTACACCTCGGGCTCCACAGGCGATGCCAAGGGGGTGATGCTCACGCACCTGAACATGCGCACCGCGCTGTGTTCGGTACGCAGCTATCTGGGTCTGCGGCAGAATGACATCATCGTTTGTGCCCTGCCTCTGGCGTTCGACTATGGGCTGTATCAAGTGCTCATGGCGTTCAGCCTGGGCGCCACAGTGCTTCTGGAACGATCGTTCACCTTTCCGGTAAAAGTGCTGGCGAACATGGCGCAGGAAAGGGCCACCGTGTTCGCGGGCGTGCCCACCATGTTCACCCTGCTGACCCAGCTCAAGTCTCTAGGTGAATTCGACCTTTCCGCACTTCGGCTGATTACCAATACAGCCGCGGCGCTGCCGCAGACGCAGATCGCGCAGATCCGCGCTCTGTTTCCGCAAGCCACGCTGTTTTCCATGTATGGGCTGACCGAGTGCAAGCGCGTGAGCTATCTGCCGCCCGAACAGCTCGATCTGCGCCCGGGCAGCGTGGGTCGCGGCATGCCCAACGAGGAAGTCTGGCTGGTCGACGATGAAGGACGGCGGCTGCCCAATGGCTCCACCGGCGAGCTGGTCATCCGCGGCAGCCATGTGATGCGCGGCTATTGGCGCAAGCCCGAGCAGACCGCACAGCGCCTGCGCCCCGGACCGATTGCCGGGGAGATGGTGCTGTATTCAGGCGATCTGTTCCGCACCGACGACGAGGGATGGCTGTATTTCGTCGCCAGGCGCGACGACATCATCAAAACCCGGGGAGAAAAGGTCAGCCCGCGCGAAGTCGAGAATGTGCTGTACGCCCTCGATGGCGTGTTGGAAGCAGCGGTCATCGGGGTGGACGACGCGCTGCTGGGCCAGGCCGTCAAGGCCTTCGTGGTCTGCAAACCGGGCCATACCCTGACCGAGCGCGAGGTCATCAAGCATTGCCTGGCGCACATCGAGAACTTCATGGCGCCCAAATACGTCGAGTTCGTGGACACCCTGCCCCGCACCGAGACCGGAAAAATCAAAAAAACCGGGCTGCGCTGAACCCATCTCTCTCCAATTTCTGACGTTTCATTTCCATCCGCCATGTCCGACAACCAGCAAAAAATCCGCCAGTACATCGACAGCAACTTCCTGCTCGGCGCACGCGACACCACCTACAGTGATACCGACTCGCTGCTCGATCTGCACATCCTCGACTCCACCGGTGTGCTCGAACTCATCCTGTTCCTGGAAGAAACCTGGGGCATCCAGGTTGCCGACATCGAGATGGTGCCGGAGAACCTCGACAGCGTCGCCGCCATAGCGGCTTATGTAGAGCGCAAGCTGGCGGCCTGAGGCGGCCATGACCCGACCCGCCCTCAACGCCGAGGTCTTCGCGCTGGACTGCGAGGCCGAGACAGCCCGCATCGGCGCTTTCTTTCTCGACACCTTGCGCCGCCTGAACAAGCGCGGCGTGGTGCTCGGCCTCTCCGGGGGCGTGGACAGCTCGGTGTGTGCGGCGCTGGCCGTGCGCGCCCTGGGGCCGCAGCGCGTGTTCGGTCTGCTCATGCCCGAGCGCGACTCCTCGCAGACCAGCGCCAGCCTGGGTGCCGAGGTCGCGCGGCAACTGGGCATCGAGCATGCGGTGGAAGACATCGCCCCCGCGCTGGACGCCATCGGCTGCTACCGCTGGCGCGACGAGGCCGTGCGCACCGTGCTGCCCGATTACACCCCCGAGTGGAAAATCAAGCTCGCCATTTCGGGTGGGCTGGCCGGTGGCATCAATCACTTCAAGCTCATCGCCCAGGCGCCCGACGGCACCCTGACTGAATCCCGGCTGCCGCTGCGCGCCTATCTGCAGATCGTGGCGGCAACCAATCACAAACAGCGTCTGCGCAAAACCCTCGAATACTTCCACGCCGACCGCCTGAACTACGCCGTCATCGGCACACCCAACCGGCTGGAATACGACCAGGGCTTTTTTGTGAAAAACGGTGACGGCTCCGCCGACCTCAAGCCCATCGCCCACCTCTATAAAACGCAGGTGTATGCCCTAGCCCGCCACCTCGGCCTGCCTGAAGCCGTGTGCAATGCCGCGCCGACGACCGACACCTACAGCCTGCCTCAGGGGCAGGACGAGTTCTATTTCGCCCTGCCCTGGCCTCAGATGGATCTGGTCCTGTGGGCGCGCAACCACGGTCATAGCGATGCCGAGCTTGCCCAGGCGCTCGGCATCACGCCTCAAGCCGCAGCGGCGGTTCTGGGCGATATCGACGCCAAACGGCGCACCACCCGCTATCTGCACGCGCAGCCCGCCCTCGTCGAGGCGGTATTCAACCCTCCTGCGGAAAACACGGTCTGAGCATTGCCAAGCCCTGATGAATCCCATGCACGACACTGAATTCCAAGCTCGCGGCAGCGACGGTCTGCCCGCCTTTCAGCATCGCCTGGCACGGCTGACTGCCGCGCTGGACATCCTGCCGGACAAACCGGAAGAAACCCCCGATTCAGCCCTGCGCGCGCTCTGGCTGCTTGCCGGTGGCGTGCCGCTGTCCATCCACGCTGCGGCGGAAACACCACTGCCCGCCCTGAGCGCTGCACAGCTCGACGCACTCGATGCGCTGATCGCCCGACGCATCGCAGGCGAGCCGATTGCCTATCTCACCGGCAGACAGCGTTTCATGGGACTGGAACTGCTGGCCTCGCCCGATGCCCTGATTCCGCGCGCCGAAAGTGAATTGCTTGGCTTGGCTGCTGCACAAAAACTGCGCGCGATGGCGGCAGATGCGACGGCGGCAGCGCCCGTCGTCGTCGACGTCTGCTGCGGCTCAGGCAATCTGGCGCTGGCGCTGGCACACGCCGTGCCGCAGGCACAGGTGCATGGCGCGGACATTTCGGACACCGCAATCGCCCTGGCCCGCGACAACACGCGGCAACTCGGCCTGGAGTCGCGCGTGACCCTGCATGTCGGCGACCTGTTGGCACCCTTTGGTGCCGCGTTCGCCCGGAGGGTTGACTTGCTGGTGTCGCTGCCGCCGTACATCTCGACGGCGAAGATGGACACCATGCCACACGAGATCGTTGGGCACGAGCCGCATCTGGCGTTCGACGGCGGCCCGTTTGGTGTTCGGATCCTGATGCGCCTGATCCGCGAGGCGCCGCCGCTGCTGCGGCCCGGCGGCTGGCTGGGCATGGAGGTCGGCCTCGGCCAAGGCCCCGCGATGGTGCAACTGCTCGAGAAACACCCGGCTTACGACCGTGTGGAAACCGTGTGCGATGCCGACGGCGCTGTGCGCGCCGTGCTGGCGCAGGCGGTGACCTGAACGCGGCGGCTGTGCATCGGCCAAGCGCGCGCGGCGGCCTCACGGGCACCGAGCCTGTGCGCGACGTACAACACGGGGAGTACGCAGCCCACGAGCAGGTGCGCCGCCGCGCTCCAGACCGGAAGTCGCTCGCCCCCGGCGTAATACAGCGCCAAGCCGGTGGCGCCCAGCAGCGCGAAAGCCAGCAGCAACAGCACCCCGCTGGCCAGGTTTTCGCGCCGCACCCAGCCTGCGCGCACATGCACCGTCCACAGCGCGCCGATCAGTACGGATATGAGAAGAAAACTCAGCGCGTGCAGCGCAGCCACCCAGACCCGCGACCCGCTGGAGAGAAACCACGGTACGTCCCATTCCAACCGCATGTGCAGCGCGCCAGGCGCGAGCAGCATCCCGCTGCCCAGCAGCGCAAGCAGAGTGATGTGCAACAGCGGCACGAAGCCGCGCGGATAGGTTTTCACGCAACCTGCCCCTGCGTGGCCTGCAGCAGGACGCCGCTGAGCCGCGCGACCATTGCCCGGCGATCCGCGGGCGCGGCCAGCGCCGCGACCTTGGTCAGCGCGTCGGCACGCCAGCATTGCGCCGCCCGCACGCTCCAGACCTGCGGCACGGCTGCAGCGTCTGCACGTCCCGCAGGATGCAGCACGCGGCCGGGAAATCGCGTGCGATCCGACGCATCCAGACCCACAGCAGAACTGGCGACCGCCGCGTTGCGCAGCAGACCTGCATCAACGATCGCGCCGTTTGCGCTGCGAATGGCCAGCGGCAGCGCCTTCGGGCCGAAAACCCGCAGATCGCCGCCGGCGTTGACCACCGCCTGCTCCACCCCCGCGCGCCCGAGACACGCGATCGCCTGGTCGACCGCATAGCCTTTGGCGATGCCGTCCAGGGTCAGCAGCACCGGGCGGAGCAGTCCCACCCGCCTGCCGGGCAGCAGCTTCACCGCGTCGCTGCCCACCGGCGCGGCAAGACTGGCAAAGCCGTGATCGGGCAACACCCCGCGCGCCACCAGCGGCGCGCCGACGGTCATGTCGAAGCAACCGCCGCTGCCGCGCCAGAGCAGCAGCGCCTTGCGCAGCACGTTCCAGGTCAGCGCGTCGACCGGCTGCGGCGTGCGATACGCGTGCAGATTGATGCGCGAGAGCACACTGTCCCGTACATGGAAGCTCATGCGCTGCTGCACCCGAGCCAGATGCAAAAACGCCGCGCGCACCGCGCGTTCGACCCGCCCGGGTCGGCCGGTGGCGCGGATCTCGACCCAGGTGCCCAGCAGCGGCTGCATGCGGCGGATGGTGACTGGCGCGCGCGCGTTCACTTGCCCTCCTGCAGCGCGACTTGCTGCAGCGCGAGCAGCCGCTTGACCCCATGCATCACATTGCGGCAAGACAACGTCGCGCCGCTGATGTTGGGCACGTCCTTGTCGAGCTTGAACGGGTCGGCCAGGGTCTTGCCCACGAAGGTCTTGCGCCACTCGGCGCGGTGGATTTCGTCGCCATAGGTTTCGCGAAAAATCAGTACCTCCACCCCGCGCACCTTGCCTTCGGGCAACAGGCCCACGGCGTAGTGGATGAACTCGTGCTTGCCGACCACGTCATCGACGATGAACCAGCCGAGCAGCTTGCCGCCCTTTTCCGCGCGCCAGACCTCCTGCTTGTCCCAGCGCTGTTTCACTCCGGATTTGTCCTCGATCGCTGCCTTTTGCTGCGCCGATAGCTGCAACGGCGCGGCAACGAAGCGGTCGGCGTCGGGAAAAATCGCCTTTTGCGCCTGCTCCACCGTCAGATACTCGGTGGCATAAGTGGGCGATGCGACCAGGACGGCCAGTGGCAGCAGCGCCAGTGTTTGCCAAGACGACATGTCCGCGTCCTCTCAAAAGTTATAACCGACTTTCAGCCGCAGTTCGCGCTGGGCGTGGTCGGCCAGGTGCAGCCCGGCGCGATTGCCCTCGGCTTCGTTGGAGCCGCGCAGTTGTTCGGCCCAGGTCAAGGTGGCCCACCAGCGCTTGCCGCCATAGTGGATCGACGGCCCGGCAAACGCGTCCCAATGGTCGAATTCCCACGAACCATCCGCTGGGCGCAGCACTTCCATGTCGACCCAGCCTTCCAGCCCGATGAACCAATTGGGCGCAAAGCGATACGACACACCGGTACGCAGCCGCGGCGCGATCGCAACCTCAGTGCCGCCGCCCGCGTCAGGCCGCCAGGTCTCGGCCTCCAGCTCCAGATTGGTCAGCCATTGCAGCTGGCCGTCGAGATAAGGCTTTTGCAGGATCAGCTTGGTCTCCAGTTCCCAGCCACGGCCCTTCTCGCCGGTGATGGCATCGACCGTGTCGTAGCTCACCTCGCCATAGAGCGCCACGCCCAGATCGTCCTTGTATGGCGAGGCGAGCATTTTTTTCAGCTCGAACGACACACCGCTGAACTGGGTGGAACGCCTGCTGCCGGTGATCTCCGGCGCATCCAGTGGCCCGGCGCAGCCCGCGTTGCCGCAGTCGTAGCTGTGGCGGTACCCGTTGAGATAAACCGAGCCGCTCAGGGTATTGGTGATGCCGTATTCACCTTCGAGGCGGAACTGCTGCGCCGAATAACTGCCGCGGCGCTTACCTTGAGAGTCGGTGATCCAGACATACGCCTCGGACTTGCCCTGGGGCAGAGTTTCGGCGCCGATGGTGTAGCCCAGCAGGTTCTCGTCCGCCTGCGCGCTCAAAGGCGCGGTGGCGCCGAACAAGCCCACGAGCGTAGCGAGATAGACAGAATGGATCCGTTTCAAAATCACCTCCGTAATTAATAACGGTTCGCATTCTTATTTTTATTTCAAAACATGTCAAGTGTGTATCTGTCTGTGACGGAATCGGCTTGAAAGACGGGCACGCTGAGGCAGCGCCCTGTCTGGACGCAAGGAAAGCAAGCGCAGGAATGCGATGCCACGCGGCGTGCGTGCGCGCGAAAACAGGCACAGCCCGTGCGAGGCACGGGTGGCGTCGAGAAGCGTGCGGTCTCAGTCCGTGATGCTCAGGCCCTGACGCAATCGACGAAATAACGCCTTGTTCCGCTGGCGTCGGTCTCCGTCACCAGGCCATGCACATCGGTGGCAAAGCCGGGGAAGCGCAGGTTGAAATCGCGGGCAAATTCGAGATAACGCACGATGGGTGGATTGAAGCGTTCACCCGGAATGAGCAACGGAATGCCGGGCGGATAGGGGGTGACCAGCGCCGCCGTGATGCGCCCTTCGAGCTGATCGATCTCCACCCGCTCGATATCCCGGTGTGCCATCTTGGCATAGGCCTCGGTTGGCGTCATGGCGGGCTGCAGATCCGACAGATACATCTCGGTGGTCAGACGTGCCACGTCTTTCTCGCGGTAGGCCTCGTGGATCTGCTGGCAGAGATCGCGCAGGCCGATGCGCTCATACTTCGGGTTCTGCGCCACGAACTCGGGCAGGATGCGCCACAGCGGCTGGTTGCGGTCGTAGTCGTCCTTGAACTGCTGCAGCGCCGTGACCAGGGTGTTCCAGCGGCCCTTGGTGATGCCGATGGTGAACATGATGAAAAAGCTGTAAAGGCCGGTCTTCTCGACGATCACGCCATGCTCGGCCAGGAACCGGGTGACGATGGCCGCCGGGATGCCGGTGGCGTCGAAATCGCCATTAATGTTCAGCCCGGGTGTGACGATGGTCGACTTGATGGGATCGAGCATGTTGAAGCCGTCGGCCACGGCGCCGAAGCCGTGCCAGCCGTCTTGGGCGCGCAGCAGCCAGTCGTCGCGCTCGCCGGTGCCCTCTTCCGCCAGCGCGTCCGGCCCCCAGACCTTGAACCACCAGTCCTGGCCGTAATCGGCATCGACCTTGCGCATGGCGCGGCGGAAGTTCATTGCTTCCAGAATGCTCTCCTCCACCAGCGCGGTGCCGCCCGGCGGCTCCATCATGGCCGCGGCCACATCGCACGAGGCGATGATGGCGTACTGCGGCGAGGTGGAACTGTGCATCAGGTACGCCTCGTTGAAGCGGTGAAAGTCGAGCTGCTGGTTCTGCGCGTTCTGCACCAAGATTTGCGACGCCTGGCTCAGCCCCGCAAGCAGCTTGTGGGTGGACTGGGTGGAGAACACCATGGCTTCCTTGGTGCGCTCGCGGTCGGGGCCGATGGCATGCATGCCGCGATAGAAGTCGTGGAAACAGGCGTGCGGCAGCCAGGCTTCGTCGAAATGCAGGGTATCGATGTGGCCGTCGAGCATCTGTTTAATCGCATCGACGTTGTAGAGCACGCCGTCGTAGGTCGACTGGGTGAGGGTGAGTACGCGAGGCTTGACCTTGCCCGCCAGATGCCGGGTGAGCGGGTTCTGCGCGATCTTGTGGGCGATGTTGTTCGGGTGGAACTCGGCCAGCGGGATCGGCCCGATGATGCCGTAATGATTGCGCGTCGGCGTGAGAAACACCGGCAGCGCGCCGGTCATGATGATGGCGTGCAGAATGGATTTGTGGCAGTTGCGGTCCACCACCACCACATCGCCCGGCGCCACGGTGGAGTGCCACACCATCTTGTTCGAGGTGGAGGTGCCGTTGGTGACGAAAAACAGATGGTCGGCGTGGAAGATGCGCGCCGCATTGCGCTCGCTCGCCGCCACCGGGCCGGTATGGTCGAGCAACTGGCCGAGTTCATCCACCGAGTTGCACACATCGGCGCGCAGCAGGTTCTCCCCGAAAAACTGGTGGAACATCTGCCCCACAGGGCTTTTCAGGAAGGCCACGCCGCCGGAATGTCCGGGGCAGTGCCAGGAGTACGAGCCGTCGGCGGCGTAGCCCACCAGCGCGCGAAAGAACGGCGGCGCGAGTGACTCCATGTACGCGCGCGCCTCGCGGATGATGTGACGCGCCACGAACTCGGGCGTGTCCTCGAACATGTGGATGAAGCCATGCAGTTCGCGCAGGATGTCGTTGGGAATGTGTCCCGAGGTACGCGTTTCACCGTATAAGTAAATGGGAATCTCGGCGTTGCGAAAGCGAATTTCCTCAATGAAGGCGCGCAGCGAATGCAGCGCGGCGGCCTCGGCACCCTCCTCCGCCGTAGTGAATTCCTCGTCGTCGATGGAGAGAATGAAGGCGCTGACCCGGCTTTGCTGCTGCGCGAAGCTCGAAAGATCGCCATAGCTGGTCACGCCCAGCACCTCCATCCCTTCCTTCTCGATGGCCTGCGCCAGCGCCCGGATGCCGAGGCCCGAGGAATTTTCCGAGCGGAAATCCTCGTCGATGATGACAATGGGAAAACGAAAGTGCATGACGGCTCCGGCGCGGAAGGGATAAAGTGCGAGAGTGTAGGAAATCCCGATGACCCGATGAAGATCGACCTTGCAACCCGGAAGGCGCACTGATGGATCACCCGACTGCCTGGTGGATACTGGCTGGTTTTTTTGTCGCCATGGAATTGGCGAGCGGAACGTTTTACCTGCTCATGCTCGCCATCGGTGCGGTGGCCGGGGCACTGGCCGCGCACGCCGGTCTGCAGCCCCCGCTGCACTGGGTGGCGTTCACCCTGGTGGGCGGCGGCGCAGTCATTGCGCTCTACCTCAGCCGCCGCCTTTTTGGCAAGCGCACCGCCGAGGAGGTGCGAAACGACAACCTCGACCTCGGCGCCACGGTGGATGTCTCCGGTTGGTCTGCAGACGGCCTGGCGCGGGTGCATTACCGCGGGTCTGACTGGAGCGCCCGCTCCGTGCGGCGCGGCCCGCTGCACACTGGCCCGCACCGCATTGCCGGGCAGGATGGCAACGTGTTGCTGATCGAGCCCCTGCCCGCCGCGCTCAACCCGGCGCCGGTCGACACCAAAGCCCAACACCCTCCGCGCTGATGCACGGAGCCACTCATCCTGACTCAACCCAAGGGACACTGTATGGAAATTGCCATCATTCTGGCCGTCATCGCCGTGCTGTTCGTCAGCCGCGGCATCAAGATCGTGCCGCAGCAAAACGCCTGGATTCTCGAGCGCCTCGGGCGCTACCACTCCACCCTGCAGCCGGGACTGAACATCATCATTCCCTTCATCGACAGCGTGGCCTACAAGCATTCGCTCAAGGAGATTCCGCTCGACGTGCCCAGCCAGATCTGCATCACCAAGGACAACACCCAACTCACCGTGGACGGCGTGCTGTACTTCCAGGTCACCGACGCCATGCGTGCAAGCTATGGCTCGTCGAATTACATCGTCGCCATCACCCAACTGGCGCAGACTACGCTGCGTTCTGTGGTCGGCAAGCTCGAACTCGACAAGACCTTCGAGGAGCGCGAATTCATCAACCACAGCGTGGTGAACTCACTCGACGAGGCTGCCGCCACCTGGGGTGTGAAGGTGCTGCGCTACGAAATCAAAGACCTCACGCCGCCCAACGAAATCCTGCATGCCATGCAGCGCCAGATCACCGCCGAGCGTGAAAAACGCGCCGTGATTGCCACCTCAGAGGGCGCACGCCAGCAGGCCATCAACGTGGCCGAAGGCGAGCGTCAGGCTTTCATCGCCCGCTCGGAAGGGCAGAAGCAGGCGGCGATCAATCACGCTCAGGGCGAGGCGGCGGCGATTGAGGCGGTGGCCAACGCAACTGCGCACGCTCTTGAAGTCGTTGCCGCGGCGATCCAAAAGCCCGGCGGGACGGAAGCGGTGCAGCTCAAGGTCGCGCAGCAAGGGCTGGAAACCTACGCCAATCTGGCCAAGACCAGCACCACCCTCATCGTGCCGGGCGACATGAGCCAGGCGGCTGGCCTCATCGCCTCGGCCATGACCGTGCTGAAGAAAACCCAGTGAGTGCAATCGCCTCTGTGGCGTCGTTCTCTGCCCGGGCCGTGGCCCTGGCCGCGCTGATCGAGACCGATCCAGTACGCAAGGTGAGACTCGCGCTGGCCTTGCGCGCTGATCTGCATGCCGGGCGGGCATCCATCGACCCGGCCGCTGACGTGCAACCCGCAGCGGGCATCGCCCTACCCGGCCGCCCAGAGAAACCCGAGCTGATTCCCGCGCAGCAAATGCCCCGCCGCAACCCGCGCGATCCCAAGGGCCACGCTGCGCTGTTGCACGCCATCGCGCACATCGAATTCAATGCCATCAACCTGGCGCTCGATGCCGTGTGGCGCTTCTCGTGTTTGCCCGAGGATTTTTACCGCGACTGGATTCGCGTGGCCGCCGAGGAGGCCGAGCACTTCACCCTGCTGAGCGAGCATCTGCAAGGCGTGGGCGCTGAATACGGCGACTTTCCTGCGCACAACGGGCTGTGGGACATGGCGGAGAAAACCCGCGCTGACCTGCTCGCCCGCATGGCGCTGGTGCCGCGCACGCTGGAGGCACGCGGTCTGGATGTGAATCCGAGCATCCGGGCCAAGCTCGCCGCCGCAGGTGATGCGCGCGGCGCGGACATTCTCGACCGCATTCTGACCGACGAAATCGGACATGTCGCCATCGGCAACCGCTGGTATCACTGGGCCTGCGCACGCGCCGGGCGAACTTCCATCACCGCCCATGACGAGCTCGCCGCCGCCTTCGGCGCGCCGCGCGTCAAACCGCCATTCAACCGCGACGCCCGCCTCAAAGCCGGCTTCAGCGCAGAAGAAATGGACTGGCTGGAGCGGGACATCGCGCTGAGCAATTCGGCATGAAGTCCGGTGTTTTCGATTTCTTTCAAGGTTTTTTGAAAATCGTCCGCTTCAAAACCGCATCATCGATATTGTCGTTGCTACAGCGGGAAAATCGTTCTGAATTCATTGCAATCCCGACAAGCGATCCTCTCAGGAGCGAAAAGATGGCCCCCACGATGTCCCTTTCCCGATACATCCATCTCGCCACGGGCGCCTGGCTGGGCGCTGTGCTGCTTGCGGCGCCTGCGCTGGCGCAGACGCCCAATCGGTCTCTCGCCGATCCGGCTTTGCTCAACGTCCTGAACCAGCCCTTGCTGACCTGCAGTCAGGCGCCATTGACCGGCTATTTGCGCAACGGCTCCTGCGCCGTGAGCGCACAGGACGCCGGGGTTCACGGAGTGTGTGCGGTGATGACCGCGAAGTTTCTGGCGTATACCAAGACGCAAGGCAATGATCTGTCCACACCCAATCCGGCATCGCGATTTCCCGGGCTGAAGCCGGGCGATCGCTGGTGTGTCTGTGCCGGTCGCTGGCAAGAAGCACTAGACGGCGGCGCGGCACCCAAGGTGGTGCTGGCGGCGACCAGCAAGGCAGTCTTGAGTTCGCTGTTTCTGGACGATCTGGCCAAGCACGCGATCGATCCACCCAAGCATCTACCGCCGCAGCCGATGCCCGGTCACTGAGTCTGCGGGTTCAGCGCCCGGTGCGGTGGATGTAGCGGTTGAGTTGCGCCATGTCAGACGAGGTGCGTCGGTAGAGGTGGTCGAGGCTGATGATGGCGACTTCCAGAAGCAATACTGCCAGCAGCGGGCGCTCCAGGCGCAGGCGGTTGTACATGGTGCGACTGATGCGCAGTAGGCGAGTGTCCTCGCCGGCGCGCAGGCGCACCTCGCGCGGCTTGCGGTCGAAAAAGCTCATTTCGCCCAGCATTTCTCCTGGCATGATCTTGCCGATCTCCATTTCGCTCTCGGGCAGTTGCGCCATCAGGCAGCCCTGCCCTTCGAGGACGAAGAACAGGCTTTCGCCAACCTGGCCGATGTCGGCAATCACCTCGCCCTTTTTCGGCGCCATCAAGTCACAATAATCGAGAAAGTCATGGATTTCGCGCCGGGTCAGGATGGTGACGTCGACGAGTTGACCGAGAAAGTGGGCCAGAGACTCGCGGTCTTCGGAGGTGATGGTCAGGCGGTCCATGATGGGATTTGTGGAGTTGAAACGTTGAAAGTAAACGTATAAGACATGGATCTTATCGACCGCAGACCTGTTTTCATAGCCTTTTGCTCACAACCCGAAGTAACTGCGGATACCCGACAGCAGCATGTTGACCGCGATCGCCGTGAGGATCAGGCCCATGAGCTTTTCGGCAGCGTTCATCACCGAATCACCCAGCCACTTGAGCAGGGTTTCGCTCATCAGCAACAGCCCGCCGGTCACAGCCACGGCCGAACTGAGCGCGCCCACCCAGGTCCAGATCTCGCCAGGCTGACGCGAGGCCAGCAGCAGCACCGTGGCCAGCGCCGAAGGCCCAGCCAACAGCGGCACCGCCAGCGGAAAGATCAGCGGCTCGCGCCCGCCTTCGCCGCCAAAGATTTCGGAGGTGGTGGAAAAAATCATCTTGATCGCCACCAGCAGCAGAATGACCCCGCCGGCCACCTCGATCGATGGCTGGCTGAGGTTCATCAGCTTCAGAAAGCCGTGGCCGCCAAACATGAAGGCCAGCAAAACGGTATAGGCGATGCCGATTTCGCGCAGTGCCACTGGCAGGCGGCGCTCGGGTGGCAGTTTGCGCATCACCGCGATAAAGAACGGCAGATTGCCGAACGGGTCGAGGATCAGCAGCAGCAGTACGAAGGCTGACCAGAAATCATCATGGGCCATGTCGAGGGGCGCGCCTCAGGCGCGGGGGTGGTGACGGGCGTGCAGCGTCTTCAGCCGTTCGCGTGCGATATGGGTGTAAATCTGTGTGGTGGAAATGTCGGCATGGCCGAGAAGCAATTGCACCACACGCAGATCGGCGCCGTGATTGAGCAGGTGAGTGGCGAAGGCATGACGCAAGGTGTGGGGCGAGAGCGGAATATCGATCCCGGCCTTGCGGGCATGGGCTTTGATCAAGGTCCAGAACATTTGCCGCGTCATGCCCACGGACTCGCGTGCGCTCTGCCCGCTGCGCGCAGTGATGAACAAGAAAGGGCTGTCACGCCCCTGCAGCAGTGCATGCCGCGCGGTGTGCAGATAGCGCTGCAGCCATTCCTGCGCAGCGTCGCCAAAGGGCACCAGGCGTTCCTTGCCGCCCTTGCCCGCGATCTGCACCACGCCCTGATCAAGCGCCAGCCGCACCACCGGCAGCGCGACCAACTCGCTGACCCGCAGGCCGCTGGCGTAGAGCAGTTCAAGCATGGCGCGGTCGCGCAGGCCCAAAGCGGTGTCCACATCGGGCGCTGCGAGCAGGGCTTCGACCTGCACTTCACTTAACGTGTTGGGACGCCGTGCGGGTTGACGCGCCATGTCGAGCTGCAGGGTGGGGTCATCGGGACGCAGATGCTCACGCAGCGCCCAGCGAAAGAAGCGCCGCAGCACCACTAGGCGACGATTCGACGAGGTGGCCTTGCTCTGTGCAAAGCGGGCGGCGATATAGCCCTGCACATCGCGTGGTTCAGCCTGCGCCAGCGCGGGGCGCGACGTCTGCGCCAGCCAGCGTGCAAACAGGGTGAGATCGCGGCGATAGGCCGCCAGCGTGTTGGGCGACAGGCCGTCTTCCAGCCACAAGGCATCGCAGAATCGGTCGATCACTGCGGCACTCGCAGCGGGCGCTGGCGGCCAGTGGACGGATGCCGCGACATCAGGCATGGCCTCTTTCCCCCTCATGCCGCAACAGCCAGCGCTTGATGCCCAGTAGGTGCCCGTCCGCATTGCTCGAATGCGCAAAACCGCCCAGGCCGTGACGCGCCATAATGCGGTGACACGGAACGACGGGCGCAAACGGATTGGCCGCGCACGCCTGCCCCACGGCGCGCGCCGCGCTGCCCAGCTCGACCGCAGCGTCGCCATAGGTGCGGGTCTTGCCGCGAGGAATCTGTTGCAGCAGCGTTCGAACACGTCGCTGAAACGCGGTGCCGCTGTCCGCCAGGGGCAGACTGTAAACATGCGACGGATCTGCACAATAGGCGTGCAACTGCGCTGCGACCTCGCAGCAGAGCGGGGACTGTGGGGGGATGAGCAGCGCATCGGGCTCAAGATATTCCAGCAGCAGGACCGTCTCTGCAGTGCAGGTCAATCGCATGCGGCCAAACGGCAGGGCAATGACGGCATGCTGTGCACCGGCATGCAACAGAACATCTGTAGAGCGCATGATGGAAAGTGGAACGGCGAACCAAGCACACAGGATACCCCGGCGTCCTCTGGGGAACCGGGTTTGTTCGAGAATGCAGTCATGTTGTCGCCAGTGCATGATCCTTTCACAGCGCACCTGCACACGGGGTCGCGTTGGCCTGAGCTCGCTCAATCCTTTGCGGAACTGGGCGCGGCGTTCAGCGTGCCTGTGGCCGTCAACGCCCTGCCCAACCCGGTGCTTGTGGCCAGTAGCGCCGAGGCTGCGGCGCTGATCGGCCTGACGCCACCATGCACGGCAGATGAGGAGCACGACTGGGCACTGGCCTTCGGCGGGCATGTCGAGGCGATCTGCAGACACAGCCGGGCCACGGTATACGCCGGGCACCAGTTCGGCAATTGGGCTGGACAACTGGGCGACGGCCGCGCGCTGCTGCTGGGCGACTGGCCTGACCAAAGCGGCGGCGCGCACAAAAACGGCTACCCAAGTTGGGAAATCCAGTTCAAGGGCAGCGGACCCACTCCGTTTTCACGCATGGGCGATGGCTGGGCGGTGCTGCGCTCATCCATCCGCGAGTTTCTGTGTTCGGAAGCGATGGCCGCGCTGGGCGTGCCCACGACGCGGGCGTTGTGTCTGGTCGGATCGAGCAGGCCGGTACGGCGCGAGCGCATGGAAACCGCCGCGATGGTCACCCGCCTGTCTCCGAGTTTTGTGCGCTTCGGCCATTTCGAGCACTTCAGCTACAGCGGCCAGACCGCGCAGTTGCGCCAGCTGACTGATTGGGTGATTGTCCGCTACTGCCCGCAGTGCGCTGCCGCGCCGCAGCCTGCTCTTGCCCTGCTGGAATGGGTGGTGGCGCGTACTGCGCATCTGATTGCGCAATGGCAGGCGGTGGGCTTCATCCACGGGGTCATGAATACCGACAATATGTCCATCCTGGGCTGGACCATCGATTACGGCCCGTTTGCCTTTCTTGACGGGTACGATCCGTTACATACCCCCAACACCACCGATCGTGGCGGGCGCTACGCCTATGGGCGGCAGCCCGCGATCGCGCACTGGAATTTGCTGGCGCTCGGCCAGGCGCTGCTGCCGCTGATCGACAAACCCGAGCATGCGCTCGAAGCGGTCGATGCCTTCCGCCCGCAGTATGTGCAGGCCATGCAGCAGCGGCTCGCCGCCAAGTTGGGGCTGGAGCGGGTGCTGCCTGACGATGGCGATCTGTTTCAGGATTTGCTTGACACCATGACGGTCAACCGCAGCGACTGGACGCTGACCTTCCGTCTGCTTGCTGATTTGCCTGCCGATCCGCAGGCGCAGATTCCTGCCCATCTGGCGGCGCAGTTCGCACGCGACCCGCAACGGTTCTCAGAGTGGGTGACGCGTTACCGCGCCCGCTTGCAGGCCGAGTCGCGCGACGCAGCGGCCCGCACGCAGGCCATGCATGCGGTGAATCCCGCCATGGTGCTTCGCCATCATTTTGCACAGGCCGCCATAGCGCAGGCCGAGGACGGTGATTTTTCCGAGGTCAGGCGCTTGCTGGACGCATTGCGCCGTCCATTCGATGCGCAGGCCGTGCCCGCACACTACACCGCCCCGCCGACGGACGAGACCCCGCCGGCGCGCCTGTCCTGTTCCTCCTGAAAGGAAGCACCATGTCCAAGCCGACCACCGAAGACCCGAACGACGCCCTCTGGCGCAGCAAGCTCAGCGCAGAGCAATACCGCGTCACCCGCTGCAGCGCAACCGAGCCGCCGTTCACAGGAATCTACTGGGATCATCATGGGGATGGAATCTATCGCTGCGTGTGCTGCGCCGCGCCGTTGTTCGACTCGCACACCAAGTTCGAGTCTGGCAGCGGCTGGCCCAGCTTCTGGCAACCCACGGCGCAGGCCAACATCCGTGAGGTGCGAGACACAACCCACGGCATGGTGCGCACCGAGGTGCAGTGCGGGCAGTGCGGCGCCCACCTCGGTCACGTCTTCCCTGACGGTCCCAACCCCACCGGCCTGCGCTACTGCATCAACTCCGCCGCGCTGGACTTCTCCGACCGCTCGTCGTCCACCGACTGAGACACTGCAGTAGCCGGGAACTGTTGCCGCCCGGAAGCACTCCATGCTTCATGCTTCAATAGCCGCTGCCAGGCGGTTTTTGCAAGGAAGGAGAATGCGATGTCTTTGGCAGAACTGGTGCTCTACCTGCTCGTCGTCGGCGTGATTGGCTTGGGGGTTGGACTGGCGGTGCAATTCTGGCGCGATGCACGTTCCTCCCCGCCGTCTGCACCCAGGTGAATCAGGCGAGATTGGTCGCCCCCATGGTCTGCGCCAGACTGCGCGTCCGAGCGAGTGCAGCCTGATCGGGCAAGTTCTGAGTGTTCCAACCCTGCAGATGCGTTTCAAGCACACCGCTGAACGCCTGCGCCCAATGCGGATCGGCGTTCAGACAGTCAATGTAACGGAAGGTCTTTCCACCGCTGGATAGAAAGGCCTCCTTGCCTTCCATCGCAATTTCTTCCAGGGTTTCCAGGCAGTCCACACTGAACCCGGGACAGACCACATCCACGCGGCCAACACCTTCTTGTGCCAGCTTGCGCAAGGTGGGTTCAGTGTAGGGCTGCAGCCATTCTTGCTTGCCAAAACGCGACTGAAACGTCACCCGGTAGTCCGAGGCCGCTAGCTTCAGTCGGTCGGCGAGCAGACGACCGGTTTGATGGCATTCGCAGTGATATGGATCACCGAGTTTGAGGGTACGCGCGGGCATGCCATGAAAACTCATCACCAGCTTGTCCGGCCTGCCGTGGAGTTGCCAGTCGGCTTCGATCTTGCGCGCCAGGGCATCGATGTAGGCCGGGACATCGTGAAAGTGGTTAAGCACGCGCAACTCTGGCACGCGGCGGCTGCGGCGCGTCCAGGCGGTCACTGCATCGAGTGTTGAAGCCGTTGTGGCGGCGCAGTATTGCGGGTACAGCGGCACGAGCAGGATGCGGGTGACGTTCTGCTGCGCCAGTTCGTCCAGCACACTGCTGACGGATGGATTTCCGTAGCGCATGGCGTAACGCACCTGGAGATGATGTCCGCGCGAGGCCAGTTCTGCGGCGACGGCCTGGGTCAGGTCTGAGGTGCCTGTCTGCAAAGGCGAACCACGCTCGGTCCAGACCGTGGCGTATTTCGCGGCGGACTTGGAGGAGCGGATCGGCAGGATGATGCCGTTGAGAATCAGCCACCAGATGGGTTTGGGAATCTCCACCACACGCGGATCGCTCAAAAACTCACCCAGGTAGCGCCGCAGTGCAGGCGCGGTGGGTGCGTCAGGGGTGCCGAGATTGACGAGAAGAATAGCGGTTCTTTGGGGAGCGCCGTGGAGGTAACAGGTCGGGTCGGAAAGGGACATGAGACAGTGAATCAGTGCGGATGAATCTGGAACATGACCGTCGGCGCGGTCGGATCGGTGGGTTTTGCGCCGAGGGTGATTTCGCCCTGTCCATGCAGCACGCATTCGTTGCGGCGCAACGCCAGAGTGGTGTCGTTGCCGATGTAGCGCACCCAGGTGCCGTTGCTGCTGAGGTCGGTCAGCATGAAATAGCTGCCGCGCCAGTCGATGCGCGCGTGCTGGCGCGATACCCGCAGGTCGTTCACCAGAAAGTCCGCACCTGTCGTGCGCCCGATGACGATGGGCATCTGGTCGGCGGAATAGTCCACAGCAAAATCGAGCCAGGACAGGTTGAGCAACTGGCTGCTGTAGTCGATGCGCGAAGGCACCTGGGGCATGGTCTGCCCCATATCGACCTGCGCTTCCCAGTCCACCTGATGCACAGGAACCGGAACGTCATAGCCGCGTAAAAAAATGGCGCCCAGACTACGTAAGCGTCCCAACAATTCGAGCGGAAGCGCCTCCATGACGGCATCGCCAATCAGGATCTGCCCTGCCCCGGCGGAATCGGACAGGCGTGAAGCAGCGTTAACCGGGTCGCCGAAACAATCACCCGGTGCCAGCACGACGAAACCGCGGGCCATGCCGATTTTGAGAGGCAGTTTTTGCCGCCCCCCCGTGGCATCAACCGCGCCCGCGGTGGAACAGGTGCGTTGAATGTCGATGCAGGCGTTGAGCGCAGGGGTGTTGTGCTCGAAGGTGGCGAGGATGCCGTCGCCCAGTGTCTTAACCACTTCACCGCCGGCCGCCTTGAAACTGCGGGCCATGCTCGACACGACTTGCGTGACCAGCGCGGTCGCTTCCGTGTTGCCGAGAGATTGGAAAAGCGCGGTACTGCCAGCGACGTCGGCAAAAACGATGGTTCGGACAGCAGTTTTTCGCGCTTGAGTCATTCCCGAAGTCTAGCGTGTGCGCCCGCTGGCTGTAAGGTCAGCGGGACACCGCGATCAGAGCGTATCAAGGAAGCTGCGCAGCTTGTCGGAGCGCGTCGGATGCTTGAGCTTTCGCAGCGCCTTGGCCTCGATCTGGCGGATGCGCTCGCGCGTCACGTCGAACTGCTTGCCGACTTCTTCCAGCGTATGGTCGTTGGCCATCTCGATGCCGAAGCGCATGCGCAGCACCTTGGCCTCGCGCGGGGTGAGCGAGTCGAGGATTTCCTTGACCACGTCGCGCAGACCCGCCTGCATGGCCGCCTCGGTGGGAGCGAGCGTGCCCGAGTCTTCGATGAAATCGCCCAGGTGCGAATCGTCGTCGTCGCCAATAGGCGTCTCCATAGAGATCGGCTCGCGTGCGATCTTGAGAATCTTGCGCACCTTGTCCTCGGGCATTTCCATCTTCTCGGCCAGCACTGCGGCATCCGGCTCGGTACCTGTTTCCTGCAGATGCTGACGTGAGATGCGGTTGACCTTGTTGATGGTCTCGATCATGTGCACCGGGATGCGGATGGTGCGCGCCTGATCGGCGATCGAGCGGGTGATGGCCTGCCGGATCCACCAAGTGGCGTAGGTCGAAAATTTGTAGCCGCGGCGGTATTCGAACTTGTCCACCGCCTTCATCAGGCCGACGTTGCCTTCCTGGATCAGGTCGAGGAATTGCAGGCCGCGATTGGTGTATTTCTTCGCGATGGAAATCACCAGACGGAGGTTGGCCTCGATCATTTCGCGCTTGGCCTCGCGCGCAGCCTGCTCGCCCAGGCTCATCTGGGTGTTGATTTCCTTCAGGTCACTCAGCGGCACCACGACGCGAGTCTGGATGTCGATGAGCTTTTGCTGCAGTTCCTTGATAGCCGGCGCATTGCGGCTGAGGATGACGGAGTATGACTTGCCCGCCGCGACGTGCTTGTCCACCCACTTCAGGTCAAGCTGATGCCCCGGGAAGGACTTGATGAATTCCTCCTGCGGCATGCCGCAGCGATCCACCGCGTAGCGCCGAATCTCACGCTCGTAGCGACGCACCTCATCCACCTGCGCACGCAGCAGATTACAGAGCTTCTCGACGGTACGGGCGGTGAAGCGCACTTCCATCAGGGCGTTGGAGATGGCCTCCTGCGCCTTGAGATAGCTGGCCGAGCGATAGCCGTCCTTATCGTAGGCGCGGCGCATTTTCATGAAGGCGTCGTGCACATCGGCAAAGGCCTCCAAGGCCTTGCCCTTGAGTTCCTCGAGCTTCATGGAAGTGGCGCCCGCGCCGCCGTCCTCGTCTTCTTCGCCGCTTTCATCCAGCGAGTAGTCGACGTCTTCCTCGGCAACGTAGTCGTCGGACTCGTCGTCGGAGACCATGCCGTCCACCACTTCGTCCACCGGCAATTCACCGTTGTGAATGCGTGCGGCCATGGCCAGGATTTCCGCCACAGTGGTCGGTGAGGCCGAGATGGCCAGCATCATCTGACGCAAACCGTCCTCAATGCGTTTGGCGATGACGATCTCGCCCTCGCGGGTCAACAACTCGACCGTGCCCATTTCGCGCATGTACATCCGCACGGGATCGGTGGTGCGACCAAACTCGGAATCGACGTTGGACAGCGCCGCTTCGGCTTCCTCTTCCGCTTCCTCTTCGCTCGACGCGGTTGGGCCGTGCTGGTTGAGCAGCAGAGTTTGCGCGTCGGGCGTGGTTTCGTACACCGCAATGCCGACGTCGTTGAGCATGGAAACAATGGTTTCCATCAACTCGGGGTCGGCCAGGTTGTCGGGGATGTGATCGTTGATTTCGCCGTAGGTCAGGAACCCACGGGTCTTGCCCATCTTGATCAGGCTCTTCAAGCGCGCGCGCCGACGACCCAGTTCCTCGTCGGTAATGTTGGAGTCGTCGTAGCCGAACTCCTTGAGCAACTGCTTCTCGCGGGCGCGGGATGCCTTGCGGGTCTTGGGCGCGGGAATTGCAGCCACTTCTTCGACCACCTCGACCGCAGCAACTTCCACATCGACCTCTGCAGCGTCGACGTCATCTGACACATCATCGTGCGGATCCTCTTCCGCCTCGACGATCTTGGTCTTGCGCCCTCGACGCGCAGCGGGCTCCTCGACGACCGCAGGCGCCGCCGCCTTTGCCGGGCGTCCGCGCTTGGGCACTGCGCTCACGGCGGCGACTGGCACTTCGGCAACCACCGCGCTTGCTGCCGCGCGCTTGGCAGGCTTGGTCTCAACCCCCGTGGCTTTCCCCGCCACGGTGCGGGCCTTGCCGTGCGGCTTGTCCGCAACAGGGTTCGCCTCGGCAACGACCGTCGCCTTGCGGGATGCAGACTCCTTGGTGGGAACCTGAGTTTTGGATTGCGCTTTCGTCATGGTGGACCTCAACCTGCCGATCGATCGGCAGGAAAAAAGAAAGGAAAATCAGATTAAGTATGTGGGGTGAAACGACAAAATTCAAAGTGCGATCAATTGGGCTCTGGAAAGGAAGTCCGTGATGCCTCTTCGCGATGCTTTGCTGCATATTGCGATAGGCTCAAAGCTGCGGCCCCTGCAAAACCACGCGCTTCAGTGGCTGAACAAGCCAATCACCCATTTCCTGCACAGCAGATGGGCTGTTTTGCGTGCGTCTTTTCGTGCTTTCGCGGATGTGCTTTCGGGATCCCACTGCGCAGTTTTCAGTCGGCATGCCGACCCTGTTCGTCGTACCACAGGTTTCCTTAATCCAGTGAATTGAGCGCGACGCACGTGCCTGGTTCCATCGCACAACATTTGTTTCAGAGCGCTGGCCTGTTTGTTGTTGATTTGTTGTTTGTTCGTCGCTCGTCTGTTACCCGATCGCCAGGTTTCGCTTGCTTTTTTGCCGAAATTGGATTTTACAAAAAACCCGCTATTGTCTGCTGGCCCGGTAACCGCGTCAATGTACAAGCGTCTGCTCTTGTTGCTCCTGTTGAATCCTCATGTCAAATAGGCAAGTTGGCATTGCATCTAAATCCGGCAACGACGATCTGGACACGCATGTGAAATCCACCCCTTCCAGCTCCATGGTCTGGAGCGTCAGCGCATTGGTGCGGGCGTTTTCCGACGCACTCAACGCACGGTTCAACAGCCTCAGCGTCCGGGGTGAAGTCTCCGGGCTGATGCGCGCCTCCAGCGGCCATCAGTATTTCAATCTCAAGGATGGCACGGCCCAATTGCGCTGTGTGCTGTTCCGTCAGCGTGCGGGCGCTAGCGCATTGCCCCTGCGAGATGGGCTGAGTGTGCGGCTGCGCGCCACTGTGGCGATCTATGAACCGCGCGGGGACCTGCAACTCATTGTCGAGAGTGTGCAGGCCGACGGCGAGGGCGCACTGTTGGAGGCATTTTTGCGCCTCAAGGAAAAATTGCACGCAGAAGGGCTGTTCGAGGCGGAACGCAAGCGCGCCCTGCCGACCATGCCGCGCGCGATCGGCGTGGTCACCTCCCTGCAAGCCGCGGCTCTGCGTGATGTGCTCACCGCACTACGCCGTCGCAGTCCGCATGTCAGCGTGGTGGTTTACCCGGCTAGTGTGCAAGGCACCCTGGCGCCAGGCGAATTGATGGCCGCGCTGCAACGCGCGCAGGCGCGCCGCGAGGTCGATCTGCTTTTGCTGGTCCGCGGTGGCGGCAGTCTGGACGATCTGTGGGCGTTCAACGATGAAAGCCTGGTCCGCGCAATCGCTGCCAGCACCCTGCCTGTTGTCAGCGGGGTTGGCCACGAAACCGATTTCACTCTGGCCGATTTTGCCGCTGACCTGCGCGCCCCGACCCCCACGGCCGCCGCCGAGCTCGGGGTGCCGTCGCAAGCGGCGCTGTCCGGCGCACTCGACCATATGGCGCATCGCCTGCACACGGCAGTACGACGTCACCTGCAGCGCGAACAGCAGCGCTGCGACCGTCTTGCCTTGCGCTGGCCTCAGCGCGCCGCCCTGCTGGCCGCGCCGTTGAGTCGGCTGGCGCAATGGCAGTGGCGGCTGCGACAAGGGCTGATCGGCCTGCCTCGCCTGCATGCGCAACGCCTGCAATTGCTGCAAAGTCAACTGGAGCAGGCGCTCCACCGCCGTCTGCCACAAGAGCATGAGCGGCTCAATCAACTGGTCTTCGATCTGCCGAATGCACAGAGGCGCCAGATACGCGATACCCGGCAGCGTCTCGAACGGGTTGCCCAACACCTGCAATTGCTCAGCCCCCGCGCCACGCTGGCGCGCGGTTATCTGCTCGGTATGGACGCAAACGGTCGGGTAGTACGCGACCTGTCGCAACTGCGTGCAAGCGAAGCGCTGCAACTCGCAGACGCCCTGCGCGCGGTCCGTCTGGACATCGAGCACATCCGTGAACAGCCCCATCCCCTTGACTCAGAATGAGGGCCCGCACATGTTTCTAGGCCAGCCCCTTTGATTGAGAGAATGGGGCCTTACGTGGATGCCCCGGGTGTTTGCACCGAGGTGAGGGACCGTGCCGCATGCAGCACCAACGGCGCTCTGGCAGAGAATCCGCCTGCGCCTGCAGCAGAAAAAATCCCTCAGATACTTGACATATCGAGGGACTTTCACAAAACAACGTGCTGCCACAAATGGCTGAGACTGAAGTCTGGTAGGCGGTATTGGAATCGAACCAACGACCTCTTGCATGTCAAGCAAGCGCTCTAACCATCTGAGCTAACCGCCTACAAAGCCAAATATCATAACACCATTCTTTATAGACATTGGCGACTACTTTCTCGAAGCTTTCAGCACACCGGGGATGTTGGCAATCAAGGTCAAGGCATGCTTGAGCTTGGCACTGTTGGCCAGTTGCACGGTGAACCGCATCTGCGCCAGATCGCCGACCGAGCGGGTGCTCACTGCAATAACATTGATGCGCTCCTTGGTCAACACATCGGAAATGTCGCGCAGCAGCCCCTGGCGGTCGTTGGCGCTCACTTCCAGATCAATGGGATAGAGCGCTGCGCCACCGTCCTGTTGTGCCCAGGTCACGGCAATCACGCGTTCAGGATGTTGCCGGGCGATGTTGCGGAAATTTGCACAGTTTGCGCGATGTACCGTCACACCCTTTTCACGCGTGACAAAACCGCCAATGGCGTCTGGTGGCGCGGGCTTACAGCATGCCGCCAGCTGGGTCAGCAGCGATCCCATGCCGACCACCAGCACCTGTCCTGACGGGTTTTTCTGTGAGGCGGCGCCATTGGCCAGTTGAACGGGCTCCTCGGATGCAGGCGCTGACGCTGCAGCGCGCAGGTAGGCCTCGATCTGGCGCTGGGAAAATTCGTCCTTGCCAACGCGTTCAAACAATTCATCGGCAGTACGAAAGCCCAGTCCTTCCGCCAGCGCTTGAAGGCTGAGGCTGGTTTTCCCCTCACGCTGCAACAGCCGCTCCACCTGGGCGCGCCCTTTGGCGATGGTTTCCTGCTGCGCAATCTGGTTGAACCAGGCACGCACTTTGGCGCGGGCCCGCGGGCTGCGCAGATAGCCCAGTTCGGCGTTGAGCCAGTCCCGCGACGGCCCTCCCTCCTTGGCGGCGACGATTTCCACCGTCTGCCCGCTGCGCAGTGGTGTGGTCAGCGGAACAAGCGCGCCATCGACACGCGCACCTCGACACCGATGCCCCAGATCGGTGTGCAGGGCGTAGGCAAAATCGACCGGCGTCGCTCCCTGTGCAAGCTCGACGATGCGGGCCTGTGGTGTCAGCACGAAGATGCGGTCTTCCGCGTCCTGTTTTGCAGAGGTCTCGGCGCGTGAGGCCGATGCTGGCTCACGCGTTCCGGCAAGTTCTTGCTGCAAAGCCAGGAGCTGCCGCGCCAGGGCGATGCGCGATTGATAATCACCCGCCTGCGACTGGCCCTGATAGCCCCTGGCCCCGGCCTCCTTGTAAGCCCAATGTGCCGCGCTGCCTTGTTCGGCGTAGGCGTGCATGGCATCAGTGCGGATCTGAATCTCAAAAATCTGCCCGACCTCGGTTCTCACCACCGTGTGCAGCGACTGATACCCGTTCGGCTTGGGCTTGGCGATGTAATCGTCAAACTCTTCGGGCAGGGCGGTCCACATGGCATGCACCGTGCTGAGCGCGGCGTAACACGCGCTGACGTCACCGACGATGATGCGCAGTGCGCGCAGGTCCATGACCTGCTCGAATGCAAGATGCTTGCCCTGCATCTTGCGCCAGATGCTGTATATGTGTTTCGGCCGACCCACCACTTGTGCTGCAATGTGCTGGTTCTGCAATTCCGTCTGCAGACGGAGGATGGCGGCGGCGATGCCCTGCTCGCGTTCGGCGCGGCGCTCATCGAGCTTGCGGGCAATGTCCTTGTAGATGGTGGGTTGCGACAAGCGGAATGCCAGGTCTTCGAGCTCCCACTTCACCTGCCAGATTCCCAGACGATTGGCCAGCGCAGCGTAGACCTCCATGCTTTCCGCCAGAAAGGCTGCGGGCGCCGGGTTTTTGGTGCGGGTGAAAAACCGCAGGGACTGCAAGCGCGAGGCCAGACGCAGCAAGGCGACACGCAGGTCGCGCGAGAACCCTAGCAGTAGGCGCCGCAGCAATTCGGTATGCCGACGCCGGAGTTCTGCTTCATCCGGCCCGATGCGCGCCATGCGGGAAACCTCGACCAGTTTGCGGGTCTCGACAGCCAGGTCGGCCAGCGTGTGGCCAAAATGCTTGCGCAACTGGTCTTGTGGATGCGCCAGATGCGGAACAACGAGGTTGAGATAGGCCGTCGCCTGGGCTTCAGCATCCGCGCCCATTTCGGCAAGAATGCTGCGCACGCCGTCAGCATGTTCCAGCGCGGGCTCTCCAGTTTCGAGCACGACAGTGTCGATCAGCGCGACGGAATAGGCACGCGCCTGCACCACGCGCGCATCTGCGCAGACGTCTTGCGCCGTGATGTCGAGCGCCTCGGGCGGGTTCTGGATCACGACAGCAAAAATTCGCGCACGATCCGCACCTGATCGTCTTGCACCAGAGTGGGCGCGTGGCCGACACCGGGCAGTTCCACAACGCGCGCCTTCGGGCCGCGCTGGGTCATCGCCTGCGCCGTCTGGGGGTTGAGAATGTCAGACTCTGCGCCACGCAGCACCAGCATGGGCGCGGTGATCTGGTCGTAAGCCTGCCACAGCGCAATTTCGCCTGCAGCGATGGCCTGCGCGGTTGACGCGGTGAATGGCTGGGACAACGCCGGGTCGTAATGCAGCCGCCAGCCCTGCCCTTCAGGGCGAAGCATGGGCCGCGTCAACGCCATCCACTGCGCCGGTGTGTGGGGGCCGAACCCCTCGGAAATCTCGCGCAGAGACGCTGCGGCCAGCTCAGGCGTATCGAAATGCATGTGCCGCCCGACATAGCTGGCAATGCGCATCAGCCCGCGCGGATCCAGCGCTGGTCCAACGTCATTGAGCACCAGGCGTTCGATCGGGCTGTGACGCAGACCCGCGAGGGCCATGCCGATGAGCCCGCCCAGCGAGGTGCCGACCCAGGCGAGTCTGCGCGCACGCAATCGGGCCAGCAGGGTGACCATGTCGGCCATGTATTGCGGCACCTGGTACAGCGCCGGGTTGTCGAGCCAATCGGACTCGCCGCGGCCAGGCAGGTCCGGGCAGACTACACGGCGGCCAGGTTGCAGCGCCTGGGCCAGCACATCGAAATCGCGTCCCTGCCGCGTCAGGCCGTGGACGCAGACAACCACATCGTCACAGTCGGGGTCGCCCCACTCCCAATAGGCCAGACGGTGCAGACCGCCAGGATGAAGGCATTGCACAGAGGCGAGACGGGGCTGGTTTTCCACGGCGTTCAGGAGGGGAAAGGCGACTAGGTCATCATACAGACTCACCCCGACGACGCATGGGGCGACCGCAGTGCCTGATCGATTTCCTTGAGCCGCAGCATCAGACCGCGATACTCCGCACGGTCGGCCTCCTCCACCAATCCCCCGGCCACCAGCGCGTCCTGGCGGCGCAGCAACCCGGTGCGCTCCAGGCGCAGCAACATGGCGAAGAGATCGTGCCTCGCGGTGGATTCATCCACTTCCAGCGGATCGGGCGATTGGGCGAGAACCTCTTCAGGCGCGTGACCCGCCCCCCGCAGTGTTTCCCAGAGCGCGGCGGCGGAGATTCCAGGTTGATCTTCCAGGATGGACTCCAGCGCCATCACGAATCCCTGCAAGGCGCTGGGCTCCTGCGACAGCAGCGCGTGCTGCGCAGGGCTGATCTCCCACCACAAAGCGGGCTGCGACAACAGCAAGGGCAGCACCATGCGCAGCAGGTCGGGCGGGGCGGCGAAGGCGCGCAGGGCGTGACGCCCCCCGCGCTGGCGCGGCTCTGAACGGTGCAGCGGACTGCCGAATGCCTCGGCGGGCGCCGCCGGTTTGCGGGCGGGAGTGGACAGCCGCAACACCTCGCGCAACTCCGTCGTCGGCATGTCGAGCTGCCGGGCAAAATCGGTGAGCAACTGGCCGAGCAGCGCCGGGGCAGCAATCTGGGAGAACAGCGGCCCGGCGTCGTGAATCGCCTGAGCGCGCCCTTCGGCGGTTGCCATCGCCACACCGTCGAACAGGCTGGCGAACAGAAACTCGGACAAGGGCTGCGCCCGGCCGATTTCGCGCTCGAAGGCCTCGACGCCTTTTTCCCGCACATACGAATCGGGATCGTGTTCGGACGGCAGGAACAGGAACTTGACCACCCGCGTGTCGCTGAGCAGCGGCAGCGCGTTTTCCATCGCCCGGCGCGCAGCCCGTCGGCCTGCGGCGTCGCCGTCGAAGCTGAACACCACCTGCCCCGTATGTCGGAAAAGTTTTTGCAATTGCTGCACGGTGCATGCAGTACCCAGCGTGGCAACCGCATGCTCGACGCCGAACTGCGCCAGTGCGACCACATCCATATAGCCTTCGACCACCAGGGCGTAACCAGCGCGGGAGATGGCCGCGCGCGCCTCAAACAGACCGTAAAGCTCCTCGCCCTTGTGGAAGACCGCAGTCTCTGGCGAGTTGAGGTATTTGGGTTCACCCTGATCGATGACCCGCCCGCCAAAGCCAATGACCTCACCGCGCAGATTGCGGATCGGAAAGGTGATGCGATCACGCAGGCGGTCATAGCGGCGCTGCGCGCTGGCAAAGGAATCGGCCTGGGGATCGAGCGTGTTGCCCTGCGCGTCGCGCGCCACGACCAGCCCCGACTGCACCAGCGCTTCGGCGTTGTAGTTCGCGAACGCCCCGGCCAGCGGCTGCCAGTCATCCGGCGCGTACCCCAGACCGAAGCGCTTGGCGACCTGGCCTTGCAGACCGCGGGTGATGAGGTAGTTCTTCGCACGCTCGCTGTGCCGCAGACGGTGCTGATAGAAGCTATCTGCCGTCTGCAGCGCGTCGATCAGGGTGGCATGCAGACTGCGCTGCTGCTGCATCTGGCGCAGTTGTTGCGGATCGAGGTCGGGCTCGGGTAAGGTGAGGCCACAGCGACCGGCCAGATCCTTGACCGCATCGACAAATCCCATGCCCGCATAGTCCATCAGGAAACCGATGGCCGTGCCGTGGGCGCCGCAGCCAAAACAGTGATAGAACTGCTTGGTCACGCTGACCGTGAAGGACGGTGTCTTCTCGCCGTGAAACGGACACAGCCCCTTGTAATTGCTTCCGGACTTTTTCAGTTCGACATGCTGACCAACGACTTCGACGATATCGGCGCGTGCCAGCAGATCCTGAATGAAACCGGGGGGGATGCGCTGCTGCATGACTCGGGACGGTGCGGCACAACGCCGCAACGCAACGTCTTATTTGGGCTGCATGCGGATGGCGCCATCCAGCCGGATGACTTCGCCATTAAGCATCGGGTTGGTGAGGATGGCTTCGACCAGAGCGGCATACTCTTGCGGCTTGCCCAGACGTTGCGGAAACGGCACCATCTGCCCCAGCGCGGTCTGCACCTCGGGCGGCATGCCCATGAGCATGGGGGTCTCGAAAATGCCCGGCGCGATGGTCATCACCCGGATGCCATCTCTCGACAGGTCGCGCGCCAGCGGCAAAGTCATACCGACGATGCCCGCCTTGGACGCCGCATAGGCAACCTGCCCGATCTGGCCGTCGAACGCGGCCACCGACGCAGTGTGGATGATCACCCCACGCTCGCCATCGACCAGCGGAGCTTGCTGCGCCATCACCGCGGCTGCCAGCCGGGCCAGATTGAAGCTGCCGATCAGATTAATGCGAATCACACGCTCGAACAGATCGAGCGCATGTGGGCCTTGCTTGCCCAGAGTGCGCGCTGCTGGCGCAATGCCCGCGCAACTCACCGCCACCCGCAGCGGCGCGAGCGCCTGCGCTGTGTGCACAGCAGCCTGCACGTCGGCCTCGCTGGTGACGTCGCAATGGACAAACTGCGCGCCGATTTCCGCAGCAAGCGCTTGGCCCGCGGCGTCTTGCACATCGGCGATGACCACACGCATTCCGTGCTGGACCAGCAAGGTCGCAGTTGCCGCGCCCAGTCCTGAGGCGCCGCCACTGATGAGAGCGCTATGGCCTGATAGTTGCATGAAAGTGAACGATCTGGAAATCAGCCCTGCAGGGCGGCAAAAATGCGCTGCTGCACGTCAGCCACCGGGCCGATGCCGGAAATGGTGATCAGGCGCGGCGTTCCCGGACGCCCCTGTGCCATCCGCTCGGCGTAGAACTTCACCAGCGGAAGGGTCTGGGCATGATAGACCTCCAAACGCTTGCGCACGGTGTCTTCCTGATCGTCGGCGCGCTGCACCAGCGGCTCGCCGGTGACATCGTCTACCCCAGCGACCTGGGGAGGATTGAACTTCAGGTGGTAGGTGCGGCCCGATGCGGGATGGACGCGACGGCCACTCAGGCGCTCGATGATTTCGGCATCGGGCACGTCGAATTCGAGCACCACGTCGATGCCGATCCCGGCGTGCTCCAGGCCTTCGGCCTGGGCAATGGTGCGGGGAAAGCCATCGAGCAGAAAGCCCTTGGCGCAATCGGGCGCGGTTAGACGCTCACGCACCACACCGAGCATGATGTCGTCTGGCACGAGCTGGCCAGCCTCCATGATTTTCTGCGCCTGCTGCCCCAGAGGCGTGCCAGCCTTCACCGCGGCGCGCAGCATGTCTCCGGTGGAAATCTGCGGGATGCCGAAATGCTCGGTGATGAAGGCGGCTTGCGTGCCCTTACCCGCTCCGGGCGCTCCCAAAAGAATCAATCGCATGATAATCTCTCAATCGTAAAAACGCAGCGTTTCAGAATAGCAGACCACCCTGCCCTGGAGCTGACGCGCCGATGATCGCGCGTCGTTCAACCAGGCCAGAGGGCGCGCACGCGTTCCAGATCGGCGGTGGTATCAACACCTGGCCCTGGGGCCTGCTCGGTGAGATGCACGGCGATGGTATGTCCGTACCACAGGGCACGAAGCTGCTCCAGCGCCTCGGCCTGTTCCAGCGGCGCAGCAGGTAGGGCCGCGTAGCGGCGCAAAAACGCGTGGCGGTAAGCGTAAAGACCAATATGGCGATAGACGGGATGAACGGCCGTGCCTTGCCGCGTCCAGCCGCCTGTGCCCTGCACATAGGCGCCGCGCTGCCAGGGAATGGGTGCGCGCGAAAAGTACAGCGCGCGGCTCTGGGCATCGAGTACGACCTTGACCACATTGGGATTGAAGATTTCTGTCTCGCTGGTGATGCGATGCGCGCAGGTGGACATCTCGATCTGCGACTGGGTCTGCAGCAAGGCGGCGCAAGCCGCGGGCAGCGCCGGATCGATCAGCGGCTCATCGCCCTGCACATTGACCACGATGGCGTCGTCGGGCAGGCCCAGCAGCGCCGCGGCCTGCGCCAATCTGTCGGTGCCGCTGGTGTGGTCGGCCGAAGTGAGCACGGCCTGCACGCCATGAGCGGCGCAGGCCTGCGCGATGGCCGGACTGTCGCAGGCAACCACGACGCCCTGCGCTGCGCTGCGCTGAACGCGCTGCGCCACGCGCACCACCATGGGTGCGCCGCCGATGTCTGCCAGAGGTTTGTTGGGCAGCCGGGTCGAGGCCAGACGCGCGGGGATCAGCACCCAGAAAGGCGCAACAGCATTCACGCCGGGGCGTCTGCGTTGCGCGTCTGCGCGGCAGCGGGTGCTTCGGGTGCAGGCAATGTCACGTCGCGTGCCAGATCGACCAGCATGAGCGGAATACCATCCCGTACCGGATAGGCCAGCTTATCGCGCGGGCAGATGAGTTCCTGCGCCTCGCGGTCGAACTGCAGTGAACCCTTGCAAATCGGGCAGACAAGCAAGTCAAGAAGTCGGGTGTCCACGCGCAATCTCCAGTTTTTGGTGTAGCCAGGGCAACAAATCGTCGGGCAGTTCGAGCCGCAATTCGACAACCCAGAGACGCTCGCGCAGGGCGAGCGACAAATGTGCCGATTTTATGGCGTCTTTCTCCGTGATCAGAACCGGGCAGCTGGCGTCAAACGCGGAGAAATCAGATTCGGCCAGAGGTTTGTGATCCCCCACCGCTACGCCACTGACCTGGAGCCCGGCGGCGCGCAGCATGGAAAAGAATTGCCCCGGATGCCCGATGCCCGCCAGCGCCCCCAGCGGCTGGCCGGCATAGCGCTGTACAAACTGCGCCAGCGAGAGCCTCTCGTTGTCGATCAGCCTGGACAGCTCTCCCAGTGACCGCGTCAGCGCGACATGGCGCCCTCCGGCCTTGATTTGTTGCAGCACCGCTGCCGGGCCGAGGGTGGCATCGCGTCGTCGTCCGGGCAACTCGCGCAGAGGGCCGGCGGGCAGCAACAGCCCATTGCCCCACTGACGTTGATCGACCACGACCAGTTCCACATCGCGCGCCAGGGCGAGGTGCTGCAGGCCGTCATCACTGAGCAGCGCGTCGACTTCGGGATGCATCGCCAGCAGGTCGCAGGCGGCCTGCGCGCGCCTGCGACCCACCTGAACCGGACAGCCGGTGAGCCGAGCCAGCAGCACAGGTTCGTCGCCGCACAACGCAGGGTCACTGTCCTGTTGAACGGCAAGGCTGGTCGCGTCTGTCGACCTGCGCCCATAGCCTCGTGAAATGATGCCGGGGTGCCAACCGTTCTGCTGCAAGCCCTGGGCTAGTGCCGCGATCAAAGGGGTTTTTCCCGAGCCGCCGACGGTGAGATTGCCCACCACCACTACGGGCACATCCACTCGCATCGTTTTGAACAGTCCGAATCGATAGAGCGCGCGGCGTAATCCGGTTAGCAAACCAAACATGACAGAGAGCGGCCACAAGACCCAGGTCAGCAGGCGGCGGCGAAGCCACCAGCGTGGCCAGCCGCTGGGTGATGCGGGTTGCACCATCAGGAGCCGGGTGACTTTTGCGTGGCGAAAGTTAGACGACTCAGCCCCGCTGCGCGCGCAGCCTCCATCACGTTCACCACCGATTGCTGCGTTGCCTGCGCATCCGCGCTGATGACCACCATGGACTCGGACTTGCCCTTGGCGGCATCGAGCAGAGACTGGGTCAGCGCCGCCACGGTGCGACTGGGGAGGATCTGCTTGTTGATTGCGTATTCCCCGCTGCTGCTGACCGCCACGATGATGTCCTGCTGGTTGTTCTGCAGCTTTTCGGCGTTGGCGGTCGGCAGGGTGATTTTCAGTTCAGTGAACTTGGAATAGGTCGTGCTGATCATCAGAAAAATCAGGATGACCAGCAGCACATCAATCAGCGGAATGAGGTTGACCTCGGGGTCTTCAGAGTTCAGACGCTTGAAATTCATGGCGGCAGACGCGGCTCAGCGACGCGGTAGATAGGTCTGCAGATGCGTGGCCAGACGTCGCGCGGCCTGCTCCAGATCGACGGTGTAATCGTCCACCCGGCTGCGGAAATAGCGGTAGAAAATCAGCGACGGCACGGCAACGATCAAGCCGAGCGCCGTGTTGTAGAGCGCCACCGAAATGCCGTGCGCCAGCACCGTCGGGTCGGTGCCCGCGGTGGACTGCGATCCAAAAATCTCGATCATGCCCACCACCGTGCCCAACAGCCCGAGCAGTGGCGCGGCCGAGGCCACGGTGGCCAGGGCGTTGAGATATTTCTGCAGACGGTAGACCTCATGTCGACCGGCATTTTCGAGATCTTCCTGCAAGCCCACTGCGCTGGCATGCGGGCGCGCCACGGAGCGAAAGCCGCTGGCCAGCACCGCGCCCAGCGGCGAATTGCGCTCCAGTTTGTCGATCACATCGGCCGCGGGCAGTTGCTTGGACGACACATTCAGCGCCTCTTCGAGCAGTTTGGGCGGCAGAATGCGGGCACGGCGTAAGGCGGTGAGCCGTTCAAAGATCACGGCCAGCGCCACGATTGAACACAGAATCAGCGGCCAGATCGGCCAGCCTGCGGCTTGCACCATGTGAAACATGCGGTTGTCCTTTACGTTTGCTCCGTTGCCGGACGGAAGTGTTCTCTCCAAACTCCAGCAAAGCATTATGCCGGGTGGCGAAAGCGGCAGACAACCCGGGCAAGCAGGCACAAGGATGGAGCGATGCAGTTATCCCACCAAACTGTGGACAACTCTGTGGGCAAGCGCTGAATGGCGCGGCCAAATCCCGCAAAATCAAGAGGTCCGCTTAATGTGATGCTTTTTTAAGCATCGTTTTTTCATTGAAAATCAATGAGTTGCCATGCGCGCGCAGCATTTGGCGATACCTGCAGGTGCGTCATGTCCAGTCTCTTGTGCTGTGCACATCCCACGGCCACCTAGGCCGATTGCCTCGCCAATTCAGTTGGAAAATGCGTTGGACGCAGGCTGCGGCTGCGGCAAGTTGCCTGATGCAGTGTTTTGAATCTGCTGACGCAAAACCTGGCGATCCTGCAGGGTCATGACATGCGGCGCCACGGGCGCGGAGGCGTCCGGGCTGAGAAAGTGCGTCCCGTGCTGCCTGCTCGCGGCAAACATGCCGCCCTTCTGTTGCAGCACAGCGTCGCTGGGCACGGGCATGCGCTGTGTCTGGCTCTGGTGAACGACAGCAGACGATGCAGATGTTGAAAATACCATCGCAACGACACACAGGGACAGATCAAGGGAGGTGCGCATTCGCAGCATAGGCGTATCCAAAGTTTGCAATTGAAATTATCAAAGCGAACAGGCGCGAACCGGCTCAGTCTCGCAGTAAACTCTGTAACAAGCCTTAAGCTGACATTTCGCTGCAAGGAAAGATGGCAGTTGAAACTGCCCCGTTTTTCATTTCGATAAGACGCTTCTATGGATCACGAAAAACCGAAAAAGCTGATGGTTGTTGATGACGACGCGCGCATCCGCGATCTGCTGCGTCGCTATCTCTCTCAAGAGGGCTATGAAGTCTTCGTGGCCGAGGACTCCAAGGCGATGTCGCGCATCATGGTGAAAGAGCGCTTCGACCTGATCGTGCTCGACCTGATGCTGCCGGGCGAGGACGGGCTATCCATCTGCAAGCGTCTGCGCGCGTCCAAGGACCAGACCCCCATCATCATGCTCACCGCCAAGGGCGAAGATGTCGACCGCATCATCGGCCTGGAAGTCGGCGCAGACGATTACCTGCCCAAGCCGTTCAACCCGCGCGAGCTGCTGGCGCGCATCAGCGCGGTGCTGCGCCGCCAGCCGTCGCCCGAGTTGCCCGGGGCGCCATCGCGCGAGGACGAAACCGTGGTGTTCGGCCCGTTCAGCCTCGATCTGGCGCGGCGCGAGCTCAGCAAGCACGGCGAGGTGATCAGCCTGACCACGGGCGAGTTCGCCATGCTCAAGGCGCTGGTGCGTCACCCGCGCCAGCCGCTGTCGCGCGACCGACTGGCCGAACTGGCTCGCGGCCGCGACTATGAGGCGTTCGACCGCAGCCTGGATGTCGCCATTTCGCGTCTACGCAAGATCATCGAGACCGACGCCGCACATCCGCGCTATATCCAGACAGTCTGGGGCGTGGGCTATGTCTTCGTCCCCGACAACTCCGAAGGCTGACACACAGGACGTCAGCGCTGCGCGCCCTGCTCCTGCTTCGGGAGCAGGTGCGCTCATCCGCCTTAAGCGCTGGATCGGCGGCCTGTTCGGCCGTTTGTACTGGCGAACTTTTCTGCTCATCGTGCTGCTGGTCAGCGCCAGTCTGGCGACCTGGTTTCAGAGCTTTCGCCTGCTTGAGGTCGGCCCTCAGGTCACGCAAACCGCACGTCAGATCACCAGCCTGATCGACCTCACCCGACTGGCACTGATTCACTCCGCCCCCCAGTACCGCGTCTCCCTGCTGGAAGACCTGGCGAAAAAGGAAGGCATCTACATCTATCCGCGCAATGTCGCCGATCAGTGGATGCCGATGAACCATACCGACTTCACCAGACGGCTGGAAACCGCAGTCGATTCGCGCCTGAACGAGCACCTCGACTTTGCCGATGTGGTCAACGACCGTCCGGGGCTTTGGATCGGCTTCCAGATCCAGGGCGACCCGTACTGGCTGCTGCTTGATCGCTCGCGCATCGACCCCTCGCTGAGCGAGACCTGGGCGACCTGGGGCGTGATCGCTACTTTGCTAGCGCTGATCGGCGCCGCGGTGATTGCCAGTTTTGTCAACAAGCCACTGCGCGACCTCCGCCTGGCGACGGCTCGCGTGGGTGCCGGTAATTACTCGCAGATGCTGGACGAACATTCCGGCATGCGCGAGATCCGCGAAGTCAACCGCGGTTTCAACCGTATGGCACGCAGTCTGCAGGAAGTCGAGGAGGAGCGCGCGCTGATGCTGGCCGGCATCTCGCATGACATCCGCACACCGCTAGCCCGGCTGAGGCTGGAAGCCGAGCTCAGCGTGCCCGACGAACAATCGCGCGAAAACATCATCGACGACATCGAACAAGCGGACCGCATCATCAGCAAGTTTCTCGAATACGCGCGCAGCATCACGCCGAAGCTGGAGACGGTCGACCTCAATGCCCTGATCGACTTTATCCGTGACCGCTACCAGAAAGATGAAACCGTGGTGCTGCATCTGCGCACGCCGACAGTGCCTGCCGTGCAGGCCAACACCCTGGAGCTGCAACGCGTCGTGGTCAACCTGGTGGAGAACGCCAAGCGCTATGCCTTGACCCCCGGTGAGGTGCATACCGACCTGGACATCAGCCTGCAGCCGGGAATTGATACGGTGCAACTCACCGTGCGCGACCATGGACCCGGCGTTCCGCAGGAGCAGCTTGCTCAGCTCACACGGCCTTTTTTCCGCGGGGATGCCGCACGCACGTCCGCCAAGGGCACGGGACTGGGATTGTCGATCGTGGACAAGACCATCGCCGCCATGGGCGGGCGGCTGGAACTGAGCCACGCCGAGGGCGGCGGGCTGCAGGTGCGCATCTGGCTACCGCAGAAACCACAACATTCACCGTGAGGTGGCCAGTTCCACAAGCATGCGTACCCGCAGCTTCACCGCGTTAAGTCCGTCCTCTGCCCCACCACGCAGCGGGCCAACGCGGGACGCGATGGTCACGCGGACCCCTTGCTGCTCCGCCCATTGCAGGGCCTCTTGCACGTGATGATGCACCGTGCCGCCCCCCGTCCCCGCGACGACCAGTCCGCGCAGCGCAGGTCGCAGGGTCTGGCTCGCAACGAGGCAACGCACCAGGGCACCGTCCGCACCGGCATGACTGAGCACGATCTCCACCCGCGGCCAGGCATCAGCAGGTGGAATGGCAAAAGGTGCTCCGGGCTCGGCATCAGGCCGACGCCAAAGCCGCAGGCTGTCGCCATCGACCTCCCCCAGCGGGCCGCGATCTCCCGAGGAGAAGGCATCCATGCGGTGCGTGCTGGTCTTGGTCACATCGCGCGCGGCGTGAACCCGGCCATGCAGCACACACACCGCACCGAGTCCGCGTGCCTGCGGCTGCACAGCGACTCGAACTGCATCGAGCAGATTCTGCGGGCCGTCGGCGTCCAGCGCGGTGGCGGGGCGCATGGCAGCGGTCAGCACGACCGGCTTGTCGCTGTGCCCAACGAGATGCAGAAAGTAGGCAGTCTCCTCCAGGGTGTCGGTGCCATGCGTGATCACACAGGCCGCGATCTCCGGCTGAGACAGCCAGTGCGCCACCCGCTCGGCTAGACGCGTCCAGACCGCGACGTCCATGTCCTTGCTGTCGAGGTTTGCCACCTGCTCGGTTTGAATGCGCGCCAGACGGGACAGTGACGGGACGCTCTGAAGCAAGGCGTCCACGCTCAACACCCCGGCGGTATAACCCGGCAAGGTGGGGTCGCCATTGGCCGTTCCCGCAATCGTGCCGCCGGTGCCAAGCACCACGATCTGGGGGCGTGCGCTGAGTCCTGAGGGGTTGTGCATCTCGAAATTCCTTTGCATTTTGGCTGTTTTGATTTACAGTGCTGTGCAAATAACCAAGCTGAGAAATCGCTCAGTACGCCAGCTGCCTGCTAGGCTTGCGTTGCTCGCTCAAGGAGACGCTGGGTCACCCCAAGTGTCCTTGCCCCCCTCGGTGACGGGCCGAGCGGTAGCCGAATCCTGCGGGCGCTCATCGCGTTGGTTTCATTGTGCATCTGCCGGAGCTCCATCTCATGCGCCGACTCATTTCCAAACTCACCCCCCGCCAGCAAGAAATTCTCGATCTGATCACCGCGTCTGTGCGCGAACTGGGTTATCCACCCACACGCGCCGAGATTGCGGCACGTCTCGGATTTCGCTCCGCCAATGCTGCGGAAGATCATTTGCAAGCCCTGGCGCGCAAAGGCGTGATCGAACTCACCCCGGGCGCATCGCGCGGTATCCGAATCACGGAACTGCAGCGCGAGCGTGCGGGCCACCTCGGTCGCAGTCAGGGGGTGTCGGGCTTGCAGCTCGCCCTGCCGGGCGCGGAGCAACTCTGTCTGCCGCTCGTCGGCCGGGTGGCCGCTGGCCATCCCATTCTGGCGCAGGAACATATCGAACAGACCCTGGTGGTCGATCCGGCTGCATTCTCAATCCGTCCAGACTATCTGCTCAAGGTGCGCGGCATGAGCATGCGCGACGTCGGCATCCTCGACGGCGACCTGCTGGCGGTCAAGAGCAGCAGCACGGCGCAGAATGGGCAGATCGTTGTGGCGCGCATCGGTGACGAAGTCACGGTCAAGCGTCTGCGCACCCTGGTCGATCACATCGAACTCCTGCCGGCCAACCCGGAGTTCGAACCCATCCGGGTCGGCGGCGATCAGTCTTTTGCCATTGAGGGACTGGCGGTTGGGTTGCTGCGCGGCGCTCTCAATTGACGACTGATCAAACCGCTGGCGTCTGCTGCCTCGACCTCCACCAGCCCCAAACCGCAGGTAGGAGAGACAGCACGATGATGCCGATGGTCATCATGCCCAGGTTGTGTTTGATCCACGGGATGTTGCCGAACAGATAGCCCGCCATCACCAGCAGCCCGACCCACAGGGTCGCCCCCAGCATGTTGTAGGCGAGAAACTTGGCATACGACATTTCTGCCACCCCAGCAACGAACGGGGCAAACGTGCGGATGAAAGGCATGAAGCGCGCGGCGACGATGGTGATGCCGCCATACTTTTCGTAAAACGCATGCGCCTTGTCGAAGGCGCGACGGTTGAACCAGCGCGAATCCTGCCACGAAAACACCTTGTGGCCGATCGCCTTGCCAATCTGGTAGTTCAGGCTATCCCCAAGAACGGCCCCCAGCCATAGCACTGCCATCACACCCGGCAGACTGAGCGCGCCGGTGGCGGCAAAGGCGCCCACGACAAACAGCATCGAATCGCCCGGTAGGAACGGCATGATCACCAGACCGGTTTCGACAAACACGATGCCGAACAAAAGCCCATACACCCAGGGGCCATAAGCCGAGATGAACTGCGCCAGATGCACGTCGAAGTGCAAGATGAGATCGATGAGCGTGTGGAGGTCCATGCGGCGGGGGCGAGAGTGCGGGATGGGTGAACAGGGTGGACGGCTCGTGCAGAGAAACGGCCCAGGAGAATGACCTGACGGACTGCACCAGTTGCATGCTGCTGCCCAAAACTGAGCAGCGGCTGAGCAAGCCCGCTGCAGGCCGCTGGCGGACCCTCTGACAACAGTCTGAAAAGTATACTGAGCCCAGTCGTCTATTCCTCTGCGCCCCGAGACTCACGGTGCGCGCCACTCCTGCCTTGCTGCAACCCCAACGTCCGATTCGTCCACTGCCGGACGTGCTCATCAGCCAGATTGCCGCGGGCGAGGTCATCGAACGCCCGGCCTCTGCACTGCGCGAACTGCTCGACAACGCCATCGACTCCGGGGCCATTGCCATCACCGTGCGGCTGGAGCAAGGCGGCCTGGGCAGCGTGCAGGTGGAAGATGATGGCTGCGGCATTCCCGCCGACGAGTTGCCGCTGGCCCTGCAGCGGCACGCCACCAGCAAGATCGCCGATCTCGACGAGCTGCATCACGCCGCGCACCTCGGTTTTCGCGGCGAAGCCTTAGCGGCCATGGCGGCTGTGGCCGAGATCGAGATCATCAGTCGCCGTGCGGGTGCGCGAGGCGCTGTCATTAGCGCCAGCGGCGGACAGGTCGGCAGTGTGCAGCCGGTCGCAGCGCAGCCCGGTACACGCGTCACCTTGCGGCAACTGTTTTTCAATCTCCCGGCACGGCGCAAATTTCTCAAGTCACCCAGTACCGAATACGCCTGGTGTGCGGACGTGTTCAGGCGCACTGCGATCGCCCACCCACGGATTGCCCTGCGGCTTTGGCATGACGGCCAGCTTAAGCTGCAATTCGAGCGCGACAACTCTGCACATGGCCTGGACCGCCTCGCGGCCGTGCTGGGCGATGCCTTCAGCGCCCACGCCCTGCCCGTGGTCACACAGATCGGCCCGCTCACACTCTGCGGTCTAGTGTGCAAGCCGACCGCCGCGCGGGCTCGAGCCGATGTGCAGCACATTTTGGTCAACAGGCGCTGGGTGCGCGACCGGACGGTGGCGCATGGCGTGCGCGCTGCCTACGCGGATGTGCTGCATGGCGCGCTGCAGCCGCAATTCGCGCTGTTGATCGATCTCCCGGCCGAACTGGTGGACGTGAATGTGCATCCGGCCAAGGCAGAAGTGCGATTCCGCGACGGCTCCGCTGTGCATCAGGCGGTGCGCCACGCCGTCGAACAGGTGCTGGCCAAGGTCGGCGGCGCTTCCGTGCCGTCAAAGCAAAACACCCCGCATGCGACTCTGGCGGAATTAAAGATGGAAGCGCCGCTGCCGGCAACGCACCCCCTTCCCTTCAGCTACACCCGCCCCAGCCCGCCGCCCTGGGAGACAATCGCCCGAGCCCATGCGCCACTCGGATCGAGCACGACATTGCAGGCGCAGGACAGCGCCCTTGCGCGGGCCGACACCAGCGAGGCCATGCCGTCCGCGTTAGAGCCTACTCAGGGGATCGACTTCCCTCTTGGCTTCGCGCTGGCGCAGCTTCTTGGCATCTACATCCTGGCGCAAAACCGGCAGGGGCTGGTGGTCGTGGACATGCACGCCGCGCATGAGCGCATCGTCTACGAACGCCTGAAGGCGGCGCAACAGAGCGACGCGCCCGTTGCCGTGCAGCCGTTGCTGATCCCCGCCGCCTTTGCCGCGAGCGATGCCGAAATCGGCGCCGCCGAAGACCATGCTGACACCCTGCTCAGCCTGGGCATCGAACTCGACCGCGCCGGGCCCGGCAGCCTGGTGGTACGCGCCACTCCGGCGTTGCTGGCGCATGCCGACCCCATCCGACTTGCCCGAGGCGTTCTGGCCGATCTGCTGGCGCAGGGCACCAGCGCTCGCCTGCAGGAGCGGCGCTTTGCCCTGCTCTCCAGCATGGCGTGTCACGGCGCCATCCGCGCCAACCGCCAGCTCACACTGGCCGAGATGAACGCACTGCTGCGCGACATGGAGCGCACAGAGCGCGCCGACCAGTGCAACCACGGTCGCCCGACCTGGCGGCAGATCGGCCTGGCCGACCTAGACGCCTTGTTCCTGCGCGGGCGCTGAACATGAACCCGCTGCACGACAAGCGGCCTGTCGTCTGCATTGTCGGGCCAACCGCAAGCGGCAAGACCGCCGCCACACTGCACCTCGCCCGGCAAGCACAGGCGCGAGGCCAGGCGGTGGAACTCATCAGCATGGATTCCGTGCTGGTCTATCGCGACATGGACATCGGCACCGCCAAGCCCAGTGCAGAGGAACGCGCCGTCTGCCCGCACCATCTGCTCGACATCCTCGACCCGGCGCAGGCCTACAGCGCCGCGCAGTTCGTGGCGGATGCACGTCGGCTGATCGACGATATCCTCCGTCGCGGCGCGCAGCCGCTCATCGTCGGCGGCACCATGCTTTACCTCAAGGCATTGCAGTCGGGACTGTCCGCACTACCGCCGGCCGATGCGGAGCTGCGCGCCCAACTCGATGCCGACGCCGCCCGGCTTGGTTGGCCCGCGCTGCACGCGCGTCTGGCCGACGTGGATGCGCTCACTGCCGCCCGCCTCGCGCCGAACGATGCACAGCGCATCCAGCGCGCGCTTGAAGTCTGGCTGCTCAGCGGTCGGCCGCTATCGGCGCATTTCACCCCCTCCGAACACCCGGAGCAAACCCTTCCCCTGCGCATCCTGTCCCTGGAGCCCTTGGATCGCAGTGCGCTGCACGCGCGCATCGCCAACCGTTTTGACGCCATGCTGGCCGCGGGTTTTCTTGACGAAGTCCGCGCCCTACGCCAGCGCGGCGACCTCAGCCCTGCGCTGCCGTCCATCCGCGCCGTAGGCTACCGGCAGGCATGGAGTCATCTCGACGGCCTAACAAGTGCCGCCGAGTTCCGCGAACAGGCCATCGCCGCCACCCGGCAACTCGCCAAACGGCAGCTCACCTGGCTGCGCTCCATGCCGCAGCGCGAGGTGTTTGATTGTCTCGCCCCCCTCAGTGACATCCTGGCCCGTATAGAGATGTTTTGACCCCCCGGGCGCGCATGCCGTGATTCCACCGCGCAAGAACCGCAGGCAACCCAGAACAGACGACAAAGCGCTACGCGAAAATCGTCGCCTCAGTCTTTACCGCCGTACAAATCCGCTGTATCGCACTTTGGTTGTTCATTTCGTGACGATACGGTCCAGACAGCGCGAAGTCGCCACGGGGTTGTCCGCAGCGCCGCTGGACACCTTGGGGTTCATACAACACAACGCCAGCGGCTACGCCACGCAGGACCAACGCCTGAATCAAAGCAGTCGGTCTACGGTCGATGTACAGGGCGGTGGCGACATCACCTTTTTCTGAAGCGCGCCATCTCTCGACGACGTTCAACCTCATTTACTTGCACCTTGCCATGGCTAAAGCCGTTCTCATGGTCGACGACTCCGCCTCACGGCGCCAAGTGGTCAACATCGCGTTCGCCAGCGCAGACTACGAGGTCATCGAAACCTGCGACGGCGTGGACGCACTGACCAAACTCAATAACCGCAAAATCCACCGACTGCCCAAACTCGGCTGTCCGCTGTGGCGCGCTGAGTCGCGTGTCCCTCAGCTCGTCCGGATGGTGGACTGACACCACGCGCCGGGACGCGGCACGTCGTTTGACGCAGTTCACGAATTTTGCTAACTTCCAGCTATGTTTATGATCTACACATTAGCAACCCAACGCATTTTCGACACTGCGCAAGGCGCTTTGCTGCTTGGCTCACTCCTACTGGCACTGCCAGCTGAGACCGCGCGCGACTGATTCCCGTTTCCACCCGACATCAAGCGCCCGCGGCCTCGCCTCAGGGCGCTTTTTTTATACGACTCTTCAACATGAACCTGTTTTCCGATGCAAAACGACTACCGACCGGTTGCCGGGCCCTGCGCCTGCGACAGCCCGGCTGCCTTGTCGTCGCCTGATTCCTGTTCTGAACATCCGTATTCGTTTTCTGGAGATTGACCCATGTTGAAGCATCCGCAATCCAAATACCACGCTTTCCCGCCCATCGGCTTGAAAGACCGTAGTTGGCCCGATCATGTCATCACCCAACCGCCGATCTGGATGAGCACCGATCTGCGCGACGGCAACCAGGCGCTGTTCGAGCCGATGGACGCGCAACGCAAGATGCGCATGTTCAAAACGCTCTGCGCCGTGGGTTTGAAGCAAATCGAAGTGGCATTTCCCTCGGCGTCGCAGACCGATTTCGACTTTGTGCGCGAACTCATCGAAGGCGGGCATATTCCTGACGACGTCACTATTGAGGTGCTCACCCAGGCGCGTGAAGACCTGATCCGCCGCACCTTCGATTCGCTGCGCGGCGCAAAAAAGGCCATCGTGCATGTGTACAACGCCACCGCGCCGAACTTCCGCCGCATTGTGTTCAACGTCGACGAGGCCGGCTGCACGCAGATCGCCGTGAACGCCGCCAGGCTCATCAAGCAGATCGCTGCAGAGCGCCCCGAAACTCAGTGGACCTTTCAGTACAGCCCGGAAGTATTCAGCGGCACCGAACTGCCCTTCGCCGTCTCGGTTTGCAACGCCGTGACCGAAGTCTGGCAGCCCACGCCAGAGAACAAGATCATCTTCAATCTGCCGGCCACGGTGGAGATGAGCACGCCCAACATCTACGCCGACCAGATCGAGTGGATGCATCGCAACCTCGACAAACGCGACAGCATCATCCTGTCGCTGCACCCGCACAACGACCGGGGCTGCGCCGTGGCTGCGGCCGAGCTGGGGGTGATGGCCGGGGCCGACCGCGTCGAGGGCTGCCTGTTCGGCAATGGCGAGCGCACCGGCAATGTTGATCTGGTGACGCTTGCGCTCAATCTGTATTCGCAGGGCGTGCATCCTGGGCTGGATTTCTCGAACATCAACGCCATCGCCCGCACGGTGGAGGAATGCACCCAGCTTCCGGTGCATCCGCGCCACCCCTACGCTGGTGATCTCGTGTTCACCGCGTTTTCCGGTTCGCACCAGGACGCGATCAAGAAAGGCCTGGCCGCACAGCGCACCGATGCGCTGTGGGAGGTGCCCTACCTGCCGGTCGACCCCGCTGACCTGGGCCGCACCTATGACTCGGTGATCCGCGTCAACAGCCAGTCGGGCAAGGGCGGCATCGCCTATTTGCTCGAAGCCACCTACGGCCTGATCATGCCCCGCCGCCTGCAGGTTGAGTTCAGTGGTGTGGTGCAGAAGCACACAGACGCCACCGGCAGTGAAGTCACCGCGCAGCAACTGTGGAAAATGTTCAACGACGAGTATGTTGCCGTGGCGCGGCCGCTCCATCTGGTCTCCTATCACCTCAGCGACCACGGCGAACGCCAGGGCATTCGGCTGGAGATCGACGTGGACGGCAAGCGCCTGAGTCTCTCCGGCGAAGGCAACGGCCCGATCGACGCTGCGATCCACGCCCTGCGCCTGCCGCTGGCGGTGCATAGCTACGAAGAGCGCGCGCTCGGCCTCGGCGCCGACGCCAAGGCTTCGGCCATCATTGAGATGGCCATCGATGGCCTGCCCACCAGCACCTACGGTGTCGGTATGGACGCCAATATCGTCACAGCATCGGTGCGGGCGCTGATTTCCGGTGCCAATCGCCTGCTGCACAGGCTGCCGGCGGACGCCGCCGAACGGCGTCTTGACACGCTGCGCGCTCCCCTGCGCGCCGTGGCCTGACTGTCTTCGCGCCGCGCTCCCCTGCGCCACGCCCTGCTGTATCCAACCGCCCGCGAGGGCGGTTTTTCTTGCTGCAACTGGGGATGCTGACGAGCAAGGGTTTCTAGAATCGGGCCAGCTTCGCTTCCGCGTCCACAAATCCATGCAAAACCGCCAATCCAGCACCAAGCTCGCGCCGCGCACGACCGAGGGCTGGCGCGGCTATTGGTACCGCGTGATGTATTTCCACGACACGCGCGATGAAAAGCTGTTCGATCTGGTGTTGATCGGTTTCATTCTGCTGAGCGTGCTGATCACCATCCTGGATTCGGTGCAGGCGGTGCATGCGCAGGCGCATGGTGTGTTCTATGCGCTGGAGTGGATTTTCACCGTGGCGTTCACGCTGGAGTACATGGTGCGTCTGTCTGTGGTGCAGAACCCGTGGCGCTATGCCCGCAGTTTTTTCGGCATCATCGACCTGCTGGCCTTTTTGCCAGCGTATCTGGAACTGGTGTTCCTCGGCTCGGTCCACCTGAGCGTGATCCGCACCCTGCGGGTGCTGCGTATTTTCCGGATTCTCAAGCTGATGGAATACACCAGCGCGTCGAACCAGATGCTCGATGCGCTGGCGCGCAGTAAGAACAAGATCTTCGTGTTCGTCCTCAGCGTGCTGACCCTGACCACCATTTTCGGTTCGATCATGTATGTGGTCGAAGGGCCGAGCAACGGCTTCACCAGCATTCCGCGCGGCATCTATTGGGCCATCGTCACCATGGCGACCGTCGGCTTTGGCGACATCACGCCCAAGACCGCGCTGGGGCAGATCATCACCTCGGGCATCATCATCGTTGGCTACGGCATCATCGCCGTGCCCACGGGGATCTACTCGGCCGAGCTGATCAATTCCTACCGCACCCAGCGTCGGCTCGAGGAACACCAGCAGGCGCGGCAGCTTGATGACACCGCCTGCCCGCGCTGCGGCTTGGTCGGTCATACCGCAGATGCCCGGTACTGCCGCCGCTGCGGGGAAGCCCTGCCGCACATCAATGCTTGGCAGGATCGGGCAGCATCTTCCCCGGATTCATCAGGTTCAGCGGATCGAGCGCCTGCTTGATCGACCGCATCTGCGCGACGGCGACCGCGTTGCCGTATCGCGTCAGATCGTCGCGCTTGAGCTGACCGATGCCATGCTCGGCAGAGAATGTCCCGCCGCAGGCCACCGCGGCATCGTGCACGATGCGGTTGCACGCTGCCTGATGCGCCTGCAGAAAACGCGCCGGATCCATGCCCAGCGGCGCTTGCACGTTGTAGTGCAAATTGCCATCGCCCAGATGGCCGAACACCACCAGACGCGCGCCCGGAATCGCCTGCTGGATCAGCTCGGCGGTCGACTCGGCGAACGCCACCATGCGCGACAGCGGCACGCCGATGTCGTGCTTGATGTTCAGCCCCTCCAGGGCCTGCGCCAGCGGAATCGACTCGCGCAAGTGCCACAGCGCACGGCTTTGCGCCAGGCTGTGCGCCACTGCGGCATCGACCACCAGGCCCGACTCCAGCGCTGCCTGCAGCAGCCCCTCCAGCCGCGCCCTGCCCTGCGGATCGCCCTCGGTCTCGCTGGTTTCCAGCAGCACGCACCAGGCGCTTGGCAAGTCGAATGGCGGGGACTGCTGCGGAAAATGCCGTTGCACCAGCTGCAGGCTGTACGCGCTCATCAGCTCGAAGGCGGTCAGGCTGCAACCCAGCCGCGCCTGCGCCAAGTCGAGCAGGGCAATCGCTGCGGCGACGTCGCGCACTGCGGTCAGCGCGGTGATCTGCGCTGCAGGTTGCGGGAATAGCTTGAGCGCGGCCGCGGTGATGATGCCTAGCGTGCCCTCAGCGCCGATGTACAGATCGCGCAGGCTGTAGCCAGTGTTGTTCTTGCGCAGGGTATTGAGCGCGTCGATCACCTCACCTTGCGGCGTTACCACTTCCAGCCCCAGGCAGAGCTCGCGCGCATTGCCGTAGCGCAGCACCGCGGTGCCGCCAGCATTAGTCGACAGATTGCCGCCGATGGTGCAGCTGCCTTCGGCTGCGAGCGACAGCGGAAACAGCTTGCCGACCTCGGCTGCGGCCTGCTGCACCGCGGCCAGCACACAGCCCGCCTCGGCAATCAGGCTGCACCCGGCGGCATCGACCGCGCGGATGCGCTGCAGCCGCCGGGTGCTGAGCACGAGCTGCCGCCCTGAGGAATTTGGCGTGGCACCGCCGACCAGCCCGGTATTGCCACCCTGTGGCACCACGCTGACACGGTGCAGCGCGCACAGCTGCATCACCTCGGCCATCTGCGCGGTGTCGCCGGGCAGCGCCACGGCCAGCGCCTGCCCCTGGTACCGCTTGCGCCAGTCGGTCAGATACGGGGCGCAGTCCTGCGCGTCGGTACGCACATGCGAGGCACCGAGCAGCGCGCGCAGTGCATTGACAAAGCGGGTGCTTTCAGCGGGCGTCATGGCGCGCAGTGCCGGAGCGCAGGAAACCAGCGATGCAGACGAACAAGGCGAGCGACAACAGCAGCTCGATCCACCCCAGCCCCCGGGACGCGGCCTGCGGATCGGTCAACGCCCGGGTCACGCCCTCCGCCGCGTAAAACCACACCAGCAGGCTCAGCCAACGCAGCGTGAACGCCCGGCCACGCAGCACCCCGGGTACGGCCGGCAACAGCGGCACGACCTTGAGCACCAGCAGCGAGCCCCCCGGCTGCAGCGGGGCGACCCACAGCTCCCACAGCACGCATAGCAGGATCAGCGCCAGCAAGCTGAACACCGCGCCGCGATGCCACAGTTGCTGCCAATTCGCAGGTGAATTCACGGACATGTCCGGCCTTCTCAGTCTTGAGCAAGTTTGAGCGCCGCCTGCGCCAGCCGCTGCCCGAGCGCGACGGCCAGACGTTTTTCTTCGTCGCTCACCGCCAGAGACGAATCCGGCGCCGCATGGTGGCTCGCGCCGTAGGGCGTTCCGCCGCTGCGGGTGGTCATCAGGTCGGGCTGGCCGGCATACGGCAAACCGACGATGAGCATGCCATGATGCAGCAGCGGCAGCATCATCGACAGCAGCGTGCTTTCCTGCCCGCCGTGCAGACTGCCGGTGGAGGTGAACACCGCAGCCGGTTTGCCCGCCAGCGCGCCAGACAGCCATAGCGCCGAGGTCTGATCGAGAAAATATTTCAGCGGTGCGGCCATGTTGCCAAAGCGCGTGGGCGAGCCCAGCGCCAGCCCGGCGCATTCCTGCAGATCGCTCAGCTCCGCATACGGCGGGCCGTCTTCAGGGATGGCGGGCGCGGTCTGCTCGGCCACGGTGCTAACCCGAGGCACGGTGCGCACCCGCGGCAGCGCCTCCGGCACGTTGGCCACACCCTGCGCGATGCACTCGGCCAGTGTGCGCGTGCCGCCGTGTACGCTGTAGTACAGAATCAAGATATGTTTCATGCCCCTATCGTATTGCCATGTCCCGTTCGCGCATGTCCGAAACGCTCTCAAGCCAACGCCGGGCCACCCCAAGCTGGCTTGATCCCCTCGGTAGGCGGGCTGGGCGCAGCCCGGCCCTGGGAGCGCTCATCCCCAGCTTGCGTACCTTGGCCAGGCGGTTTGCGCAGGACAATCTGGCGCAGACAGCGGGCAGCCTGACCTTCACCACGCTGATCTCGCTGGTGCCGCTGCTCACCGTGGCGCTGGCGGTATTCACTGCGTTCCCTGCTTTCGATAGGCTGCAGGGCCAGGTGCAAGCGCACCTGGCGCAGTCGATGCTGCCCGAGGGGCTGTCAGACAAGGTTTATCACTACCTAAGCGATTTCGCCGCGCGTGCCAAGGGGCTGGGCGTGGTCAGCGTGATCTTTCTGATCCTCACCGCGACGTCGATGATGCTCACGGTCGACCGCGCGCTCAACGCCATCTGGCGCACCCCGCGGCCGCGCCCGCTGGCGCAGCGGGTGCTACTGTACTGGGCGGGATTTACCCTGGGGCCGCTGGTGCTGGGGGCGAGCATCGGGCTGATGAGCTATGTCGCCGGTGCGCACCGTGGGCTGCTGCATCACCTGCCCGGTGGCGCCAGTGTCTTGCTGAGTCTGGCATCCTGGGCGGTGATGGCCGTCGCACTGGCAGCGCTGTTTCGCTTCATTCCGAACACCGAGGTGCTGTGGCGCGATGCGCTGATCGGCGGTGTGGTCGCAGCGCTGGCCTTCAGCCTGGGCGGGCGGGCGCTGGCCTGGTACTTCTCCACCGTGACGACGTACACCGCGGTGTATGGCACCTTCGCCACCCTGCCCTTGCTGTTGCTGTGGATCGATTTCAGCTGGATCGCCGTGCTCGTAGGGGCGATGATCGCGGCCTATCTGCCGTCACTGCGGGTGCGGGCTATCCGGCTCGGCAGCTACGCTGGCGCCGAGTTTCTTGGCGCCGTGCAAGTGCTCAAGCAGCTTTACGACACCCGGCAGGCGCCAAATTGCGGACTGCAGGCAGCTGTTCTGTCGAGACGTCTGCGCGTCGATCCGTTGCAGTTGCAGGATTTGCTCACCGTGCTGGAGCGTTTGGGATGGGTCGGCAAGGTGGCAGCGAGAACCCGCGGGCCGTCCCGCTGGGCGCTGCTTTGCGACCCGCAGACCACCTCGGTGGGGCCATTGATCGACGCACTGCTGCTCGATAAAAAACACGCGGCGCGCACCTCTGCCCTGCTTGGCCAGATGCTCAGCGATAACGAGCGCGATTGGAGCCTGGAGCGCCTGCTGGCCGACCCGGCGGTCACAGCCGGTTCATCAGCGTCTGCCACCACATCACCCAGTCCCCCATCAGACTCATCAGCGGGCGCTTGAAGGTCGCCGGGCGGTTGTGCTCGACAAAGAAATGCCCCGCCCAGGCGAAGGCGTAGCCGCAGACCACCGCGGCGAACAGCCACCACGGGTTGCCGGTGAACACCAAAAAGAACAGGCAGATCAGCGCCAGGGTCGAGCCGGTGAAATGCAGCTTGCGGTTGAGCGGGTGGCGGTGCTCGGCAAGGTACAGCGCATAGAACTCGGGGAAGGTGCGCGCTGCGGCTAGCCGCGCCGGATCGGCCGGCTGCTGTGCTGCGGGCAGACCCTGATGGTGACGTGAGCGCATCATGCACCTCCAGCTGGGGATATGGTGGAACGATAGGCGGTGTGCCGACGTTCAGCTGCCGCACAGGCGCTGTCGCATGGCGTGGTATTCCTGCGCGAGCTGCGCCACCAGCGCGGCTGCGCCTTGCACCTTGTGCACCGCGCCGATGCCCTGGCCGCAGCCCCAGATGTCCTTCCAGGCTTTGGCGCCGCCCAGCGCCGCGGCGAAATCCATCTTGCTCGGATCGCCCTCGGGCAGATGGTCGGGGTCGAGGCCAGCGGCGACAATCGAGCCGCGCAGGTAATTGCCGTGCACCCCGGTGAACAGACTGGAATAGACGATGTCCTGCGCGCTGCTGCCAACAATCATCTGTTTGTAATCCTCGGTCGCGCGGGCTTCATCAGTGGCGATGAAGGCGCTGCCGATATAGGCCAGGTCGGCGCCCATCGCCTGCGCCGCGAGGACTGCGCTGCCGGTGGCGATTGCGCCGGACAGCACGAGGGGGCCGTCGAACCAGGCGCGGGTTTCTTGCACCAGCGCAAACGGCGACTGCATACCCGCATGCCCGCCCGCGCCTGCGGCGACCACGATCAGACCGTCAGCGCCCTTGTCGATGGCCTTGTGCGCGAAGGTCTGGTTGATGACGTCGTGCAGCACGATTCCGCCCCAGCCATGCACCCCCTGGTTGACCTCGGGCCGCGCGCCCAGCGAGGTAATGACGATGGGCACGCGGTACTTGGCGCACAGCATCATGTCGTGCTCCAACCGGTCGTTGCTGCGGTGCACGATCTGGTTGACCGCAAACGGCGCGGCGGGCTGATCCGGATGCGCCGCGTTCCACGCCGCCAGTGCCTCGGTGATCTCGGCCAGCCATTCGTCGAGCTGCGACGCCGGCCGGGCGTTGAGCGCCGGGAAGCTGCCGACGATGCCCGCGGTGCATTGCGCGATCACCAGCTTGGGATTGGAGATGATGAAGAGCGGCGAGCCGATGACCGGCAAGCGCAAGGAAGACAGAACGGTGGGCAGCGCCATGATCAGAATGCCTCCACTGGCAGGGCCATCACGCTGTCCGCGCCTTGCATCACCGCATCGCGCATCGCGCTGCACCGCGGCAGGATGTGGGCGCAGTAAAACGCTGCGGTGGCCCGCTTGGCGCTGGCGAACGCCGCGTCCTCGGCGCCGAGTTGCGCGGTCGCGAGCCAGCTTTGCGCTAGCTGCCAGCCGGCCAGCAGGGTGCCCGCGAGCAGCAGGTAAGGCACGCTGCCGGCGTAAGCGGCGTTCGGCTGCGTCTTGCCGTTGGCTGCGATGAAGGCCACGACCTGGGCATATGCCTGCCGCGCCTGCTTCAACTGAGCGGCCATCGACACGGCCTGCGCATCGCCTGTGGCCTCAAGCGAGTCCTCGGTCTTGGCCACGCGGCTGGCGAAGTCCATCGCCAGCGCGCCACCGTCGCGCACGGTCTTGCGGCCGACCAGGTCGTTGGCTTGAATGGCGGTGGTGCCTTCGTAAATGGTGAGAATGCGCGCGTCGCGATAGAACTGCGCTGCGCCGGTGTCTTCGATGTAGCCCATGCCGCCATGCACCTGCACCCCCAGGCTGGCGACCTCGATGCTCGCCTCTGTCGAAAAGCCCTTCACCAGAGGCACGAGAAATTCATACGCCGCGTCGTGCGCGGCGCGTTGGTGCGCATCTGGGTGCGCGCGGCCGACGTCATGCAGACTGGCCGCGATCAGCGCGAGCGCCCGCGCGCCTTCGGTGAGCCCGCGCATGGTCATCAGCATGCGGCGCACGTCTGGATGATGGACGATGGCCACCGCCTGCGCCGCGCTGCCGTCCACAGGCCGCGACTGCACGCGCTCCTTGGCATAGGCCGCAGCCTTCTGGTAGGCGGCTTCGGCCACCGCCACGCCCTGCAGCCCTACGGCGTAGCGCGCGGCGTTCATCATGATGAACATGTACTCTAGGCCGCGATTGGGCTCGCCCACCAGTTCACCAATGGCGCCCGCTCCCACCTCGCCTTTGCCGTCGCCGTAGACCAGGACCGCGGTCGGGCTGGCCTTGATGCCCAGCTTGTGCTCGATGGAGACGCACCACACATCGTTGCGGCGGCCGTCCTCGAGCACCTTGGGCACGATGAACAGCGAGATGCCCTTGACACCGGGCGGCGCGTCGGGCAGGCGTGCGAGCACCAGATGGACGATGTTCCTGGCCATGTCGTGCTCACCATAGGTGATGTAGATCTTCTGGCCGAAAATGCGATAGCGACCATCCGGCTGCGGCTCCGCACGGCTGCGCACCAGCGCCAGATCGGAGCCAGACTGCGGCTCGGTAAGGTTCATGGTGCCGGTCCACTGCCCCGAGATCAGCCGCGGGATGTAGCGTTGCTTCTGGTCGTCGCTGCCAGCGGTGAGCAGCGCCTCGATCGCGCCGTCCGACAGCAGCGGGCAGAGCGCAAAGCTCAGATTGGCGCCGTTGAGCATTTCGGTGCAAGCTGCAGAAATGCTCTTGGGCAGACCCTGACCGCCGAAATCGGCCGGGTGCTGCAGCCCCTGCCAGCCGCCTTCGGCAAACTGTCGGAACGCCTGCTTGAAACCAGGGGTGGTGGTCACCACGCCGTTGTTCCAACTGCTGGGTTGCAGGTCCCCGGTGCGGTTCAGCGGCGCGATCACCTCCTGGTTGAACCGGGCGCATTCCTCCAGCACGGCGCGCGCGGTGTCGAGGGTGGCGTCCTCGAATTCGGGAAGCTGGGCAATCGACGCCAGACCGGCAAGATGTTCTAGGTCGAACATCATGTCGCGGACGGGGGCGGTATAAGACATACGAGTCTCCGGTTGGGGCTATGTTGTGGGGCTGCAGCGATGCGGGCTGTTCTGTGCAGCCTCTGCGTTTGTGAACGGGCAGGAGCCTGCTGATCAGATCTGCTTGACCATCTCCGGCACGGCGGAGAACAGATCGGCCACCAGACCGTAGTCGGCCACGCCGAAGATGGGCGCCTCTTCGTCCTTGTTGATGGCGACGATGACCTTGCTGTCCTTCATGCCAGCCAGGTGCTGGATGGCGCCGGAAATGCCCACCGCCACATACAACTGCGGCGCGACGATCTTGCCGGTCTGCCCGACCTGCCAGTCGTTCGGTGCGTAGCCCGCGTCCACCGCGGCGCGGCTGGCACCCAGGGCCGCGCCGAGCTTGTCGGCTAGCGGGGTCATCACCGCGTCGAAGTTTTCCTTGCTGCCCAGGCCGCGCCCGCCGGAGACGATGATCTTGGCCGCCGTGAGTTCGGGGCGCTCACTCTTGGTGGTTTCGCGCCCGACCAGGCTGGACAGACCAGCATCGGCCACCGCGGCGAGGGTCTCGACGGTCGCGCTGCCGCCGCTTGCGGCCACCGGGTCGAAGCCGGTGGTGCGAACGGTGATGACCCGGATGTTGTCGCTGCTCTGCACCGTGGCGATGGCGTTGCCGGCGTAGATCGGGCGATCGAAGGTATCGGGGGCGAGCACGTGGATGATGTCGGACACCTGCGCCACGTCGAGCAAGGCGGCGACACGCGGTGCGATGTTCTTGCCAAAGGCGGTAGCCGGCGCGAGGATGTGCCCGTAAGCCGGAGCTAGGGCAAGCACTTGCGCCGCCGTGGTTTCTGCCAGCCCGGCGGCAAGCTGCGGCGCGTCGGCGCAAAGCACCTTGGCCACGCCGGTGGCCTGCGCGGCAGCCTGCGCCACCCCAGCGCAGCCAGAGCCTGCAACCAGCACATGCACCTGGGGATCGCACATCAGCGCTGCGGCGATGGTGTTGAGGGTGGAGGGCTTGAGAGCCTGGTTATCGTGTTCGGCAATGACGAGTGCGGTCATGGGTCATCCTTCAATGGTGGCAGATCGGCAGACGGGTCAAATGACCTTTGCTTCAGTCTTGAGACGGGCGATCAGCGCGGCCACGTCAGGCACTTTCACTCCGGCGCCGCGCTTGGGCGGCTCGACGACCTTGAGGGTCTTGAGGCGCGGCGCGACACTCACGCCGAGTTCCTCGGGCTTGAGCGTGTCGAGCGGCTTCTTCTTCGCCTTCATGATGTTGGGCAGCGTGACATAGCGCGGTTCGTTCAGCCGCAGGTCGGTAGTGATCACCGCAGGCAGCCTGACTGCGATGGTCTCCAGCCCGCCGTCCACCTCGCGCGTGACCTTCGCCTGCGTGCCGTCGAGCTCGACCTTGGAGGCAAACGTGGCCTGCGACCATCCCAGCAGCGCGGCCAGCATCTGTCCGGTCTGGTTGGCATCATCGTCGATGGCCTGCTTGCCCAGAATGACTAGCTGGACGCCCTCCTTCTCGACCACGGCCTTGAGCAGCTTGGCCACTGCGAGCGGCTGAAGCTCGGCCTCGGTTTCGACCAGCACGGCGCGGTCCGCGCCGATTGCCATGGCTGTGCGCAGCGTCTCGCCGCAGGCCGCAACGCCGCAACTCACCGCGACAATCTCCGACACGGTGCCCTTCTCCTTGAGGCGCACCGCCTCTTCAACGGCGATTTCGTCGAACGGATTCATGCTCATCTTCACGCCAGCGGTATCAATGCCGCTGCCGTCTGACTTGACACGGATTTTGACGTTGTAATCGACCACGCGCTTGACCGCGACCAGCACTTTCATGCCTTGCTCCTATGGATTTGGAATGGGAAGTCAGTATTGGCAGCGCCCCGGCGAGCCCGGGCTTCAAGCGCCACAATAGAACGACCGTTCGTTTTTGAAGTGTAGCGACTGCCGCAGGGCTTGGGCAAGCCCCTCGAAGCATCGCGGTGACTGTCCCTACGAGTCGATCCGTCGCGCGAATGCACCTGCTCGCGCAGCGTGTATTTCTGAATCTTGCCAGTGGAAGTTTTGGGTAGATGGCACAGACGACGGCTTGCGCAGACCTGGCGTCAATGCCCAGCGTCTGCCGGTTCCGCTCGGGGGGGACTGGCGTGCTGTATTGTCGGTTTCAGCGCGGGCAAGGGTACTGCAGCGGGCTTGTCCCCCGCCCACTGCACCACCCGTTGTGGAAACGGAATCTCGATGTCGTGTGCCTTCAAGGCATGCCAGATCGCCAGATTGACCTGGCCGCGCACACCCAGGGTGCCGTTCTCTGGGTCGGCAATCCAGTAACCCACCGTGATGTTGAGCGCGCTGTCGCCAAAGGCATCGAGCACTGCGCTTGGTGCCGGGCTGTGCAGAACGCGCGGGACGGACTGCGCCGCCTCCTTGATGAGCGCGAGCGCTTGCTCCACATCGGTGTCATAGGACACGCCCACCGTAGTGGACAGCCACACGTTCGGGTCGTTGTACGAGAGATTCTCGATGCGGTTGGCGATCAGCATTTCATTGGGCACGATGGAGTCGGTCCCCCCCGCGCTACGCACCAGGGTGTAACGGGTCTTGATGTCGATGATCTGCCCCTGAAACGCTTCCACCCGCACGTTGTCTCCCACACGCAGGCTGCGCTCGAGCAGGATGACGAACCCGGACACATAATTGGCCGCGATTTTCTGCAGCCCCAGTCCCAGGCCCACACCCAGCGCGCCGCCAAACACACTGAGCACGGTAAGGTCGATGCCCACCATCTGCAGCGCCGTGAGGACGGCGACGAGCAGCACCACCGAGCGCAGCAGCCGCGTGAACACCAGACGCAGACTGGCGTCCAGCGGCGATCGCATCAGGCGCGACTCCAGCAGCGACGAGATCCACAGCGCCAGAAGCAGCGTCACCGCAATCGAAGCCACCCCCTTGAGCAGCGTCCAGCCAGACAGGCGTTGTTTGCCCAGGGTAATGGAAAGGGCGTCCAGCGCCTCGCGGATTTCGGGCAGGATGCCCGCCAGATGCAACGCCAGAGTGATCCACAAGCCGATGTTGACAACCCGCACCAGATAGCGGATGCCGCTGTCCTTGGAGAACCGGTGCCGCGATACTGAAGCGGTCAGCCGCACGAGCAGCAGCACCCCGAGCACTGGCAACGCCAGCTTCAGCAGGGGCAGCTTGAGCAAAAGGTGTGAAGCATGGCGCACCAGAACCAGGGCGAGCAAAGCGACAAACGGAAACCCCAGGCCTTCACGCCAGCTTGCCCGAAATGCCGCGCTCCAGCTCGGCAACTTGCGCGCCTGCTTTTCGAGTGCGGTTCCCAGCAGCGCGCCGAGCAGGACGACGCCCAGCAGAATGCCTGCCTGCAAGCGCAATTGCTCCGGGCTCTGGTGGTAGAACGCTTCAATCAGAGGAGATTCAATCAACATGCGCGCATCAGGAAATGAGCAGGTCGGCATGGTAGCCCGCAACATCCCTGCGCAGGCTCGGACAGCTCAATGCAGGGGCGCGCTGGGCGATGGCACCGGCAAGGGCGCGGCCTGTTTTTGCGCAGCGTTCTGGCGTGCCTGCTGCGCCTGCTTGTCGGCATAAGCCTTTTGCCTTGCAGCGAAGTCTGCCTGCGCCTTGGCCGTCTGTGCAGCACGCTGGGCAGGCGTCAGTGCAGCTTGCGGCGCGGGGACAGGAAAGAGCCGGGGCGCTGGCGAAGCGACCTTTGGCCGGGCGGACGGCGACACAGCCCCTTGCGATGCACCCGCTACGGCTTGGCGGGCACGCTCTGCAGCCTGTTGTTCACGCTGAGCCAGAGCTGCCGCGCGCGCCGCGCTCTGACGTTCAGCCAGTGCGCTGTCGGGCTGCCCGGCCTGCGCTGCGGCGATGTTGGCCTGCACCTGCCGCAGTTCGGCCTCGGCGGCGCGCATGCGCGCGCGCTGCGCGATCGCCTGCAAATCAGCGTCGATGGGCGCCAGCGCACTGCGCTCCTGTTGACGCGACGCCCTCAGGCAATCATTGACAAAGAACCGGTGCATGCAGGCGGCCTGCTCGGCCTGATGGCGCGCCAGCACCTGGGCGCGCTGGGCCTGCAGCGCGAGCTGCTGCGCCGCGTCTTGTTCCGGTGTGGGCTGCTGCGCAGCAAAGGCCGAGACCGGCAACACGCAGGCGAACGCGCACAGCAGACGGGTGGAATGATGCTGCAACGTCATACCAGTTCCGCCCCGCCCTGGCGCCGACCTGCACGCAGGTAGTCCGCACTCTGCATTTCGTTGAGACGGGAGACCGTGCGGGTGAATTCATAGTCCAGCGGGCCATGCACATAAAGCGCCTCCGGCGGGACCGCTGCGGAGAGGATGAGCTTGATGCGCCGGTCGTACAGCACGTCGATCAGCAGGGTGAAGCGGCGCGCGGCGCTGGCCATGTCCTCGGTCATCTGCGGCACGTCGGACAGCAGCACGGTATGGAAGCGGTTGGCAATTTCGAGGTAATCGTTCTGTGATCGCGCGGTTTCGCACAGGTCGTGAAAGCTGAACCACACCACGCCGCCCGCGCGCTGCAGCGCCACCACTTCGCGGCCTTCGATGGTCAGCACCGGGTCTTCCTCGGCGCTGGACGCCATGCGCTCGAAGGCCTGTTCCATGCGGATTTGTGCCTGTTCGCCTAGCGGTGTGATGTAGAGGTTGAGTTCGCGCAGCGCCTGATGGCGATAGTCCACGCCGGAGTCGATTTTGACCACGTCCATTTTCTGTTTGATGAGCTCGATCGCCGGAAGGATGCGGTCGCGGTGCAGGCCGTCGGGGTAGAGGTCGTCGGGGTGAAAGTTGGATGTCGCCACCAACTGCACACCATTGTCGAACAGACCTTCGAGCAGCCGGTGCAAGATCATGGCATCGGTGACGTCGCTGATGTGAAACTCGTCGAAACAGATGAGCCGGAAGCGCCGTGCGATGCGGCGCGCGAGTTCGGTGAGCGGATCGACCGTGCCTTGCAACACCGCCAATTCGCGCTGCACTTCGCGCATGAATTCGTGAAAATGCAGCCGCGTTTTGCGCACCACCGGAACGGTGACGTAAAACGCATCCATCAACATCGACTTGCCACGCCCCACCCCGCCGTAGAGATAGACACCGCGTGGCAGCTCTGGATGAATGAGCGCGCGGCGGATGGCGTTGGATCGGCGCGACTTGTACTCGACCCATTCGTCGTAGCACTGCTGCAAGCGGGCCACCCCGGCCAGTTGCGCCGCGTCGGCGGTGAAACCGCGTTCCTGCAGCGACTGCTGGAAGTATTCGGTGACGTTCATGCGCTTCAGAAGTTCAGCGTGCGGCCTGCCACACCGAGCGCCGCTTCCTTCAGCGACTCCGACAAGGTGGGATGCGCATGGCAGATGCGCGCAATGTCTTCGCTCGACGCCTTGAACTCCATCGCGACCGCCGCTTCTGCAATCAGCTCCGACGCCATGGGACCGATGATGTGCACGCCGAGAATCTCGTCAGTCTTGGCATCGGCCAGCATTTTGACAAAGCCGGTCGTGTCGCCCAGCGCGCGCGCGCGACCGTTGGCCAGGAAGGGAAAACTGCCTGACCTGTAGTCGCGTCCCGCCTTCTTGAGCTGCTGTTCGGTCTGTCCAACCCAGGCGATTTCTGGCGCGGTGTAGATCACCCACGGCACGGTGTTGAAGTCCACATGGGGCTTCTGGCCCGCGATGCGTTCGGCCACCGCACTGCCCTCCTCCTCGGCCTTGTGTGCCAGCATGGGTCCGCGCACCACGTCGCCCACGGCCCATATGCCTGGCAGATTGGTGCGGCAGTCGGCGTCGACTGCGATGAAGCCGCGCTCATCCAGTGTCAGGCCCACGGCCTCGGCGCCCAGTCCATCTGTATTGGGCTTGCGGCCCACGGACACAATGAGCTTCTCGACCTTGAGAGTCTGCGCCTCGCCCTTGTGATCTGTCCACTCGACGGTCACGCCGGACTTGCCCGCCTTGGTCGCGGTCATTTTGGCGCCGAGGTGAATGGCCAACCCCTGTTTGGTGAACTGCTTGAGCGCCTCTTTGGCCACCTGCGCATCGGCTGCGGCCAGAAATTCCGGCATGGCTTCGAGCAGTGTGACCTGCGCGCCCAGCCGGCGCCACACGCTGCCCATCTCCAGACCGATCACCCCGGCGCCGATCACGCCCAGCGTCTTGGGCACCGCGTCGATGGCCAGCGCGCCATCGTTGGACAGCACCTGCCTCTCATCGAACTCCAGCCCCGGCAGGCTGCGCGGCACCGAACCCGTAGCGAGGATGATCTGTTTGGCCACCAGCGACTGCTCGCCTTCCTTGCCCGCCACCGCAACCTGCCATCCTTCCGTGCCGTTGCCGCCCTTGAGCGTACCCCTGCCATGGATGAACGTAACCTTGTTTTTCTTGAACAGGTAGAGGATGCCTTCGTTGTTCTGCTTGACCACCAGGGCCTTGCGTTTTTGCATTGTGGGCACGTCGATGGACAGTCCGCTGACGCCGATGCCGTGCGCGGCGAAGTCGTGTCCGGCCTGCTCGAAATGCTCGCTTGACTGCAGCAAGGCCTTGGACGGGATACAGCCCACATTCGTACAGGTGCCGCCAGGCGCCGGGCCGCCCTGGGCGTTGCTCCAGGCGTCAATACAGGCCACGTTGAGGCCAAGTTGGGCCGCGCGAATGGCAGCGATGTAGCCGCCGGGACCGGCGCCGAGAACGATGAGATCAAAAGCCGATGACATGATGGGGATTCCTCGCAGCAGCGCAGCGCCATGGGCGCCGCGCAAATCAGGGGCAGGTGACGCAGCAGCCTCAGTCCGCCCGGCGCATTACAGATCGAGCAGCAGACGTGCCGGGTCTTCCAATGCCTCTTTCATGGCGACCAGACCGAGCACAGCTTCGCGACCGTCGATCAGGCGGTGGTCATAGCTCATCGCCAGATAATTCATCGGCCGGATCACGATCTGGCCGTCTTCGACCACAGGCCGGTCCTTGGTGGCGTGAATACCCAGAATGGCTGATTGCGGCGGGTTGATGATGGGCGTGGAGAGCATGGAGCCGAACACCCCGCCGTTGCTGATGGAGAAGGTACCGCCGGTCAGTTCTTCGAGGGTGAGTTTGCCATCGCGCGCCTTGGCGCCAAAGTCGGCGATTGCCTTTTCGATGTCGGCGAAGCTCATCTGGTCGGCGTTGCGCAGGATGGGCACCACCAGCCCGCGCGGGCTACCCACGGCAATGCCGATATCGAAATAGCCGTGATACACGATGTCATTGCCATCGATGGACGCATTGAGCAGCGGAAATTTGCGCAATGCATGCACCGCAGCGCGCACGAAGAAGCTCATGAATCCGAGCTTCACCCCGTGCTGCTTCTCGAATTTGTCCTTGTACAGATTACGCAGATCCATCACCGGTTTCATGTTCACTTCATTGAACGTGGTGAGGATGGCGTTGGTCGCCTGCGACTGCAGCAGCCGCTCGGCGATACGGGCGCGCAAGCGGCTCATGGGCACGCGTTGCTCGGGACGGTCGGTGTAGGCGGCAAGGTCGAGATCGGCATCCACCGACTGCAGCGCGGGAATGGTGAGGGCGGGCATACCCGCCGCAGAGGCCGCCGGCTTCGACGCCATGCCTGGCGCTGGCGCGGCTTGCGTCCGCAGCGCACTTCCCGCCTGCAGAGCGTCTTCCTTGGTGATGCGGCCACCACGTCCGGTGCCCGTCACATCGGCCGGATTGACGCCCTGCTCCGCCAAGATCTTCGCCGCGGCCGGCATCGCCACAGAGGCGCTGCTCGGTGCTGTGGCTGCGGCAACCGCTGGTGCTGCAGGCACAGCCGCCGCCACAGACGCGATCGGCGCGACGGCCAGCGGGCTGGTCTGTGCCGCGGCCTCGGTGTCGATCCGGGCGATGACTTCGTCACTAGTGACCGACGCACCATCATCTTTCACGATCTGCGCCATGACGCCAGCGGCGGGCGACGGCACTTCGAGCACGACCTTGTCGGTTTCGATTTCAATCAGGATGTCGTCTTGCGCGACGGCCTCGCCAGGTTTTTTCTTCCAGGTCAGCAAGGTGGCCTCGGCCACGGATTCGGAGAGTTGGGGAACTTTGATGTCGATCAGCGCCATGATGGAGTCCAGTGTTTTTTGGGGTGCGCGCAAGGGCTAGCCTGCGCGGCGAGTGAACGGTTTTCTGTGGAAGGTCGTGGGAAAAGCCGGGTGGGCAGGAAGCACACCCGGCGCTGAATCAGCGGGTCAGCACAAAACCCTTGAGCTTGCCGAATGCCGCAGCCAGCAAGTCCTTTTGCTGCTCGGCATGTTTGGCGTAGTAGCCCACCGCAGTGGACGCTGAAGCCGCCCGCCCGGCATAGCCAAGCTTCTGGCCCTCGATCATGTTCTCGTGGATGTGGTGCTGCACGAAAAACCAGGCGCCCTGATTCTGCGGCTCGTCCTGGCACCACACGATGTCGCGCGCATTGGGATAGCGCTTGACCTCGGCGGCGAAGGCCTTGTGCGGGAAGGGATAGAGCTGTTCCAGGCGGACGATGGCCACATCGTCGATCTTGCGCTCAGCCCGTGCTGCGATCAGGTCGTAATACACCCGGCCAGTGCAGGCGATGAGGCGCTTGACCTTGCTCGCATCGATGTCCTCGGCCTCGGGCAGCACCACTTCGAAGCGGCTGTTGGCCAGGTCCGATAGCGGCGACTTGGCATGCGGGTGTCGTAGCAGCGACTTGGGCGTCATGATGATGAGCGGCTTGCGCAAGGGCCGCAACATCTGCCTGCGCAGCAGGTGAAAAATTTGGGACGGGTTGGTCGGCTGACAGACCTGCATATTCGTCTCGGCGCAGAGCTGCAGATAGCGTTCTAACCGCGCCGACGAGTGCTCCGGGCCCTGCCCTTCGTAGCCGTGCGGCAGCATGAGCGTGAGGCCGGAGGCGCGCCCCCATTTCACTTCACCTGCGGAGATGAACTGGTCAATCACCACCTGCGCACCGTTGGCGAAGTCGCCGAACTGCGCCTCCCAGATGACCAGGGTGCGCGGATCGGCGGTGGAGTAGCCGTACTCGAAACCCAGCACCGCCTCTTCCGACAGAATGGAGTCGATGACGACGAAGGGCGCTTGCCCCTCCACCACGTTCTGCAAGGGGATGTAGGTGCCCACATCCCACTTTTCACGGCTCTGGTCATGCAGCACGCTGTGGCGGTGGCTGAACGTGCCGCGGCCACTGTCCTCACCGGAAAGACGCACCGGAAAACCGTTGGACACCAGCGAGGCGAAGGCCATGTGTTCACCCATGCCCCAGTCGAGCGGCATTTCGCCACGGCCCATTTTTGCGCGGTCGGCAATCACTTTTTCCACCAGCGGGTGCAGCTTGAAATCCGGCGGAATGGTGGTAATGCGCTCGGCCAGGCGCTTGAGCTCGGTCATGGGCAAGGCCGTATCGGCGTTGTCTGTCCAGCGGCGGTTGAGATACGGCGTCCAGTCGACCGCGTACTTGCTCTTGTAGTTTGTCAGCACCGGCTCCAGGCTGACCCCGGACTCCATCTCGGCGCGGAAGGCGTGCATCATCTGCTCGGCGTCCGCCGCAGTGATCACGCCCTGACTCACCAGGCGGTCGGCGTAGACCTTGCGCGTGCCCGGATGCGCGGCGATCTTCTTGTACATCAGGGGCTGGGTGACGGCGGGGGTGTCCTGCTCGTTGTGGCCCAGCTTGCGAAAGCACACGATGTCCACCACCACGTCGTGATGAAACTGCTTGCGGTAGTCCAGTGCCAGACTGGTTGCGAAAGCCACGCTCTCGGGGTCGTCGCCGTTCACATGCAGGATCGGCGCCTCGATCATTTTCGCCACGTCGGTGCAGTACAGCGTGGAGCGGGCATCACGCGGGTCGGAAGTGGTAAAGCCGATCTGGTTGTTGATGACGATATGCACCGTACCGCCCGTGGTGTAGCCACGGGTCTGTGCCAGCGCCAGAGTCTCCATCACCACGCCCTGCCCGGCAAACGAGGCGTCGCCATGCACCAGCACCGGCAGCACGGTTTCGCCCAACGCGTCGCCACGCCGGTCCAGCCGGGCCCGGGTGGAGCCTTCAATCACCGGATTGACAATTTCCAGATGTGAGGGATTGAACGCCAGACTCAGATGCACCGGCCCACCGGGCGTGGACACGTCGCTGGAAAAACCCTGGTGATACTTCACGTCGCCAGACGGCAGATCGTCGGCATGTTTTCCCTCGAACTCGTCGAACAAATCCTGCGGACGCTTGCCCAGGGTATTCACCAGCACGTTCAGCCGCCCGCGGTGTGCCATGCCGATGACCACTTCCTGAATGCCGAGCTGGCCCGCACGCTGCACCAAGGTATCCATTGAAACGATGAAGCTCTCGCCGCCTTCGAGAGAAAAGCGTTTCTGACCGACATACTTGGTCGCCAGATAACGCTCCAGCCCTTCTGCCGCGGTCAGGCGTTCGAGCAGATGTTTTTTTGCCTCGGCGTCGACATCCGGGCGGGTGCGGGTGGATTCCAGCCGCTGCTGCCACCAGCGCTTCTGGTCTTGATCGCTGAGATACATGAACTCGGCGCCCAATGAACCGCAATAGGTTTCATGCAGGTTGTTGAGGAGTTCGCGCAGCGACAGATTCTCACGGTCGAAAAACGTGTTGCTGACGTTGAACACCGTTTCCAGGTCGGCGTCGGAGAAACCGTAGAACGACGGCTCCAGATCGGGGATGTTGGGCCGTTCGGTGCGCTTGAGCGGATCGAGATCGGCCCAGCGCACGCCCACGTTGCGGTAGGCGGCAATCAATTGCTGTGCCGCGACGCGCTTGCGCGCCAAGTCGCCATCGGCAACGGCCTGGAGGGTGCGGATCGGGCCGGATTTGGCGCGCTCTGCAAAGGCGGACACCACCGGGGCATGCGGCACGTCGCGGGCATTGCTGCCGTCGAGCGCTGGCACATGTTGAAGCGCGTCGAAGTATTCGCGCCAGTGATCGGGAACCGAGCCGGGATTGGAGAGATAGCTCTCGTACATCTCCTCGACATACGGAGCATTGCCGCCAAAGAGGTAGGAGTTGGCTTTGAATTTTTGCATCAGCATATGCGCTCACAGTCTGCCGGGTACCCCGGCGCTCAGTGGGAAAACATCCTTCCGCGGCTCGGGCTGCCCGATTGGCGGATTGCGGCGGCTTCAGAAGGGCCTATGCATCACTCTAGCACGCAGAATTGATGCAGCGCAAAAGAATCTTGCAAGCCTGCGTTGATCGAGTCAGGATTGAACGGCGCCGGATCACAGCCCCTCTGCAGCCTCCTGCTGTACCTGCAGATCGTGACGCAGTTGCGCGATGCGACGCTCGTAGGCGTCACGGTCTTGCAGGTCGTCGCGCAGCGGCACAATCAGGCAGACCTCCGGGCGCAGGAGGCCAAACTGGCGGCTCTGGCCTTAGCCTTCGATGCAGAAAAAGTAGCGCATCGCGTCTTCGGCGTCCTTCGCATGTGGGATGAAGTACAGGTGGTCACCGTCACCGTAGTGCAGCACGAAGTCGATGCCCTCGTCCACGTTCAGCCGCCCCGCAGATGCGCCGCCAGCCACACCAGGCCAACGAATATCGGCTGGTGCAGCAGGTAAATGGTCAGCGGCCAGCGCCCGAGAAACGCCAGCGGCCGAACCTCGGGCAGATGACGCAGCGGGCGGAACTGCACCCGTGCCAGCAACCAGCCCACCCCCGCGCCGATCCACAGGACGCCGATCCAGGGCAGCAAGGGCGCGTAATCCTCGGTGATGGGCTTTTGGGTAATCAGCCCGGTCCAATTCCACATCGGCGGATTGAAAAAGGCATGGCCCCAGAGCTGGGGTGCCGCGATGGCGATGGGAGCGAGCAGCAGCACCCAGGCGCGGGCGTGGCGAAACGCCAACCGATGCAGCAACAGCATGGCCGCGATGCCTTGCAGGATGCCGAAATAGATGAAGCTGTGGGGAAAGGCCGCATAACTGCCCGCCGTGACCAGCAGCGATGCGCACACGATCTGCGCCCAGCGCCTCCAGAAATGCCACGCTGCACGGCCATTGACATCGGTGAGGGTCTGCGTCAAGCCGACGATGAATACAAACAGACTGACGATGGCGATGCGCTGATCCAGCCACACCGGATTGGTGTAAAAGTCGGTGTGGATGAAGCCGAACCAGTTCAGGTCGAAACTGAAGTGGAACGACATCATCCACAGCACGGCCAGGCCGCGCAGGGTGTCGACCCCCGCGTAGCGCTGCCGCGGGGCGGCGGGTTCAGTCACACCACACCCGCGCATTGCGGAACATGCGCATCCACGGGCTGTCTTCGCCCTGCCCTGGAGCCGTCCAGCTCATCTGCACGCTGCGGAAGACCCGCTCGGGATGGGGCATCAGGGCGGTGAAGCGTCCATCGGGCGTAGTCACCGCGGTAATGCCCTGCGGGCTGCCATTGGGATTGAAGGGATAGCGCTCCGTGACCTGGCCGTGATGATCGACAAAGCGCATCGCCACCTGCAGCAGCTTGGCATCGCCCTGCAGGGAGAAGTCGGCCCGGCCCTCGCCGTGCGAGACGACGATGGGCGCGCGGCTGCCGACCATGCCCTGGAAAAAAATTGACGGCGACTCCGTCACCTCGACCAGCGACAGCCGCCCCTCGAACTGTTCCGAACGGTTGCGGGTGAAACGTGGCCAGGCGCGGGCGCCCGGAATCATTGGGGCGAGCGCGGCCAGCATCTGGCAGCCGTTGCACACGCCCAGCGCGAAGGTGTCGGAGCGGCCGAAGAAGCGTGCGAATTGATCGGCGAGCTCGGGATTGAACAAAATGGAGCGCGCCCAGCCCTCGCCCGCGCCGAGCACGTCGCCGTAGCTGAACCCGCCGCAGGCGACAACGCCGCGGAAGTCGCTCAGCCGGGCGCGGCCGGCCATCAGATCGCTCATGTGCACGTCCACCGTGTCGAACCCGGCACGGTCCATGGCGTAGGCCATTTCCACCTGCGAGTTGACGCCCTGCTCGCGCAGGATGGCGACCTTGGGACGCGCGCCGCGGGCGATGAAAGGCGCGGCGATGTCGTGTTGCGGATCGAAGGTCAGGTGCAGGTGCAGCCCCGGATCGGTGGCATCAGCCAGTGCGTCGTGCTCGGCCTGGGCACATTCGGGGTTGTCGCGCAGCATCGACATGCGCCACGACACGCTGTCCCAGGTTTGCATCAGCGCAGCGCGCGCGGCGGTGTAGACACATTGCGTGTCGCGCCAGACTTCGATGACATCGCGGTCGTTCACCGTGCCGACGACATGGCTGTGCGCCGACAGCCCATGGCGCCGCAAGGTCTGCAGCACGCCATCGCGCTGCGCCGCCGCGACTTGCAGCAGCACACCCGGTTCCTCGTTGAACAGCGCACGCAGGGTCTGGATGTGGCGGCGCGGTCCGACCTGCTTGGCCCAGTCCTTGGCATCGCCCCAGTCGTCGGCCTCGCCGCCGTCCATCGTGAGCAGGTCGAGATTGAGGCTCACCCCGCAATGTCCGGCGAAGGCCATTTCGCAAGCCGCGGCCCACAAACCACCATCGGAGCGGTCGTGATAGGCCCAGACCAGCCCGGCTTTGCGCAGATCGGCCAGCGCGGCGGCAAACGCTTTCAGCAGCTCGGGGCTGTCGAGATCGGGCGTGACGTCGCCGATCACCCCCAAGGTTTGCGCCAGGATGCTCGCACCCATGCGCTTCTTGCCCAGCCCCAGATCCACCAGAATCAGACTGCTGGGCGCATCGCTGCGCAACTGTGGCGTGAGCGTGCCGCGCACATCGGGCAGCGTGGCGAAGGCGGAGACCACCAGCGACACCGGCGAGGTCACGCTCTTGGCCTGCCCCGCGTCTTCCCAGCGCGTGTGCATCGACAGCGAATCCTTGCCCACCGGCACCGAAATGCCCAGGGCCGGACAGAGCTCCATGCCGATGGCGTGCACCGTGTCGTACAGCGCGGCGTCCTGGCCGGGCTGGCCGCAGGCGGCCATCCAATTGCACGACAGTTTGATGTCGCTCAATCGCGGCACCGGCGCCGCCAGCAGGTTGAGCACGGCTTCGCACACCGCAAGCCGGCCCGAGGCGGCCGGGTTGAGCACCGCCACGGGCGCCCGCTCGGCCACGCTCATGGCCTCGCCGCGAAAACCGGCGTAATCGGCCAGGGTGACGGCGCAGTCGGCCACCGGCACCTGCCAGGGACCGACCATGGGATCGCGGTGGCTCAGGCCGCCCACCGTGCGGTCGCCGATGGTGATGAGAAAGCGCTTGCTCGCCACCGTGGGGTGGCGCAGCACCGCGTCGCAGGCCTGGGCGAGATCGACATCGGCCAGTTCGAGCGGCTGGCCTTGGGGGATTTGCCGCTGTGCCTGGCGATGCATGCGCGGCGGCTTGCCGAGCAGCACGTCCAGCGGCAGATCGACCGGACGGGCCAGATCAGGCTGGTCGGCGTGCAGGCGGTCTTCGACGATCAGGGTCGGCTCCTGCGTGGCTACGCCCACGACCGCAAAGGGGCAACGCTCGCGCTCGCATAAAGCCGCAAAAACCTCGCGCTGATCAGGCGCAATGGCCAGAACATAGCGTTCCTGACTTTCATTGCTCCATATTTCTCGCGGACTTAGGCCTGTTTCTTCAAGTGGAACATCGCGCAGCTGGAACACTGCGCCGCGCCCGGCACCTTCCACCAGTTCCGGGAAAGCATTGGACAGCCCACCGGCGCCGACATCGTGAATCGACAGAATGGGATTGGCCTCACCCAGGGCGCAGCAGGCGTTGATCACCTCCTGGGCGCGCCGCTGAATTTCCGGGTTGCCGCGCTGGACCGAATCGAAATCGAGATGGGTGGCATTGCTGCCGGTGGCCAGACTCGAGGCCGCGCCGCCGCCCAGGCCGATGCGCATGCCGGGGCCGCCAAGCTGAACCAGCAGCGTGTCGGCAGGAAAAGCCTTCTTGTGCGTCAGGCTGGCATCGATGGAGCCCAACCCACCCGCGAGCATGATGGGTTTGTGATAACCCCAGACCTTGCCATCCACCGGCTGCTCGAACACGCGGAAGTACCCGGCCAGATTGGGACGGCCGAATTCGTTGTTGAACGCCGCGCCGCCCAGCGGCCCTTCGAGCATGATCTGCAACGGGCTGGCAATATGGCCAGGCTTGCCCAGTGTGACAGTCTTGGCCTCCCAGGGTTCCTCCGCCCCGGGGAGGCGCAGATTGGAGACCGAGAACCCGGTCAGCCCCGCTTTGGGGCGCGAACCCCGGCCGGTGGCACCTTCGTCGCGGATCTCGCCGCCCGCCCCGGTGGCGGCGCCAGGGAAGGGCGAAATGGCCGTGGGGTGATTGTGCGTCTCCACCTTCATCAGCACATGCCGCAGCGCTTCCTGCGCGGCGTAGTGGTGCGTACCCGGATCGGGCTGCCAGACCTGCACCATGCCGCCTTCCATCACCGAGGCGTTGTCGGCATAGGCCACCACGGTGCCCTGCGGCGCCAGGGCGTGGGTGTTGCGGATCATCTGGAACAGGGTGTGCGGCTGCTCGACGCCGTCGATGGCGAAACGGGCATTGAAGATCTTGTGGCGGCAATGTTCGCTGTTGGCCTGGGCGAACATCATCAGCTCGACATCGGTGGGGTTGCGGCCCAGCCTGCGATAGGCGTCCAGCAGATAGTCGATCTCGTCATCCGACAGCGCCAGACCCTGCTCGGCATTGGCCCGCGCCAGTGCCGAGCGCCCGGCATCGAGGGAGCCCGTGAGCACATCCACATGCTGCAGGGGCTGGGGAGGCAGTTCGGCGAACAGGCGCTCCAAGACCTCACGCCGCAGCGCCACCGAATCGGTCATGCGGTCGTGCAGCAGCGCGGCAAGGCGCAGGCATTCGTCATCGCTCAACGGTTTGGCTGCACGCAGGAACCCGCTTTCCATCTCGAGGCGATACTCCACCGCCCGCTCCACACGGTATACCGGCGCGCCGCACAGACGGGCGATATCGGTGGCTTTCGAGGCCCAGGGAGATAGCGTCCCGAGCCGAGGCATGACGAAAAGCGTCTGCCCACTGCGGGGGCCGACATAGGGGTCGCCATAGCGCAGCAGGCCCTCGAGCTTGTCGGTGAGGGTTTGAGACGGCGGCACATCGAGCGCGACGACATGCACATAGCGGGCATGGATGCGGCGCACCCTGGCAGCGATGTCCGGTTCGGACCGGCGCAGACGCGCCTGCAAGGCGTCCTGGCGGAAGGCGGACAAGGCGTTGGCGCCTTCGAAAAAAAGGATGTGCATGCGGGAACCCGCCGTGGGCGGGGCAGAAGGAGGGGGATCAGTCCGAAATTATAGGAAGCGGCCCGCGTGGCCATGCGCATCGGCTGGCGACCGTGCGCTCGGGCCAGCGTCACCCGGTGGTCAGTGTGATAATGACGCTCATGAGCATCACCATCAAAACCCCTGAAGAGATCGAGAAAATGCGGGTGGCCGGGCGGCTGGCTTCCGAATTGCTCGATTACCTGACACCTCATGTTCAGCCCGGTGTGACCACCAAGGCGCTCGACAAGCTGGCCTTCGATTACATCACCCAGGTTCAACACGCCATTCCGGCTCCGCTGAATTACGCCCCACCGGGCTACACGCCCTACCCCGCGTCGATCTGCACCTCGGTCAACAATGTCATCTGCCACGGTATCCCCAACGACAAGCCGCTGAAGATCGGTGACGTGGTGAACATTGATGTCACCGTGATCAAGGACGGTTACCACGGCGACTGCAGCCGCATGTTCTGCATCGGCAGCGTACCCAAGCATGTGCAGCGCCTCGTGGACATCACCTTCGAAGCCATGTGGCACGGCATCGCGCTGGTCAAGCCCGGCACGCGGCTGGGCGATATCGGCCATGTCATCCAGACCTTTGCCGAGAGCGCGGGCTACAGCGTCGTGCGGGAGTTCTGCGGTCACGGCATCGGCAGCAAATTCCACGAAGATCCGCAGGTGCTGCACTATGGCAAGGCGGGCACGGGCGAGGTGCTGCGCGAAGGCATGACCTTCACCATCGAGCCCATGATCAATGCCGGGCGGCGCGACATCCGCGAAATGGCCGACGGCTGGACCATCGTCACCAAGGACCGCTCGCTGTCGGCACAGTGGGAACACACCGTCCTGGTCACACCGACCGGCTTCGAGGTTCTGACCACATCGGCTGGTTGTCAGCCCGCGCCTGACTTCGTGCGCCAGTCTGCCGTTGCGGCCTGAGGGCACGCCCCAGGCTTTGCAGCCTCACCCAGCGCATCAGGGCCTATGACCGCTTCCGTTGTCGTCACTGCTGGCCCTGATGCCCGCCCGCTCGGCGACATCCGCCAGGGCTGGAGGCAGGGACGGGCTGTGCTACTCGACCATTTCACCCAGCACCCCCTGCAGGTCACGCCGCTGCTGCACGGACTCACCCGTCTGGCGGACCAGACCCTGCAAAGGCTGTGGATGGCTTCGGACATGCCGTCAGGTGCGGCGCTGATGGCGGTGGGCGGATACGGAAGCGGTGAGCTATTTCCACACTCGGACATCGATCTGCTGCTGCTGCTACCTCATCCCCAGGGAAGCGACCCCGCCACCGATGCCGCCGCCGAGGGCTTCATCGCGGCCTGCTGGGACTGTGGCCTGGAGATCGGGGCCAGCGTACGCACGGTCGAGGCCTGCATCGACGAAGCGGCCAAGGACATCACGGTGCAGACGGCATTGTTGGAATCGCGCTTTTTGTATGGCCATCGTGCGCTGGCCGACGCGTTGCAGGCCGCGTTCACCGAGCATCTCGACGCACGCGCCTTTTTTCAGGCCAAGATGCGCGAGCAACAGCAGCGACACATCAAGTTCGAGGACACACCCTACGCGCTTGAACCCAACTGCAAGGAAAGTCCCGGCGGCCTGCGCGATCTGCAGGTCGTGCTCTGGGTGGCGCAGGCCAGCGGCATGGGCCGCAGCTGGAAGGAACTGGCGGCCAGCGGCATCATCCATGCCCACACCGTTCGTCAGATCCAGCGCAACGAGACGGTCATCAAGCGCATTCGCGCGCATCTGCATGTGCTTGCCGGTCGACGAGAAGACCGGCTGGTGTTCGACCTGCAGTCTTCGGTCGCCAAGGTATTGGGATTCGAGGCGACGGTCAGCAAGCGCGCGGGCGAGTTGTTGATGCAGCGCTACTACTGGGCGGCCAAGGCCGTCGAGCAGATCAACCAGATCCTGCTGCTCGACATCGAGGGCCGGTTGTGGCCGCAATCGGTGGCGCAGGCCCAGCCCATCGTGGAGCTCGAAGGTGTGGAAGACGGACGCTATGTGCTGCGCGACGGCATGATCGAACCCGCCGACCTGCAACTGTTTCAGCAACAGCCCTGGACATTGCTGGAGATTTTTGCGGTCTTTCAGCGCGCCCCTGGGGCCCGGGGGCTGTCGGCAGCCGCGCTGCGTGCGATCTACTTGGCGCGCGCGCGCATGGACAGCGCCTTCCGCCACGACCCGCGCAGCCGCGAGCAGTTCGTGCGCATTTTGAAGGCGCCCAACGGCATCGTCCATGCCTTGCGGCTGATGAATCGCACCAGCGTGCTCGGGCGCTATCTGTGGGCTTTCCGGCGCATCGTCGGGCAGATGCAGCACGACCTGTTCCACGTCTACACGGTGGATCAGCACATCCTGATGGTCGTGCGCAACATGCGGCGCTTTTTCATGCCTGAGCACGCACACGAGTATCCGCTGTGCTCGGAGCTGGCCGCTCATTTCGACCCCCCTTGGGTACTCATCCTGGCGGCCCTTTTTCACGACATCGCCAAGGGTCGTGGCGGCGACCATTCCGAACTGGGTGCACGCGAAGTCAGCAAATTCTGCAAGGCGCACGGCATCGATGCCGCCAACACCGAACTTGCCGTTTTTCTCGTCCACGAGCACCTGCAGATGTCCCGCGTGGCGCAAAAAGAAGACCTGAGTGATCCCGAGGTCATCACCGCCTTTGCCCGTCGCGTGGGCGACGAGCGCCACCTCGTTGCGCTCTACCTGCTGACTGTTGCCGATATTCGCGGCACCAGCCCCAAGGTCTGGAATGCTTGGAAAAGCAAATTGCTCGAAAACCTTTACCGCGCCACGCTGCGCGCCCTGGGCGGGCAGACACCCCAGCCCGAGGCCGAACTCCAACTGCGACAGCGCGAGGCGCAGCGCATTCTCAACCTCTACGCCCTGCCCGAAGGCGCGCAAAAACCGCTGTGGGACACCCTGGACATGGGCTATTTCCTGCGCAACGATCCGCAGGACATCGCCTGGCATACCCGCAAGCTCTACGCCCGGGTCGCCAGTGAACGTCCTGTGGTCAGCGCCCGACTGGCTCCCGAGGGCGAAGGTCTGGAAGTGCTGGTCTATGCGCCCGATCAGCCTGATCTGTTCGCCCGGATCTGTGGCTACTTCGACAGTCAGAACTTCAACATTCTCGACGCCAAGATCCACACGGCGAACAACGGCTGGGCGCTCGACAGCTTTGTCGTGGTCTCGCCGCACACAAAGGTCCATGACCGCGCCATGATCGGCGTGATCGAAACCTCGCTGCTAGGCGAACTCAGCAGCACCAGGCCCTTGCCGCCTGCGCATCACGGTCGGTTGTCACGGCGGGTGCGCAACTTCCCGGTGAGCCCGCGTGTCGGACTGCGCCCTGACGAGCGCGGGCAGCGCTGGATTCTCAGCGTGACAGCACATGACAGGGCCGGCTTGCTCTATGGCATCGCGCAGGTGCTGGCCCGGCACCACATCGACCTGCAGTTGGCCAAGATCACCACGCTCGGCGAGCGCGTAGAAGACACCTTCCTCGTTTCCGGCCCAGGCCTGGGCGACGCCAAAGTTCAGAACGCGATCGAAAGCGAGTTGCTGCAGACGATTTCCGATTGACCCCAAGCCAAGCACCGCGTTCGCGTGAAACAATCGGGGTCTGGGAATTTTTACCGGCCCGCAGCCTCTCAAAGGCTAGCCGCGACGCCCCACCTCTATCCTTCATCCGCCCGACATCTTGAAACTCCTGTTCGATTTTTTCCCTATCATCTTGTTTTTTATCGTGTTCAAGCTCGCGGGCATTTATGCCGCGACGGCGGTCACCATTGCAGCCACCTTCGCCCAGATCGGCTGGGTGTGGTTGAAGCACCGCAAGGTTGAACCCATGCTGTGGATGAGCCTGGGCGTCGTTGTGGTGTTTGGTGGCGCCACCCTCATTTTCCACAACGATACCTTCATCAAGTGGAAGCCCACCGTGCTGTACTGGCTGTTTGCCGCCATCCTGTCGGGCGCGCAACTGCTGCAAGGCAAGAACCTGATGCGCGCGCTCATGGGCAAGCAGATGCAGTTGCCCGACGCCATCTGGAACAAGGTGAACTGGTCGTGGGTGGTCTTCTTCGTGCTGATGGGCGTGCTCAATCTTGCCATTGCCTACAACTTCTCCACTGACCTCTGGGTGGATTTCAAGCTGTTCGGCAGTCTGGCCCTGACCTTGGTCTTCGTTGTCGGGCAGTCCCTGCTGCTGTCCAGACACATGAAGCTCGACGACAAACTCTGATGTCCGCGCCCCCCCTGTCCCGCGCCGCGCGCATTCGCGCCCTGCTGCTGCACGCGCTTGAACCCGAAGCGCTCGAAGTGACTGACGACTCCGCCGCCCACGCCGGGCACGGAGGTTTCGACGCCGAAGGCAGCCATTTCCAGGTGCGCATCGTCAGCGCGCGCTTTGCCGGTCTGAGCCGTCTGGCTCGTCATCGCCTCGTGTATGATGCGCTGGCTTCGATGATGCACCGCGACATCCATGCGCTGGTGCTCGATTGCCAGGCCCCCGAAGATTCTTTGGCCGCCAGTTCCCCTTGAGGGCTGACAGCCGTGTCTGGCAGGTTGTCCCCTCCCCCTTCTGGATGATTCCATGCTGAAACTCTCCCGCATTCTGGCTGCCACCGCGTTGAGCTGTGCGTTCGCCGCCCCCGTCTGGGCACAAAACATTGCCACGGTGAATGGCAAGCCCATTCCCCAATCTCTGGCCGACTCCGTGGCCAGCAGCATGGCCAAGCAGCAAGGTCAACCCGTCACCCCGCAGCTCAAGGACATGGTCAAGAACGAATTGATCAGCCGCGAAGTGATGGTGCAGGAAGCCGACAAGCTCGGCCTGGACAAAGAGCCCGCCGTGCAGGATGAAATCCGCATTGCGCGCCAAAACATTCTGATCCGCACCCTGTTCAACGCCTACCTGCAAAAGCATCCCATCACCGACGCGCAGATCAAGGCCAAGTATGACGAATTCGCCAAGTCGTTTGGCACCACCGAATACAAGGCCCAGCACATCCTGGTGCCGAGCGAAAAGGAAGCGCAAGACATCATCGCCCAGCTCAAGAAGGGTGCCAAGTTCTCCGAGCTAGCCAAGAAGTATTCCAAGGACACCGGCAGCGCAGCCAATGGCGGCGACCTGGGCTGGTCGTCCCCTGCCAACTACGTGCCCCCCTTCGCCAAGGCCCTCGAAACCCTGAAGCCCGGCCAGTACACCCAGACCCCGGTGCAGAGCCAGTTCGGTTGGCACATCATCAAACTCGACGCCACCCGGCCAGCCAAACCGCCGACGCTGGAGCAGCTCAAGCCGCAGATCCAGGCCGAACTGCAGCGCGAGGAAGTGACCAAGTACCAGAACGAACTGCGCGCCAAGGCCAAGATCACCGAGTAGGCTGATCCAGACCGAAGACCGCCCTTCTCTGCAAAACGCCCGCAATCGCGGGCGTTTTGTTTTGCGCCTTGCGGTCGCGCTGCTCAAAAATCCCCTGGGGGCATGTTGTTCGGTGTTTCCAGTCCCTTGGCCGCACGTCGACGCAGCACGATCCAGGCAACCATGCAGCCCAGCACCCAGGTCAGGGCGCGTGCGAATAGCAACAAACCTGGAGAAAATCCAGCCAGCGCGACCCCGCCGAAATCCTGGACGGTTCGCGGGTCGATAAAGCCCGTGGTCAGCGCACTGATCCCTCCGATGAGGACCAGGCTGATTGCCCACACCACCCAGGTTCGGCCGATCAGGGCAAACAACACGCGAAACAACACGGCACCAAATAGGCCGAACAATAAACATTCGATGATCAGTACGCGCAGCATGAGGTGTCCTGCCTGTTTTGTGGAATGCGCCGTCATTCCATGCGATGGCGAAACAACCAGGCGGCGAACGCCATGCTCACGACACCAATCAGCGCCAGCGGCCAGTATTGCGGGATGAGATTGCTCACTCCGTACCCTTCGAGATAGACCCCGCGGGTGATGACGAGGAAATACCGCATGGGGTTGATGTAGGTGAGCAACTGCACTGCCTCTGGCATGTTCGCAATGGGGGTGGCAAAACCGGACAGGATGATGGACGGCACCAAGAACATGAACACACCGAGCAGGCCCTGCTGCTGGGTGACGGCGATGGACGAGATCATCAGCCCGATGCCGGTGGCTGCAAGCAGAAAGAACAGCAGGCCGATGCCCAGCGCCAGCACACTGCCAACGAATGGCACGCCAAACCAGACGATGGTGACGATGGCAATGAACGCGGCTTCGAGTCCGCCGATGATGAAACCCGGCAAGGCCTTGCCGAGCAGGATTTCCACCGGGCGCAAGGGCGTGACCAGCAATTGATCGAAGGTGCCCATCTCGCGCTCGCGCGCGACCGACAGGCCCGTCACCAGCAAGGTCACCACCAAAGTCAGCAGGGCTACGATGCCCGGCAGGATGAACCAGCGCGACAGCAGATTGGGATTGAACCAGGAGCGAATGTCCAGACGGGCGGGTGGCCCTTGCCAACCGTGCTGCGCCGCCCATTGCTCGTTGAACTGCAGCAGCACGCCGTTGGCGTCGTTGAGAGCCAGCGAGGCGGTGTTGGAGTCGCGGCCATCGACCAAAATCTGCACGTTGGCGGGCTGGTGGCGCAGCAGGTCGCGGGTGAAATGCGGGCCGATGTGCAGCACCAGCAGGGCACTCTTGTCGTTGATCAGGGGGGCGATCTGCGCATCATGGGTGATGGTCGCAACCTGCTGAAAAGTGTTGGTGCCAGAAAAATGCGCCAGCAACTCGCGCGAGGCGTAGCCGGAATCTTCGTTGTAGACCGCGTAGGGGATGTGGTTGAGATCGAAGCTCGCGGCATAGCCGAACACCAGCAGCTGAATGAGCGGCGGGCCGATCAGCACCGTGCGGCTGGCGGTGTCGCGCAGCAGCATGAGCAATTCCTTGATGACCAGTGCAACGACGCGGGCCCACATGGTTCAGTCCAGTCGCTTGTGCGATTTGCGCCAGGCAATGCCCATGAAGAGAGCCCACATCACCACCAGCGCCGCGCAGTTGCTCAAAATCACCGGCCAGACATTCCCCGCCAGAAACACGGTCTGCAGAATGGCAACGTAATAGCGCGCGGCCACCAGATGGGTGAGAAACTGCACCACGGCGGGCATGGATTCGATATCGAAAATGAATCCCGAGAGGATGAACGCGGGCAGGAAGGTCACGATCACTGCGACGAGCGCGGCAACGAACTGACTGCTCGACAGGGTGGAGATCAGCAGCCCCATCGCCAGTGCCACCAGCAGAAACAGCGCCGAACACACCACCAGCAGCCAGAGGCTTCCCACCAATGGCACGGCGAACAGCCACACCGCCATGGCCACCGACAACGCCATGCCGCCCATGCCGAGCACGAAGTAGGGAATCAACTTGCCCAGCAGGATTTCGGCCATGGTGACCGGGCTGGCCATGAGTGCTTCCATCGTGCCGCGTTCGCGTTCGCGTGCGACCACCAGCGCAGTGAGCAAGGCGCCGATCAGGGTCATGATGACTGCAATCAGTCCGGGCACCAGAAAGTCACGGCTGCGCACCGCAGGGTTGAACCAGATGCGCGCCTGCACGTTCACCGGCATCAGCAGCGGGCGCCCTTCCCGCTCGGCTTCCAGTTGCAGCCAGTTCTGCCACATGCCCTGCAGATAGCCCTCCATGATGCGGGCGTTGTTCGCATCCACGCCGTTCATCCACACCGCAACCGGCGCAGCGCGGCCGGTGAGCGCAAGTCGGGTGAAATCGCCACGCAGCCAGACTATGCCGTCCACCTTGCGAGCCATCAGCGCATGCCGCGCACTGGCGATGTCGGGATAGGACTGCGGCGCGAAGTAAGGCGATTGCTCCAGGCCGCCGACAAAGCTGCTGGTCTGGGCGCTGGGTTGATCGACCACGACCGCAAGAGGCACGCCACGCGCGTTGAGCGACACGCCGTAGCCGAACAGCAGCAGCAACAGCACCGGCAGCACGAAAGCGATGGCGATCGCGGAAGGGTCGCGAACGATCTGCAGAAATTCCTTGCGCACCAGACCGCGCAGACGTTGATGATTCATCGCGCCGTTCCCCTCATGCCGCGCGCCGGATCTGCGCCTCGTGCGACTGAATCAACGCGATGAAGGCGTCCTCCATGGTGGGGTCGGGCAGCGCATCGGAACGTACCTGCCCGCGGATTTCGCGCGGGGTGCCGAACGCCAGAATCTCGCCCAGCGACATCAGCACCAGATGATCGCAATACTCGGCCTCGTCCATGAAGTGGGTTGTGATCATGATGGTCACCCCGGACTCGGCGAGATGGTTGATGCGTTGCCAGAACTCTCGTCGTGCCAACGGATCGACACCGGAGGTGGGCTCGTCGAGAAACAGGATGGAGGGCTCATGCATCAGCGCGCAGGCCAGCGCCAGCCGTTGCTTGTAGCCCAGCGGAAGTTCCATCGCAGCGGCATCGGCATAGTCTGCAAGCTCGAATTCAGCAAACGCCCAGTTGAGCCGCTGCCGACGTTTGACTCCGCGCAGGCCATAGGCCGACGCAAAAAAATCCAGATTCTGGCGCGCGCTCAGATTACCGAAGAGGGCAAATTTCTGCGAGACGTAGCCGATGCGCGCCCGTGCGTTGGCGCCTGCCGTGCGCAAGTCTGCCCCGGCCACGCGCAGCGTGCCGGACGACGCAGGCAGCAAGCCACACAGCATGCGAAAGGTGGTGCTCTTGCCCGCGCCGTTCGCGCCGAGCAAGCCGAAGATCTCACCTTTTCCCACGCTGAAACTGATGCCCTTGACCGCCTGAAACGCACCGAAATTGCGCCGCAGCTCCTTGACTTCAATGACCATGGGCGGTGTGCCGTCTGGCGTGGTCTGCACGCTGGCGCCGTCTCGGGCCGGCTGTGAGGAGGGCAACCCCGCGGGCGTGACGGCGCCCGTCTGCCCGCGCTGTAGCAGCGAGACAAACGCGTCCTCGAAGCGCGGCGTCATCGCCTCCCATTGCTCGCCGTCCTGCGCCAGAGCAGCCGTGCCCTGCAGCACCACGCGCACCCCATCGGCCTGCACGAGCGCGTCCACCACGCCCGGGCGCAGATGCATGGATTCCTGCAAGGCGCGCTTGCGAAGCTGCGGGTGGCGCACTAGAAACACATGACCTGCAAGAGGCGCGCGGAAAGCTGCGGGCGGCTGATGCGCCAACACGTTGCCCTCGTGCAGCAGCACGATGTCATCGCACTGCTCGGCCTCATCGAGATAGGCGGTGCTGACCACCACGGCAACGCCTTGGTCGCGCATGAGCTTGATGATGCTCCAGAGTTCGCGGCGCGATATCGGATCCACACCCACGGTCGGCTCGTCGAGCAGCAGCAGGCTGGGAGCGCGCAGCAGGGTACAGGCCAGCCCAAGCTTTTGCTTCATCCCGCCAGACAGCGCACCAGCGCGACGCGAAGAAAAGGGCCCCAGCGCGGTGAGCTTGAGCAACTCGTCAAACCGTTGCTGCCGCGCAGCGACAGTGAGCCCCTGCAGATCGGCGTAAAGCTCCAAGTTTTCCTGCACCGTCAGGTCTTCATACAGGCCAAAGCGTTGCGGCATGTAGCCGATGCGCTGCTGGATCGCGGTGGCCTGCTGTCGGCTATCAAGACCCAGCACCAGCACCTGCCCCGCGCTGGGCAACAGCAGCGCCGCAGCCAGACGGATCAGGGTGGTCTTTCCGGCGCCATCCGGCCCGAGCAGGCCGGTGATCTGTCCCTGCTGAAAGCGCACATTGAGCCCCTTGAGCGCATCGACTGCCCTCTTGCCCTGCTTGAACTGCTTGTGCACTGCGACGAGTTCAAGGGCGGCCGCCGGAGGTTGCGCGCCCTGCTCTGCCCTGGCGCTGGCCTCAGTGTTGGCAGACATGCGCAGACGTTGCTTGCGGCGGGTTGTTCAACAGCGGCACCTGCACGGTGACCGGCATGCCCAGGCGCAGTTTTTGTGCAGGATTGCAGGCATACACCCGCACGCGATAGACCAGTTGCGCGCGCAGCTCCGTCGTCTCCACCGACTTCGGGGTGAACTCTGCCGTGGGAGAAATGGCCCCAATCCAACCAGCGAACGACTGACCGGCGAAGCTATCGCTATCGATGCTGGCACGCATGCCGGGCACCAGCTTTCCGAGCTCGGTCTCAGGCACGTACGCGCGCACCCACACCGGGTTGTTGAGTGCCAGGGTGATGACCGGCGTTTGGGGCGCGGCCATGTCTCCGACTTCGAGGATGCGGCTTTGCACCACGCCGTCATCGGGCGCCCGCAGCACCGTATCGGCAAGTTGCCGTTGCGCCAGTGCCAGTGCGGATTCATCTGCCTTGACCAGCGCCTGCGCCGCTTCGATGTCCTCCTTGCGCGGGCCCTGCAGCGCCAGGCTGAGACCCTGCTGCGCACGCTGCACATCGGCTGCGGCAGTCTTGCGTTGCTGTGTGACGTTGTCCAGACTCTGTCTGGGCAGGAAGCCCGAGTCCACCAGGGTCTTCTGCCGTGCAAAGGTGGCCTCGGCATTGGCCTGCGCCGCCAAGGCCGCGGACACCGCCGCCCGTGCCTGGGCGATCTCTTGCGGACGGCTGCCTGCGCGCAGCTTGGCCAACTCGCTCTGTTGCGCCAGCAGCGCCGCCTGTGCGCGGTCCACCGTGTCCTGATAGCGCACGGGGTCGATGCGCGCCACCACCTGCCCCTTGCGCACTGCGTCGCCCTCCTGCACGGGAAGTTCGACCACGCGTCCAGCATCGTTGAAGGCGAGTTGCACCTGCCGGATATCGATATTGCCGTACAGCGTCAGCGTGTTGGCGGCAGGCCGTGCGCGGTGACCCCACCAATAGGCACCGCCTGCCAGCGCAAGCGCAAGCAGCAGGAGCAAAACGATCAGGGGCCGTTTTTTGTTGTTCATGGGATGTGCCGGGAGTGCGGTGAGCGAGCGGCGAGCAGGCCGCCAAAAGGACAAAATGATTATCGCCCCGACCCGCAGCCCGTCCATGATCTGGCGCAATGATTCTCAAGCGTCAGGGCGTAGCATCCACCATTGCTTTTCACTCCTGAAAACCCCCGATGGCAACGCCTAGTTTGACCGTTCATCGTCTGGCGCGGGCAGCATGCCTGGTTTGCTGTGGCCTTGGCCTGATCGGTGTGGCCCGCGCCGAGACACTGGCGCAGACCCTTGCGCTGGCGCAACAGCACAACCCAGCTCTGCGCAGCGCCCAGGCCGACTATCAGGCCGCGCTATCGGGCATTCCGTTTGCCCGCTCGCGGTTGCTGCCGCAACTTGTTGCAGGCGCGGGGATCAGCGCCAACGCGCATGACAACAGCGAGAATCCGCTGCTGGCCAAGTTCGGCATGCCCACAACCTGGAACTACACCGAGCGCGACATCAATCTGGTCGCCACGCAGGCGCTCTACCAACCGGGCGACCGCATCGCGGTGCAACAGGCCGAGCTGGCTGCGCGCATCGCCTATCTCAAGTTCGTGCAGCAAAACCAGACGCTGATGCTGCAAGTCGCCTCGCACTACTTCGATGTACTGACCGCGCAAGACACGCTGCGCTCCCTGGAGGAGCAGCAAAAGGCGGTTGTCGAGCAGCGCGCCTCGGCGCAGGCCAACTTCGATGCCGGAAATGGCACCATCGTCGATGTGCGCGACGCCCAGGCGCGGGCAGATCTGACCGCAGCGCAGATTCTTTCTGCGAAGAATCAATTGCAACTGTCACAGACCAGCTTGGAACAGGTCGTCGGGACTCAGTTGCGAGGCCCACTCGCGCCCTTGTCTCCCGCTGCCGCATTGCAGGCCCCGGTGGACGACCTGCACGACTGGGTGCGCAAGGCGGAAGAACACAACCTCGGTGTCGATCAGGCCAAGCTCGGCGTAAAACTGGCGCAACTGAGTGCGCAAAAGGCCCGTACTGGCGATTTACCCACAGTCTCTGCCTATGCCCGGGTCGACCACGACGCCACCTCGGTCGGCGGGCCGCTGTTTCCCTTCGGCAATCGCGCCAATGTGGCGAGCGTTGGCGTGCAACTGCGCTGGGCCCTGGTGACAGGCGGCGCGGTGCAAAGCGATGTCGAACAGACCGCGCATTTGCTCGATCGATCGCAGGCCGATCTGGATACCGCTCGCCTGGCGGCTGCCCAGCAGGCGCGTGCCGCCTACCTGAGCCTCCAATCCGGCTTGGCCCAGGTCAAGGCGCTGGATGCGGCCATCGCTTCCAGCCGCAGTTCACTGCAGGCCAACGAAACCGGGTTCAAGGTGGGCATGCGGGTGAATATTGACGTGCTCAACGCCCTGTCCCAGCTCTATGAAACCCAGCGTCAGGCCGACAAGGCACGGTATGACGTGCTGATCAATGCCCTGCGCCTGAAAGACGCTGCAGGGCAATTGGCGCCTGCCGACATTGCCGCGTTGAGCGCCTTGCTGGAAAAGCCCTGAAGCGGGGCAAAACCACACGCGCCCTTTGCGCCACACGTCCCCTGGCATCCCACCCATCTGGCCGCGCGACGGCCGCGTCCCCCAACCTCAAACGCACCGCTTCAGGCGAGCTTCAGTTCGGGTGTTTTTTTCCGCCTAGTCAAGGGAAGATCAACGCCCTCATCCCGCCAGACTTGCAGCAGATCGTCGCGCAAGATGTGCACATGCCGCTTGTCGATGCGCGCTACGCCCTGCGCCTGCAGGTGTGACAGCAGGCGGCTGATGGTTTCCATCGTCAGGCCGAGATAGCTGCCCAATTCCTCGCGGGTCATCGGCAGCTCGAAGCTGTGAACATCTTCCCCACGTCGCCGACGCGCTGCTTGCACGCGCAGCAAAAAGCTGGCCATTCTCTGCGGCGCGGTCAGGCTGCCGAGCATGAACTGGTCATGCTCGGCGCGCTCCAGGTTTTCCGATACGTAGCTCAGCAGACGCTCAAGCAAGGCGCGATCCGTACGGATTGCCGACTCGACGGACTGAACCGGAAACTCGCAAACTATGGACGGCGCCAGCGCGACCAGATCGGTGGTGTAGCAACGATGGGAAAAACCGCTCAGACCCATCAGCTCGCGCGGGCCGTAGAAGCACACGATCTGCGATGTGCCGTCCGCACCGAGTTGCACCGCCTTGAACGCACCGGACACTACCAGAAACAGATCATGGAACGCACCTCCACTGTGGGCCAGGGTTTCGCCCCGCACCAGCTCGATGGTACTGGTGGCTACCTCGGTGATGCGCTGCTGCAGTTCGGCGTGCAGATCAGGCGGCAGGCGGCCGTCGCATGGATGCGGGTGATGCGAGCGATAAGGCAGCGGAATGAGATGACGCTTCATGGGCGAGGGCTGGATGCGAGCGCCTGATGTTAGCGCCTGCTCACGCCATCTCTACGCCCATGTCGACCTGCCCCAAGCATGCCGAGCATCTCTCACGCCGTGGCATCTCCCGCGTGCACGATCAGTACCGGCACGGTACTGCGCTGCGCCACCCCTTCGGCGACGCTGCCCAGAATCATGCGGCGCACACCGCTGCGGCCATGGCTGCCAATCACGATGAGATCGGCGCCCCAGCGCCGCGCCTCGGACAGAATGGCGTCGGCCACGCGCGGCACCGCCTGCGAGGTTTCAAGCACTGCGGAGCTGACCTCCTGACCGGGCGCTTGCACCTTGTTGACCCAGGCATCCAGCAGCAGACGGGCATCGTTGCCCATCACATTGAGAAGCTCCGGAGCCGAGGCCATCAGCCCATGCGCCTCGAGGACCACGACAAAGCGAAGCGCCGCAGATTGATCGTGCGCCAGCGCAGTGGCCTGCGCCGCAGCGGTTTGGGCGGTTTGGCTGGCATCAATGGGAACCAGAATCTTTTTGTAGGCGGACATGATGAGCGGTAGGAAGCGATGCGGTTGCGAGAAAAACTGAAGCGGTCAGCTCAGATGCCGAGCATCTGATCCCTGGCCTTGAAGTAATGGCGGGCATGCGCGACCAGCTGGCCGTCGGTTGGATGGTCGGCCGATTCGATGCCCAGCACATGCTCGGCCACAGCCGGGTCGTGACGCTGCAGATGCTTGAACAGCGCCAGCTTGGCCTGTCCCGGCCCGGTGATCAGAATCTCGGGCACTGCGGCCAGCGCCTCGGCGACGGCGTGGTAGTAGTGCTGATCTTCGGGCGCCTTGCCGCTGCCGATGGTGCCGCTCATGATGTGCAGATGCGGATGCTCCTTGGGCATGATGATGGATTTTTCGATATCCGCCGGATCGATGAACAGCACGCGGGCTTGGGAATGATCGACCCAGACGATGGCATGACGATGTGACATGATGAAACTCCCTTCGTGAAAATGTGAGAATCGCAAAACCATCACGGCGACGCAGGGTTGCTCACGGATTGGGCTTGAAAATGTGCTGTTTGAGCAGGTGTAAAAAATCGAGGTGTCGTGGTGTGCTGTGATCAAGATGTTTGTAAACCACACGCTTGGCCCAGTCTGTGAGTAAAGACCAGACGATGGAATAACCCCAGATGAGGGCGATCTCCGCCCACGAAATCGGCGCGACCAGACCCAGTCCCCAGGCACAGAGCAGTGTCGCGGCAGCCTTGGTCAAGACTGCTGACCACAACATCACCGGCGCTGGATAGGGTTTTTGCCAGTATCGACCTTTGGCACGAGAAACGAACAGGGTCAGGTGTCCAGCCACGGCCATCTTCAGGAAGATGTAAGTCTGCACCTTGGGGATGGGCAAGTGCAGCCAATCCAATGCAACGTAAAGCATCAGGAAGCTGCCTGCTGTTCCCGTCAGTCCCATGACCGTGGAGACCGTGATGATCCGGCGCATATCCCAGCGCACCGGCTGCGGGTCGACCGCAGTGCGGTCGTAGGCGATGGTCATGATGGGCACATCGTTGAAGAAGGCCAGCAGGATGATCATCACCGCGGTGATGGGGTAGAAGTTGTAGATCAGCATCGCCAGCACGACGAACACCATGATGCGGATGGTTTCGGTGATGCGGTAGATGGCGTAGGAGTTCATGCGCTCGAAAATGCGCCGCGCCTCCTCCACCGCCTTGACGATGGTGGACAGCCCCGGCGCGGTGAGGATGAGTGCGGCGGCGGCACGCGCCGCATCGGTGGCGCCCGACACGGCGATGCCCACATCGGCCTGCTTGAGCGCCGGGGCGTCATTCACACCATCGCCGGTCATGGCCACGCGATGGCCTGCCTCCTGCAGCGCCTTGACGATGCCGTATTTGTGTTCGGGGAACACCTGCGCAAAGCCGTCTGCGGCGTCGATCTGTTCGGCCAGGCTCACGCCGGGCTGCTGTTTGCCTGCGTCGAACACCTCCGCAGCAGCAACGATGTGCGTGCCGATGCCTAGCTGACCGCCGATTTCACGTGCAATGGCCACGTTATCGCCTGTCACCATCTTCACCGCGAGGCCGTGGCTGCGCGCATCGGCGATGGTCTGCGCGGAATCGCTGCGCGGCGGATCAAACAGCGACAACAGACCGTCCAGTTGCCAGGCGCCCTCGCCTGCCTTGCTCGCCACGCCCAGGGTTCGCATGCCCTTGGTGGCCTGGGCGTTGATCCAAGCCTCAGCTTTACTGCGGGTGGTGGCGTCGATCTGGCACAGGTCGAGGATGACTTGCGGCGCGCCTTTGGTTGCGGCGAGCTTCTGGCCTTGCGCGGTCGTCCAGCGGCCTTCGCTGCGCTTTCCCACCGGGTCGAAGGGTGTGAAACCCACTGCGATATAGCCCGCGGGCAGCGCGTTGCCGGGCTGCGCCGCATACACCGCCTGATCGATGGCATCGCCGTTGTCGGGCTGGCTGGCCAAAGCGGCGTGCACATTCAGCGCGGCGGCATCCGGCGCAGCAATCAACAGCGGGTCGCCGAGGGTCAGTTTGTTCTGTGTGAGGGTGCCGGTTTTGTCGGAGCACAGCACGTCCACCGCGGCCAGCTCCTCGATGGATTCCAGCCGTGAGACGATGGCCTTCTCCTTGGACAGCGCCAGCGCGCCCAGCGCCATGGTCACCGAAAGCACCGCGGGCATGGCCACCGGAATAGAGGCCACGGTGAGGATGAGCGCAAACTGCAACAGGTCGATCCACGGCAGGCCGCGCTGCAGTTCCACCAGGACCAAAATCGCCACCAGACCGAGGCTGACATAGATGAGATAGTCGCCGATATTGAGCACGGCCTTCTGGAAGTGCGACACCGCTGCGGCTTTCTGCACCAGTTGCGCGGTCTTTCCCAGGTAGGTGTTGACCCCGGTGGCATAGACCACGCCGAGCATCTCGCCCTGCTTGGCGATGGAGCCCGAATACACCACCTCGCCCACCTTGCGGCTGACCGGCAGCGACTCGCCGGTCAGCGCGGATTGGTCCACGCTGAGGTAGTCGCCCGAGAGCAGCTTGATGTCGGCCGGAACGATGTCGCCCAGGCGCACGCGCACCACATCGCCTGGAACGAGTTGCGCGGTGTCGATCTGCAGCCATTGCCCGTCGCGCAAGGCGCGGCACTTCAGCGCGAGCTGCTTTTTCAGCGCGCCGAGCGCGCTGCTGGCCTTGTATTCCTGCCAGAAGCCGATGCCCGCGTTGAACAGCAGCAGCAACACGATGATGATGAAGTCCGGCCAATGCCGCACCAGCGCCGAGAGCAGCGCAGCCACTTCAATCATCCAGGGAATCGGCCCCCAAAAGTAATGCGCCAGACGCATCACGAGGCTGACATGCTCCTCGGGCAGGCTGTTGGGGCCGCCCCGCGTTAGGCGCTGCGCCGCATCGCTTGCGCTCAGGCCCTCGGCGCTGCTCTGCAGCGTTTGCAGAAGATCGGCCGCTGGCATCGCGGTCACGGCCTTGGCGTCCATAGGGGAAGTGGTCGGGTTCATGCGGTGTTTTCCGCGTGCGCTGCCAGCAATGCGGCCTGCGCGTGGCGCGTGGGCAAGGTTTGGGTCTGGTGCTGCTCCAGCGTGAGACCATGGCCGTACATGCTGAACATCCAGGTGGCAAGCAGGCCCAGCACGCTGACCAACACCATCAGCGCCAGCACTGCAGGCACGCCCAGCGCCGACTTGACCAGCGGCAGGGCAAACACGCCCAGCGTCGCACCCACCTTGGCCACCGCTGCGGCAAAGCCCGCGCCAGTGGCGCGCAGTTGCGTGGGGTAGAGCTCGGTGGGCAGGATGTAGGTGGTGCTGTTCGGCCCCATGTTCATGAACAGGTTGAACACCACGAAGCCAGCGAACACCAGCGGCACATGCGCTGCGGCCGCGCCGGGCAGGGCCGTGCTGAGCAACAGCATCCCCATGCCCAGCGCCATGCCGGCAAAGCCGACCAGTTGCATGCGAATCCGCCCGAAGCGGCTCACCGTCCAGAGGCCGAACGCAAAACCCAATAGCAGGAACAGGTCGATCAGCCCAGTGCCGCGCGTCAACGCAGCGACCTGCGGCACCAGGGGAAGCGCGCGACCCTCGAAATGCATCTCCGCCAGCAGCACCGCGGTGAACAGGCCCACGCCGTAAGTGGCGATGTCCATCAAAAACCACGGCACGGTGCTGAGCAGGGTGCTGCGCAAATAGACCGACTGAAACAGCGCCCCATAGCCAGGCGGCTTCGCAGTTTGCGGCACGCGGGCGACAAAGTGCACCGTGTTGCCCAGGCGGGAAGCCATGCGTTCGAGGGCGCGCCGGTCGGAGGGCACGAAGCGTTCGAGCATGTGGACCGCCTCGCGGTTACGGCCCTGCCCCATGAGCCAGCGCGGGCTCTCGGGCAGATTCAGCCGACCGAGCAGAAACAGCAGCGCAGCGAGCATTTCCATCGCGAAAAACCAGCGCCACACCGAGGGCTCGGCTTGCAGATGCAGCAGCGCCATGACCAGCAGCGCGGCAACCAACAGGCCGACAGACTGGCAGGCGATGGTCGCCACCATCATGGCGCTGCGCCTGCGATGGGGCATGCATTCGGCCACATAGCTGCCGCTGACCGGAAAATCCATGCCGATGCCCATACCGACAAAGCATTGCGCCGCAATCAGCCCCCAGGCATTCCAGGTCAGGGCGCTGAAACCGGCTGCCACCACGAGCAAAGCCATGTCGAGCAGAAACACCGACTTGCGGCCGATGCGGTCAGCCAGCCGCCCGCCCAGCATGGCACCGCCGATGGCCCCTGCCACCAGCGCGGCGCCGAGCAGGCCGGTCTGTAGTGGCGACAGCCCCAGATTCTGCGTCAACAGCGGAATGGCCATGCCGAGCATGAACACCGAAATGCCGTCGATCAGCGTGCCGCCACTGGACAGGGCCCAGGCCAGATAGTGCGGCAGGCGCATGGGGGCGTCATCGAGCAGGGCAATGATCTGCGCATGGTCGGGATGGACGGCGCCCGCTGCCGGGCTGCCACTTGCCGCTGGAACGGAGGGCACCATGTTTCCGCTCTTTGCTGCGCTCAAGCCGCTACGCGGCCTTGGATCACGGCATCATGGGTATAACTGAACACCACATCGGGATCGGGGCACAGCAAGGCATGATCCTTGCCCGCGTAGTCCAGCCGGGCGAGCAAATCCATGATGAGGTTGAGTCGCGCTTGTTTTTTGTCATTGGCGCGCACGATATTCCAGGGCGCAAAGGGCGTGTGGGTACGCGCGAACATGGCGTTGCGCGCCGTGCTGTAGTCTTTCCAGTGTTTCTGCGCCACGGCATCGATCGGGCTCATTTTCCACTGCTTGAGCGGGTCGGTCAGACGGTCCTTGAGTCGCTGCTTCTGCTCGGCTTTGTCGATGTCGAGGTAATACTTGAACAACTGAATGCCCGAGCGCACCAGCATCTGCTCGAACACCGGCACGGTCTCCATGAACTCTTCGTACTGCGCCTCGGTACAGAACCCCATCACCCACTCCACCCCGGCGCGGTTGTACCAACTGCGGTTGAACAGCACGAACTCCCCGGCGGCCGGCAAATGCGGCACATAGCGCTGGAAATACCACTGCGACTCATCCCGCGTGGACGGTTTGTTCAGCGCCACGACGCGGGTATCGCGGGGAGATAGATGCTCGACGATGCGCTTGATGGTGCCATCCTTGCCGGCACTGTCTCGCCCCTCCAGCAGGATGAGAATGCGCTCGCCCTTGGCGATGAGTTGCTTTTGAAATTTCACCAGTTCGATCTGCAAGGCCTTGAGGGTCTTTCGGTAGTCATGATCGGGGTGTTCGTTGTGAGCATCGGCGCGGGATGATGGGGGCATAGTCAGGTCCTTGGTGGGCGCATCAAGTGGGCGGAAGGGGTTCATCCTCGGGCAGATGTTCCGACAGCAACTTGCTCCCCATCGGAGCGAGATAGTCCGTCATGTCCTCCCAGTTTTTGTTTTCGGCCAGGCTTTCATAAAACGCGCGGGCGGCGCGGCCGAGTTCGGTGTTGGGGTCGAGCAGGTCGCTCCACTGCGCTGTGTCGAGCCGCCCCATCGACCGCCAGACGAATTCGTCAAATTCCCGCATCTTTTCCGGAGACAGCGGGGGGAGTTTGTCACTCATGGTTGATCCTTTGGGTCTGCGATACGAGGCCGACGACCCGTTGGTGTCCTTCAAACCATCTCCAGTGCCAGTGCAATGCCCTGCCCGCCGCCGATACACAGCGTCACCACCCCCTTTTTCAGACCATCCCGCTGCATGGAATGCATCAGGCGCGTGGTAAGAATGGCGCCACTGGCGCCAATCGGGTGGCCGTGGGCAATGGCGCCTCCTTCGACATTGACGATCGCATCAGCAAAATCCAATTCGCGTGCGCAGACCATCGCAATTGCGGCGAACGCCTCGTTGATTTCCACCCGCTGCACATCGCCGGTGGACCACTTCGCCCGCGCCAGGGCCATGCGCGTAGCGGGGATGGGCCCGAGGCCGAAATACCCCGGCTCCACCGCGGCGACACCATAGCCTGCCAGCCGTGCGAGCGGCTGCAGGCCATTGCGCTCAGCCCAGCCACGCTCGGCCACGATCATCGCTGCGGCTGCGGAATTCAAACCGGGCGCATTGCCTGCGGTGATGGTGCCGTCCTTGCGGAACGCGGGTTTGAGCCGGGCCAGTGACTCCAAGGTGGTGTCGGGACGGTTGTGCTCGTCCCGTACGAAACGCTCCGTCCCCTTGCGGCCCTGGACTTCGACACCGACGATCTCGGCGTCGAACTTGCCGGCCGCCTGCGCAGCTGCAAAACGCTGCTGCGAGCGCAGCGCCCAAGCGTCCTGCTGCTCCCGGGTCAGGCCGAACTTGGCGACCAGATCCTCGGTATGCCAGCCGGAATGCTGGCCGCTGAAAGCGTCGTTCAAGCCGTCGAGCAGCATGCTGTCGAGCACTTGGCTGTCACCCATGCGCATCCCCCAGCGCCCGGCGGGCAGGAGATAGGGCGCCATGTCCATGTTTTCCATGCCGCCCGCAATCGCGCATTCAATCTGTCCGGCCATGATTTCCAGCGCTGCAGAAGCGACGGCCTGCGCCCCGGAGCCACAAACCCGGTTGACCGTCATGGCCGGCGTCTCCACCGGCAGACCTCCCCCAAGGGCCGCTTGCCGCGACGGGTTCATCTTGCTGCCCGCCTGGATGACCTGACCGAAAACCAGGGTCTGGACCTTGGCGGGGTCGAGCTTGGCGCGAGAGAGCGTCTCGCGGACGACGACTGCGCCAAGCGTCGTGGCGGGGGTGTTTTTGAGGGTACCGTTGTAGGTTCCGATGGCCGTGCGCACCGGCGCGCACAAAACGATTTCTGGGGTCGACATGCACTATCTCCAAAAAAGGGAAATGCCAGCTTGGCTCAGGCGGCCGTGGGATGAACCTCGAACTCGTCGATGGCCTTGAGCAGTGGGGTCATGTACATCATCGCCGGACCGCCATGCATCAATACGGCGAGAAATCCGGCCTCGATCAATTCGGCGCGATGGGCGCCCGCCGTGATGGCGTTCTTGACGTGAAACGCGATGCACCACTCGCACTGCGCAGCCACCGACAAGGCGACGTTGGCCAGCTCTTTTTGCTTGAGCGAAAGGGCAGGCCCCGCTTCGGCCTTGCCCATGAAGTTCATGAAGGCATGGACTTCGTTCGGGTGACTTTTACCGAGGGTGGTCAGTAGCGACTCGATGTCCTGCAGCCGGTCGTGCATGGGGGTGTCTGACATGATGATCTCCTGTCTGAAGCGTGTTGGCTCAAATGCTGCGCTTGCGCGCCGGGGCTGGGGTTTTCTTGGCGGTGCTCGCAAGGCTCTGCATCTGCCCGCTCATCAACTTGGCTGATTGTTGCTGCGCGCTCTGCATGGCTTCGACCGCCTGATTCGTGAAATTCATCGCACTCTGAAACAGCGCCTGCACCGGTTCGGCTCCAGCGGGCCATGCGCTCATGCCCTGGCTGGCGCTGTCTTGCAGGCTGGTCTGCAGACGGGTCAGGCTGGACTGCAGGGTCTCGGCCATTTCTGCCTGCGTGGCGGAGACGATTTGCGCCAGTTTTTGCACATAAGCCATCGCGGTCTCGCCGCCCGCCTGCGACGCGCTATGCGCCTGGGTATTCAGCAAGGTCTGCACATCCCGCGCGGACAGGGCGGATTCAACCGCTTCGGCCGCCTGTTGCGCCATGTCGCGCATCACTTGCGTTTGCAACTGGGTCATTTGTTCAAAGCCGCGCAACAGGGTCTGACTCAGGGCAAAAGCGGACTCCAGCTCGGCCTTCTGCACGGCTTGCAGTTGCTCGGTCGGATGCATGGCACACCTCCAGAATGTGAATGAAGGTTTGCAGTGTGCTTGCTGCGCTGCCACAAGCACTTGACTTACATCATGCCAGCCGAATGTGTGCAATGCCTGCTTGTAAGCAGGTATTGCGGCGCCTGTTCAATCGTGGGGGAACAGCAGTTTGTGCACCGTCTCGTTATCGATGGGCTCATCGAACAGATCACGCACCAGAAGCTGACTACCAAGGAGCTGGGGCGCGAACAGCACATCGGGTTGCACCCGGCGGATTTTGTTGACATGCCGCACATCGTTGACTCCGGCAATAGTCTTCACACCAGGCGCCAGCTCCTTGACGGCGAGCACGGCAAAGGCATTCTCTGCGTCGTCTTCGCGCAGGGTCAGCACCGCCTTGGCGCGCGGCACGCCGGCCAGCTCGAGGGTTTCATTGCGGCTCGCATCTGCGGTGATCACGTCGGCAGACTCTGGGTAAGGCGAGGGATGCCCGATGGGCGCAATCACCGTGACTGGCACACCGCGGCTGGTCAGCTCTTTCCACATAGCGTAGGCCAAGCTGGACACGCCAATGATGACATAGTGATTCTTGCGTTGTTCTTTTTGCATCTTGCCCTCCAGAGCGCGTTTGAGGCTGCCACCCACCAGCGGGCCAATCACTACCGACAGCGTGGTGGCGAACACCGAAATGCCCAGCACGATCATCGACACCGTGAACATGCGCCCCTGGGTGGTGCGCGGAATGATGTCGCCATAGCCGACCGTCGACATGGTCTCGATGGTGTAATAAAACGCGGTGGGTAGGCTCTTGATCGGCGGGGTGTAATCCCCCCCGAACCACAGACTGCCCAGCGTGCCGTAAATCAACATGCTGCCCACACCGAGCAGAGCAAACAGCGAGCTGGCGGCCAGGCTGCTGCGGGTGTAGTGCCGCGCATACACCAGCAGCACCAGCAGCAGTGCCGCAGAGAGCATGAAGATGCCGTTGGGCTCCCGCGCTGCCCATAGCGCCAGCCCGGCAGAGAGCAGACTCAGCAGCAGGCTGAGCACCCAAGCCACCCTCGCGCGCAACACCAGCCCTGGCACCATGAGGATGAGCCCGGCGCCGATCATCACATGCGGAAACGCCGCTAGATCGGTCAGCCTGGAAATGCCATCGGCTCCATGCTGCACGATGCCGACCACCGCCTGCCGCAGAGGGCCGTACTGTGGACTGATCTGAAACGCGCCGCTGATCAGCGCCAGAAGCGCAGCCAGCAGCGACGGTCCATACTCCCTCCAGTCCTGCACGGTCACCCTGGCGAACGTGCCCAGACTGGCCTTGAGCACGCGCCAGCGGCTGGCCTTGGGCAGCGGATCAGGCACTTTGGGCGGGGCGACGGAAGGGGGCATGGCGTAAGTATCGGTGATCTTGCCGACACGGTGCGTGCGAACCTTCTACAAGGCAATCCAGGCGCGATGACCACTGCCGTCTTGAAGCTGCGCCCAGTGGCAGTCGTACAGACGGTGCAGACGCTCGGCCTGCAAGGCGTTGTCGCAAGCCGCGGCAAACCAGCCCCGCTCATCCCCCTTGACGCCCAGCCCCAGCACATGGGTGGCGTGACGCGCCACCCAGTTCACATCATGCGCGCAAAACACCACGATGCGGTCGGTCAAGGTTTCCAGCAAGGCGCCCACCAGGCGTTGATGCCCCGGGTCCTGAAACGCCACCGGCTCATCCAGCAACAGCAGGGTGCAGCCCTGCACCAGCGCCTGCGCCAACGCCACACGCTGACGCTCTCCGGCGGACAGCGCCAGCACATCGCGGTCGCGCAGTGTCCATGCATCCAGCCGCCGCAGCGCCTCATGTGCAGACACGGCGTCCACCCGCGGCTGCGCGAGTTCGAGCAATGCCAGCACGGACAGGTTGAAGCGGTCGCGCGGCTGGGAAGGCATCAGGGTTCGCAACGCCGCCAGACGCTCGGGACCGAGGCTGTTCAAAACCTGCCCGTCCAGGCGCACCTGCGCAGCCGCACCAGCCAGCGGCAACAGCCCGGCGATCTGGCGCAACAAGGTGGATTTGCCCGCGCCATTTCGACCAATCAGCCCCAGCCTGTCCCCCGGTTCCAGGCGCAGCGCCACGCCACGCGCGAGCGGCGGCAGATGCGGCGCAGCCACCACGTCCAGGCCATCGACCTGCAGCCAGGCGTCACGTTTCACCTGGCCCGCCGCAACATGAGAATGAACACCGGCGCGCCCACCAGCGCGGTCACCGCGCCCACCGGCAATTCATATGGCATGGCCACTCCGCGTGCCAGCGTGTCCGCGGCCACCACCAACGCCGCCCCGCAAAGCGGCACGGCCCAGGCCAGATCGCGCAGGCGCTGCAGGCCAACCAGCCGCAAGGCCTGTGGCACCACCAGCCCGACAAAGCCCACTGCCCCGGCCACTGCAACAGATACTCCGGTAGCCAAGGCCGCGAGCAGCACCAGTTCCAGCCGCGCCTGCAGCACCGGTTCGCCAAGCAGCCAGGCGACTTCGCTGCCCAGCATCAGCCGGTCATAACGGCGCTGACGCCACAGCATCCAGGCCGCCATCAAAGCGGCCAGACCACAGAGCCAGAGTCCATGCGCCGCCCCCGACAGATTGCCCACCAGCCAAAACATGGCACCCCGCAATTGCTGGTCTGGCACCAGACTGAGCAACAGCGTGGAGAGCGCCCCGGCCAGTGCGGCCAGCATGGCGCCCATCAGAATGAGCTGGGCGGACGCCTCGTCATCCCGGCTGGCCAGGGTGCGGCGGCCAAGCAGCAACAGCAGCAGTAGCGCGGCTGCGGCACCCAGCACACTGCCCATCCACAGCGCGGCGCCGATCAGCAAGGCCACGATAGCCCCCAGACCCGCACCGCCAGACGCGCCCAGCACATAGGGATCGGCCAGCGGATTGCGCAGCAAAATCTGCATCGCCAGCCCGGCCTGCGCCAGCAAGGCACCCACGCCGACGCCAGCAAGCACCCGCGGCAGGCGGAGCTGCCAGATGATGGCCGCATCCCACCCGCCCTCGCCCACTGACAAGGCCACCGCGACCACCGCAGCCAACAGAAAGGGCAGGCCCCAGCGCCACAGACGCGCGCGATGCACGGCCTGGCGCAGGGCGAGTTGTGCGTTCATGGCGTGCGCGTCTCAGCGACAATGTGCGATGCAAGGTCAGAGCGCCGGCCGCCAGGTCAGACCGACGAAGACGCCCAGCGGCTCGCGGTTGTAGCCATAGACCGTCTGGTACTTTTTGTTGAACAGATTCTGCACCCGGGCATTCCAGCTCCAGTCTTTCGACACCGCACCACTGGCGGTTAGGTCGACTGTGGTGTAGCTGCCCAGTGTGACACGGCCGTTGGCGCCATTGTCCCAGCGTGGGCCGCTGTAATGCACCGTGGCGCCATACAGCACGGCGCCGAATTCGCGGTTCACCGACATATTGGCCAGGCTGCGCGCGCGTCGCTGCAGCGTAGGGTCGCCGGGCAGGCTGGTGTTCACCGGCTGTTGCAAGGTCAGGTTGGCGTCATAGGCCCAGCCGTTCCAGGCGCCACGTCCGGTCAGTTCCAGCCCGCGTGTGCGGCTGCTGGCGATGTTCTGGAAGGTGCTGGTGGTGAAGTCGTACTGCCACTGATCGGTTGCTTGAGTCTGGAACAACGTGGCGCGCACGAGGTTGTCCCCTTGCGCCCACTGCAGCCCGGCTTCGACGGAATGCGCTTTTTCCGGCTTCAGTTGGGCATTTCCGTAGTACGGCGCATACAGATACCCCAGTGGCGCCGCATTGAAGGCGGTGGAGTAGCTGGCAATCGCCTTGAACCCGCCGCCCAGTTCGCGTCCATAGCCTAGATAGCCGGTGTTCTGGCCAGAATAGCCGTCGATGGCGTCATGCCGGAGATTGAGCTGCAGTTCGTTGCCACTGAACGCGCCGTTCAAGCCGACGAAGGCCGCCTTGGCGTCGCGTTCTGTGTTCGGGATGGATCCGGTGATGGACGAAATGGACTGGCGCTGCAGTTCCAGCCCGCCGGTGGCCGTCCAACCCGCGCCGAGTTGCACGACGTTGCGCCACAGCAGTTGCTGCACCCGGGTGCGGTAGGTGCCGCTGTAGGGATAGGCGCTGAAATTCTGCGCGGTGTTGGTGGTGCTTTGTTGCGACGCGCTCAGGTGTGACAACCAGGTCGCGGAGATCTGGTTGTCGCTGAACAACTGATAGAGATCCTGCGTCGTGCTGCTCAGGTTGGTGTCCGTCCGGCTAGCATAGGAGCCAGAGCTGTCATAGCTCGCGCGGCCTTCGCTGCGAAACGCCCTCAGCCCCAAAGATTGCCCGGGTGTCAGCGTCTGCACGATGGAACCATTCATCGTGGTGTTGTGATAATCATTGGTATTCGGGTTGGCGTTGGCCAGCTGCGCCGGATTGATGGCGCTGACGCCCTGCGTGGTGTAGCGGCTCACACCGGCCTGCAAGGCCGTGTTGCCTACTTGCCCGCTGGCGTTGGCCGAGACGGTGGCCGTGTTACGGCTGCCAGCGGTCACGGAGACCGAAGCCTGTGGCGTTTTGCTGCCTTCCCGCGTGGTGATGAGCACCACGCCGCCGATTGCGCCCGAACCGTAGATCGCCGAGACATTGCCGCGAATGATTTCGATGCGCTCGATCTGATCCGTGGTGAAGTTGTTGAGGTAGGAAGCTCCGGTCGTGTCCTGCGCGTTCATTGGCACGCCGTCGAGCAGCACCAGCACGTCGGGCCCGCCGAAACCGCGAACATACACATTGCCTGACTGCCCCGGTCCGCCGTTGGAGGTGACCTGCACGCCAGCGACCTGCTGCAACAGGGTGGTGAGGTTCTGCGCACCGCTTTGCTCGATCTGCTCGCGGGTGATCACACTCACACTGGGCAAGGCGCTGGCCAGCGGCTGCGGATAGCCGGAGGCCGATACAACCACAGGGGGCAGTGTTGTGGCATCGGATGGCGATGTGGTCTGCGCCTGTGCACTCAGGCCCATGAGCCCGATGGAAAACGCCAGAAGTGTGCGCGCCCATGGTGCGGCAGATGGTGCGGAAGACAGACGTGCGGACTGGCAGGACGCCATGTGCGCCGAGGCGGCGGCTCGTGCCGCGCAGTTTGCAAGGAATTGCTGAGACATGAAGATTTTTCCGGTTCGATGAGCGCCGCCGTGTTCCCCCGCACGGCTGGCGCGGCTGAAGCACGCAACTTCCAGGCATCTGAACCCATCGCAACGGTACGGAGCGCATGCGCCATCGCGCAGTACCCCGCAAGGTCGTGATGCGCCCCGTCCACCCGAAGCTGCGCGTCTTCCCGTCGTTGGCCGGTATCCGGGCTGGCGACGCGATCCGGACCTCCTTCCCAAACCCGAAGATTCAGTGGATTGCGTGTCCGAACGGAAGGCATGCGCCTTCGGTCGCTGACCGTTGCGGGGGCAGCACAGGCTGAAGCGTCTGCCGTGAGCATGGCTTTTCCTGTTTCCCGTTTAACTGCGCAGCGTGAACCACCGCGCGAGCACCAACGCACGCCATGTTACAAGGTGCGCTGCACACCAAACGACTGGCCCTAGAATCCGCCCTATGGACGAACGTCAGCTCTCCCCCGCCATTGCCCAGTTGCACGAGCGCGTCGAACGCCTGCTGCTGCGCCACACTGAACTGCAGCGCACCAACGCCATGCTCACCGAGCGCCTGCAGGGCATGGAAGCCGAACGCGTCCAGTTGCGCCAGCGCCTGCAAGACGCCACACAGCGTATCGACAAGCTGTTGCTGCGGCTCGATCAGACCCACTCCATACCGGGCACGCCCGACACCCAAGCATGAGCACGACCACCCTGGATGTGAACATCATGGGCCAGATCTACACCCTGGCCTGTCCTGCTGAGGAACAGGCCGCGCTCAAGGCCGCGGTGCGCGAGGTGGACACCGAAATGTGCGCCATCCGCGACATGGGCAAGGTGCGCGCCCGTGAGCGCATTGCCGTGCTCGCTGCGCTCAACCTGGCGCACAGCCTGATCGAGGCGCGCCAGGCCGCCAGCACATCTCCCGCCGCCCACAGTGGAACGCAGGCCACGCTGGCGCTGGGTGCAGATGACGCCCAGGCCCTGAACCAGCTCACCCGTCAGCTCGATGAAGCCCTGAGTGCTGAGGGAAAATTGCTCTGAGCCTACCCTGATCGGCCAGTCACGTCCTACAATTCAAAGTGTCTGTCGGGCTTGGCTGAGCCGGCATATCCTGAACCGATAAATTTGTGCCTCGGGCTTGGAAATTCTGTGTGTGCGCGTGACGTCTCGCGCAGACGTCCCCAAAGCGCAGTGACCTTGCCCACCTGTCCCACCAGGGTTCAGGGATCAACGTTCAGTCGGGTTCCGGCAGACACCTCTCCCGCATGACCTTCCCTCTGTCACACCCTGCATGCTGCGTGATCGACACGCAGGTCGTGCTCGACTGGGTGCTGTTTGACGATCCCCGCGTGCAATCCTGGGTACGGGCCATCCAGAACCAGACCGTGCGCTGGATCTACAGCGTCGCAATGCGGGACGAAGCCCTGCGTGTGGTGCACTACCCGGCGATTGCGAAGCGGCATGACCCCGCGGTGTCCGCGCAGAGCGTCACCGCGCGGTTTGCGCGCTGGGGTCAACTCTGCGCCACGCCACCCGCACAGCGGCAACTGGTGTGCCGCGATCCGTTTGATCAGATGTTTTTCGATCTTGCGCTGGCGCAGCGGGCAACCCATCTGCTCAGCCGCGACCGCGCCGTGCTGCAGGTCGCGCGGCGTGCCAGAGCGCTCGGGCTGCACATCGCGCCGCCAGAAGGTGCGCCCGCGCCCATCTGAGTTCAGAACGCGGACAGTCCCTGCGCCAGCAGCCGTGCCTGCCGCCGCAGCGCCCACCAGATCATGCCGCTGCCCAGAAGGATGAGCGGGATCGACAGCAACTGCCCCATCGTGAGGTGCAGCCACAGATAGCCGAGAAAGGCATCGGGCTGGCGGAAAAACTCGGCGGTGAACCGCGCCAGTCCATAGCCCAGTGCAAAACAACCGGCGATGAAGCCCCGCGGCCGCTCCTTGCGCGACAGCCACCACAAGACGACGAACAGCACGATGCCTTCGAGGAACATCTCGTAGAGCTCGGAGGGAAAGCGCGGCACCATGCTGCCGGACTCGGGATAGATCATCGCCCCGGGCCACCAGGCCGGTGCGGCGCGGCCCCACAACTCGCCGTTGATGAAATTGCCGATGCGGCCGAACGCCAGACCGGGCGGAATGAGCGGTGCGACAAAGTCCATGATCTGCAGCCAGGAGTAACGCCGCGTGCGCGCAAACCAGTAGGCCGCCACCATCACGCCCAGCAGCCCACCGTGAAACGACATGCCGCCGTCCCAGACCGCGATGATCTGGCTCGGGTGCGAAAAGTAATAGTCCGGCTGATAGAACAGCACATAGCCAGTGCGCCCTCCAAGAATCACGCCCAGCACACCGGCAAACAGCAGGTCTTCGATGTCGCGCGAGGTCCAGCCCTGCCGCGCATAGGGCTGGTCTTTAAGGCGCTTTTGTGCCAGCAGCCAGAAGGTGATGAAGCCCAGCAGGTACATGATGCCGTACCAATGCACCTTGATCGGGCCAAGCTGCAGGGCGATGGGGTTGAAGTCGGGATGAACAAGCATGGAGATGAAGTGTACGGGGTCGGCTCGCGGATTCATTTCAGGCCAAGCCGACGTGCGCCAAGATTTACCTTTCGATACCACTGCGGTCGGGTTCACGCCAAGCGGCCAAGCCGCTGCAGCGCGACAATGTTTGCCTTGTTGCCACAAACTCTCTCTCCGTCATGACAGAAAAACTGCGTTCCGAAAACATCACCGTCGGCGCAGCGCGCGCACCCAACCGCTCCATGTTCTATGCCATGGGCTACAGGAAGTCCGACTTCAGCAATCCGATGATCGGCATTGCCAACGCACACTCCACCATCACCCCGTGCAACTCGGGGCTGCAGCGCTTGGCTGACGCTGCCATCGAAGGCGTGCGTGCCGCGGGCGGCAACCCGCAGATGTTCGGCACGCCCACCATCGCCGACGGCATGTCCATGGGCACCGAGGGCATGAAGTATTCGCTGGTGTCGCGCGAGGTCATTGCCGACTGTGTGGAGACCTGCGTGCAGGGGCAATGGATGGACGGCGTGCTCACCGTGGGCGGCTGCGACAAGAACATGCCCGGCGCCATGATCGGCATGCTGCGCTGCAATGTGCCGGGTATTTTCGTCTACGGCGGCACCATTCTGCCGGGGCATTACAAGGGCCGTGATCTGAACATCGTCTCGGTCTTCGAGGCCGTGGGTGAACACGCTGCCGGGCGCATGAGCGACGCCGATTTCGACGCCATCGAGCAGTGCTCAGTCCCCACCAGCGGTTCATGCGGTGGCATGTACACCGCCAACACCATGTCCAGCGCGATCGAGGCGATGGGCATGTCCCTGCCCTATTCCTCGACCATGGCGAATGTTCACGAGGAAAAGGTGCAATCAGCGCGAGACTCCGGCCAGGCGTTGCTCGCTGCGGTGCGCGCCAGGCTCAAGCCACGCGACATCGTCACCCGCAAGGCGCTGGAAAACGCCGTTGCCGTTGTCATGGCCACGGGCGGCTCGACCAATGCCGTGCTGCACCTGCTGGCGATCGCCCACGCGGCGGAAGTGCCGCTGGTCATAGAGGACTTTGAAGTCATCCGCAAGCGAACCCCGGTGCTCTGCGACATGAAGCCCTCGGGCAAGTATGTCGCCACCGATCTGCACCGCGCGGGAGGCATTCCGCAAGTCATGAAAGTGCTGCTCGAAGCCGGGCTGGTGCATGGCGACTGCATCACCATCAACGGCAAGACCGTGGCGGAAAACCTGCGGGACGTGCCTGCACGGCCCAGCGCCGAGCAGAACGTGATCCGGCCCATCGACAAGCCGATGTACGCCCAGGGCCATCTGGCCGTTCTCAAGGGCAACCTCGCCGAAGACGGCTGCGTGGCCAAGATCACCGGCCTGAAAAAATCCACCATGACCGGCCCGGCACGGGTGTTCGACGATGAGCAGAGCGCGCTCGAAGCCATTCTGGCGGGACAGATTGCGGCGGGCGACATCATGGTGCTGCGCTACCTTGGCCCCAAGGGCGGCCCCGGCATGCCGGAAATGCTGGCGCCCACGTCGGCGCTGGTCGGCGCCGGGCTAGGCGAGTCAGTCGGCCTGATCACAGATGGGCGCTTTTCCGGCGGCACCTGGGGCATGGTGGTCGGCCATGTGGCGCCCGAAGCGATGGTGGGCGGCATGATCGCCCTGGTGCACGAAGGCGACACCATCACCATTGATGCGCCCAGCCTGAGCCTCACGCTGCATGTTGACGACGCAGAACTGGCCCGGCGCCGCGCCGCCTGGACACCTCCCGCCAAACGCTACACCCGTGGCGTGCTCGCGAAATTTGGGGCGCTGGTGGGTGGCGCCCATCAGGGCGCGGTGCTCGACGCCAATCTATCCTGAACCTCCTGGTCTGCCCGGAAAAAAACCGCCTGAATGTCCAGGCGGTTTTTTGTGCGCTGCAGATCCTATGCCCGCATCGCGGCCATGCGGTTCTGCGCATCGCGCGGCGCGATGTGCGGGCGAAAGCGCAAGCGCTGGCGTCGTCCACCGGCGCATCGGTGCAGATGATCAGCACATCGCGGGCGTCCAGCAGGCCCTGGTCGATACCGCAGGGCACTGCGCCTCACATGCTCGTCCTGCCCTCGCGCCAGCGCCGCCAGCCATGCGCCAGCAGATAAAGCGCAAAGCTCAACGACGCGATCCAGGTGCTCGCCGGGTAACCGATGGCATACGCCGCAGCAAGCCCGGTCCAGGTGATGGCTAGCCCAATCCCCATCGACAGCCCGATACCGCCTGCCACGCTGCGGCTGAGCGCCTGCGCGGCGGCTGCCGGGCCGATGAGCAGCGCGAAAATCAGCAGCGCGCCAATCACCGGCACAGCAACCGCCACGGTGGCCGCCACCAGCAGGATGAACAGCAGATCGAGGCGGCGGATGTTCACCCCGCGCGCCTGCGCGCCCTCGGGGTTGAAGCTGGCAAAGCAAAGCGGGCGGTACAGCACCGCCAGCCCACACAGACCCGCGACGCACACTGCCAGTGACAGCGCGGCCTGATCGCCCGTGATCCCGACAATGCTGCCGAACAGAATGCTCATCGCCGACTGCGCGTTGGCGGTGTAAAGATTGAGGAACAGCACTCCCAGCCCGAGGGCGAACATCAGCACCATGCCGATGCCGATATCGCGCTGACGCAGACGTCCACCGGCGAGCGCAAGCAGCGCGCCGCTGGCCAGGGTGAAGGCGAACAGCCCCAGGTACGGACTCAAGCCCAGCAGAATCGCTCCCGCCGCGCCGGTAAAGCCCACATGCGACAGGGCATGCGCGGCAAACGCCTGACGCCGCAGGGTAATGAAGTAGCCCACCGCCGCGCTGAGCACCGCAATGGCGCTACCGGCCAGCAGCGCATGGCGCATGAAGCCGTATTCGAGACCGAGGATCATGCGCCGCCTCCGACGGTGTGGTCGTGGCCGCAGTGCGCCGCGTCTTCTGGCATGAAGCCCCCTGCCGGATGGATGAACACATAGCCGCCGTCGCGCGCGACGGCCATCGGCAGGCCATAGAGTTCGGTCAGCGCCGGGCCGTTGACCACCGCGTCCACCGTGCCCAGCCGCCCCTTGCCCGCAGCGAGATACAGCACCTGATCCATGTGCGGTAGGAGCGGGTTGATGTCGTGCGCGGTCATCAACACGGTGATGCCCTGCTCGCGGCAGAGCTTGCGCGCGGTGTGCAGGATGCGCTGCTGCGCCTGCGGGTCGAGGTTGGACAAGGGTTCATCGAGCAACAGCATGCGCACCGGGTTGACCAGCGCCTGGGCGATGCGCACCCGCTGGCGTTGCCCACCGGAGAGCCCGTCCATGCTGCGCTCGGAAAGATCCGCTGCGTCCACCGCACGCAGCGCCGCCTCGACCGCCTGCGCGCGCTGCGCCCTTTGCCGCAACCCCAGCCCCCAGCGTTCACCCTGCCATGCGGTGGCTACATAGCTGCGCACGCGCACAACGCTGTCTGCCGCCACCGGGTCACGCTGCGACACATAGCCCACCGCGGTGCGCTGCAACACGCCGTTGCGCCCGAGCAGGAGCAGGCTGCCGGACTGCAGCGGCTGCAGCCCGAGCAGGGCGCGCAGCAGCGTGGTCTTGCCCGCGCCATTAGCGCCGAACACGCCGACGAACTGCCCGGCGCCAATGCGCAGATCCAGCCCATCGAGCACGACGCGCTGGCCCAGCACGCAGCGCAGGCCGTGCGCCTCTATCGCCCAATGGCCGGTCTGGTTCACCGCTGTGGGGCTGTCGCTCACTTGGCCCTGCCCAGCGCCTGTTCGATCGAACGCACGGTCTGTCTCTGCCACTGCACATAGCCGGTGTGCGGCGGAACGAACTCGTCGACCCCGACCACCGGCACGCCAGACGCCTTGGCCAGCGCGCGCAGACGGTCGGTCAGCGGATCGGTCACCTGCCGGTTATAGAACAGCAGCGCGACCTTGCGCTGCCGCAGATTGTCCTCATACCGCGCGACCTCGGCGGGGGAAGGTTCAGTGTCGTTCATCACGTCGAACTGAAATTTCTCGCCCAGGCTGGTCCAGCCCAGTTGCCGCAGCAGGTAGCCCACCACTGGCTCGGTCGCGGTGACCTTCAGTCCCGGATGGGCCTTGCGCAGCGCGGCCTGCGCCTGGGTCAGACGGGTCAGATCGGCCTCGAACGTGCGCAGATTGCGCGCGAACTGCGCCGTGCCAGCCGGATCGAGGCGCTGCAGTTCGGCAGCCAGCCGCTGCGCCACCCGCAGCGCTACCTGCGGGTCGTAGAACACATGCGGGTTCTTGTCAGGCAGGATGCGCGCCGGGTCAAGCTGCGCGGCAATGATGACCTGTCGGTTCGGCGCCGGGCTGGCGGCGAGCATTTTGTTCATCCAGTCGTCATAGCCCAGGCCGTTGAGCAGCACGATCTGCGCCCTCGCCACCTTGCGCGCTACCGCGGGCGTGGCCTCGAAGCTGTGCGGATCGACATTCGGGTTCTCGATGATGCTATCCACAGACACCCGGTCGCCGCCGATCGCCTGCGCAATCACCCCATAGGTGCTCTCAGCCGCGACGATGGATACAGGAGCTGCCTGCGCCGCAGCAGTGAGCAGCAGACCGAAGGCGAGGAACTGGACGACGCGGACAAGATGGCGCATGGCAGTGACTGGAGGATGACGTTAGGAGTTACTGTATAACATCCTGCTGCGCCGCACTGTATCCGGATGCAAGAGGGCGCCCGAGCTCAGCACCATAACCACGCCGCGCCGCGTACCCCGGAGGAGTCGCCATGCTGCGCGCGCACCAGGTGGGTGGATATGGTGTCGGAAAACACCCAGGCGCCCCAGCGCTGCGGCACTTCCGCGTAAAGCTCGGCCACATTGCTCATGCCCCCGCCGAGCACGATGACCTGGGGATCGAGCAGATTGATCACATGCGCCAGCGACCGCGCCAGACGGTCGGCATAGCGGATGAAACTCGCGCGCGCCGCGGCGTCACCTGCGCGCATCGCGGCGATGATGTCCTGCGGCGCGCGGGTCTGGCCGGTGTGCGCCGCGTGATCGGCAGCGAATCCCGGGCCGCTCAGCCAGGTCTCGATGCAGCCATGCAGCCCGCACCAGCAGCGCGGCCCCGGCGCTTCGCCCCATGCTGTCTCCAACCGCGGCCAGGGCAGCGGGTTGTGGCCCCATTCCCCGGCCACGGCGTTGCAGCCTAGCCAATCGGCGCGGTCGATCGCGATGCCCGCGCCCACCCCGGTGCCGAGGATGACGCCGAACACCATGCGCGCGCCCTGCCCTGCGCCGTCCACCGCCTCGCTGATCGCAAGACAATTCGCGTCGTTGTGCAGCCGCACCGGACGATTCAAGCGTTGCTCCAAATCATGCAACAACGCGCGACCGTTGAGTGCGGTGGAATTGGCGTTACGAATCAGGCCGGAGACCGGAGACACCGAACCCGGAATCGCCACGCCCAACGGCAGCCTCTGCGCGGTGGCGGCGTCAGCCTGCACGACCAGCGCGGCGATCACATCGACCGTGCCCGCATAGTCGCCCTGCGGCGTGGCACAGCGCTCGCGCAGCACAAAGCCTCCCCGCGCATCGAGGACCGCGACCTCGATCTTGGTGCCGCCGAGGTCGACGCCGAGCAGCAGCCTGTCAGCCATCACCGAGCAGGGCCTTCAGGGCGGCCTCGTCGATCACGGCGACGCCCAGTTCCTGCGCCTTAGCGAGCTTGCTTCCGGCCTCGGCGCCGGCGACCACATAGTCGGTCTTTTTCGACACCGAGCCGGTCACCTTGCCGCCGGCCGCCTCGATGCGCGCCTTGGCCTCGTCGCGGCTCCAGTGCGGCAGGGTGCCGGTGAGCACAAAGGTCTTGCCTGCGAGCGGTTTGGGCGCTGCGGTATCTGCAGGCGCGGATTCGTCCCAGTGCACCCCGCAGGCGCGCAGTTGCTCGACCACCTCCCGGTTGTGAGGCTGGTCGAAAAAGGTGCGAATGCTCTGCGCGACCACCGGCCCGATGTCGGGCACGGCCTGCAGTTGTTCGAGGCTGGCATGCATCAGCGCATCGAGACTGCCGAAATGCCGTGCGATCTCCTTGGCCGTGGCTTCGCCGACATGGCGGATGCCCATCGCGTAGATGAACCGCGGCAGAGTGGCGGATTTGCTGGCTTCCAGCGCTGCGAGCAGATTGGCCGCGCTCTTGTCGGCCATGCGGTCGAGCGCGGCGAGTTGCATCAGGCCCAGCCGATACAGATCGGGCAGAGTGCGCACAATGCCGCCGTCCACCAGTTGATCGACCAGCTTCTCGCCCAGCCCTTCAATGTCCATCGCGCGGCGGCTGGCGTAGTGCAGGATGGCCTGCTTGCGCTGCGCCGGGCAGAACAGCCCGCCGGTGCAGCGCCAATCGGCCTCGTCTTCCTCGCGTACGATGGCCGAGCCACACACCGGGCAGCGCCCGCCGAGTCGCTTGTACAGGTCGAACGGTTCGCCCACGTTCTCCGGGCGGCGATCGAGCACCACGCCGACCACTTCGGGAATCACATCCCCGGCGCGGCGCACGATCACGGTGTCGCCCACCCGCACGTCCTTGCGCCGCACCTCGTCCTCGTTGTGCAGCGTGGCGTTGGTCACGGTGACGCCGCCGACGAACACCGGCTCGAGTTTGGCCACCGGGGTGAGCTTGCCGGTGCGTCCGACCTGGATGTCGATCGCCAGCACTTGGGTGCTGCGCTCCTGCGCCGGATATTTGTGCGCCACGGCCCAGACCGGCTCGCGGTTGCGATAGCCGAGCTGCTGTTGTAGCGCCAGGCTGTCGACCTTGTAGACCACGCCGTCGATGTCGAACGGCAAACGGTCGCGCTGCGCGGCGATACGGGCGTGAAAGTCGATCAGGGTCTGCGCGCCGGGACCGTACACGCGCTGGCGCGCCACCGGCAGGCCGAAGGCTTCGAAGGCATCGAGCATGGCGTGATGCGTCTCGGGCTGTTCGGCCCAACCCCGGATTTCACCCCAGCCGTAGGCGTAGAACGCCAGCGGGCGCTGCGCGGCGACGGCCGGGTCGAGCTGGCGGATACTGCCGGCGGCGCCGTTGCGCGGATTGACCAGGGTCGGCAGGCCCTTGGCGCGCTGACGGTCGTTATAGCGCTCGAAATCGGCGCGGTGCATCAGCACCTCGCCGCGCACCTCGAACACGGTGGGCGCGCGGCCTTGCAGCCGCAGCGGCACGCTGCGGATGGTGCGCACGTTCTGCGTCACATCCTCGCCGGTTTCGCCGTCGCCGCGGGTCGCGGCCTGGACCAGCACGCCGTGCTCATAGCGCAGATTGATCGCCAGACCGTCGAACTTGAGCTCGGCGCTGTAGAGCACCGGCGGGGCGTCCGCCCCCAGGCCAAGCTTGTTGCGCACGTACTGGTCGAACGCGACCGCGCCCTGCGGGGTGGTATCGGTCTCGGTCTGGATCGACAGCATCGGCACCGCGTGCCGCACTGGGGCAAACTGCGGCAGCGGCGCGCCGCCCACGCGCTGGGTGGGCGATTCGGCGGTGCGCAGCGCAGGATGCGCGGCTTCAATTGCTTGCAGCTCGCGGAACAGCGCGTCGTAGTCAGCATCGGGTACCAGCGGGGCGTCGAGCACGTAGTAGGCGTGGTCGAGGCGCTGAATTTCGGCGCGCAGCGCGGCTGCGCGCTCGGCAGGCGAAACGGCAGGCATGCCGACCCTCAGGAAAACAGGCGCTGCGCCGCGGCGGAACCTGCGGACAGACCATGTTGCTCGAGCACGTCGTAGAGCATGTCGAGCTGCTTTTCGATATGGTCGAGCGCGGCGTCGGTCAGCGGCGCGTCATTGTCATCCACCACGGCGGCGTCGAGCGCTGCGCTGAGATCACGCGCGGCCTGACGCATGCGGGCGAAAGGTTTTTGCGCTGCGGGGGCTTGCGGCACCTCCAGCAGCAAGGTGGCATGGCTGACGGCGGCGGCGCTGTCAGCCAGGTCGGCGCGGGCGTCAAACTGCAGGTGGACCAGCGGAGTGGGGAACTGATCGACATCCTGGTACAGCAGCACCATGCGCCCGGCCTCGGCGCCCGGAACGAATCCCGCGGCCTGCGCACGCTGGCGCAGGAAGTCGATGCCCCACGGGACGCTGCGGGCGCGCAGGGTGATGGAGAGCTGGGCGTCATTGGCGCCGGCAAACGTGTCGAGCTGCCGTGCCTGCTCCAACGCTTCCGCCATGTCGGGCAGGTCGGGCGGCACGCCGAGTGCGTCACCCAGTTCATGGCATTTTGCAATGAACTCGGAGAACTCGATGGCGTTGATCGGTCCGGCGCGGTTACTCAGCTGCACGGCGGCCTGCAGCTCGGCGTAGCTGCGATGCGGCTGCAGCGGCTCCCACTGGCCTGTCTCGGCGGTGCGGCCCTCGAATAGCATGCGTTTGGCCCCGGCGCGCGCGGCCTTGGGCAGGCGCGGCAGCAGCACCTCGCCAGAGCGCACCGGATCGAGCAAATAGCTGGCAATGGCGTCGATCAGTGGATCAATCTGAAGCGGCAGCAGGCGCGGGCGCGGACCGACTTCCGGGGACAGTGGCACCGGCTCCAGCGGCTCGCCGTTCACGCTCAGGGCATCGAGGCCACCGGGCTCGACCGGCTCGCCGCGTCTTGGCGCATCCGCATGGCTCGCGGCACGCTGGCGCTTGAACTTGCCTGACTGCCAAGTGTTGTAGGCGAAGACGGCGCCGATGATGATGGCGCCGATGACGATCAAGGCAATTTGCAACTGTCCCATCCAGGAATCCTCGGGGTGTGAGTGTGTGCGGTGTGTTTGTACGAATCAGGTGGCCTGGGCAAAGCGTAACGCCGCGTCCATTTCCACGGCAACGGTGCGCGAGACGCCCTGCTCCTGCATGGTCACGCCGATGAGCTGGTCGGCCATTTCCATCGCGATCTTGTTGTGCGAGATGAACAGGAACTGGGTGCTGGCCGACATGTCCTTCACCAGCCGGGCATAGCGCTCGGTGTTGGCGTCGTCGAGTGGCGCGTCGACCTCGTCGAGCAGACAGAACGGCGCCGGGTTGAGCTGGAAGATGGCAAACACCAGCGCAATCGCCACCAGCGCCTTCTCGCCGCCGGACAGCAGATGGATCGAGCTGTTTTTCTTGCCCGGCGGTTGCGCCATGACCTGCACGCCGGCATCGAGAATTTCCTCGCCGGTGATGATCAGCCGCGCGTTGCCGCCGCCGAACAGCAGCGGGAACATGCGGCCGAAATGGTCGTTGATCTGCGCGAAGGTGGTGGCCAGCAGATCGCGGGTCTCGGCGTCGATCTTGCGGATCGCGTCTTCGAGCGTGGTGATCGCGGTCTGAAGATCGTCGTGCTGGGCGTCGAGGAACTGCTTGCGTTCACGCGCCTGCCCCAATTCATCCAGTGCGGCGAGGTTGACCGCGCCGAGCGCGGCAATGTCGCGCTGCAGGCGATCGAACTCGCGCGCCAGCTCCGGAGCCTGCGCGCCTTCGGGCAAGCTGGCGCGCACCGCATCGACGTCGGCCTGCGCCTGGGCAAGCTGCTGCGCGAACTGCTCGGCCTGCAGGCGAAATTCCTGCTCCTTGAGCTGCAGCTCGGTGATGCGCTGGCGCAGCGGATCGAGGTCGCGGTCCAGCGTCAGCCGGGTCTCCTCGCGCTGGCGCAGTTGCAGGGCGATATCGTCGGCTTCGCTGCGGCGCGCGCCCAGCACGGCCAGCGCGCTTTCCTGCTCGGAGAGTGCCAATTGCAGGCCGGTTTGCGCGCTCTCCTCGCTGAGCCGTGCCAGCTCGGCCCGTGCCGCCTCGCGCGCGCTGGCCTGGCGGGCGATCTGTTCCAGCGCCATCTGCGCCTCGCGCTGCAGATCGGCCAGTTTCTGCTGCAGGCTGCGCACCGCGTAGCCGCTCTCGGCAGCCTGCGATTCGAGCTGGCGATGCTGCGCGCGCGCATCGGCCAGCGCCTGCTGCGCCGCAATCACCTCGGTGTCGAGGTCGGCCTGCAGTTGCTGTTGGTCGGCCAGACGCGCGTCGAGTTCCTCGAAACGCGCCTCGCTCTCGGCCTGCTGCGCCTGCAGTTCCTCCATCTGAGCGTCGATGTCGCCCAGATCGGCCGCGATCTGACTGTTGCGCGCAGCGCTCTGCTGCGCCTGCTGGGTAAGCTTGAGCAACTCGACCTGCACCGTGTGCAGTTGCTGCGTGTCCTGCTGCTGGCGGCGCTGCAGTGCGGCGAGCTGTTCCTGCGCCTGGCCGAGATCGTGCTCGGCCTGGTGCAGCTGGGCGCGGCTTTGCTCGGCGATGAGCTGCTCGGCTTTGATCTGGCGCTCGAGATGATCGATCTCCTGCTGCCGCGCCAGCACGCCGGACTGCTCGGAATCGGGGGCGTAAAAGCTCACGCTCTGGCGTGACACGGCATGGCCTTGCGGTGTGACCCATACCGCCTGCTGCGGCAGGTTGTGGCGCTGGGCAAGTGCTTGCTGCAACGAGGGGGCGATGAACACATGGGCCAGCCACTCGTCGAGCAGACTGCCCAGCGCAGCGTCGCCGCAGCGCACCGCATCGCGCAGCGGACGACAGCCGACAGGCGCCGCGGCTTGCGCTGTGGCAGCGGTTTGCACCGATGCCGAATAAAACGCCAGCTTGGCCGGTGGCGCAGCACTGGCAAAGCCAGCGGCCATGTCGAGCTGTCGCAGCTCCAGCGCGGCCAGACGTTCACGCAACACGGCTTCGAGCGCGGTTTCCAGGCCGTTTTCCACTTGCAGGCGCGGCCAGAGTTGCGGCAGTCCGTCCAAGCCGTGCTTGGCCAGCCAGGGCCGTAATTTGCCCTCGGTCAGCACCCGCTCCTGCAGCGCCTTGAGGGCGGCACTGCGCGCGCAGGTTGCCGCAAGCTGAGCTGCAGCAGCCTGCTGCGCCTGCTGCGCCTGCTGGCGTGCCTGTTGCAGCGCGGGCAAGGTGTCGTCGAGGTGTGCGCGTTGGGCCTGGGCGGTATGGAGTTCAGCACTCAGCAAGTCTTGCTGGCGCTGCAGATCGGTCAGACGCAGGCTGTCGGGCGCGACAACCGTGCGCTGCTCGGCACGCAGGCGCTCGGCGCGCTGCTGCAATTGCTGGATCTGCTGCCCCATGCTGCGCTGGCGCAGGGCCTCGGCCTGCAAGGCCTGTTGCGCCCCCGCTGCTTGGGCACGTTCGTCTGCGGCGCGCAACTGCGCCTCGCTCCAGGCCGCTTCGAGAGCGGGCAGGCTCTCTCCCTGATCCTGCGCGCGAGCCTGTGCCATCTCGGCCTGCACTTCGGCGTCAGCCAGTTGCACGTGGGTGCGCTGCGCCTGCTCCACCGCGGCATCGTGCCGCTGCTGCCATTCCTGCGTTTGGGTATCGATCGCCTGCAGCGTGGCCTCGGCGCGCTGGCGCGCCTCGAGAACGAAGCGGATTTCCGCCTCCAACTGGCTGACGCGCGACTGCGCCGCGTAGAACGCCGCCTGTGCGCGGTTGAGGGCGTCGCCGCTGGTGAACTGCGCCTGCCGCAGCACCTCGATTTCGGCCTCGATGCCGCGCTGCTCGGCGATGCGGGCTTCGAGCGCATTCATTGCCTCGCCTCCGGCCAGGGTGATCTGCTGGCGTCGGGCCTGTGCCTCGTCATGGCGCAGCAGCCAAAGCTGGTGTTGCACCCGGGTGGCATCGGCCTGCAGGGCCTGGTAAAGGGTGGCGACCTCGGCCTGCTGCTCCAGCCGACCCAGATTGCTGCCGAGTTCGCGCAGGATGTCCTGTACGCGGGTGAGGTTCTCGCGGGTGTCGTGCAGACGGTTCTCTGTTTCGCGGCGACGCTCTTTGTATTTGGAGACGCCAGCTGCCTCTTCGAGCATCATGCGCAGGTCTTCGGGGCGCGATTCCAGAATGCGGGTGATGGTGCCCTGGCTGATGATGGCGTAGGAGCGCGGCCCCAGGCCGGTGCCGAGGAATACATCCTGCACATCGCGGCGGCGCACGGCCTGGTTGTTGATGAAGTAGCTCGACGTGCCGTCGCGGGTGAGCACGCGCTTGATGGCAATTTCTGTGAACTGACCCCACTGCCCGCCGATGCGATGGTCGCTGTTATCGAACACCATTTCCACACTGCAGCGGCTGGCCTGTTTGCGCTGACCGCTGCCGTTGAATATGACGTCCTGCATCGACTCGCCACGCAGCTCGCTGGCCTTGCTCTCGCCCAGCACCCAGCGCACGGCGTCGATCACGTTCGATTTGCCGCAGCCGTTGGGGCCGACGATGCCGCTGATGCGGCCGGGGAAGGGCAGCGTCACGGGCTCGGCAAATGACTTGAAACCGGCCAGGCGAAGTGAGGTCAAACGCATCGAAAGGGTCTAACTCTATGATTTACAAAAAGAAATTTTGAATTTTGCAGCAGAGGAAAATCATACCATCGCCCCCCTGCCCCGCCGCCGCCAAGCCGCAGGGGGATGGAGCCGCACACCTATCATCGCACCGCATGAAATCCGCCCAGATCCAGACCCTGTTCGAACGCTTCGCCGCCGCCAACCCCGCGCCGCGCACTGAGCTGGAATACCGCACCCCGTTCGAGCTGCTCGTGGCCGTGATGCTGTCGGCGCAGGCCACTGATGTCAGCGTGAACAAGGCCACCCGTCCGCTGTTCGCCATGGCCAACACCCCGCAGGCCCTGCTCGACCTCGGGGAAGACCGGCTGCGCGAAGCGATCCGCACCATTGGCCTGTACAAGACCAAGGCGAAAAACGTAATCGCCACCTGCCGCATCCTGCTCGACCAGCACGGCGGCGAGGTGCCGCGCACGCGGCAGGCACTGGAGGCCCTGCCCGGTGTGGGGCGCAAGACGGCCAATGTGGTGCTCAATGTCGCCTTCGGTCAGGACACCATCGCAGTGGACACGCATATTTTCCGTGTGGCGAACCGCCTGGGTCTCGCGCGTGGCAAGACGCCGCTGGAGGTGGAAACCAAGCTGGAAAAAGTGATCCCGGTTCAGTTCCGACAGCACGCGCACCACTGGCTCATTCTGCACGGGCGCTATGTCTGCAAGGCTCGCAAGCCCGAGTGCTGGCGCTGCGGTGTGGCGGATCTGTGCGCCTTCAAACCCAAGACGGCCGCGCCGCAATGATTCGCCACCTGTGTCTGGCCCTCTATGCGGCCGCGCTGTTGCTGTGTGCGCTGCCTGCCTCCGCGGCGCCGATCCGGGTGACTGACGACACCGGGCAGTTGCTCACCCTGCAGCAGCCCGCCCGGCGCATCATCGCGCTGTCCCCACAACTGCTCGAACTCAGCGCGGCGGCCGGGACGAGCAAGCAGGTCATTGCCACCATTCACGGTGCGGACAATGTGCACTGGGCGCGCAAGCTGCCGTTGGTGGGCGATGCGTTCGCTCTGAACCTCGAAGCCATCGCCCGGCTCAAGCCTGACCTGATTCTGGCCTGGGAATCAGGCACGCCGCCCCGTGAGGTGGCCCGGCTGAAGTCGCTGGGCATTCCGGTGTACTGGAGCCAGGCCAACACCTTCGAGACTCTGGCCTCGACCGTTCAGCGCATCGGTCAACTGGCGGGCACAACCGCCCCTGCCGGACGCTGGGTGCGCGATTTCGACACCCGGCTCGCCGCCTTGCGTGCGCGCTACGCCGCGCAACGGCCTCAGGTGCGCGTGTTCTATCAAGTCTGGAGCCGACCGCTGATCACATTGGGCGGACCGCAACTGATCAATCAGGCCATCACCTTGTGCGGCGGCCGCAACGTGTTCGGCCATCTGTCCGTGCTATCGCCCACCATCAGCACCGAGGCCGTGCTCCAGGCTGATCCGCAACTCATCGTCACCGCGAGCCCGCGCGGCGCCGCGTGGCTGCAGGACTGGAAGCGCTACACCCAGATCAGTGCAGTGAAGCACGACCAACTGGTGGCGCTGTCGCCCAATGCTCTGCCGCGCATGGGGGTGGATGTGCTTGACGGCGTGCAGCAGCTCTGCGGCGCAGTGGCCACTGCGCGCCGGGCGAACCATTGAAGGCACCCCGGGGGCAGGACTGCGCTTTTTGAACGCCGCAATCTTTGCGCAGAAATTGCGCAAAACTGTGCATTCTTTGTCATGCCAGCCAGCGTTTGCCTGCCTATGATGTATCAGCAAGACCCATGTGATGTCGCGCCGTTGAACCGATGCGCCCCCGTTTGGCGGGATTGTCCGCAGAGCCTCTCAGCCCGCATCATGCCATGTGGAATCGCCGATGCGCGCACCCTTGCCAATCAATCTCGTCCCTCGCCGACACAACACGCTGATGGCCCCAACACTGGAACTCCCCCTCCCGGAGCAGGACATCGTGCTCCCGAGCCAGCCTGGCGCGTCACTGATGCTGCAGAACGAGGCGCTGGCACGCCCGCAGGCGCGTGATGTGCAGGTCTGGGAGCTGAATCTGGATCAGCCGCCGCCGGGCGCCATCCAGTGCCTCGACACCACCGAGCGCGAACGCGCACTGCGCTTCGTCCATGATCTCCACCGCAACCGGTACATCGCCGCGCATGCCTGGCTGCGTCACATTCTGGGGCGCTATCTCGAACGCGCGCCGCACGACCTGCAGTTTGTCATCGGCCCGTATGGCAAGCCGGAGTTGAGCCAGTCGGAGCAGGCGTGCACGCCTGCTGCTCCGCTGCGGTTCAACCTGAGCCACAGCAACCACATTGCCCTGCTTGCAGTGAGCATGGACGTGGCGATCGGCGTGGACATCGAAGCCATTCGCCCCGGTTTGCCCGACGCCACGCTCGCCGCGGGTGTACTGACCGCAGCCGAACTTGCGGAGCTGGAACAATTGCCGACCGGGCAGCGCACCGACATGTTTTTCTCCTGCTGGGCGCGCAAGGAAGCCTGCATGAAGGCGATGGGTCTGGGCCTGGCGCTCGAACCCAAGCGCCTGCATGTCGGCATGACCACGCAGCGTCAATGGGTGCATCTCCAACAGAGCGATACTCCGCTCGACCTCTCTGCCCTGCCCTGCCGTGGTGGTCATGCCGCAGCGCTGGCAGCGGTGGGCGGCTTCGGGCGTGTGACCCTGTATGCGATGGACGAACTCTCCCGGAGTCTGCATTGATCCCTGTGCGCATCCTGAACGGTCAGCGCGAGCTGGTCGGCATCTACCTCGAACCGGCAGCCGACGTGCCGCCGCAGCACCACGCGGTTCTGCTGTGCAATCCGTTCGGACAGGAGGCCATCCGCGCACACCGCCTGTACCGGGTCACGGCCGATCGACTCGCCGCTGCCGGATACCCGGTGCTGCGATTCGACTACTACGGCAGCGGTGATTCCGCCGGCGACGACGAGGACTGGGATCTGCTCGGCAGCATCAACGATGCCCAGGCCGCACTCACCGAGCTGCTACGCCGCAGCCACGCGCCGCGCTGGTCGGCCATGGGCCTGCGACTGGGTGGCACCATCGCGCTGGAAACCGCGCGGCGTGCCGCCCAACCGGCGCACGTTCTGCTGCTGATCGAGCCGGTGCTCGACGGGCGGACCTATCTCGACAATCTCGCCGCCTCCAGTCTCGTGGCGCTCAACCGCGGCTATGGCGTGCGCTGGCCGCTAAGCGCCCGCTTGCGGCACTCCATGCTTCCCGCGCCGCAGACCGAGGCGCTCGGATTCGCCATCAGCCCGGCCAGCCGCACGCAGATCGAAGCCGTCACGCCCGCTCATCTGCTGCCGATTCCGGCCGCGCAACTGAGTCTGCTCGCGCCCAGCGCGCAGGCCACCATGCAGACACTCGCGCAGGCTGGTGTGCACCTTCCGGCACATGCGACCGTTTCCAACAGCGAAGCAAACATCGACTGGGCCACAGACAGCGCCGCTGCCACCGCCATCGTGCCCATGCACTGGATTCGTCATCTGATCGGGGCGCTCGCCCTGCCCGAGCATGCTTGAGACCACCATGACCTTTGGCCCGCACGGCAACCTGCTCGGAACCGTCTCGTTCCCGGCGGGCGGTTCGGCATCGGTGCCGCCGTTTGGCGTGCTGCTGTTCAACGCCGGGGTGATTCACCGTGTGGGAGCGCACCGCGTCAATGTCAAACTAGCGCGCGTGCTCGCGGCAGACGGCATTGCCGCTCTGCGATTCGATCTGCACGGCATGGGCGACAGCGTGCGCGCCGATGGTCACCTGTCTTACAAGGAACAGGTCGTGGCCGATCTACGCGCCGCCATGGATCTGCTGCAGAACACCACGGGCGCACGGCACTTCGCCTTGGTCGGGTTCTGCTCCGGGGCCATGCCCAGCTACTGGACCGCGCTGGCAGATGCACGCGTCAGCGCCATCGTGCTGTACGACGCGCTGTATTTCGCCACCGCGCGCAGCGTGCTGCGCTACCTGGGTGTGCGCCTGATGCGCCACGGCTTCGGACCGAAGGCCTGGGCGGTGTGGTCGCGCGCTGCGCTGCGCGGCGTGGTCGGCGCAGCCGCAAAAATCAGACAGGTGCTGACCCCGCGCGGCCCATCACACGCGGCCGATGCCCGGAGCGCCGACTCGGACGCCGACGCCCGTATCGAACCCCAGGCGCTTGGGCAGAGTCTGCTGGCACTGGCCCAGCGCGGCACAGGGGTCATGGTGTTCAGCGCTGGAACCGATTTCAGCGCGGTCAACTACGCCGAGCAGTTGCGCGAGTCCCTGGGCCTTGCGCAGACAAAACATGCTCGCCTGCTGTTCGCCCACTTGCCCGATATCGACCACGCCGTCACCACCCGCGCGGCCCAGCGGCAGTGGATCGACACGGTGCATCGCGGCCTGCGGCAACTCGCGCCTGCGGCGCAGGAGTACACGTCATGATGGCCGTCACGCTGTTCTGGGCCGCCGCCCTGTTCATCCTCTACACCTACATCGGCTACCCGGTGCTCATCGGCCTGTTGGCGAAACGCCGCCCGCTGCCCGCATGCCCCCTGCTCGACGATGCCAGCCTTCCCCACATCACCGTGGTCATGGCCGGGTACAACGAGGCAACGCGCCTGCCCGGCAAGATCGCCAACCTGCGCGCTCTCGACTATCCGCAGCACAAAGTGGACATCCTCGTCGTCTCCGACGGTTCCACCGACGCCAGCGCTCAGGTTCTGGCCAACGCGCCCGGGGTGCGCGTCCTGAGCTATGCCCAGCGTCAGGGCAAGGCCTACGCCCTCAACCTCGCGCTCGCCGAAGTGCAGACCGAATTCGTGGTGTTCTGCGATGTGCGCCAGGACCTGGAACCCGGCGCGGTGCGCCGTCTGATGTCCGACTTCTGCGACCCCGCAGTCGGCGCCGTCAGCGGCGAACTGGTGCACCGCCCCAGCAGCACGCAGACCGGGCAGAACATCGGCCTGTACTGGCGCTATGAAAAAGCCATTCGTAAGGCCGAGAGCCAGTTTCACTCCACCGTCGGCGCCACCGGCGCGCTCTATGCAATCCGCGCCCGCGACTTTGCCCCCATTCCACCCGACACCATCCTCGACGATTTCGAGATCCCCATGCGGATTACCCGCACGGGCAAGCGCACCCTGATCGAGCCGCGCGCGCATGTCTATGACGTGCTGCAAACCGAGTCAGCGGCAGAAAAAAAGCGCAAGATCCGCACACTGACTGGCAATTTCCAGACCTTTTCGAGAAATTTTTGGCTGTTCAGCCCGGCACAGAACCCGGTATGGTTCCAGTTTCTGTCACATAAGTTGTTCAGACTGATCGTGCCCTACGCCCTCATCCTCACCTTGCTCACCAGTGCGCTCATTCCCGCTGCGTTTTACCGCGCAGTCTTCGTGCTGCAACTGGCGTTTTACTTGCTGGCTGCAGCAGGCCATTGGATTCCCTCGACCCGCCGCAACAAATTCGTCAGCTTCGCCCATGTCTTTTTCGATATGAACACAGCTGCCATCCTTGCTCTGATGAAGTTCATGTCCGGACACGCCGACGCCAAATGGGAAAAGACATGAAGCGGCTGAGCATCCTGATGTACCACGGCCTGTACGCCACCGAAGCGCAACGTCTGGCCATCGACCCGCAGGACAGGCCCTACGCCATCTCCACCGACACTTTTGCACGGCAACTCGACCTGCTGGCCAAGGCCAACATCCCGGTGATTTCTCCGATTGCGCTGGAACAACAGGCAGCGCCCGCGCCCGGCGGTGTGCTGCTGACCTTCGACGACGGCCACGCCAGCAATGCCGAACTCGCCCTGCCGCTGCTTCGGCAGCGTGGCCTCGCCGCCCTGTTTTTTGTCACCTCCGATTTCATCGGCCAGCGTCCCGGCTTCTGCACCTGGGAGCAGGTGCGCGCGCTGGCCCGCGAAGGCATGACCGTCGGCGGCCACGGACAGACCCACCGTTTTCTAAGTGATCTACCCGATCAAGAGCTCCGCCGCGAGCTGCTGCAGTCGCACGTCCGCATTGCGCAGGAGTTGAAGGCCCCGGTGCGGCAGATGTCCTTCCCCGGCGGCCGTTACGACGCCCGTTGCCTGCGGATTGCCCATGAGGTCGGCTACAGCGTGCTGCATGGCTCGGACATCGGCACTCTGCCAGCCCAGCAAGCAGCGCCGCAGCATTGTCCGCTGCCGCGTCTGGCCATCCGCACCAACACACCCGACTCCGTGTTTCTCGATTTCGCGCGCGCCGCGCCAGCGCGGATGCTGCGGGCGCAGGCGGCTTCTCGAGCCAAGACCTGGACCAAGCGCCTGATCGGCAACCAGCGCTACCACCGTCTGTACGCACGCCTGAAAGGTGCCTGAGCGCGTCATCATGAGTGCAGCCAGTCCCCATCCCCGCCAGAAGCCCGGTGTGCAGAGCAACCGCATCGTGGCCGCGCCACCCGCTGCAGCCCATGCGCTGACCGAGCAGGCCGACGCCGACTGGGCCGGCGCCGAACTGCGCTCCACCCTGCGGCTTCTCGCGGTGCCTGCCCTCTTTGTTCTGAGCATCATCGTGTTCAAGCTGCACCCCAGCAAAATCGGGCTGTATGGTTTCGCCCTGTTTTTCGGCATTTTGCTGCTGGTGCAGTTGCGCAAAGGCCCAGAGGCGCTGCTGGCTCTGATGGTGATCTATTACCCGCTGAGCAAGCTGTATCCGGTGCTGCTTGCTCCCGGAGTCAACGGCACCAATCTGCTTGAACTGTTTCTCATCTCTGTGTGGATCGGCCTGGCCATCAAACACAAGAAAAAATTATTCCAACCCTTTCCCTTCACGCGATTGGTTGGTGTCTGGTTCTGGTTGGCCGTGATTTCCGTAATCACCGCCATTGTCCGCATCGGACTGCATTCTTTCATCTGGAATTACCTTTTGTCCGTGCGCGGATTCTTCGACCAGTTCATCGTCTTCTTTCTGGTGGTCAATCTGATTCAAGATAAAAACATGGCACGCCGGGTTGTCATTTACATGATGTTTTCGGCCGCAGTCATTTTTCTCTATGGCATTCAGGAATGGTGGTTTACCCGCGGCGCCAGCAGTATTGAAAAATCGCGTCTGCTCGGCCCTATTGGCCAGCCCAACGAATTTGCCGCGCAAATTATCTACGCCTTTGCTCCGCTGCTGGCATATGGGGCCTATTATTTTCCGCGCTGGAAATCGCTGCGGCTCGCACCCGTTGTGCTGATCGGATTGCGCGTGTTGCTGGCTGCGTTTTCTCGCGGCGCCTACTTAGCATTCGCCATGGAAGTATTCACACTTTCCTTCGTCAAGAGCAAGAAATTTTTCGTTTTAGTGCTGCTGGTCGTCGGCTCGATTTACTTTTTCATTCCCTCTCTGGTGCCCAATTCGATGAAAGCCCGGGTTGCGCAGACCTACGAAGACCACGAGTCGGGCTCGACCATCGACAAAAGTGCAGACTCGCGTATTTTGTTGTGGCAAGCCGCGCTCGACATGACCAAGGAATCGCCCATTTTCGGTAAAGGTTTCGACCAGTTCCATAGCTTGGTGCCAAGTTATGTTCCTGGTTTCTACGAAGGCTCGACTGGCGACGCCACAGATAATCAGAACATGTTTCTGTATGCAGCCTCCAATATGGGCGTACCAAGCCTCGTAACCCTGCTGCTGATCATCGGACTGCTGGGGTTGCGCGGCTGGGCCATCTACCGCAAGGCAACGCTGCATATTGACCGCATCATCGGTCTTGGCGCCGTCACCATGGTGGCCGGATTTGTTGGTGTCAATATGTTCGGAACCCACCTGATCGATACTGCGGTGGATATCTTTGTCTGGATTTACATTGCGGTCGTTGCTCGGCTCTACGTCCCCGCACAGAATTCCCCCGCAGAAACTCAACATGGTCGCCCGCGATAAATCACAGCCCCTGATCGTTCACATGATCGACGAGCTACCCCGCGATGGGGCGGAGATGCTGCTGGTCGACCTGATGCGCTTGCGCATGCCTGGCTATCGCTACCGGATTGTCTGCCTCATCCGGGGCGGACCGCTGGAGCAGGAGTTCGAGCAACTTGGCATTCCAGTGCAGATTTTCGGGCGCAGCGGCAAGTTCGATCTGGGCCTGGTCTTTCGTGTCGCCGCCTGGCTGCGAAAGGAGAAAGTCGACGTGGTGCATACCCATCTGTTCACCGCCGACACTTATGGCCGCCTGGCTGCACGCCTTGCTGGTGTGCCCGCAGTGTTTTCCACGGTACACAACATCGTCAATCCCTGGAAGGGCGCGGGCCGCAAGGCCATCGACCGGATGTTCGCGACGTTGAGCACCGCAGTGATCGGCTGCAGCGAGGAGGTCACGCAAACGTTGGCCACGCGCGACAAAATTCCGGCCGGCAAGCTGGTTTCCATCCCCAACGGCATCGATCTGCAGAAGTTTTCCAGCTTTTCCGGTGACGGAGTCCGAGAGGAGTTCGGCCTGCCTGCGGATCGCCAGCTCGTCGGGGTCGTCGGGCGCCTGCATGAACAAAAAGCACATGGTGATCTGTTTCGCGCCCTGGCCTTGTTACCCCAGGCGCGCGCGGGGCAACTGAGCTGTCTGGTCGTCGGTGCAGGCGATCTGCTCGACCCGTTGAAACAGCAAGTGAAGGAACTCGGCTTGGACCACTGCGTAATCTTCGCCGGCATGCGCAAGGATGTTCCCCGGCTGGTTGCTGCGCTGGACGCATTCGTCATGTCGTCCCACTGGGAAGGCTTGCCGATTGCCTTGCTGGAAGCCATGGCGAGTTCCAAGGCTGTGCTGTGCACGCGAGTCGGGGGAATCCCCGACGTGGTCATCGATGGGGACAACGGACTGCTAGTCGACGCCGGAGATGTCCCCCACTTTGCGCAGCAACTCGACTGCCTGCTGCAAAACGCCGCGCTGCGGCAGCGGCTCGGCCAGCGCGCGCGCGAAACGGTGATTGCGCGCTTCGATGTATCGCGCACCGCCGCGGCCTATAACCAGCTGCACAGCCAGGCCCTCGGTCTTCCGCCCGCCCTCAATCAGGCGTGCGTTGCTCCCACGGAATAAGCCATGCGCAAACTGCTCGCCACCGCCCTGCTGCCCTACGCCAAGCTGCGCAATGCCTGGCGCCCCGGCTTGCGTATTCTGATGTACCACCGTGTTGCGCAGCTTGCCGCCTACGACCAGCTGACCGTCTCTCCTGCCCGCTTCGCGCAGCAGATGGAAGAACTGACGCAACACGAGGTGGTCAGCCTGGAAGACGGTTTGCGGGCGTTGCAATCCGGCCCGTTGCGCAGGCCGCTGATTGCCGTGACATTCGACGATGGCTATCTGGACAATCTGACCGAAGCCCTGCCCGTGCTGCTGCGCTACCGCATTCCCGCCACAATCTTTGTCACCACCCAGTTCTGTGACCAGGCCCTGATCCATCCCCGCTATGGCAGCCAGGGCGCGCAGCGCCTGCATCTCGATTGGGACGAGGTGGCCGCGCTCGCTCGCGCACCGGGCATCACCATCGGCTCGCACACCCTGACCCACCCTTACCTGCCAACCATCAGCGACACCCTAGCGCAGCAGGAAATCGCTACCAGTCGCACGGTAATCGCCTCGCACCTGAAACGCTCCATCGATTACTTCTGCTATCCATCGGGCGACCTGAGCGCGCGGGAACTGCAGCTTGTGCGACAGGCCGGTTACGCCGCTGCGGTCAGCGTGGCGCCCGGGGTCAATGACCAGCATGCCGACTGGTTCCAGCTCAGGCGCACCGAGATCACCGACCGGGATGACGCATCGCAGTTTCGCCTCAAGCTTGCCGGAGCGTTCGACCCCATTCATCAACTCCTGCACGCGCGGCGCACCCGTCGCTTTGCGCAAAAACACCTCAAACCCAGCACCTCCTTTGAGGCCACGACATTATGAAAATCCTGTATCTGATGACCGAGCCCTTTGGCATCGGTGGCGTGCAATCCGATGTGCTCACCCTGACGGAAGATCTCACCGCCAAGGGCCACATCGTCTATGTGGCCACCACTGAAGGCGTGCTCCTGCAAGAGTTGATCGGCAAAGGCGCGATTCATGTGGATATCGATTTTCACTTCAGCGGAGCCGCGCAGTTTGTCCGTGCGCTCAAGCAGCTTCGTCAAGTGGTTGCGCGCGAAGGCATCGAACTGGTGGCGCCGCAATCGGTGCGCTCGTCCATGGTCGCTTATGCGGCGCTGCGCGTCATGCCGTTTGGCTACCGCGTGGCGGCCACATCCTTGCGCGTGCCCATCGTCACCACCATCCACAACATCCACAATCCGAAAAACTTCAAATGGGCGGGTCGCATCCTGCGGCAAAGCGCGGATTTCATCATTTTTGAATCGAATTACGAACGCAACCGTCTGCTGGCCCACGGCTTGCCCGCCGCGCAATCCACGGTCATCCACAGCGGCATTGATCTCGATCGCTTTTCCACCGCCACACGCACCGCGGAATTCGCCCGACAATATGGGCTGGAGCCGGGGCGCCATCTTGTCTTTGGCATCGTCGCCCGACTTTCGGAGGAAAAGGGCCACAATTATCTCGTGGACGCTTTCGCCAAAGTTGCCCAGGCCAAACCCGAGACCCGCCTGCTCATTGTTGGCGATGGTCCGCTGCTGGAGCAGACCCAGGCGCAGGTGGCCCGCCTGGGGCTGCAGAACCAGGTGATCTTTGCCGGCATGCAACGTGACATACCCTCCCATCTGGGTCTGTTCGACGTGTTCGTCCTGTCGTCTACCCGCGAATCGTTTCCGCTCTCCGCGCGCGAAGCCATGGCAGCTGGTCGCTGCGTGATCGCACCGCGCATTGGCGGCTGCGGTGAAGTGGTGGAAGACGGGGTCACCGGCTTGCTGTTCACCGCAGCCGATGTGGATGACCTCGCCGCAAAAATGCTTGCCCTGAGCGACCGCGAAACGGTGGCCACCATGGGCGCCGCAGGCCGCCAACGCGCTGAGCGCCTGTTCTCCCGCCACGTCTGGGTAGACGGCGATGAAAAGGTCTATCTCGACTGGGCCGGCCTTGCCTCCCGTGCCGCACCGTCGGTCGCGTTGTCCTGACCGCATTGAAGCTCACCCTCGAACTCCTGCTGTCCCCTGTTGGCCTGACTGCATGCAGCCTGATTGTGCTCACCATCCTGGTGAGCTGGCGCCCTCAACGTCTGGTGGTGCGCTTGCTGACCTATGCCAGCACCTTGATTTTCATCACAGCGAGCATGCCGCTGACGGCCAATATGGCACTCGGCGCGCTTGAACAGAAAGCCACCCAGGAAAAAATCTGCCCGCCCCCCTCTCCCGGCAGCGTGATCGTCGTGCTTGCTGGCGGCATCAATGGCAACCCGGTGCGTGATGCGGACGTCTCCGCACTGAAGACAGCCAGCTTACGCAGACTGCTTTCTGCGGTCGACCTCGCCCAGCGGGTGCCAAACAGCACCCTGCTCATTTCCGGCGGTTGGGGCAGATCGGTGCGCGAAGCCAATCTCATGGGCGCTCTTGCTGAGAAATTGGGATTTCCAGCATCACGTATCGCGCTCGACACCAAGTCCCGAACGACGTTTCAAACCGCACAAAACCTTCTGGAACGCCTGTCCCAAGTTCCGCCCGGAAAGCGCTATCTGGTCACATCGGCCGATCACATGCCCCGCGCCATGATGGCCTTCAAGCACGAAGACCTTTCGATCTGCGCATGGCCCGTGGACTATGAAGCCCTGCCCCTTCAGCCACTTGACATGCTGACCCCACAAATCAGCGCCTTGGAAAAGTCCACACGGGTCGTGCATGAACTGCTGGGAATGCTCTACTACCGTTTTGTCAAGTTTCAATGAACTCCACATCAAACACACCTCATGGCCTCGCTTGATCACAACGTCGAAACGGCTGAAATCGACAAATTCAGTGCCCTGGCACATCGCTGGTGGGACGAACACGGTGAATTCCGCCCGCTGCATCAGCTCAATCCGCACCGTCTGCAGTGGATCCAACGCCATGTCGACCTCAAGGGCAAGGCTGTGCTCGATATTGGCTGCGGCGGTGGCATTCTGTCCGAATCCATGGCTGCCGCGGGCGCCAGGGTGACCGGGATCGATTTGGCCGAGCCCTCGCTGCAGGTCGCTCGGCTGCATGCGCTTGACGCCCATCTGGACATCGACTACCGCTTGGTCAGCGCCGAGCGCCTCGCAGCCGAATCACCCCAGACATTCGATGCAATCACCTGCATGGAAATGCTGGAACACGTCCCCGACCCCGCCTCCATCATCAAGGCCGCAGCTCGGCTCGTTCGGCCCGGCGGCTGGGTCTTCGTCTCCACCATCAACCGCACGCCAAAAGCCTATATCGCCGCCGTCCTCGGCGCGGAATATCTGCTGCGTCTGCTGCCCAAAGGCACCCACTCCTACGCCAAATTTCTGCAACCCGCCGAGATCTCCGCCACGGGCCGGGCTTGCGGCCTGGACACTGTCGACATCGCTGGCCTGCACTACCGACCCCTCACCCAGCGCTTTCGGCTGACTTCCGATCCCAGCGTCAACTACCTCCTGGCTTTGCGCCACGCCGACCGATGACACCCCCTCACCCGGTACAGGCGTGCCTGTTCGATCTGGACGGCACTCTCGCGGACACCGCACCAGACCTCGCCGCAGCACTCAACCATGTTCGCGCACAACAGGGCCTCGAGGCGCTGCCTCTCGAGGCCCTGCGCCCTATGGCCTCACACGGCGCACGCGGACTCCTTGCCGTGGGCATGCAAGTCGCTGCAGACGACCCCCGCTACCCTGCCTTGAAAGACGCGTTTCTCGCGCGCTATCTCGCGATGATCTGCGTGCATACCGTTCTGTTCGATGGTGTGAACGCGCTCATCGAACATCTCCACAAGGCCGCCATTCCCTGGGGCATAGTGACCAACAAGCTCAGCACTTACACCAATCCGCTCGTCGCTCAACTCCCCTGGTCCCACCCGCCAGGATGCATCGTCAGCGGAGATACCGCGGCACACCCCAAGCCCGCCCCTGATCCCCTGCTTTACGCTGCCAGCCAGCTGCGTGTGGCGCCTGAGCATTGCATCTATGTGGGAGATGATCTCCGGGACATGCAGTCCGCCCGCGCCGCAGGCATGCGCGCCATTGCCGCCGCCTATGGTTATTGCGGCCACACCGAGCCCAGCAACTGGGAGGCGGACGCCATCATCACCCACCCCCTTGATTTAATGACTCTCAACCTCATCTCCTAAACGTACAAACACCGAACGCGGTATCAACGTACAATCTTCTCAGAATTGGGGCCGATCCGGTTTCGACGTGGATAGCAAAACAGACAGGTGCATGCCGAGCCCCAGTACGCTCGATAAACCACTGGAAACAAAGTAACTGCGAACGATTCTTCGTACGCCCTCGCCGCTTAAACCCGGCGAGCCTCGCAACGGTTGGCCGATGGGCCGGGGTGGCAACACCTGCGAGGTCATTCACATTGGCTCGAATCCGGTCAGGCCACACGACCGGGTTTTAAACCAAGTGGCTCGCCCTCGCCGAAGCGCGTCCGTCCGCGTCGGCAGGGTTAAAACCAAACGGCGACACTAAGCATGTAGATCCTGCTGTAGAGGATTCACGGACGGGGGTTCAATTCCCCCCGGCTCCACCATTACACAAGCCTAAGTGATTGATTCACTTAGGCTTTTTTCTTTTCTGCCGCAGTCTGCCCACAAATTTGCCCACAAATCCATGCACGTGAGCAAAAAGCTAACGAATAAGCGTGTTATCCGGCATACTTTGCAATCTGTTGCACGTTTACACCGGCGAACGCGAAAAAACACTTGCAATCGCACATGTATCTGATAGACTACGGTTGACTTCTGTTGTTAGTGACAAACCGCTGGTCGCATGGGGAGCAGAAGGCTTAGCACGCGAGCCGACCCTTTCTTTAGATAAAGGCGTAAATATTTGACATTTCTTTCATCCATCTGTGATGGATGAAAGAAGTCTAGGCGGGTTCCTCATATGGAGCCTGCTTCATGCACGCCAAAAACACCCCAACGGGCGCCCCTACGCCCGCCCCGGCCCGCGATGGGCTGGCCACGCAGGCCGATGCCTGCGCATTCCTTCAAGTTTCCAGGCAATACCTCTGGCTGCGCGCCCGCAGTGGGCACATCCACCCGATCAAATTCGGGCGGCTGGTGCGCTACAAGTGGTCTGAAATTCAGGCCATCGCAGCGAATGGAATCGAAGGGGGTGCCAAATGAGCGCGCCCGTCTCTCATGAATTCACCCCGCGCAGCGCCCAGGCATGGGCTGCGCTCTGCGCAGCAGCGCTTCCCCCAGACGCCCGCCAAATCTTGCGAGAAGCCCATGCAGCGGGCGGGCGGCAGGTCGATGCAACTGACGCCTGGCTTGCCTTTATCGAGCAGAAAACAGAAGCCCAAGCCCGATCGAAAGCTAGGCGCGAAGCGGTGGCGGGCTGGGGCACCAGCGCGGTTCTGGGAGATGACGAAGCGGAGCAGATCGACCAGATCGACCCTATCACACCGCCACCGGGGATCGGCGAATGGGCGCGCTATCAAGACCCCACAGACTGCCGCGCTGCAATGGAAATCAGGGCTGCGGTTGAGGCTTGCAACACGCTCGCCGCGCTCGAAGCGGCTGGACTGGACAACTTTGCACAAGACCCCGCCGCGGTTGCCCGCCTGCACGAGGAAATGAAGCGCTGGGAAGCGCAGGCCGACATCGACGAAGCAGACAGCAGCGCCATTGCCGTGCGCGACGGGGTAACGCGGCGCATGGCGCAAATCGCGCTGAGGTCCCGGCGTGAGGCGCTCGAAGCGGGCCAAGGGGTGTTGGTATGAACGCACAACCCCTCACGCTTTGGCGCGCATGCTGCACCACACGCCGAGTCCAGCAAATCCTGGCGCAGCGCCTTATCTGGCTGGCTGATGGGGAGGGCGCAAGATGAAGCGCATCACCTTCTTAGAGGCCGCAGAACCGCCCCACTTGGACTTTGTGCTGCCAGGCATGCTGGCGGGCACAGTAGGCATGATCGTCGGGCAGGGCGCGGTCGGCAAGAGCTTTCTGGCCTTGCATATAGGCATCTCCGTTGCCCTGGGCAAACCCGCCTGCACAGGCATGGGAGATGCACTCTGGCCCGCCCCGGCCAGTGGTCCTGTCGTGATCGTCATGGGTGAAGACATCCCCGACGTTGTGCATTATCGATTGCATGAGATGCGGGCGGCGCTGAGCCCTGACGATCTCGCGCAAATCGATGAAGAGCTCGACGTGCAGAGCTGGACCGACGAGCAGGATGACCTGCGGGTGATCCAGCGGCAGCCCGGCGGACTCATAGGGCATGGCCCGTTTTACTCCAAGCTGCGCGCCCTCGCCGAGGGGCGCCGGCTGGTCATTCTTGACCCCCTGGCGTTCTTGCACGACTGCGACGAGAACGATAACGGCGACATGACGACGCTCATGCGCGCCCTGGGCGGCATCGCGCGGGCCACGGGATGCGCCATCCTGGTTTTGCACCACATCGGCAAATCCAAGGATGGCGACGACTGGGAGCGGTCGCGGGGGGCATCCGCCCTGACCACCGCGGTGCGGCTGCAGATCAACCTGACGGTGATGAGCCGGTCGGAGGCGGAGGACTACGGCATTGCCGACGACCTAGAGCGGCATTTTTACATCCGGCTCGCGCAGGTCAAGGCCAACTACGGCAAGCCGGTCGAACCCAAATGGCTCAGGAAGCAGCCCGGCGGCCGGCTCATGGCCTATGCGCTGCAGAAGCTGGGCAAGGGGAACCATCGGTCCGGGTCCGGGAAGGAGCGGCTAAATGCAAACCCCTTCTAAGCCAAAAGGAATGCGGCGCAAGCGCCTGCCGGCGGCGGCGCGGGCAGATATGCAGCGAACGCGGCAGGTCGCACGCCACGAAATGGCCCTGGGGCTGATGAGTATGTTCCGCCCTCTCCCCGATGGGGCGCAGCGCCGTGAGGTGCGCATCGAGCAGAAATTCGCGGGCGGCCTGGTGCGAATCATGGGGGTAGAGATGAGCCAGCTTGAGCAAAGCGTGTTTCTCTCCTTGCTCGCCATCGCGGCGGACGGTGGAAGTCTGAGAACCGCGCTCGATGCCGGGCTGTTGCCAAGCTTGCCGCACCCCAATGCCCCCGAGGATGCGAAGCCCGAACAGAACATAGCCGGGGGCGCGCAGACCATCGAAATCAAGACTTCGCTTGCGGAGCTCTGCCGCGTCGCGGGTCTATCAGACCGGCCAGGCAGTAATACGAGGGAAAGCGTCAGGCTGGCATTCCAGCGGCTCGCGATGGTCACGGTATACGCTGAGGGACCCAACGGCGCATGGGGCATCACACACCTGATTTCCGGGGCAATCGGGCAGGGCGATGAGGCGGGCAGTGTCGTCGCAAGACTCAACCCGCGCAGCACTGCTGCGGCGCTGGGTGGACGGAGCTACGCGCCCATCAGCATGCTTGAGTACCGCGCACTTCCGACTCCGACCGCGAAGGTTCTATACGCCTGGCTTTCTGCATGGTTTAACGGAAGATCGGGAGAACGCGTGATCGGCCTGGACGCGCTCGAGGCGCACATCTTCGGCGCAGTCGCCAAAGACCGGCGCCGCCGCAGCCAGCGCCGCGCACAGATCAGGCGGGCACTCGAAGCCATCCAGAACTGCGACAGCCAATTCAAATGCGTCATGCAGGGCGAGCAGGCCAGAGTCACCCGGGAATTTGCGCCCAGCATTCAACCTGAACCGATACGCCGAGCGGCGGACACCGATACGCCGAGCGGCGGACAGTCCCCCTCTGAAAACAGCCTCGTACAAGTAGCCCCTACGAGTAGGGGCAGCCTGCGGCTGCGCTAGGGCTCGCCGCAGGTTGAAAACACAAGAGAGAGAGAGAACTGCAGGAGCACGCGCCCCCCACCGGGGGCGAGAGAAAACCAAACCAACCAAACCTGGCGCAGACCACCTGACGTTTCGTCAATCACCGAATAGAAGGAAAGGAAAGCCTCGTGACCAACTTTGACCCCACACCCTACCTGCCTCATTGGGCCCGCGCAGAGTCTCGGCCCATGCGGCAAGCGGTCCACGTGATTCAACAAGTCATGCTGCACGCGCCCGGCGTTGATCTGCAGATCGCCGCGCTGCATCGACCGGGCACAGGAGATGAGCGTCTCGAGATGCTCGGCGCCGTTGACCCGCTGGGCGGCACCACAATAGACGACCTGCGAGAGATGCTGCGTCAGGCGCGCGGATCAAACATCAACAAGCGCAGCCCCTCAAATATCCTCTTTCGCCCCGACCCCGCACGGGCGCACCCCTGGCTTTTCATCGATGACCTCAGCATCGAGCGCCTGCTGTCCCTGACATCCCAAATCGCGGGCATTGCAATCGAGACAGGCAAGGGAAATGGGCAAGTGCGGTTGCTCGCCGACCGACCGATGTCCAGGGACGAGCGCGGCGCGGCGCAAAAGATTCTCCGCGAGCGCCTGGACGGCGATCCGGGCTCAACCAGCGGCGAAAAGTGGGGCCGCTTGCCCGGCTTCACGAGCCAGAAGCTAGGCAAGCAGGGGCAATGGACAAACATCATTGCCGACACCACCGGGATCCGGCCAGCCGTCCAGGCCGAGCGTCTGCTTTCTCTCGCCCCAGGGGGGGTGCGTGCTCCTATCTCTCCCTCTCCCTCTCCTGCGGCGGCGGCATCAAGCCCGCCGCCCGCAGGCTCTCCGGGCTTTAGCCCGGCCTCTCCCTCTCTTTACTCGACAGGGAGCCGCGCACTCACAAAAGAAGACTATGCCCGAGACGCTCTCCAGCGCGGCGGCCCGGCGGCGAACGAAGGCGAAGGCGGCTATCGGCAAGACATGGCCGCAGCCTGTCAGGCGCTGCGAGCGGGCATCCCTCACCACGAGATTTTGCACGCCATCGCAGAGCGAACGCTCGCGCGCGGGAAGCGGCGCACAGAGGGCGATGCGATGAAGTATGCGCAGGCTACCCTGCGCGCGGCAGAAACATCGACGGGTCTTCTGGTCGCATAAATTCGCGGGAGAGGGAGACAACGCTTTGAGCAAGCATCCACAAAGCCGCTACGACGCCGCGCGCGCCGAATGGTTATCGGCCAAATCTCGTCAAGCCGACGATTTACTCAATAGTCTTCCCCCCGCCTTGCGTGCCGACCTGCAAGCGCTGCGCGACGCTGGGCTGACCTTCACCATCAACCCCAGCACGCCCACACCTGGCACGAAGTCCGTGCGCATCGAACTGCTCACCCGCCAGCCCACGATCCGCCGGGCAAACACGTCGATGACGAAGGCCACGTACAGCCAGCCTTGCCAGGTCGAGACGTAGGTGAAGTCGGACACCCAGAGCGGATTGGGCCGGTCAGCTTTGAAGATCCGGTGAACCCGGTCCAACGGGCACGGCGCCTTGGGGTCCGGGAATGGTGGTGCGCACGACCTTGCCACGCATCACACCGCGCAGCCCGAGACGACGCATCAGCCGCTCGACCGTGCAGCGCGCCACCACCACCCCATCCCGGTTCATCTGCTTGCAGAT
>Ga0078972_1000544_pt1 | contig 155852 bp, 147 predicted proteins | sample YelNatPaOPGAMG01_FD_67568 | JGI IMG/M metagenome (GOLD analysis project Ga0078972, IMG submission 67568) | Hot spring thermophilic microbial communities from Obsidian Pool, Yellowstone National Park, USA - OP-RAMG-01 (SPADES assembly) (version 2) | ecosystem: Environmental > Aquatic > Thermal...
CCACTTGCCGGCGATGGTTAGGAGCTCCTCCAGGTAAAGTTCCCGTCGGTAAAGCTCGCGTATCAGGTGTATCCGGTCCGCCGGTGGGGGATGATATTCCGCCGCCAGAATCACCGTGGGTTCCAGCAGGCCCCACTTCACCCCTGCATAAACCTTGATCTGGGGTTCGATCTGGGGTTCCATCCTCCTCCTTTTGCGGCGGCCTAAATGATTGGTAATAATCTTCAGCGGTCATAACCCAGCGCCCTAGGCTGTCTTGCTTGGCAGGGAGACGCCCTGCTTTGAGATGGCGGTAACAGGTGCGCCAATGCAGGCGCAGGAAATTGGCGATTTCCTTGACGCCGATGAACAGCTTGTTTTCCTCGGCCTTTGTCATGAATTCAGGTTTGTCCTCTCAACTCCTCTGTCCATCCGTGCAGGATGGATATTTTTTCCCGGGTTTCGGCATCATCGATGGCCCTAAGCTTTTGCTTTATTTTGTCCATGCTCCAACCAGCCCGGGTGCTTGCATTCACCAGGCCTTGTAACCGAGCCCCCAAGCCACCAGCCCTGAACCTCTCCAACTCACCCTGTGCAGCCACTTCCCGGATGGCTCGGCTTCTGGGGTGATAGTTATAAATTCCGCTGCCGGCCTTGCTCTTAACCCGGGTTTGGGCACGCTTCGGATGCTGGCATTGCAAACAATGCTGTAGGGGCCCGTAGCGTTCAATTCTGGCCTGGGCTTGGTTTATGGCGCATTGCCGGGTTGAGATATTGGCCCTTAGGGCCTGACATTCGATTCTTCCTGGGGTTTTCAGAATTTCATCAATTCCTATGATTCCTGTTCTCTCCATAGCTGCCTGTCCACGCTGGTGATGACAATTTCTGTCCTGGGTTCTGGGCTCACCCCCATGATGCGGGAGCCGTCCCAGGAAACGATATCCCGGTCGTTTTTGAGGATGCCGGCCTTTTCCAAGATATCCGCGGTGGCCGCCATGAGGTTGTTTAGGTCAGGGCGCCGGTTGTCAGCCAGCCAATAGCTGGCCTTGACCTGCACAGGGCCGTTGAACCTGGGCCCCTGATAGTCCGCCAGGCTGATTAAAGCCATCTTTTCGTATTCCCGATAAGTTTTGGACTGTATGATTAATGGCTTCCCGTTGACGCAGCGGGCCATCATGTTGTTTTTTTTGGGAACCGGCCGCCCCGGGATTTTGATGAATGCCATCAAATTTCAATCTCCATTTCCATGGCAGCATCCAGCCAATTAAAAGCTTTCTCAAAAACCGGCTGCCATAAGTGGTGGGGGAATGCCAGAACCCAGAAGATCGCTGCAACAATAGCGCAGACAACGAACCAGGAAACTGAAAGGGACAGAAGCAGGTATCGTTTCATAACCTTATCTCCGGTTCTCATTTTTTCCAGGTATCTTTCACCGCCTCGACACTCTCGGCATATTTGGTCAGCTTGCGCAAATCCTGAAAATCCATCCAGACCCCAAGCTCGCCGCTCCGGTCATTGCGGTCTTGGGTGATGGAGTTAAGAACCGGCCGCTCCGGTAGCGGCGGCGGGGCCACCACCGGTCTGTTAGCGCAACAGCTACTCAGGCTTATTGCGCCAATAATCAACCAGCTCATCAGTAGAGGCTTGGTCCACCACCTCATGGCGCTTTTGTTCCTCCCGCTTGGCTTCCAGGGTTTTCTCAGCCACTTCCGCCCGGGCCTCTGCCTCCTCTGCCCGGCGTTTGTGCCAGATATCCCGGAGCCAGAGGCCGATCAGGATAAGCAAGCCGAATATCGCTGCACCGATTTTGGAGATTAGGGTTTCAATCACCGCCTTGCTCCTGTTTAACAGTCCATTTGTGCTTTTTTAAAACCTTGTAGGCGTATTCATGAACATCCTGGGCAAGGTCGAGAAAATTTCTTTTCATTGCCTCCTTGCATGGGTCATTTTTGCGCATATCACCCAAGATCATATGTGTGGATACCAGAGCCACACACCTCTCCACTAAAATATCCTCTTCCCGAATTACGTTGTTATCCATCCAGGTTCACCCATTGCTTTTTAAGAATACGGCCCCGGTAAAGCACAACCTGCGGTAGCTCCATAAACCGACAGACTCCGGTCTTTTTTTTAAAAGGGCCGACCCGCCGGGGCCGCCCAGGCCAGCCTTTCCCCCGCCGTGCCAAAGGTCATAAGCGGGGAAAAGTTTAGGTTTTCCCGCCAAAAGTGCGGTGCCATTTCAGCTTGTGGTTTATGTGGTCCAGCAGCCCAGCAAATAGGGCCACCAACAAAACCGAGCACAACAGGCCCAGCCCGATGCCGAAACCCATATAGAACCAGTCCAGCAATTGGGTCATTTCTCCCCCAGGTAATCCTCAAACCGGCATGTTTTTGGCCTGAACACCAGATCCAGGGTGCCGATGGGACCGTTGCGGTGTTTGGCGATGATGACCTCCGCTATACCAGCCTTGGGGCTGTCCTTCCGATACACCTCGTCCCGGTAGAGCAGCAGCACCAAATCAGCGTCAGCCTCCAAACTCCCGCTCTCTCTGAGATCACTCAGCCTTGGCCTCTTATCCTCCCGGTTCTCAACCTGGCGGTTGAGCTGGGCCAGAGTGATGATGGGGATATTCAGCTCTTTGGCAATCCCCTTGATCGACCTGGAAATGCAGGCGATCTCCTGTTCCCGGTTCTTCTCCCCCGTGACGGTCATGAGCTGGAGGTAATCCAGCACCACCAACCTCACCCCGAGGCGGTATAACTTGCGGCAGCAGGACCGCAGGGCCTGGGGGGTAAGGTGCGACCGTTCCAGGATGTAGAGGGGCAGGTTAGCGGTTTCCTGGAGGGCTTCCTCCAGCTTGTGCTCCTCTTCGGGGGCTAGCTTTCCATTTCTAAGCCGATGGTGGTCAACCTCGCTCACCAAGCTCATGAGCCTCTGGGTGAGCTGCTCCTTGGCCATCTCCAGGCTGATAAAGGCAGTAGGCACCCCGCTTTCCGCCGCCCGGTAGCAGATGTTCAGCCCCAGGGCAGTCTTGCCCATGCCCGGGCGGCCAGCCAGGATGATGGAATCGCCATTCTGAAACCCCAGCGTCCGATAGTCCAGGTCCACATAACCGCTGGTGATGCCCAGCAGCCCTCCGCAGGCTTTCAGCTTTTGCAGTTTGGCATGTTCCTGGAGTGCTAAGTCATGCCAGGGCCAGACCTCCTTTTCCCCTTGGTCCAGCCCAGCGGTGATTTCGAAGATGCCCTCCTCGATTTGGTCCAGGAGGGCCTCCAGGTCATCCACCGGCTGATGACAGTCCTGCAGGGCCCTCTGCAACCTGACCGTCAGATTTCGCAGGATGGCTTTTTCTTTCACAGCCCTGGTATAGTGCTTAGCATTGGCGGAAACAGCCAGCTCATGGTAGAGGTTGGCGATGAATGTGACTCCACCGGCGTGGTCCAGTTCGCCTCTCTCTTTGAGCCACCTGGTGACGGTGAGATAGTCCACCGGCAAGCCAGCGTCAGCCACCCCCAGGATGGCCTGGTAAATGAGGCGATGCGCGGTCCAGTAAAAATCGTCCGGGCTGACCTCCTCCCGCAGGTCGTCCAGAAGGTGAGGCGAAACCAGAAGACACCCCAAAAGGGCTTGTTCCATTTCGGCATTGGCCAAAGGTTCAGCGGTCCTGATCCTGGCTTTGGTTTGGCCTTGGTTCACACCGTGCCTCCCTTTAGCAGGTCCCTGGCTTCCAACAGCCATTTGGTGGCTTCAGTAGCCCTGGGGTCATCGCCGTTGCGGTCGGGGTGTGCCGCGAAGATGAGGAAGGTGAGGTGGTAGCGCAGTCCCTCAATGATGGTCTGGTGAGCACCAATGGTTTGATAAAGCCTCTTGACTTCCTCCTGGAGCCTGCGCAGCTCAGAGGCCTCCCATTGTTTTTCCGCCTGCTCCGCTTCCTTTCTGGCCCGCCAGCAGTCATAACACCGAACCTTCCAACGCTCGTCCTCTTCCCGCCAGAACTCCTCACCGCAGTCGATGCATTCAAACCAGGGCATGGCTATCAATGCACTTGGTGGTGGGTTGATTCTTTCCGACAGGCACAAGGCCTGCCAAAGGTCCTGCCGCCTTCCTTCACAATCTCAATGCCCACTCCTTCGCAGCGTGGACAATTGGGGTCAGCCCGGGGGGGCGAGGCCCTGATGGAGGCATTGGATTGCACCGGCGGCTCGTCATCCCACCGCCCGGCATTCAACCAAGTGGCAGGATGGGGGACGAATTTACCGCCATCTTCCCGCCACGACTCCTGCTCCTTTTGCCATTTCAGGGCTCCCAGCAGGGTGGTGAGGTCGGGCAGCGCCCCGTCCTTTTTCAGAGCCAGCCAGCGCCGCAGGGCCTCCCTCTTGCCTGTCTTGCGGGGATAGGCCTCCCAGAAGCGCAGAAAATCTTCCGGGTAGCTGACAGCTAAGGGTGAGGGTCTGGGGGCTTTTCTGCCGTTACCGTTGCCTTTGCCACCCTTAACAAAAACACCCTGAGGGTGAGAGCCGCCGGGCGGCTCAGCCTGCCCGGCGAAAGCCGAGGCGTCAGCCTCGGCCCGAGGGGGAACCTCTCTCTTGGGGTTTAGGTTTGTTTTCTCTAGGGCCTCTCCCCCGGAGTAACCAGTCAGAGAATCCGGAGTCAGAGAATCAGGAGTCGGTGAGTCAGTTGTCAGGGCGTTATGCTTGCGTGAATTCACAGAAGCACTTTCGTTAATTAACGAAAGTCCTTCTGAGTTTTGGGGTGGGTCGGGGTAAATACTTGGTTTTTCTGTCGAATGTGGCGATTGGTGTTTGGTGAAATTCAGGACTTTTATGAGTTTAAAGCCATTAACGGAATAGCGGCTGATGAAGCCTGCCTCCTGAAGTTTACACAAGAGGGTCTCGACATCAGGCTTAGGGTCATAGTAGGGAAAAATTTCTGCCTTAATCCTTTTAGGTCGGTCCTCTAGTTTCCCTTCTCGGTCTGCCAAGCACCATAGTCCCTCAAAGAGCAGCTGGGCGTAGGGGCCGAGTTCCGCCAAATATTCGTTTTTGAAAAATCCAGGTTTCAGGCTTCTGGCTCTCATAAATCCACCTTTGGATTATTGTCATTAAGTGGGAGTAATCTGATACATTGGCCGTCGATCCGGATCAGGCCCAGGTCGGCCATGGTGTTAAGAAGGGATTGGAGGTTCTCCGGAGTCCCGCCAACCTTCTCGGCTGGTTCCTCCTCCAGAAAGGTTTTCCAGGAAAAGGGATACCGATGGTGGTGGTTTCTGGTGCCGAACAATCTCCCCCAATTTCGGCTCATCATCCCCCCCCTTTTTTTTAAAAAAGCAAAACCCCAGGGCAATAAACCCCTGGGGTCTGCGCAGGTAAGGCAAAAATGGTCCCGAGTGCCCCCGGCTGCCAAATGGGATTTGCAGCCGCAGACCGGCCTCGGGCATCCGGCCTGTTTTTCGCTCCTTGGTCGTCAAAAGAGGCAGGGAAGTCCCCCGAAACCCTGCTCTCTAGTTGGCCTTCTTCAGGAGGTACTCTTTCGGGGAGGGGCTGCCCCGGGAGCCGTCGAGGCCGGAAACGGTTCTCCGCAACGCGATTCAGGGAAGGGTTGAGTAATGAAAAACCGAATTTTTTAAAGGGGGAACTTGAAAGGTGGGGACAGATAGGGGACAGCCCTAGGGTAGGGTTGTCAGTCCCTAACCTGTTTATAAGCCTTAAAAAAACTGGCTGGGGGACTAGGATTCGAACCTAGATAGGCAGATCCAGAGTCTGCAGTCCTGCCGTTGGACGATCCCCCAGCTGTTAAATTTTATACTCAGGGACCAGAGCGTTGTCAATAGGGGGCTTCCGACTTTCCATCTTTTCCCCATTAATTCGCCGTTTTGCCAATTGGCCGGACGCTGCCGGGCTTAAATTCCCACTCGGCAAAATGAGGGCTTACAATCAATTTGAGCTTCTTATGATTAGATTTTACTTTTCTGGGCAACGGGCCGGAACCACCCGCCTGTTTGATAGATAGCCATTATACCATTCTAGCGGTTTTCCAGGAAATTTCGGACTGTTTATTTGGACGGTTGGGCCTGTCTGACAAAATATGATCGGCTTTTAGCTCACTTACGACACCCGTTAATCTAAAACCCAAACTGGCCTGCTATACCACCATGCGTCAAGGGGATATCTTAAACCTGACAAGGAGAGAGAACTTCCGCATCCGCGACCTTAAGTCACCGGCAATAACTAACAGGCGGGGAACTATACTAGACTACTTGCGAAAAAGGTCTTGTCTAATCCCGGATCATGGCGGGAACCAGGTACAATACCAGGCTGATCGTCGAGAGGTGCCACACACTGTACAAGGGATAGTATTTGAGGCTGAGGGGTCGGAAAAACCCACCTATATATGCACCAATACGGAAACCATGCAGTCTTTTAGGGCTTTTAAGGCAGGCTGGCTGCTTGGATTTACTTGGCGGGCGATGGGCGACTCGAACGCCCGACCTTTGGTTCCGGAGACCAACGCTCTATCCACCTGAGCTAATCGCCCGCAGATTTAATTTTACCACAGCTGGCCTTCCTGTCAAGGAAAGCTCCATTATCCCAGGCAAATTCAGGGGCAGGTTTGTTGTCAAGGCACTTCCGGGAAACGGCCTCCCCCGGGGACAGGTCCAATTGCTGATCTTCCCTTAGGACCACGGTTTAAGCTCCACGAACCGCCCCCGGCTTACCGGGGTCTTATCATGGGTGGCCACCCACAGGGTGAGTCTCTCCGGATCAAAGACCACACTGTTTACAGTCCCGGGGTTGGCAATTTGGGGATGACCCAAAATTTTCTGCAGGTCCTTAGGGGTTAGAGGTCCGGCAGCCGCCAATTCCCGAAGTTTGGCATCCCGGGCTTTGGAATAGGCCTCGGTGAAATGCTGAGGATCCAGGACCGAGTAGGGAGGCCTACGGGAAAAAGCACCTTGGACCGCACTCATGGCTAGGCTTTGGAAGTGATTGGTCACGGTGAGAAGACCGGCCACCGGTCGGCGGGCAAAAAACCGGCTAGGGGCAAGTTCCAAAACCACGGCCTCCCGGGGAGCACAGATGAGCAGGTTGTTGCCTATAGTCCCAGGCTGGTCCAAAACCCGGCGGGCTACAGCCATGGCCGTGTCCCCCTTTTCCAGGGCCTGCCGATAGCGCAAGGCCGCCGGCATGCCCCTAATAGTGGTTTTCCGGCTCATGACCGACAGTTGAGCCAGAGCCACCCCCGCCCGGTTAAGACCGGTACTGACCCCCAGGTATCCGGGCCAGGCCAGAGAGACATAAGGAATCCCTTGTTCCGGGGTTACCTGGAACAAGGTCTGAAGGGGGAGTAGCACCTCGGTGAACAAGGGATAATCCAAATTGCGTCCAGCCAAATACCGTCCTTTAAAAGTAAGCCTCTCCCCCACAGCCAGAGCCGAACATCTGGGGATATTATTGGCCAAGTCGTCCAAACAATTGATCAAAAGGAGCGTGGCCCGGGGGAGCCGGGCTCCTTCGGCCATGGCCTGGAGCTCCTCGTTAAGATCCGGCGTAAGGTAAGGCCGAAACCGGCGGGAGAGACCTTTAAGAAAGGCATAAAGGGGCCAGGCCCCCACGTAAAGGGTTATTTTACCCAGATATTTCAGAGCGGCCAGACGCATGACCCGGATCTCCCGGGCCAGAAGCTCACCGTGATGGCGGCCCCGGGCCCCAGGGGAGCCGCTCAGTTCCACGACCCTCAATTGTCGTTGGTTCACCTCCAAAGAGTCAGGCCGTTTCAGACCCTTTTTCCCCTTTCAAATTCCTGCGGTTGACTAATCCGAAGGATAACTTGCCGGCAAAGCGTCTAGGCCATCATTTCCTAAAAAATTCCGGATTGCGGCTTCCCCGCCTCCATATAGCCAATTGGCTATTTCCTGAAATCCCGTAGTTAGCAGTCGCCATGGAGCCGAAAAACCCTCGGTTTCCCCGGGCTTATACTCCCCCCACCAAAGGCGGGCCAAGATAGCCCCCGGATTTTCCTGCCAGGTTTTCAGGGCCAGACACAGGGACCGGAGGTCCTGGCCCTGAACGCGATGGCGAAGAGCCGAGGCCTGACCCAGCACATCCACCCGGTAGTGTTCCCCCCGATCCCACCCCATCCGGTGTAGAGCCACCCGACGCATCAGACAAGGATAGCAATACCCGCAGGCCCCGGCAGGTTGGCGCCGCCAGCGACCGACCACCGGGCGGGCACAGGAGACACTCAGGGGAAATAGCTCCCTAAGAAGTCGAAGATTACGGCATCGGGCCAGCATTTCCCCCTTGGTCAGGTCCTGACCGGGATTTGCCACGCCAAACCCCAGGCCAAGATCCTGCCAGAGGCCCGCCAGTTCCCGGATAAAATAGGGGTGGGTGGTGCGGGTGCTGTAAGAGCCCAACCGGTTCAGGGTGAGAGGGGGATTGAGGCTGATCCAGCCGTTTTCCGGGACAGTGACCGGCAGAGTTGTGGGGAAGGCTCCAGCCGCCGTAAGTGCCAGAGCCAGGTAAAGCAAGGATCGGCTGCGCAAGCTGAGTTCGGGGCCTTCCAGTTGCACCCGGATCTGCAAATGATAAAGGCGGTCCCGGCCATAATTTTGTGCGAGGGCCGCCGCCAGGGTCTGCTGGGTGGCGGCCAGCTGCCCATAATCATAGTGACTCACCAAAACCAGACGATGTCCTTCCTCCAGAAGGTCAATGGCCCCCACCAGAGAATCCAGACCCCCCGAAAACAACACCACAGCCGTGGGTTTCCCAAATTGGGGCCAGGAGGCCCCGAAGTTTAGAGGCAGCGGAGCCTCCCGGGGTCTAAGATCCCATTTATCTCCGGTGAGGAAGCCCGCCAGATGGGCCAACCGCTGCCCCGCTTTTAGAAGATCGGAGCTGCTGGGAAACTCCAGGACGATTTCCCGCGTCCAGGCATCAGGCCAGGAAGCCCGACAAACCAGCTTGTCTGCTGCCCACACTCCCAGGGAAAAACAGAGGAAGGATTTTACAGACCCGGCAAGTTCATCCCTTAAGGGCCAGAACTCCCGGAAATTGTGGAAAATAGGTAGACCCGGAGCGTCCGGTTCAAAGAGATGGACCACCACATCCGCCTCTCGGGGAGGACGGCGCCTTTCCCCCGGGGCCTTAAAAAACAGGCGGACAGGTCCAAGTGGCCTCAGGCTTGCTTGACTGGAAGTTTTTTCCATAATTCCGGAAGGAGTGTGTGAGAATGGCCAAACCAGCTAAATTTTATGAGTTTGGCCCTTAGGGGTATAGTTATGAAACAAGTTCTCCAACACCCGGGTGACCCATAGCCATCCGGGGAGACCCAGCCATTCTCCAGACCTGGGGGGAGTGAGGGAGACTGACTGGGCCGCCTCCTGCAACTTTTTCTCAAGGAGGGCTGACCTCTCATTGAATACTGACCAACTTGTGGCAGCCCCTTCTAGAGACTCCCCCAGGTCCAACAGCAGACGGTGGGCCAAGGCTAGAGCCAAGAAGGTTTTTACCAGGCCGGCACTGCCTTTGGGAGGTGGAGCAACGGTGTCTTCCCCCCATAGTTTTTTAAGGCAGGGGGCCAAGGCAGTAGCGGCCACCGCGGCCTCCAAGCCGAACTCCCCGGGTAACCATCGGGCAACAAGCGACAAAGCCGCCACTTCACCAGGAGCAGTAGCCAAAGGGGGTAAGCCCATATCCGCCAGAGCCTCGGGCAATCCGAGGGCCCTGCTCCTCTCCCCCAATTCCCCCAGGTTCTGCGCCACCTTGCGGATCAAGCGGAAGTCCGCCAAAAGGCCCTGAGCAGAAGCCCGGCTGCTTTCCTTAAGGGCGGCCACATAGTGGGATAACAGTTCTTGAGCCCCGTGAGAGATATCTTCCGAGGCCATATAGCGGGTGGCGGCCCCTTTGGCCCACCGCCAGGCGGCGGTGCCCGGCCCTCGACGGGCAGTGGAGGTTCCCATAGTCAGGTGTCAGTTTTCGATTCGGGGTTGGCCGTCAAAAAAGTTCCGGGAGGCAAGCGCCAAGGATACTTTTCTTTTTTCCCCCACCCTATCACACTTCCCGGCCCTGGGCCAACTTTTTCAGACGGGTATAGCGCTCCCAGGAAAAGGCAGGCCAACAGGGAAAAAGGGAGTTGTTATGGTAAAGGGGCTCTTTTTCCAGGTCATAGGGGGACGCGGCCACGGCCGCAGGCCACAAAGCGGTGCCTGGAATGGGGGAGTATAACGCCAAAACCGGGGTGGCCCCCAACTCCCGGACCCGGTGGATGGAGGCAGCCACTTCCTTATCCTCCTGGCCGGGGAGGCCCACCAACAGATAGACCCCCAAGTCCTTTGCCTGAAAGCCCGCCTCTTTAAGATAAGCCAGGGCCGCTTCCAGCTCCCCGTCGCTCAGTTTCTCGTCCAGCCGGCCGGCCCCTAAAGCAGCGGTCTCCACTCCCAGACGCAGAGTGGCAAAATTGGCCCGCTTCAGCCACCCGGCCACTTCCCGGGTGAGGTATTTCACATGTAGGCCGTTGGGGGTATGAAAGCGGAATGCAGCACCCCGGCGGGCCAGCTCTTCCAGGATGACCAGCAGATGCTGTTTAGGATCAATCAACAAAGCGTCGTCGTAAAAGGCCACATCCACCAGACCCAGATGATTCCGCCAGAAAAGGAGTTCTTCCACCACCGCCAAGGGGTGCCGCCGCCGCCAGACCGGTTGTAACCGGCCGGCTGCACAATAACGGCAGGTAAAGGGACATCCCCGGGAAGTGAGAAGGGGGATAAAATTCAGACCGGTGGCCAGAGACAAGGCCGGATAAGGCAGAGCGTCTAAGTCTTCCAGGTCAGGAGGAGTGAAGCTGTAACCAAGCAACCCTGAAAGGTGCTGCAATACCTGCCTTTCCCCGGGACCGGTGATCACCAGGTCGGCGTCACTGTGCTGCCGGGCATGGTCAGGACATAGGGTGGCATAAATGCCCCCCAGAAGCACCGGCACCTCGGGAAACTCCTCCCGGACAACCCGGATGGTGGCGGTTACCCCGGGGTACCAATAAGTCATGTGGGAGGTTACCAGGATGGCCTCCGGACGGACCAAGCCTGCCAAGGCTTTCCGGAAGGCCGCCTCGGAGATGCCGTAGCGGCCATAACGCCGGGGGATTCCGGCCAGTGGCGCAGGCGTGGGCTGGATTGTCTTGGGATACCGTCCGGTGCCGAAAGGGCCAGGCCGGGCATGGGGCGCGGCCTGGCAGTCGATGAACCACACCCTTACCCCCTGGGCCTCAAGCAACCCCGCCAGATACAAAAGGCCCAGAGGGCGGGCAAAAAAGTCATAAGCCGCGAAATCATAAATCCAAGGGTTGATAAGGAGAACTGCGGGGGAAGCGGAGTTCATTCCGCTCGGTTTCTCCTTTGTCTAAGGGCCACCAGCAGTTCCCATACCCGCGCGGTTTCAGGCTTGGTCGGGGTAAGGGTAAGTTCCAGCACCCCCCGGTGGGGCGCTGTGGGCCTCACGGGCTCCGCCAGCCGCAATCCGGGCACCCAGACCACCCGACTCCGGCTGGTGACGATGGGGAGATGCGGTCTGAGCCAACGGGGGATTTTGGCGTCCACCAGGAAGTCCTGCATTTTCCTGACTCCGGGGGCTCCTGCCGGCCAGAACCGGTCCCCCGGAAGAATGGCCCGCAACTTTAGGGGAAAGGTCGCTTCCCGCTGGTTTACCCATACTTTGTCCAAAGGAAGGGGGCCGGAGACTGCCGGGGGCTCCGCCAGGCTTCGCGCTCCTAGACGCCAGCCGCTGGGATGTTCCACCAGTCCCTCCCCGGGGAGTATTGCAAAGGGTCGGGAAATGGGCGGAGGCAACGGCTTGAAAAAATGCAATTCCTCACCGGCCCGGGCCACCAGGCAGGTCCCAAAGTCAAGGATTCCCCCACTTTGGCGGGCCGCCCCCAGGCTCAGAAGCGCCCGGACCTGGGACTGGGTGATTTCCTGATGGCTGAGATACCGGCCCAAAGTGCGACGGAGCAGCCGGGTCATAAGCCCAAAGTCCAGCTCTGCCAACCGGGGAAGGGAAAGCACCGCCAAATCCGGGGTGATAAATCGGCCCACCAGTTCCCAAGTGTTCTCGGTCACCCGGGCCAGAACCCGCTCATCCTCCTTAAGCAGGGCCATCAGACGCCACACCGCCGTCTTCAGACGGGGATTATATTCCTTTAGGAGAGCGGGGAGCAGATCCAGACGCACCCGGTTGCGCAGGTAGCGCCGGCTCAGGTTGCTTTGATCCTGACAATAGGCCAGATTCTCCTGTCTGAGCCAGGCCAGCACCAGATCCTTGCCGGCAATGAGCAGGGGGCGGACCAGGCCTTCGGCGGTGCGGGGCCACATGCCTTTCAGGCCCTCGGCCCCAGCGCCCCGGAGCAACCGGAGGAAGAAGAGCTCCACCTGGTCATCGGCCGTATGCCCCAGGGCAAGATGGTCATAGGCATGATCCCGGCGGACTTCCTGAAGAAAATCCAGACGCAGCCGTCGGGCCGCCATCTGCAGGGAAATTTTCTGTCTTCGGGCCAGTTGCCGGACCTCCCCCAGTCCCAGGTAAACCGGCAGACCCAGGCTCCGGGCCAGCCCGGCCACAAAGCGGGCCTCCTCCCGGGAGGCCTCCCCCCTCAGGGCATGGTCAAAATGAGCCACCCCCAGCTCAAGGTCCCATTCCTTTCTCAGCCTCACCAACAGATGAAGAAGGGCCACGGAGTCAGGGCCACCGGACACCGCCACCAAAACCCGGCCACCTGGTTTGAACATCTCTTCCTGCCTGGCAAAATCCTGCACCAGGGGTAAAAGCCGGCCGGGATTGTCAGAGGAAAACAACGGCTCGATCAGGGGCTTTCCGAGTGACACAGCTGGGCCACCACCTCCAGGATGGCATCCTTGGAAAAGGGCTTGGCCAAAAAGCGGTCCACCACATGGGCGGCGAAATTCAAGTCAAAGTCCTGGGGCAGCTCGGCAGAGATCAACACCACCCGTAAGCCCGGGTTCAGGGCCTTAAGACGGGCGGCCACTTCCACCCCGTTTCCCGAGGGCAAGTGGTAATCCACCACCGCCACCCGGTGATCTGGGGCCAATTTTGCGGTGGCCAGAGGACTCTCATCCTCTAACAACGTCACCCGGTAGCCGGCCCGGAGCAGGATGTCAGCGAGGGCCTCCCGGGTGCCCGCGTCATCGTCAATGACCAAAATGTTGGAACCCATGGCCATCGCTCAGTCCAATGACTTTCAGGTCTTAGGCGGAATTCAGCTTGATTCTATCAATCGGCCAAACCCGGGGCCCAAGCCACCGGCCCCCGGGTTCACGCCACCTGGGCCAGTTCTTCGGTCACTTCCCGGGCCACCGGCAAAGCCAGGTGAAACTTGGTCCCTTCTCCTGGGACACTTTCCACCCAGATGCGCCCTTTATTGGCCTCCACCAGGGTCTTGCAGATATACAGGCCCAACCCGGAACTGCTCCCTTTGTGAGGCCGCAACCGGTATTTTTCAAAAAGATTCTCCTGGTCTTTTAGGGGGATGCCGCATCCGGTGTCCGCCACCACCAACTCCACCTCACCGGGTTCAGGCTCGGGGTTGAGCCGCCCCAGCACCGTAATGCTTCCACCCCTGGGGGTGGCTTCCAGGGCATTAACAATCAGATTGGCAAGCACCCGCTCCAAAGAGGGTTCGTCCACCCAAAGGGCCGGCAGGTCAGGAGGCAATTCCGAAGTCATCTGCACCCCCTGGTGCTGGGCCAAGGGGGCAAAGTGATGCAAAAGACGGGAGACCAAAAAGGCCGGAGGCACGGCTTCCGGCCGCAGGGCCAACAGGCCGGACTCGAACCGGCTCAGATAAAGGACATTATGCAGGTGCAGGAGCAAGCCTTCGCTCCGTTGAATGATGCCCTTCAGTTTCTGGTGGATTTCCGGAGGCAGGGTTTCATCCTCCAGGGCCTCAATGGTGAGGCGCACTCCGGTGAGCGGCGCCTTGATGTCGTGGACTATCATGGACAAAAATTCGGCGTTGGCCACGCTGCGGTCCCGTTCCTCCTGCAGCTGTTGGGTTTTTTCCCTGAGGGCCTGGGTCATGGCATTGAAGGACTCGGCCAGTTCCCCCAGCTCATCCCGGCTGGTCACGGGAATATCTCCAGCCAATTCCTCAGAGGCCGCCCGGCGGGTGCCTTCCGTGAGATGGGCGATCTGACGGCGCATCCCCTGGGACAACCCCACACTGAGTATCGCCCCCACTAAAGCCGCGGCCCCCCCCACCCCGAAAATCACCAGTTTCAGAGTGGTGAGGGTTTGGTCCAGCTCCCGGCGGTTCACCCCTACCAGGATGAAATTCTCCCAGGGTTTCTCCTCTTCGCCCATCGGAAGATAGGTAAGGGTGTAATCCTGACTTCCCAGCTTCAACTGCTGGACTCTTAGAGCCGTCCCGGGAGTGGACTCCCCCAGGTCCAGGGATTTGACCACTTCGGCCAGATCCTTTTCTGGCAGGTTCTGAAAAGAGTTCACCACCAGCCGTTTTCCATAAAACACCGCCACTTCCGCGCCGGGGCGGGAAAGGTATTCCACGAAGCTTTTATCAATAAAAACCCCAGCAAGCACCACCCCCACCAGCCGTTCCTCGAGGTAGATGGGCGCAGTGGCGCTCAGGGCTATGCTGTCCTGCCACTGGGTCATGCGGCTGGCGGTCTTTCCTTTGAGACTGGCCCGCACCAGGGGATTGGCACTGATGTTGGCCCCCACCCCCTTGGGGTCATGCAGTCTCACCTGGATAATCCCTTGGCTGTCTGTGATGGTAAGGACCTGGAGGCCCGTGGCCTTGAGCATGGGTCTGATCAAATTCCTCAAGCTGGCGATTTCCCCGGCAGCCAAAAGCTCACCATAGGTGGGGTTGTCCGCCAACAGGGAGGCTGCCTGCATCACCTGTTGCAGCTTACCCTGATATTCTGCCAACACCAGCCGGGCCACCAGCTCCACCCGCTGTCGGTGCCACTCCAGGATCTGACCGGTGGCCAGGTACTGAATAATCAGGAGCAGACCCAAAAGGGCCACAAACAAACTCAGGAGATTGACCCCCAGGAGTTTTACTCCTACTTTGCTCTTCACTTTCATGTTTCACAACATAACATATTCCGGATCAAAGAGAAAACAGGAAGGCAGACTCTGGCGGAGAAGAACCGGGTCCTCGGAGACCTCAGAATACTAGGGGAACCTCCAGCCACCTGGCGATCTGCTGGAAAAGGGGAAAGAGAATCCGACTCATAAGGCCGCTGGCAAAAAGCACAATGATTATGATAAATCCTACAGGTTCCAGATAGCTATAAACCCGGGCCAGATTGGCAGGCAGAAAGGCGGCCACCAGGTGGGAACCGTCCAGGGGCGGTATGGGAATCAAATTAAACAGGGCCAGGTAAATATTGATAATGCAGCCGTAATAGCACAGCAAGACCAGACCGGGACTGCCCAGCCGAAAATGCAACAGATAGGAAAACAGCACTGCCAACAGGAGGTTACTTAAGGGGCCTGCGGCGCTGGTGGTAAGGTGACCCAAGCGTTCATGGCGGAAATTCCCAGGGTTCACCGGCACCGGCCGGGCCCAGCCCAATATAAAGTTAAGCCCCAAAACCAGCATTAGCAGCGGGAAAAGTATGGTGCCCACAGGGTCAATATGGGGCAGAGGGTTCAAGGTAATGCGTCCCATGAGACGAGCGGTGGGATCGCCATTCAACCAGGCCACATAACCGTGGGCCACTTCGTGGACGATCACCGAGAATAACAGCACCACCAGCATGAGGCCCATCTGGGTTAGGTTGGTAAGACTCATGCCACTTCCTGAAGCAAGGCCCCGCCGCCGCCCCGCAGCCGTTCCAGGCCCTCCGGGGAGGAGGCTTCCAGATAAAACCGCACCACCGGTTCCGTGCCCGAGGGCCGGAAGCATACCCAACTGTCATCCTCCAGAAGCAATAGGTGGCCGTCAATGGTGACATGGTCCACCACCTTGAGCCCGGCGAAGTGAGAGGGCGTGGATTGCAGGCGTTTTAGCAGACGGGCCTTGATGTCCTCCCTTAGGCTGAGGTTCAGTCTCTGAGTGTAAATCGGCCCCACCCGGGCAAAGAGGTCTTCAAGGAGAGCCGGAATGCTTTTGCCGGTCAGGGCCACCATTTCCGCCACCAAAAGGCAGGCTAGGATGCCGTCCTTTTCCGGGAGGTGGTTTTTCATGGAGAAACCTTCGCTTTCCTCCCCCACCATGAGGGCCTCACCGGAAAGGATATACTGTCCCAGGTATTTGAAGCCCACCGGGGTGACAAATACCGGCCGGCCGTAAAGCTTGGCCACCCGGTCCACCAGATGGCTGGTGGCCACACTGCGGGCCACACCCCCGTCCCAGCCCCGGGTTTTGATGAGATGGTCAAAAAGAAGACCCAAAATCAGGTTGGCTTCGTGATAATGCCCTTCTTGGTCCATGATCCCGAAGCGGTCGGCGTCGGCATCCACCGCCAGGCCCAGATGGGCTCCGGTCTCCCGGACCTTGGCGGCCAAGGCCTCGAGAAACTCGCCGCTGGGTTCGGGACGATGCCCCCCGAAAAGCGGGTCCCGGTAACCGTGGAGGAGGATCACCTCCACCCCCGACTCCCGGAGAAAGCCGTCCAGATAGTCCCGGCCGGTGCCATAGAGCACGTCCACCACCACCTTGAGTCCCGCCCGACCCAGGGCCTGGGTGTCCAGAAGCTCCCGGAGATGCCGGAAATAGCTTTCCCTGGGGTCCAGGTCCATGAGGAGACCCTGACGCCGGGCCTCCTCCAAAGGTAGCCGCCGCACCTCCTCGGGGGAAATCTCCCTGATCAAGGCCTCAATGGCACTGGTCACTGAAGTGGGGGCCGGCCCCCCCTCCTTGGGGGAAAATTTCAGGCCGTTCCATTCCGGAGGGTTGTGACTGGCCGTAATATTTAGTCCTCCGGCCCGCTTGCCCTCCCGGATGGCAAAACTCACCACCGGGGTGGGTGTATCCCTGGTGGTGAAATAACACGGAATACCATTGGCAGTCATCACCTCCACCGCGGCCGCGGCAAAGGCTTCGGAAAGAAAGCGGGTGTCGTACCCCACCACCACTCCCTGGGAGGCCAAGCCCTCCTGGGCCAGATAGCGGGCGATGGCCTGACAGACCAGACGGGCGTTGGCAAAGGTGAAATCCTCCGCCAAGATGCCCCGCCACCCGGAAGTGCCGAATTTGATGTGCCTCATGGGTGAGTCCTTTTACTTTTTTCCCGGCAAAATGAAACAGTTTTAATGGAAGCAAAGGCTGAGGGACCGGTTTTCCCCCGGCCCCCTGAAAAAGTCAGGTCCCCAGGTCGTAAGAGGCCAGGTATTTTTCCTGCTCCGGGGTAAGCCGGTCAATTTCCACGCCCATGGCCGCCAGTTTCAGGCGGGCGATTTCCCGGTCCAGCTCCTGGGGCATGGGGTAAACTTTCCTTTCCATTTTGGTATGATTTTTTACCAGGTATTCGGAAGCCAAGGACTGGTTGGCGAAGCTCATGTCCATGACCACCGACGGGTGACCTTCGGCGGCAGCCAGGTTCACCAGCCGTCCCTCCCCCAAGACAAACAGGCTTTTCCCGTTTTTCAGGGTGTATTCCTGGACGGACTCCCGGATCTGGCGGACCCCCGTGCTTAGACGCTTAAGGGCCTCCAGGTCTAGCTCCACGTTGAAGTGGCCGGCATTGCACAGGATGGCCCCGTCCTTCATATCCAGGTAGTGCTCCTCCCGGATGACCTTGATGTCCCCGGTCACGGTGCAGAAAAAGTCCCCTATCTTGGCGGCCTGGGCCATGGGCAGGACTTCATAGCCGTCCATCACCGCCTCCAGGGCTTTCAGGGGATCGGTCTCGGTCACCACCACCCGGGCTCCGGCGCCTTTGGCCCGCAGGGCCACACCCCGGCCGCACCAGCCGTATCCGGCCACCACAAACACGCTCCCAGCGAACAAACGGTTGGTGGCCCTAAGAATCCCGTCAATGGTGCTCTGGCCGGTGCCGTAACGATTGTCAAACAAAAATTTGGTGTAGGCATCGTTAACAGCAATCATGGGGTATCGCAAGACCCCGTCCTGGGCCATGGCCCGAAGCCGGATGACCCCGGTGGTGGTCTCTTCGGTCCCCCCCCAGACATCGGCCAGGAGCTCCTGCCTCTTGGAATGCAGGGTGAAGACCAAGTCGGCGCCGTCGTCCATGGTGAGATGGGGTCTCAAGTCCAGAGCCTGGTTGATATGACGGTAGTAGGTGTCGCTGTCCTCCCCTTTGATGGCAAAGGTGGGGATATCCTCATACTTGGCGAGGTACGCCGCCACATCGTCCTGAGTGCTCAGAGGATTGGAGGCGCACAGGGCCAGACTGGCCCCCCCCGCCTTCAGGGTCTTCATCAGGGCTGCAGTTTCCGTAGTAACATGCAGGCAGGCGGCCAGGCGCACTCCGGCAAAGGGTTTTTCCTGGGCAAAACGGGCGGCGATGGACTTGAGTACCGGCATCTCCCGCATGGCCCACTCCACCCGGAGAGCCCCTTTCTCCGCCAGGCTGAGATCTTTGACATGAAAGGTCATATGCTCCTCACTCAGGGTTTATAAGGGTTTCAGACCGGCCTTCTCCCGAAGGATTTCCACTTTGTTTAGGTATTCCCAGGTAAAGTCGGGGTCGGTCCGGCCAAAGTGCCCATAAACCGCGGTTTTCTTGAAAATGGGACGCTGCATGTCCAGATACTGGATCATGGCCGCGGGTTTGAAGCTCCAGGTGTCGGTGATGATTTTCAAAAGCTGGTCGTCAGGCAAAACCCCGGTGCCATAAGTGTAAACCATGATGGCCAGGGGGTCCGGCAGACCGATGGAGTAGGCCACCTGGACCTCGCAGCGCCGGGCCAGACCGGCAGCCACCACATTTTTCGCCACGTGGCGCAACATGTAAGAAGTGGTGCGGTCCACCTTGGTGGGATCCTTGCCGGAGAAGGCGCCGCCCCCATGATATCCCCGGCCGCCGTAAGTATCCACGATGATCTTGCGGCCGGTCATGCCACAGTCGGCCTTGGGCCCGCCCTCCACAAAGCGACCGGTGGTGTTCACCAGGTATTTGGTATTGTTGAGGAGCTGGGCCGGAATGGTCTTTTTGATCACCTCTTCGATGATGGCTTCCCGGAGATCATTGTATTTCACATCCGGATTATGTTGGGCCGCGATGACCACGGTGTGGATATCTTTGGGGGTGTAATTCTCATAGCGCACCGTCACCTGGGTCTTGCCGTCCGGCCTAAGGAATGGAAGGGTTCCATCCTTGCGTACCTTGGCCAGGCGCTCCGCCAACCGATGGGCATACCAGATGGGCATGGGCATGTAATTTTCCGTGGAGGTGGAAGCGTATCCGAACATCAGCCCCTGGTCCCCTGCCCCCTGTTCCGGACTAAGACCCCGGCCGTTTACACCGATGGCGATATCCGGACTCTGACGGTCAATGGACACCAGGACAGCACAGGTTTCCCAGTCAAAACCCATGGAGGAGTCGCAATAGCCGATCTCCTTGATGGTCTGCCGCACGATGTCGGGATAATCCACCCGGGCGCTGGTGGTGATTTCCCCGGCGATGAGTGCCAAACCGGTGGTCACCAGGGTTTCGCACGCCACCCGGGCATACTTGTCCTGGGCCAATATGGCGTCCAGGATGGCGTCAGAGATTTGGTCCGCCACCTTGTCGGGGTGTCCTTCGGTGACCGACTCCGAAGTGAATAAAAAGTCAGGTTTGGACATCCGGATACTCCTTTTGAAAAATTCAGGGGCCCCCAAGGCCCTTTTGGTTAAACTTATACACTATCGTAGATTACAAACAAAAACACAAGAAATTTTCCCAAAGGGATCCTTTTTGTGACAAGCCCCCAAAAAAGGACAAATTTGGGGGTAGGGGCGTATTGCCCGCCCCCTTTCGTCCAGGGTCTCCTTTAAGATTTTACTTGGGACGGTTGCGACCGTCCACCAGGATCACCTTGGGCTTATGATGGTTGAGGGCCTCGGGGGGATAACTGGCATAGGTCGTTATAATAATGAGGTCTCCGGGCGCACCCCGGCGGGCCGCCGCCCCATTGAGACAGATGACGCCGCTACCGGGGGGGCCCTCAATGGCGTAGGTCTGAAAGCGTTCACCGTTGCTGATATTGTAGATGTGCACCATTTCGTATGGAAGTATGTCCGCGGCCTCCATAAGTTGGCGATCCAGGGTGAGGGAGCCTTCGTAAGCCAGATTGGCCTCGGTTATAGTGGCCCGGTGGATTTTCGATTTTAGCATTACACGCAACATGGTTGGGACTCCACCAAAAGTGCATTATCGATCAGGCGGGTGTTCCCCACCCAGACCGCCAGGGCCAGACGGGCGGCAGGGCTGACCTTGTCCACCTCCTCCAGGGTTTCGGGGTCCACCAGGGCTAGGTAGTCAATGCGGGTGTGAGGTTCCTTTAAGATTATCTCCCGGACCACTTCCAGGATTTCCTCCCGCTGGTTCTTCCTGGCGGACACCAGTCTACGGGCGGCCTTGAGGGCCCGATACAGGGACAAAGCTGACTGCCTTTCCTCCGGGCTCAGATAAGTGTTCCGGGAGCTCATGGCCAAACCATCCGGTTCCCGCACGATGGGCCGCCCCACCACCTCCACCGGCAGGTCCAGGTCCCGGACCATCCTTTTGATGATGACCAACTGCTGATAGTCTTTTTCTCCGAAAATGGCCAGGTGGGGCAGAACCTGGTGGAAAAGTTTCAGAACCACGGTAGCCACTCCCCGAAAATGCCCGGGGCGGGAGGCGCCGCAGAGGTTTCGGCTCAGGGCCTCCACCGTGACATAGGTTTGATACCCCTCCGGGTACATCTCGGCCACCCCCGGGGTATAAAGGACATCCACCCCCACTTCCCGGGCGAGATGAGCGTCCCGCTCCGGGTCCCGGGGATACCGGTGGAAATCCTCAGCCGGGCCGAACTGGGTGGGGTTGACAAACAGGCTCACCACTAACCGGTCCCCCACCTCCCGGCCATAGCGCATCAAAGACAGGTGCCCTTCGTGAAAATAACCCATGGTGGGCACAAAGGCGATACGCCGACCGGCCTCCCGCCAGGACCGGGATCTGGCCTGCATCTCCTTAGGATTAGTGATAATATCCATAAAAAAACCCCGGACTGAACTCCAGGGTTGCTTTCTTGGCCACCGTGAGAGTCTCAGTCCGCCCACCCTGTCGGATCCAAGCTCATCCTAATGGTAACCGACAAATCTTCTGTTTGTCAAGGAAATCTGTGCTCCACCAGGGGTGTTCTCCCTGTTTGTCCGCTATCTTCGGCCATGGGGCCGGGAGTTCGCCACTACCAGGGATTCAGCGCAATTGGGCCCCCAGTTCCCGGGCCAGCCTCTCCACCATCCGCGCCTGGTGCCGGTCCACCTCCTCATCCGTTAAAGTGCGCTCCGGATCCCGGTAGGTGAGGTGGAAGGCCAGGCTGTGCTTCCCCGCCGGGATGGGGGGACCGGAGTAGACATCAAACAAGCTGGCCTCCTCCAGCCAAGGGGCGCCATAGTCCCTGAAGGCTTGGGCCACCCGGGCTGCCGGCACGGATACCGGCAAAACCAGGGCCACATCCCGGTACACTGCCGGATAGCGGGGAAGGGGGGTGTATAAGGGAAAGAGCTCGGCCCGGCGGCACAAGGTTTCAAAGTTCAGCAGAAAGACGAAAACCGGGCCTTGAAGATCCAGCCTCTCGGTTACCAGAGGGAAAAGTTCCCCCAGCCAGCCCAAGACTTCGCCTCCGGCCGCCACCGTGGCTCCATATCGCAGATATGGGGGCAGGCCCTCCCCGGTGAAACTCACTTCCGGCACTTTGAGACCCGCCAGGAGGGATTCCACCACCCCCTTCAGGTCAAAGAAGTCCAGGGGCTCAGGCGGCTGGTGCCAGGAAGGCTGAAACCGGACTCCGTACATCACCCCCGCCAGCCATTGCTCCTCCCGGGGGAGATCAGCCCCGGGCACGGGGATAAAGGTTTTCGCCAGCTCAAACAACCGGACATTGAGGTTTTGCCGGAAAGTGTTACGGCGCAGGGCCTCCAACAGCCCCGGCAACAGCGAGGTCCGCATGAGGGCCGTCTCCTCGCTCAGGGGGTTGGCAAGATACAAAGGAGGCGCGGCCTCTTTTCCCTCCGTAAGGGACCGGAGTCGTTCCGATTGGAAAGAATAGGTGACCACCTCAAAAAAGCCCAGCCCCAAAAGCAGGGTCTTGGCCTCCCGGCGCAACCGCACCAGGACGGGAGGCCGGGGAATGGCCACCACCATTTTGGGGAGGGTCACGGGGATCTCCTCATACCCTCCCAGGCGGGCTACCTCCTCGATGAGGTCAATCTCCCGGGTCAGATCACCCCGGTGGGAGGGCACCTGCACCACCAGGGTGTCAGAGTCAAACACTATGACAGGCAGATGCAGGGCCTTGAGAAGGTCCTCCACCTTATCCGGCGGATAATTGGTGCCCAAGACCTGATTGGTGCGGGAGACCCTGAGGGTCAGACGGGGACGGGGCACTGGGGTGGGATACACGTCCAGCCGTCCCTTGAGAACCCGCCCTTCCCCCAGCTGGGCCATGAGCTGGGCCGCCCGCTCCAGGGCCCGGATGACCCCGTCCGGATCCACCCCTCGTTCGAAACGGTAGGAAGACTCGGTGCTCAGACCCAGGCGCTTGGCGGCCCGCCGGATATGAGGCGGGTTGAAATAGGCACTTTCCAGGAGAACCCGCCGGGTGCTCTCCGTCACCTCGGAATCCTGGCCCCCCATGATCCCGGCCAGGGCCACCGGCTTGGCCTCGTCGCAGATGAACAGGGTTTCCGGGTCCACCCGGCGTTCCTGGGAGTCCAGGGTGACAAAGGTGTCCTCCCCCTGATGGGGGAAGCGCACCACGATGTGGCCTCCGGCCAGCCGGTCAAAATCAAAGGCATGAAGTGGCTGCCCCAGCTCCAAGAGGACATAATTGGTGACGTCCACCAGATTGTTGATAGGGCGCAGACCCGCCAGCTTCAGCCGCTGCCGCATCCAGAAAGGAGAAGGGGCCACCTTAAGGTCGGTTATCAACCGGGCCGCATATCGGGGGCAGGCCACCGGTGCCAGGATGGTCACCTTGGCGAACTGCTCAATGGATTCGGGGCCTTCTGGGAAATCCACCTGCGGGTGGCGCAAAGGCAAGCGGAACAGGGCCGCCACTTCCCGGGCCAGACCCAGGACGCTCAGGCAGTCCGGCCGGTTGGGGGTGACGCTCACCTCCAGGACCACATCGGTAAACTGGAGGGCCGCCGCCAGATCCTGCCCCAGGGGCAGGTCCTGGGGAATGGCCATCAGGGTGGTGTGATCGCTGGATATGCCCAGCTCATCTTCCGCCAGAAGCATCCCTTCGGAAAGCACCCCCCGGATTTTCACCGCCTTCAGTTCCCGCCCTTTAGAAATCACCGCGCCCGGAGGAGCAAAGGGGTAAAGCCGCCCAGCGCTGACATCCGGAGCGCCGCACACCACCTGCCAGGTGCGCCGGCCATCCTCCACCGCCACCACCGTGAGCCGGTCGGCATTGGGGTGGGGGTCCACCCGGGCGGCCCGGGCCACCACCACTCCCGAAAAGTCCGGTTCCACCTTCTCCAGCCCCTCCACCTCAAAACCGGCCAGGGTCAGGCGCTCGGCCAGCTCTTCGGGGCTGACCGGCAGGTCCACAAAATCCTTCAACCAATTGATGGACAGTCGCATAGATGGTTAATTTACCCCCGCCCGAAGAAAAACTCAAGTAAACGGATTGGATTGTTTTCGGTTTGCGGTTTTTCCCCAAATCAGCCACACGGTCCGTTAAAAACCAGGGGAGCAAGATCCTTACAGGCCGACGGCGGCTGGAGCCCAGAACTTCAGGCGAAAAGGAGAAGAATGGGCCTAGCGGAGGAGGTGATTTTATGAGGCTGGTCAGGTGTTTTTCCCAAAGCGCCTAAGCCGCAGGGAATTGCTCACCACACTCACTGAACTCAAGGCCATGGCCAGGGCCGCCACCGCCGGTGAGAGATATCCCAAGGCCGCCGCCGGAAGGGCCACGGTGTTGTAGCAAAAAGCCCAGAACAGGTTCTGGCGGATGATGCGCATCATCTGCCGGGCCAGCCGGATGGCCTGGGGGATTAAGGTCAAGTCGTCCCGGATAAGGGTCAGGTCCGCAGCCTCCAAGGCCACATCCGCTCCGGTGCCCAGGGCAATGCCCACATCGGCCTGGGCCAGGGCTGGAGCGTCATTCACTCCGTCCCCCACCATGGCCACCACCTGGCCCTGACTCTGAAGCTCGGCAATCCTGGCCGCTTTGTCTCCGGGGAGCACCTCAGCCATTATGTCGTCAATCCCCACCTGAGCCGCCACCGCGGCCACGGTTCGCCGGTTGTCGCCGCTTAAGAGGCTGAGCTTTAAGCCCATGTCCCGCAGGGCCGCCAAAGCCTCAGGGGCCCCCGGCTTGAGAGTGTCCGCCGCGGCAAGGAGACCCGCAATCTTGCCGTCCACCGCCAAATAGATGACGGTCTTGCCCTCCTGGGCGAAATGGTCCTGAAAATGGGAAACCTTCTCCCAGGAAAGTCCTTCCCGCAAACAAAAGGAAAGGTTCCCCAGAAGAACCTGGCGTCCCACCACCTGGGCCTTCACCCCCAACCCGGGTAGGGCTTCGAAGTCCTCTACCCCGGGGAGATTGAGAGACCGCTCCCGGGCCGCCTGAACCACGGCCTCAGCCAGGGGATGCTCTGATTTTTCCTCCAGGGCCGCAGCCCAGGCCAACACCTCGTCCTCGCCCATATTTTGCAAAGCCACCACATCGGTGATAACCGGCCGCCCCCGGGTCAGAGTGCCGGTTTTGTCAAAGACCACCGTGGTAAGCCGGTAGGCCCGCTCCAGGGTGTCGCCCCCCCGGAGGAGAATGCCCATCTCAGTCCCCCGACCGGATCCCACCATCACCGCCGTGGGGGTGGCCAGCCCCAGGGCGCAAGGGCAGGCAATGATGAGCACCGCCACCATGTTTACCAGGGCCGGGGTCAGGGCCGGCGGCGGTCCAAATAAAAGCCAGCCCAGGAAGGTAAGAAAGGCCAGAGCCATGACCACCGGCACAAAGACCCCCGCCACTCGGTCCGCCAGGCGTTCAATGGGGGCCTTGGCGGCCTGGGCTGCCTCCACCAGACGGATGATCTGGGAAAGCACCATGTCCCGCCCCACCCTGGTGGCCCGATAAACCAGGAAACCCCGCTGGTTGAGAGTGCCGCCCCAGACCTCGGCTCCCGGTTCCTTGGCTGCCGGCAAGCTCTCTCCGGTGAGCATGGACTCGTCCACACTGCTGGCTCCTTCCACCACCACTCCGTCCACCGGAATTTTCTCCCCCGGCCGCACCATCACCAGATCCCCCACCTCCACCTGGGCCAGGGGGACTTCCAGTTCCTTCCCGTTACGCCTTACCCGGGCAGTGGGCGGTGACAAGGCAAAAAGCCGGCGGATGGCCTCCGAGGCCCGACCCCGGGAGCGGGCCTCCAGCCACCGTCCCAGGAGAATGAAGGTGATGATCATCACCGTGGTGTCAAAATAGACCGCCGAAGCTCCGGCCAGCCTGACCACGGTCTCAGGGAAAAAGGCCACCCAGGCGGAATAGACGTAGGCTGCGGTGGTCCCCAGGGCCACCAGGGTGTCCATGGTGGCCGCCCCGTGCCGGGCAGCCTTCCAGGCCCCGAGAAAAAAAGAGGCCCCGGAGTAAAACAATACGGGAGTGGTGAAGAAAAAGAGAACCACCGGCCAGGCATGGTGCCCCAACCCTAGCCACAGGGGCAGAGCTGGGGAAAAATGCCCCACAATTACCGGCAGGCTAAGGATCAGGGCCACAAGAAAGCGCCTCTTAAAGACCCGGGCCTCCTCCTCCGGCGGGGTGGGGGGCGGAGCCTCAAGGGACCAAGCTTCCACCTCATAACCCGCCGTCCTTACTGCCTGCTGTAAAGCGGCCACCGTCGCTTGGCCCGAATCAAATCTGACCTTGGCCTGGCGGGTGGCCAGATTCACGGCAGCCTGCCGGACTCCGGGGACCTGGTTTAAGGCCCGCTCCACCCGGGCTACACAGGCCGCACAGTGCAACCCTCCCAGAGTCAGGGTTACTTCGGTATCACCTGGGGACATGGACCCTTCCGGGAAAGCCTTCCAAGATCATCGCTTCCCGCCAAATATTTGGAAAATTTGCAGGAAGGGTCTAAGGACCAAAGGCCCCTCGCCCTCCCCTCAGGCTCTTCTCCCCCCAAGTAAGGGCCCGGAATGGACTTTGGAGGAAGACAACCTGATTGGGAATCTCCCACCGTCCCCCGGGATTTATAACACCCCCTTTTATGAAACTAAGGGGAGGAGTTTATTACCCATGTTTTTGTCAATAAGTGAAGATGCGCATTATAGTGGGCGATTCCAGGTAACTGTCAATTTCTGCCTGAAGCTTCAACCGCTCCGGGTTGTCTGACCAGGCCTGCCAATGCTCCAGGGATTCCCAGGTGCTGATCACCAGATAATGGTTGGGGTCATCCACCGCATGCAGGGTTTCTCCGGAAATGTACCCGGGCTGCTGCATGGCCAACACCCGCATCTGCCTAAGCAACCGGACAATTTTACTTACATGTTTCCCTTTGATGGTACGCTCTAATAAAACCTTGACCATGGGCCCTCCTCGGGGTGGCAGACCCCAAACCCGCGCTTTTGGCTGACGAGGCGGCAAAAAAAATGCCAGGATTTTCCAGGGGCCGCGTTCTCTCACCCAATAATATAGGTCAGGGGAGAGCGGACGCAACCCTGGAAGCCTGCTTGAGCCCGGAAATCACCTGTGGTATAGTTCCAACGGGGGGTTGATTGCTGTGGTACATTTGGGGGAACTGCGTCAAGAGCTGGACCGCCAGGAAGAGCTGCGCCTGGCACCTTACGCCACCAGGAGCTCCCAGGCCATCCGGCGTCGCTTCGAGGAACGCATCCAGGAAGGCCACCGCCAGAATTTTGCGGTGGACGCCGACCGCATCCTCCATTCCCGGGCCTATACCCGCTATATTGACAAAACCCAGGTCTTTTATCTCATTGACCATGAACACATCAGTCACCGGGTGCTCCACGTCCAGCTGCTTTCCAAGATCGCCCGGACCATCGGCCGCTACTTGCGCCTAAATGAAGACCTCCTGGAGGCCATCGCCCTGGGCCATGACATCGGCCATCCCCCTTTTGGCCATGACGGGGAGCGTATCCTCTCCCGACTCTGTCAAAGCTATGGTATCGGCCCCTTCCTTCACAGCGTCCAGGGGGTGTGGTTTCTGGAAAAGGTGGAAAAAAACGGCCGGGGCCTGAACCTTTCCCTTCAGGTCCTGGACGGCATCCTCTGCCACGACGGTGAAACTCATCTGGAGCGCCTAGCCCCCCATCGGGAAAAGACCTTCAAGACCCTGGATGAGGAAATCCAAGCCAAACTGGCCGACCCGGACTTCCCCCTCAAACCCATGACCCTGGAAGGCTGCGTGGTCAGGTTGGCGGATACCATCAGCTATATCGGCCGGGACCTGGAAGATGCCATCACCCTTAACCTCATCTCCCGGGAAGAACTTCCGCCGGTGGTTACGGAGCGCCTGGGGCGGACCAACGGGGAAATCGTTTACAGCCTGGTCACCGACCTAATCAGCCACAGTTACCACAAAAATTACGTGGGCTATAGTCCGGAGGTGGGGGAGGCTTTAAAGGTCCTAAGGCAGTTCAACTACCAGCGCATTTATGATAACCCCCTGATCAAACGGGAAACCGGGAAGATTGAAGCCCTTTTTGGCGAGCTCTTTCAACGTTTTTACCAGGATATCACAGAGGACCGCCGGGACTCCCCTATCTGGACGGAGTTTTTGGCCCACATGAATGGGGCTTACCGGGAGCAGCAGGCTCCGGCCCTCATCGTCCGGGACTATTTGGCTTCCATGACCGATGCCAGTTTCCTTAGGCGTTGCCAGGAACTGTTTTTCCCCCAACCCTTGCCTTCCCGCTTCGCCTGAGGTCAACTATGCGGGTCTTGACCTTTAACCTCCGGTTTGCCAACCCTCAGGACGGCCCGAATCAATGGGAATACCGCAAAGAGCTGGTGGTGGATACCATTTTGGCCTGTGCCCCTGATATTGTGGGCACCCAGGAAGGCACCGTCCCCCAGTTGGAATATCTGACCGAACATCTTCCTGGATATCTGCCCTTGGTAGGGCACCGTCAGGTGGACCCCACCTTACAGTATCCCACCATCTTTTATCGGCAGGGCCTGGAAGTCAGGGAAAGTCACGAGTTCTGGCTGTCCAAGACTCCTGAAGTCCATCGCAGCTTAAGCTGGGACAGCGCCTTTCCCCGGATGGTGACCTATGGCCTGTTTAGGGAGGCGGGCCGGGACTTGTGGTTTTATGTCATCAACACCCATCTGGATCATGTGTCGGCTTTGGCCCGCTATCACGGGGCCCGGATGATCCGGGAATTTTTTCAGGGACGGCCGGAACCCCAGATATTGGTGGGGGATTTCAATGAACCCCCGGACGCCCCGGTTTACCAGGAGCTTACCGGTCCGGGCCGGAGCTTTCGGGACTCCTGGCGGGCCCTGTATCCTGAGGGCCCTGACCCGCCCACCCAGCACGACTTCCAGGGCCGAGCCCGGGGCTCCCGCATCGACTGGATTCTCTTTACTCCACCTTTTCAGGTGATGGAGGTGGCCATAGTTGAGTATAATCACCAGGGTCGCTACCCCTCGGATCACTTCCCTTATTTGGCGGTGTTTGGATACTGACATGCGCAAGAAACTTCATCTGGTCCTGGTGACAAGTCTTATCCTCGCCTTTCCCTCCAAGGGGGCGGCATCTGAGGAACCCATTCTTTACCACCTGGTCTCCGGGGGGCCTGCGGAATTTACCACGGAAAAAAGACAGGACCTCAATTTCCTCGCCCTCTCCTTAGGGATACGCCCCTGGGTGTTGGCTTGGCAGAACAAACTGAAGCTTAATGCCACCCTGCCCCCCGGGAGCAAACTTGTCATAGACACCTCCCATATAGTGCCCACAGAGCTCTCCCATGGGCTGGTCATTAACCTTCCCGAGCTTTTACTTTACCAGTTTCATCAGGGGGTTTATCAGCGGCGCTATGCCCTGGCAGTGGGCAAAAAGAGCTGGCCTACCCCAACCGGTGATTATTACATCCGGAACAAGGCGGAAAATCCCACCTGGACTGTCCCTGCCTCCATTCAGGCAGAAATGGAGGAACTGGGCCAGGAGGTGGTGGAAAAGGTGCCTCCGGGGCCCAAAAATCCCCTGGGCAAATACTGGCTGGGAACCAGTGCCCCCGGGGTGGGCATTCACGCCACCAACCGCCCCTGGAGCGTGGGACATTTCGTCTCCCATGGCTGCATCCGCATGCTCCCCGGAGAAATCGCCCAACTTTACCAGCAGGTGGAGGTGGGCACCCCGGTGAGGATCATCTACCGTCCGGTGAAAATGGCCCTCACCCCCCAGAAACGCCTCTTCCTGGAGGCCCATCCCAATATCTATGGCAAGAAAATTGACTATTTGGCCGTGGTGGAAACCCTGGTCAAAACTCATAACCTGGAGACCCGGATCAATTGGCCCAAGGTCATCCAGACTCTGAAAATCAAGTCAGGTGTGGCCCAGGATGTCACCCGTGATCCGGAACCCACCAAAGCTGCGGCTACACCGGCAAACCCCGCTCCCCCCCGGGAACTGGGCCTTTTCCCTTTACAAGTCCAGGATACCAAGATAGAATAGCCCATCTGAAGGGCTTGCGGAGATCCGGGTTTTCTTTTTGGGATTGCCCGTAAACTCCACCGCGGTCTCCTGAAGGTCTCCAGAGAATTTTGCCAAGGCTGATATAGGGGTTCCCCTTGACTCCTTACTCCGATAATCCCACTGCATTTCAAGAGGCTCTGCGGGAAGAGAACCGTCGCCTCAAGTATCTGAGGCTTCTGGTGGATCTTGCCCTCGGGGAGATCCGCGCCGGGCATCTTACCCGACCCCAGGCGGAACAGGTGGTGGCCAACCTCAGGTCCCAGGCCTTGAAACTTTTTCCCGGGAAGGAATTGGCCTTCGACCTGATTTATGGCCCCCGCTTGCGCCGGGCCATAACCGAAACCTTTCAGCTTCATTAATCTTCTTGAACTCTTTGGGAAGGGGGCTTGAATATGGACCAGCGTTTCCGCTATGTGCTGTTAGGCGCTCTGTTGGTGGGGCTGATGGCCGCCACTTCGGCCATGGCCCAAACCAGCAAAGTCGCCTGTGGACCGGACCACGCCATCCTCTATAAACGGGCGGTAAAGCTTCTGGACACCGCCGAAAAGAAACTGGCCGCCAAATACACGGCCGAAGCCAAGGCCCTGGTCAAAGAGGCCAATTCCCTGTTCTCCATTCTGGTGAAAGAGTGCGGCCCCCAGCAGAAAGAACGGGCTTTGACCGAAGCGGAATCTCAACAGGAGGCGGTGAACCAGAAAAAGTCCGCCGAAGCCCTGAACCGGGCGGAAATGTTGGAGAAGTCCGCCAATGACAAATTGAAAAAGGGCCAGGAGGCCGAGGCCCGGGGGCAGGAAGACCTGGCTCGGCAATACTTCCGCCAAGCCAAGGCCGAAAGCGAACAGGCCCACACTTATGCCATCCAGGCAGAGATCTTCGCCCTGCGCAATCAGCAGTTGGTCTTCGCCTTTCTGGGCCGCTAACCTCTCAGGGATTAGTCCATGGGAATCTCCAATCTCCCAAGGCCACCATGGCCATTCAGCTTCTGACCCGGTAAGGGAAAAGTTTTTTTTCCATGAATCTGGTGGTTTTGGGTGAAAAGGTCGGTCCTTTGGAAGTCATCACCTATGTGGCCGCCTGCCCCGAAACCAGGGAGGCCCTGGTGGTGGATCCCGGAGGCCCCGCCCCCGCCTTAAAGGAACGCCTGACCCGGGAGGGCTGGCGGGTTCGCTGGATCGTCAATACCCACGGCCACGCCGACCATACGGCCGGTAACGACCTGTGGGCCCGGGAAACCGGAGCCACCATCGTCATGCACCGCCTGGACTGGGAATTTTTCAGCCGTCCGGAAATGCAGGCCGAAGCCCGGAAGGAAGGTTTCCCCCCCCTCACCCGGGTGGACTTACTGGTGGAAGACGGCCATCTGCTGCCTCTGGGTTTATGGCAATTCCAGATAATCCACACCCCGGGCCATACTCCCGGGGCCATTTGCCTTTATGTTCCTGGCCACCTGTTCACCGGCGACACCCTTTTTGTGGAAGCCGCCGGCCGGACCGACTTGCCCGGTGGCTCCCTTGAACAACTCCTCCACTCCTTGCAGGAGAAAATCCTGCCTTTGCCGGATGACACCCGTATCTGGCCAGGTCATGATTACGGTGGGGCGGCCACCTCCCTTCTGGGGGAAGAAAAGCTTAACAATCCTTATCTGACTGACTTTTTTTAGTTCTGTGGTTTGTCTTCCTGGATTTCTTGCCTTCCCCCAACCCAAAATTGTATAAATCGGCTTTCTGGCCCATATCCTTTAACATTTTATTTTTAATTGCCCCCTTACCCCTCGCCGATAAAGTAACCAGACGTCCCTAACACCTGCTTGGGGCTCCTAGTTCGAAGTTCAAGGGCCGAAATCAGGCCTGGGTGATTTCCCCAGCAGGAAATCTCAGGGAGTTTAATGGTTGATGGCATCAGTTCAGGAGAACCGCCCGCCGATGACTGGGGAAGACTTGAGCCTCAGGATTCTGATTGCCGAAGATGATGTTAACCTGGGAGAGGCCCTGCGGGGTTTTCTCCGGGATAAAGGCCATACTGTGGACTTGGCCGTAAATGGCCTAGAAGCCCTGAAGCTGGTGGAGAGAAACCTCTATCACCTGGTCCTTACCGATCTGGTGATGCCCGAGGCCGACGGGTTGGCAGTGCTCCGCGCCGCCCGGAAACGGGACCCTTCCACCCTCGTGGTAATCATGACCGGTCACGCCTCCCTGGCGAGCGCCCTTCAGGCCACCCGGGAAGGGGCTTACACTTATCTGCGCAAACCCTTCAACCTCCAGGAAATTGAAGTGGCGGTGGCCAACGCCAGCCGCTTACTCCGATTAAAACAGGAAAATCTGCTCCTTTTGGAAAAACTCCAGGAAGTGAATGCCAAACTGGCGGAATTACAGCAAAGTGAAGCATACCCGGAGGACGGCTCCCTATCCGGCGTTCAGGCTGTCCGTTCCCGGACCGCGGCGGTCTGGCTTTGGGGTTCCCCCTTTCCCTGGGAGCTGCCACCCACCCCGCAGGCAGACCTGGAGCGACTCCTCGGGCTCTATCGGGAGAACCTGTTGACCGAGAAGGAATTCCAAATCCTCAAACAACGGCTCTTGGTATCCGCCTAACTAAAACCGCCGACAGGGTGTGGGAGAATTACTGATCCATGATCTCCAGTAAAGTGATAGCTGGGGCAGTGCCTTGGTCAGTCCCCCAAACCGGGCCTTCAGAGAAGGTTTCGTCCCGGACCCCGCTGAGCCCTTCCCCCGTACCTGGCCGGCTTATCTTTCGCCAGGAGTCCATCAATGCCCTGCTGCGCACATTATCGGCCCGGGACCCGTACACCTGTCTCCATTCCGGCCGGGTCACCAATCTGGCCTTGGCCTTTGCCCGGGCCTTGGGTCTTACCTCCCGGGAACTGGAGACCTTAACTAATGCCGGCTATCTTCACGATATCGGCAAAATCGGAGTCAGCGATAACATTCTCCTGAAACCGGGCCCCTTGACTGTGGATGAGCGACAGGCCATTGAAGCTCATCCCCTTATCGGCTATGAAATTGTGGAACCCCTGGGGCTCACCACCGAGGAGAAAAATCTCATCCTCCTCCACCACGAGCATTGGAACGGCCATGGTTACCCTTACGGACTAAAGGGCGAGGAAATCCCCTTTCTGGTGCGGATCTTGGCCCTGGCGGACGTTTTTGACGCTCTTACCTCTGACCGGCCTTACCGCCGGGCCTACACCACCCCCCAAGCTCTAGCCGAAATCGAGCTCCAGGCCGGAGAACAATTTGACCCCGAACTCACCCAGAAATTCATTCCTTTGGTCAAATCTTTAAAAATGCAAATGATATGCCATACTTCTCCTGCCAGCAGCGGACTGCCAGGCCTTGATAAACGTGGGTTTCATGACCCCGCCCCTTTCACGCCAGACTACCTGGTCCTCCAAAGTTTGGGTTCCAAATCCGGATAAACACCTAAGCTTTCCTGTCAAACCTATACTTTTCCCCAGACTTTGACCGTTAGAGGCCCCTTTTTTTGGTATAAAATGTGCAAACCCTTTTAAAGTGAGATATTGTGGCTGAAAATTGAGTCTCCGTATTCAGGGTGATCTTTTATGAAGGACACCACCAAGGGCCACACCATAAACCCGAGCCTACAGTCTGATTCTTCCGCCCCTGTAAGACAAGGTGACCCATCTTTGCTGGAGCGCTGTCTCACCGAGGTGGTGCGGCTTTATCGCCATTCCGCCGTCGGCCGGTTATGTACCGGGGTCATCCACAACATGAACTCCCCTTTGCAGGTAATTTCTTTCCAACTGGAGCTTTTGGAAAACAAAATCCAGGAAGAGGCGGCCCTTCTAAATTCCTCATCTCCTCCCCCTTTAGCCACCCTAAAAAACCTTTTGGCTTACCGGCTGGACAAACTGAATCAGATACGCCAAGAAGTGGACCGTCTAAGAGAGATGCTGCAACGTCTGGCCCTGCAGGCAGTTCATGAAGAATCCCAGGATTATTGCTATATTGACCTAAACGAGCTGATTCAAGCCGAACTGCACCTTTATCAGGCAGACCGCTTTTTCAAATATCAGGTGGAGAAAAATTTTCATTTCACCCCGGGATTACCCCCGATTTACGGACATTACATCGATTTCAGCCTGTGCTTTCGTAATCTCCTGGATAATGCCCTGGAGGCCATGACAGCCAGCCCTCATCGCCGCTTGACAGTGGTCACCGAGTTTGAGGAAGGCTGCCGACTGATTAAAGTCGGAGATACTGGAGAAGGGATTTCTCCCGTGGTCAGGGAACATCTGTTTGAACCCTTTTTCACCACCAAAAGCACGGATCAAAAGCCTCGTGCCGGTCTGGGCCTTTTTCTGAGTCGACGTCTGCTAAAGCCTTATAGGGGTGAAATCGAGGTGGATTGCCTTCCCGGAGAGACCTGGGCCGTCGTTCGCCTGCCCGTCACTTGACCATAAGGGGGGATTTGCCGGAAAAGGGATAAAGGAAATGGGTAAAGGCTGGGCTTGGAAACACGCTTCCGAGGGCCGGGAACCAGGATACTGACCCCTCCTCATATGGGTCTGGCCAACCCTTGGTCTAATAGTCTGAGAGGAGCAGGTTTTATTTTGTAGACCTGGAAAATCATAAAAAAAGTGGGACTGCCAGTATTTTATTATTTAAACGAAGTCGGGCAAAAATCTCTGGGGAAGAACCGGCAACCTAATTTATTTCGGGCGCGTGATGGACCGGTCCTTATCTTCCCCTTATGAGATAGTGCGGCCCCTGGGGTCTGAGGGGGCCGGGTGGCCCTCAGCCTTCCAGCCCCCGCTCCCAGCCCTCTTTGGCCACCGGATCAATAATTCCACGCGATCTTTGCCCCTTCCGGAGAGCTGCCCTCCGGGGGAAGGGAGGGTAAGGGCGTCGGTTCCCTGAGCTTTTCAGACCCGGGGTTTACCCCAGATTTCCAGGACAGACAGTTTAAGAAAGCGTTTGGAGGCGGCGCTTCTCAAAAGAGCCACGGTATCCCACCCCCGGGCCGTACCGGCTGCCGCCACCACCTCAGCCTCTTCCGGGATCAGGCCGGCGTCCACCGCTTCCATGACAATCTCACAACAAACCTTTAGGCCCTGACCCAATCTCCTCAGAGTATTGGCAATCAAAAGGGTGGGAGCGCTGCCTTTGAACTGATCGGCAATGCTGGTGTCCAGGGAATGGGTGAGGATGGTGGCTTTTAGTACTTTGCCTCCCAACCGGCTGATTTCCTCCAGATGTTCCGGCAGAAATTCATCTATATTGGGGCCTTTGAACCCCACCGAGTGGCCCACCACCACCAAATTGAGGCCCCGACCGGCCAGCCGTCGTACCATCTGCAACCCGGAGGCGCCGGTGGTGGAGGCCACCACAAAATGCTGGTAGCCCTCAGCCGCAGCCTTTTCCAAAAGTTCCAGACAGGCAGAGGTGTTCTGGGGGCCGGTTTCCTTAAAATACCAAACTTCACGCCGAATCATCAGTCCTCCGAATTTATGAATTAGGTCAGAATAAATCTGGGCGAGTCTCAAGCTCCTTTGCTGCCATATATATCCTGGGGCAAAAAGACCACTTCCCGGTCAAGGCGAATGCCGAAACGCCGCCAGATGTCTTCGGTAATCCCATTTATCAAAGACTCGATTTGGGTGGCGCTGGCACCTCCCAAATTTATGATAAAGTTGGCATGCTTGGCGGAAACCCGGGCGGGGCCGCAACCTTTGCCTTTCCAGCCCGCCTCTTGAAGAAGACGGCCGGCAGGCGGGCCTTCAGGGGGGTTTTTGAACACACTGCCGCAGGTACGGGGATGCCTCGGTTGGTGTTTTCGGCGCCAGTCCAAGAGTTCCCGCATGCGCCCCCGGATCACCAGAGGTGATGCCTCCTCCGTAAGGGCCAATTCAGCTTCCACCACCAGCCAGCGCGGTTCTTGCAAAAGGCGGGAGAAACGGTAGCCCAAGGCCAATTCTGTGGCGGTCAGTTCCCTGACTTCCAGTTGGGGGGTCACCACCCACACCCGACGTAGATGTTGTCCCAAGTTGCTGCCATGAGCGCCTGCGTTTAATCGCACCGCGGCCCCCACAGTTCCGGGGATACCGGCCAGGAATTCAAAACCGCCCACACCCCAGTCCGCCAGGATTTGGGCCAACCTGGGAAGGGCCACTCCCGCCCCCACCCGAAGGGTATCTTCCCGGCGTTCCACTTTCTGAAAACATTTGCGCAGATGTAAGGTGATTCCCGGAAGTCCTGAGTCAGCGATGAGGACATTGGAGCCTTGCCCCAAAAAAAAGACCGGCCAGCCACGGTGGCCGGCCAGACGGAACAAGGCCAGGACATCCTCCAAGTCCCGGGGCACTGCCAAAAATTCCGCCGATCCCCCCACCTTCCAGGTGGTGAGGGGAGCCAAGGGAGCTCCAGGGAGGACCGGTCCCTGGACTCCAGGCCACTTAAGGGGGGCGGCTAGCTTTTTGGTCTTCATTTCTCTTGGGCCCGGCACACGCCTGGTTGACAGGGTTCTCTCCCTCATCCCCCGTTCCAGGCGGGGTAAGTGTAGAGACCCTATAATCTTCGTCAATTTTATCAATTTATCGGAGGCTCCCGGTAATTTTTTCCCCCGGGGAATATCTCATGACCGGGGGGACCTTGACAAATCAGATGACGCAGGTTAGCGTGTAACCTCGAAAATCCCAAGACGGGTAAAGGGTATGTGGCGTGTCTGGGTATTGTGGCTGGCGGCGGCCGTCTTATTCATGGAAGGCTTGGTCCTTTGTAGCTTTGCCGCCCCTCATCCGGTAGCCTATGTCAGCCTCAAGCAGCAGCTGATGCGTCAGGGGCTGGACCGGGGGTATATTGTCAAAGTTTTCAGCGATGCCCGCAATGAGTTTCTCCCCGACATAGTACGGAAAATTGCCTTTTTAAGAAAAGAGCGGCCGGCTGATTACGCCCATTTCCTGAGACCGGAGGTGGTGGCCAAGGGACGCCAATATCTCAAAAAGCACCATCTGCAACTGGCATCCATTTACGATCGCTACGGAGTGAGTCCCGAGGTGATTGTGGCCATTTTGACGGTGGAGAGCGGCTTGGGGGACCACCCCGGCAAATATCCGGTGTTCAATGTGTTTGCCTCCCTTTCCGTCATGGACACTCCCGAAGTTATAAAAGACCTGGGCCTTCCCGCACATCTTTACCCCCGCCTTAAGAAAAAGGCCGCCTGGGCCCAAAGGGAGCTCTCCATATTTTTAGAGTACTGCCGGGAAAACCGTCTCGATCCTTTTGCCTTCCGGGGCTCTTGGGCCGGAGCCATAGGTTATCCGCAGTTTCTCCCTTCCAGTCTGGCTTCTTATGGCCAGGACGGGGATGGGGACGGAAAGGTGGATTTGTTCAACCATGCCGATGCCATGGCCAGTATTGCCAACTACCTGAAGAAAAGCGGCTTTCAGGCTGACAAGGCCAGGACCTGGCGTCGGGCGGTTTTGGCCTACAATCATTCCGAGGCTTACGCCGACACGGTTTTAACTTTGGCCCGGTGGTATTGACCCAAGATTACCCTAAATTAAGATTCACTGGGCCCCTTCAAAGCCTCTCAAATTTTGTCTGGTGGGACCTTCGAAATCTTAAAATTCGGGAACTTTTCCGGTTTCCCATGCGCATCCCCCGTTTTCCAGGGGGACTCGCCTTGGGTTTTAAACTTCTTCTTCCCCCTTTAGGTGAATGTTATATTAGAGATGCCTTCTAATGGGTGATTCTCCTTAGGACGGAGAGGATCTTTCAGATGACCAATTCACCTCCCCGGGTAGGGATTGTTCTTGGCAGCGCTTCCGATTGGCCCGCGTTGGAACCTGCAGCGATTCTCCTACAAAAATGGGGTATCGGGGTGGAGGTGGTGGTGGCCTCGGCTCACCGTTCCCCACGCCGAACCCAGTCTTATGGACGCCAAGCCGCCGGCCGGGGTATCAAGGTCCTCATCGCCGGGGCCGGGGCCGCGGCTCATCTGGCTGGGATACTGGCTGCGGAAACCACCCTGCCGGTCATCGGCGTGCCTCTGCCCAGTTCCCCGTTACAAGGATGGGACAGTCTCCTTTCCATGGTGCAGATGCCGGCTGGAGTGCCGGTGGCCACCATGGCCTTGGGAGAGGCAGGGGCCAGAAATGCCGCCATCCTGGCCGCCCAGATTCTGGCTTTAGGCGAACCGGAGCTTGAGGCCAAACTCAGGCAGCATAAAGAAGAGTTGGAGGCCAAGGTGGCGGAGCAAAACGAAAAAATACCCCCGGTTTTCCGCCCCCAGCCTTAGGTCCTAGGCTTCCTGAGCCTAGGGGGAGCTCCCGGAATGCTCACTTCCCTGGTGGAACTTACGGTGGATCTGGCGGCACTTCGGCATAATTATCAGCAGCTGCGCCGACGTCTGGTTCCCGGGGTGAAATTGATGGCGGTAGTGAAAGCCGACGCCTACGGCCATGGGCTGGTGCCTGCGGCCTCTACTTTGGCGGACGCCGGAGCTGATTACCTGGGAGTGGCCTCTTTGGAAGAAGGCCATGCCCTACGGGAAGCAGGCATTGGACTCCCCATCCTTCTGCTTCTGGGGGTGCTTCCTGAGGAATGCGAGCGGGCGGTGGCCTTCCAACTCGAAGTGGTGCTTTTCCGGAAAGATGTGGCAGCCGCCTTGGACGCGGCCGGCCGCAGTTATAACAGGAAGACCAGGGTGCACCTCAAAGTGGACACGGGTATGGGCCGCTTGGGGCTTAACCCCGAGGAGGTCCTCCCCTTTTTGGAGGAGTTGCGCCACTTTCCCCATCTGGAGGTGGTTGGCCTTATCTCTCATCTGGCCATGGCCGATGCCCCGGACCGCGCCTATACCTTAAAACAGCTCCGGACCTTTCAGGACCTTTTGGCCGCGGCCCGGACCCGGGGATGGGAGCTTCCCCTAAGCCATCTGGCCAACAGCGCGGCATTGGCCCACTTGCCGGAGACTCACTTTGCCCTGGTCCGCCCAGGCATTGCGCTATATGGTTCTCCGCCCGCTCCGGGACGGGAGCCGGGTCTGGATTTAAAGCCGGTGATGTCCTTCCGGACCCGGGTCCTCCAGCGCAAAAGGCTGCCGCCCGGGACAGCCATCAGCTACGGCTGCACCTATATCACCCCTGACTGGTGCGAGCTGGCGGTGCTGCCGGTGGGTTACTGCCACGGCTATCCCCGGTTGTTGTCCAATCGGGGGGAGGTGCTCATCCGGGGCCAGCGGGCTCCTATCCGAGGTCGGGTCTGCATGAATCTGACCATGGTGGAGGTGACCCACCTCCCCCAGGTGGCCGAAGGGGAACCGGTGACCCTCCTGGGTGAGGACGGCGCCGCCCGCCTTACCGCGGACGAGCTGGCCGCCTGGGCCCAAACCATCAGCTATGAAATCTACTGCGCCCTAGGGAACGCCAATCCCCGGCGCTATGTGGGAGCCTGATATGGAAAGGAAACCTGATACCCAGGAACCCAGCATCTGCCTGGTTTGCGCCTGGCGGGAAACCTGTCTCAAAAAATTTTCCTTCACCGGGCAGCATTGTCTGGAGTTCACCCGGGACGTGACCCTAAAGCGGGAACCTGATAAGGAAGCCCCAAAAACCTCGGATTAGAAAGTCGGACCGCATGTACACCCGGAAATTTCTGCAGCAACTCATCACCGACAGTCTGATTGCGGCGCAGACCTATGGCGACTTGCCATCGGCCGGAACGCTACCGGCCTTTGAGATAGAAAAACCCAAAAGTCCGGAACACGGGGACTTTGCCAGCAATGCCGCCCTGGTGTTGGCCAAGCCCTTGAGGCAGCCGCCCCGCCGGATTGCCGAGATTCTCCTTAAAGGAATGCGGGTTCCGGAGGGACTGTTACAGAAGGTGGAGATCGCCGGCCCGGGGTTTATCAATTTTTTCCTGGCAGACCACTATTGGCTTCAGGTCCTGCCGGAGATCCTCAGGCAGGGCGAGTCTTACGGGGATTGCGCTATCGGGGCCGGCCGCCGGGTTCAGGTGGAGTTTGTCAGCGCCAATCCCACCGGGCCTCTGCATATCGGTCATGGCCGGGGAGCGGCCCTGGGGGATGCCCTGGCCCGTCTCCTGGCCCGAGCGGGCTATAAGGTGGAGCGGGAATATTATATCAATGATGTAGGCACCCAGATCCTCACCCTCGGAAAATCCCTTTACTATCGCCTAAGGGAACTGCAGGGTGAGACTGTGGCCTTCCCCGAAGACGGCTACCAGGGTGATTATCTGAAGGAGGTGGCCCGGCAGTATCTGGCAGACCGAGGTCTCCCCCCAAAGGAGGCGGGCGAGGCGGTGTATCAGGTCTTGGGGCGTTATGCCGCGGATCTGATCCTGGCTGGGATCAAACAGGACTTGCTGGACTTTGATGTCACCTTTGACCGCTGGCTGAGCGAGGCGGAGCTTATCAGCCAGGGCTGGCTCTCCAAGGGCTTTGAGGTTCTAAGGCAAAAGGGCTGCTTGTATGAAAAGGATGGGGCCCTGTGGTTTACGGCCAGCCGCTTCGGGGATGACAAGGATCGGGTGATCCAGCGCTCCACCGGGGCCACCACCTATTTTGCCTCAGATGTGGCTTATCACCTTCACAAATTTCAACGAGGTTATGATCTGGTGGTGGATCTGTGGGGTGCGGATCACCACGGCTATGTGCCCCGGATGCAGGCGGCGGCGGAGGCCTTGGGTTTCAGGGACCGGCTGAAGATCATTTTGGTGCAATTGGTCTCCCTCTCCCGTCATGGGGAACCGGTGGCCATGACCACCCGGGGGGGGACCTTTGTCACCCTGCGGGAGGTCCTGGACGAAGTGGGAAAAGACGCGGCCCGCTTCATTTTTCTCACCCGGCGGGCCGACGCCCATCTGGAGTTCGACCTGGAAGTGGCCAAGCTGCAAAACCCTGAAAATCCGGTGTATTATGTGCAATATGCCCACGCCCGGCTGGCCAGCGTGTTCCGCCAAGCCGCGGCCCAGGGCATCACCTTAAATCCGGACGAATCTCTTCTGCCCCTTTTGTCACTCCCGGAAGAGATCGGCCTTTTGAAGCTTTTGGCCGATTATCCGGAGATGGTGGAGGGCGCAGCCCGTAACCTTGAACCTCACCGGATCACTTATTTCTTGACGGAGCTGGCTGCTCAGTTGCATAGTTACTATTACCGGCACCGGTTTATCTCAGAGGATGCCGACCTTACCCAGGCCCGGCTCTGGCTGGTGAAGGGGGTGAAACAGGTTCTGGCCCACGGCTTGGGAATCCTGGGGGTCAGTGCCCCGGAAAGCATGTAATTTAGGCGGCTGAGGTTGGGAGGGACCTTTTCCGCCTTTTTCCATGAGGGGGGGACAAATCATGGGGGAGACTCGGGGCAGGAAAGGAAAAAAGTCCAAATGGCAGATAACCTTGGGCCCCAAAGAGCTTATTTTTGCGGGAATGGGGTTGACCGGACTCATTATGTTAAGCTTTGCCCTGGGAACGCTGGCCGGGCGGGGCGATATCTATCGGGTGCTGCACAATTGGGGGTTACTGGGACCTGAAGCCGGCAAGGTGGTTCAGGTATGGCCAGCAGCTTCCCAACCCCCGGCAACTCCGGCGGCCCTCCCCCTGGCCCCCTCACCACAGGAGGCCGCCCCTCCTCCCCCTGCCTCTTCCACTCAGGCCCTGCTTTCCCCTTCGCCTGCTTTGGCCCCGGTGGAAGGCGCCGTGACTGCGCCGGCCACCCCTTCCCACTTCCGGAAAAAACCGGGCAAGTCCGAGTCTTCGAGTAAGGATCCCCTGGAGAAGCTCCGTCGGGAAGTGGCCCCCAGGTTGAAGTTTCAGAACAGTCTGGACCCCACCACCCGAAAAACCGGCCGTTCCCCGGATAGCGCCAAAAAGACCCCGGATAAGGGCGAAAAGGCTTCCTTAGGGAAAAGCGGCTTCACCCAAATATTTGTGGCCAAATATCGGGATGGAAACCAGGCCAAAAACCAGCTGGCCAAGATGCGCAGCAAAGGCGAACGGGTGACCCTTAAGGAGGGGAAAGACAACGAAGGACAATATTTTGCCCTTTATCGGGAGATTCCGGCTGGGAATCCCCCTGCCCCTGCCGAAAAATCCCCGAAGTCCCAGTCCGCCAGCAAGTCCGGCAAATCCCCCCATTAGGTCAAAGTCCGGTTTACCCCCCCGATGGCGTTTGCGGGGAAAAACCCGAGCAAAAACCCCCCACTCCTTTAACCCGCTTGGTTTCCCGGCCTTTCAAGACAAATTGACCGAAGGGGGCCCTCGAGCTGCGCCCCAAATGGCCGCCTTTTGAGAGGCGGTGAAAAGCGGGTAAGGCCGAGGGCCTTTTCTCCCCAACCGCCAGAAAGGCTTTTGGGGTGGCTGGACCGGGCATTTCTTGCCGATAAACCCGGTCAGTTTTGCCGGTTTCTTCAAGCAATTTATATTTTAATTGCAAAAAATTTCGAAATTTCCTGAACCCAGAAGCTGGCACAGGCCTTGCTTGTATTCCCGGCAAATCATATCCCGGGCGCGATTATGCAAAATCTTAGTGCCGGACGGTTGCTGTCTCCCATTTCCCTTCCTGGGCGTGGTCTCCGGAGCCAACCCCGGTCAGCTCCGGATCTTTTCCAGGAGGTATTTCAGAGCCGTCTCAGTGCCCGCCTGGCCGCCCGGTCCAAATTCTCGTCACCCTTCAAAAATACCGGCAAGAATAATTCCCTGGAAGACCTTAGGAATTTCGGAGGCCTTCGGGAAAAAACCCGAAGTGGTTTTCCACAATCCGTAAGCTCCGGGATCAGGGACAGCTCCTCAAGAACCGGAGCGGGCCTGGAGAGGCAAATAAAACCAGGGCGGTCCCGACGCCTCTTCGATTCCGACACCTCCATTCCCATTGCCCTGAAATCACTAATGGAATTTGTGGCGGCGCAACCCGACCAGACCCTCCGGGTGTCAGGGACACAGGCCCTGCAGGTGGGAGCTCAGCTTCTCCAGGCCGGCCTTTCCCGGGAGGAGGTGGAGAATCTGGTTTTCTCCCTGGGATCCCCAGACCTGGGGTTGACTCTCTCCACCCTGAAAGAGGTGTGGGCGCGTCATCTGGAAACGGCTTCTTCAGCCGAAACCCCGGCGGCCGCGGACTCATCCGAATCCCTGGGGGTCATATTCCCGGAAATTCAGAAATGGCTCCAGGAGCCTGGTTATCTTCAATTCTGGGAAAGGCTGAGGGTTCCCCGGGACCTTCTGCCCTCCCTGCGCCTGGCCCTGATCCATCTGGGGGCCAGACCTCAGGACCTCAACCTTTTGGAGGGAGACACTCAGGAAGGCGGGGTCCCCCTTTCCGAGGTCTGGCGGACCTTGCAAAACACTCAAAGCGCCACGGTCCGCCCGGCCGAGTCCCGGACCCCAGGGCCCTTTGGACCTGAGAACGGCGAAGCCCTGACCCCTTATGAATCGCAGGCCGTGACCGCAGAGGATCTGGCCACCTGGCGTCAGGTGCTTCTCAAGACGGGCTTGCCCCCGGAACTGGTGGAGGGCCTTTTAGGGAAAAAGACTCCCGGCACCCAGGAGGAACTCCGGGCCGCCCTTTTGGCCCTTACGCCTAAAGAGAGCCCGCCCCTGGCCCTTGAGGAGCCCAAGCCCCTGTATCTCCCACAGAACCTGCGGTTGCGCACCTTGGGTTGGGAAAGTCAGGCCCGGGAAGGACGTCAACCGGGCCAGCACAACTTGGCGGAAAAGGAAACCTACGGCCATCAATCTGCCCCCGACTTGGCAGTTGACCGGCATTTTGACCTGGAAAATGCCGTATTTGCCGGCAGTCCCTCTGCCTATACCCCCTCGGCCCTCACCTCCGGGGGAATTACGATTGGCGGCGGGACTCCTTTCCCAGCTACGGCCTGGCCATTGCTTTCCCCTGAGATGCGGGCCTCGGTTTGGTCTCAGGTCCAGTCGGGGATCATCACCCATTTAAGCCCCGGGGAAACCCAAGTTAGTTTAAATCTTAACCCTCCGGAATTGGGCCAAATTCAATTAAACCTGCGCTTGGTGGGCCATGAAGTGGTCATAAGCGGAGTGGCCAGTCGCCCGGAAGTGGCGGAGCTGGCCCAGCAAGGTCTCAGCCAACTGGTCCAGACCTTGGCGCAACAGGGTCTTACTTTGACCCACTTTGTAATGCAGGCGAAAGAAGCCGGGGGATTATCATTGCCGCCCACCTATGCCAGTTCCCGGGATAAAGGCACGGATGCCGAAGGCCGGCAGTCGGGCTCAACCCGGCGGCACTTCGGGGGGGTAAATCGCTTTGTTTAAGGCCTACCGGCCCTCACCGGCGGAGACCGACCTCTGACCGGATGTGACCCTGATCAGGAGAAACATTATGGCGACCTCAGTAACCTCCACTTTGAACAGCACTTTGACCAGCTCCAGTGCCACGGCGGTTTCTAATGCAGTGAAAAAAACTATGGGGAAAGAGGATTTTCTGAGGTTGCTGACCACCCAACTGCGTTACCAGGACCCGCTCAGTCCGGAAGACCCCAAGGATTTTGTGGCTCAGCTGGCCCAGTTCAGCAGCCTGGAGCAGCAAATCAACACCAATTCCAGTCTGGAGAATCTTTCCACCCTCATCAAAAGTCTGAAAAATTCCCAGGACCTGGTGCAAGGCATTAACCTTTTGGGCAAAACGGTGAAGGGCAGCGGCAACACCATCAAGGTGACAGGTGGTCAGGCTCTGGGAGCCAGTTTCGAACTTCCCCAGGCGGCCAAGGAGGTGACCGTGTCCCTGTATAATTCCGGGGGAACTCTGGTTCGCACCCTCAACCTGGGCGCTCAGGCGGCGGGGTCTCGGGTCTTTGTCTGGGACGCCAAGGACAGTTCCGGCAAGACCGTGGCAGACGGCTCTTACACCTATCAGGTGTCCGCCAAAGACAAAAACGGCAATCCCCTGACGGTAACCAATTACTTCACTGGCAAAGTGGAGGAGGTTTACCAGGACAGCCAGGGTATCTGGGTAATGGTGAACGGCAGTCGGGTGCTCCTTGGCAATGTGGTTTCAGTGCTGGACGATTCCTGATGAGGCCGAGGAACCCCTGAGGTTTGTGTGACCGGAGGGTCTTTGAGAAAAAGGATTTCGGCTAGCAGAGCAAAAGGGAGGAGGGGTTATGTCTCTGTCCACCGCCATGTATAGCGGGTTGAGCGGCCTCAACAGCTTTGGCGAGGCCATGACTGTGGTGGGCGACAACATCGCCAATTTGAACACCACCGGCTTTAAATACAGCGCGGTGCACTTTGAGGACCTCATGGCCCAGATGGTGCCCACCGGTTCAGGACCGGGGCAAGTGGGTCGAGGCTCCCGCATTTCTGAGATCTCCACCGTCTGGGCCCAGGGATCATTGGAAACCAGCGCCGACGACGTGGATGTGGCCATCACCGGCACCGGCTTTCTCATCCTCCGAGACCCCTTGTCCCAGGTGCACTATTACACCCGGGATGGGAACTTTTCCCTGGACAAGGACGGCTATCTCATCAACAGCCACAGCTACCGGGTGCAGGGCAAGGTCATTGACCCAACCACCGGCACGCCCACGGGAGTGGACACGGACATCGTGCTCAGTCAAAATTACGCGGCACCCCGGGCCAGCACCAAGGTGGACATGGTCATGAACCTGGACTCCAACGCGGCCGTGAGCTCCACCTACAATTCAGCCATCTCCATCTACGACAACCTGGGCAACAATCACACCCTGGACATGACCTACACCAAAGTGGCGGATAATACCTGGAGCGTGACCGGCACCCTTGATGGCACGGACATCACCGCCCTCATCACCGATCAGGGGGGGGGCGGCCCCACGGACATGGTCTTTGACTCCAACGGGACCATGGTAAACGGGGGACTCTACACCATTGATCTGTCAGGTTACAACATCGGCGCTGTGGACCTTAACCTTCGGAACACCCCCGGAGGCAGCACCACCCAGTACGCCGCCTCTTCGGTGACCAATTATGCCTCCCAGGATGGCTACGGCCCGGGTTTTCTCCAGCGCATCTCCATCAACAATGAGGGCATTATCACCGGCCATTACTCCAACGGCCAGATCATCCCCCAATATCAGCTGACTTTGGCCCGCTTCAACGCCCCCGGCAAACTTCACCGGGAAGGAAGCAACATGTACACCGAAACTCAGGATTCCGGAGTCCCTCTCACCGGCTCTCCCGGAACCAATGGCCTGGGGAAAATCAGTTCCAACGCCCTGGAGCAGTCCAATGTGGACCTGGGCAACGAGTTCGTGCACATGATTCTTTATCAGCGGGCCTTCCAGGCCAACTCCCGCATCATCACCACCACTGACTCCATGTTGGAGGAGGTCCTGTCCCTGAAACGTTAAGTTCAGGCAAAACCATTCCCCCTTCGACCTCTTCCGGTTATAATCAGGCGGTGCCGGAGCACATTTTCCCCGGCCCCGCCACTTTTTTGAAAGGGCTGGGACCTGGAAGAGGTATTCAAAACCGACATACCCGGCCGGCCCTTCCAGGTCGGGACCCTTTCCTTTTGAGGTGACCTATGATCCCCCGGTACAGCCGTGAAGCCATGGCGCGCATCTGGTCTGAGGAGAATAAGTTTGCCAGCTGGCTGAAGGTGGAGTTGGCCGCCATGGAAGCCCTGGCCGACGCGGGCCTGATCCCGGCCGAAGTGGCGGCCCGGGCCCAGAGCAAGGCCCGTTGCGATGCCCAGTGTGTCCTGGCCTTGGAAAAAGAGACCCACCACGATGTGGCGGCCTTTGTGGATCACGTGGCCGACACCCTGGGGGAGGATGGACGCTATTTCCACTTCGGCCTCACCTCCTCGGACATTCTGGACACCGCCTTGGCCGTGCGTCTAAAGGACTCTGCCGACTTGCTTTTGGCCGGTCTGGATGAGCTTCTGCAGGTACTCAAGGAAAAGGCCTGGATTTACAAGAACCTGGTCATGGTGGGCCGCACGCACGGGGTGCATGCCGAGCCCATCACCTTGGGGCTCAAATTCGCCTTATGGTATGCGGAATTTCAGCGTCAGCGGGAGCGCCTGCTGGATGCCCGGGAAACCGTGAGCGTGGGCAAGCTTTCCGGCGCGGTGGGGACCTTCGCCCATCTGCCTCCGGAGGTAGAAGCCGGGGTGTGCCGGCGATTAGGGCTCAAACCGGCCCCTATTGCCAATCAGATTATCCAGCGGGACCGTCATGCCCATTATCTCCTTACTTTGGCCCTCATCGGGGCCAGTGTGGAGAAGGTGGCTTTGGAAATCCGCCATCTGCAGCGGACCGAGGTGCGGGAGGCGGAGGAGGCCTTCGGGGCTCGGCAGAAGGGCTCCTCGGCCATGCCCCACAAAAGAAACCCGGTGCTCAGCGAAAACCTCTGCGGACTGGCCCGGCTGCTCCGGGGTAACGCCCTCGTGGCCCTGGAGAACGTGGCCCTGTGGCATGAACGGGACATCAGCCACTCCTCGGCGGAACGGATCATCATTCCGGACAGCAATATTCTCCTGGATTTTATGATCCACCGCCTCAAAGGGATTTTGCAAAACCTGGTGGTTTACCCTGAACAAATGGCGGCCAACCTGGCCAAAAGCCGGGACCTGGTCTTCTCCCAGAGTCTGCTTCTGGCTTTGGTGCAAAAGGGCCTAAGCCGGGACGCCGCCTACCGCCTGACCCAGAGGGCCGCCATGCAGGTGTGGGAACAGGGTGGCACCCTCAAGGAGCGGGTCCAGGCTGACCCGGAGATCGGCAGACTCTTATCACCGGAGGAGCTGGCGGAGCTTTTCGACCTCAAGCACCATTTGCGCCAGGTGGATACCCTGTTTACCAGGGTGTTCGGGGCGTAGCGGGGGAGATGGGGCTGTCTCCTGCGGCTCCCCCTCGAATTTTTTACGGAAAATGATATAGTTGACCGCAAGAGGCCTGCCCCCTAATTATACCCGGCAGGTGACGAAATCACCCCAACATGCAACACATCCGCAATTTCAGCATCATTGCCCATATTGACCATGGCAAGTCCACCCTGGCAGACCGGCTCATTCAGGCCACCATCATGGTGCCGGAACGCCTGCTCAAGGACCAGATGCTGGACACCATGGACCTGGAGCGGGAGCGGGGCATCACCATCAAGAGTAACACCATCACCCTGCCTTACGTGGCCGCGGACGGGAAGGAATATGCCTTAAATCTCATTGACACCCCCGGCCATGTGGACTTTTCTTACGAAGTCTCCCGGGCCCTGGCCTCGTGTGAGGGAGTGCTGCTTTTGGTGGACGCCTCCCAGGGGGTAGAGGCCCAGACTCTGGCCAATCTGTATCTGGCTCTGGAGCATAATCTGGCCATCATTCCGGTAATCAACAAAATAGACCTCCCCCAGGCGGACATACCGGGGACCCGGGAACAGATCCGCCGGGAACTGGGCTTGGAGGAGACCGGCGTCATTCTCTGTTCCGCCAAGGAGGGTATCGGGATCAACGAGATCCTGGAAGCCATTGTGAACCGGATTCCCCCACCCCGGGGGGAGATTACCGCGCCCCTCACCGCCCTTATTTTTGATGCCGCTTATGACCACTATCGAGGCACAGTGGTGAGTGTCCGGCTCTTTGACGGCCGGGTGCAGCCGGGAGATGTCATCCGCCTCATGTCCACGGGGGCCACCTACAAGGTGGAGGAGGTAGGGCTTTTCGGGCTGAGCCGCCAGCCCCAAAGGGAGCTCACCGCCGGCCAGGTGGGCTACCTTATCGCCGGCATCAAGAACGTGAGCGACACCCGCATCGGGGACACCATCACTCTGGAGGCCAATCCGGCCCCCGCGGCCCTGCCGGGCTTCCATGAGGTGAAGCCGGTGGTGTTCGCCTCCATTTACCCGGTGTCCTCAGAAGATTACCCGGCATTGGCGGAGGCCCTGGAAAAATACAAGCTCAATGACGCAGCCCTTACTTACCAGAAGGACTCCTCCGCCGCCCTGGGGCAGGGCTTCCGCTGCGGCTTTCTGGGTCTGTTGCACCTGGAGATCGTCCAGGAGCGCCTAGCCCGGGAGTTCGGCCAGTCCCTCATCATGACGGTGCCGGGGGTGCGCTATGAGTTCACCCTAAGCGACGGCCAGGTGGTTTGGGTGGACAACCCCCAGCACTATCCCGACCCCACCCGCATCCGCCGGACCGCCGAACCCTTCATCAGGGCCAGCATCATCGTGCCGGAACGCTACGTGGGCGCGGTGATGAAGCTTTGTCTTGAGCGCCGGGGGGTGAACCCTCACTTCGGCAACCCTTCCCCGGGCCGGGTGGAGCTCACCTTTGAAATGCCCCTGGCTGAGGTGATTATCGACTTTTACGACCGGCTGAAAAGCATCACCCAGGGGTACGGCTCCTTTGACTATGACCTTATCGGCTACCGGGAGAGCGACCTAGTGAAGCTGGACATACTGGTGAACGGCGAGCGGGTGGACGCCCTGGCCATGATCGTCCACCGGGACCGGGCCCGGGAGTGGGCCGTCCGGGTGTGCGAACGCCTTAAGGAGGAGATCCCCCGGCAGCAGTTCCGCATCGCCATCCAGGGGGCCATAGGCGGCAAAATCATCGCCCGGGAAACCATCAGCCCCTTCCGTAAGGATGTCACCGCCAAGTGCTACGGAGGCGACATCACCCGGAAACGCAAGCTTCTGGAACGACAAAAGGAAGGGAAAAAGCGCCTGAAGCAGGTGGGGGCAGTGCCCATCCCCCAAAGCGCCTTTGTGGCGGTGCTGCGCACTGACAAGAATTAAAGAAGTATGGCCCTGGAAGAAGGGGAAAGGTAGGGGCTCCAGACCTGTGCCCCCTCCCCAGCCCTCTGGGTGGGGTTTTCGGTTTTCGGTGGGAGGCCTTTTGGGGAGAATCGCATATAAATTATTCCTAAATTTTGGCGGAAAAAACAACTGAAGATCCAAAACAAGTTGCCCCCGGGAGGGCGGAGGATAACTTGCCCGGGCCTCACCTTCAGGTAACCAGGGTTTTGGAAAAACACCATATGACCCAGCCAAATCCTGCGCTTGCGGGGCTTTATATTCACGTACCTTTCTGCCGGAGGAAATGCCCTTACTGTGATTTTTTTTCGGAAACCGACCTTGCCCTGATCTCCGAGTGGCTGAGGGCCCTGGGTCGGGAAATGGCCTTGTATCGGGATTTTGCCCCCGTATTTGACTCCCTGTATCTGGGAGGCGGCACTCCTTCCCTCCTTGAACCCGCCGAATTGGAGGTCCTCCTTACCGCTCTTTGGCAAAATTTTACCTTGTCACCCCAGGGGGAAATCACCCTGGAGGCCAACCCGGATGACCTTACTCTGGAGAAATTGCGGGCTTATCAAGGCTTGGGCATAAACCGCCTCAGCCTTGGGGTGCAGTCCTTTTCTGATGGGGAGCTTGCCTTTTTAGGCCGCCGCCATGACGCAGCCCAGAACCTTAGGGCCCTGATGTGGGCCAGAGAAACGGGCTTTGCCCATCTGAGTCTGGATCTAATATACGGCTTACCGGGACAGACCTTTAAGGAGTGGGAGGAAAATCTGGCCACCGCCCTTAGATTCGGTCCGGAACACCTTTCCTGCTACCAGCTCACCGTGTCTCCGGGCACCCCTTTGGACCGGTGGCAGGCCGAGGGCCGCCTCACTCCTTTTGCGGAGGAGACTGAACGGAACTTCTTCCTTTTTACCTCGCAATTCCTGGAAGATCATGGTTATCTGCACTATGAGGTTTCCAATTTTGCCCGGAATCTGGAATACCGTTCCCGGCACAACCTGAAATACTGGAACCACACCCCATATCTGGGTCTGGGACCCGGGGCCCATTCCTTTCGAGGAAACCGCCGCTGGTGGAATAAAGCCGACGTAAAGGAATACTGCCGGGTCCTCCGGACCGGAGGAGTGCCGCTGGCGGGGGAGGAAACCTTAACCCCAGAGCAGTTGCACCTGGAGGCTCTCTTTTTGGGGCTGCGCACCAAAGAGGGCGTGCCCCTGGAGGCGGTCCCCCGGGGCTCCCGCCGGGATGAGCTGCTTCGGGAGGCGATAATGGCGGGTTGGCTGACCCTTGGGGGAGATCGGCTGGTTCCCACCCGGGAGGGCCTGGTGGTGGCGGACCGTCTGGCTCTGATACTCGCCGAGTGACCAGGATGACCACCGGTTTTATCAGACTTCGACAAAGACAGCTTCTGGGGCTGGGGGCCCTTGTCTCGCTGGCGGCCGTTTTGCTCTTTCTGGCCTGTGGCGTGTCCCAGCTCACCAAAGGAGAGCTGAAACCCCCCAAAGTAAACCTTAAGGCGGTGGGGTTCAGGGCGCCTCAGCCCGAGGGCTGGCCCCTTACCTTGGTGTTGGCGGTGGAGAATCCCAACCCAGCGACCTTGCGGGCCCTGGGTTACGACTATGAGGTGCGGCTGGAAGGACGAACTGTGGCTCAGGGGGTAAGCAGCCAACCTGTGACCCTACCGGCTCAAGGGCAGGCTTTGGTGGAGGTGCCGGTCCTGGTGAAGCTTAAAAGCCTGCCCCCTCTGGTTCCCCGGGTTCTGGCCGGAGAAAAGCTCAGGTATGAGATCACCGGAGGCCTCCGGCTCCCTCAGACTCTGGGTTTCCGCTTGCCCTTCCGTTTCCAGGGGGACTTTGCCCCCTCTGAAGGGGTGGAGCGGCTCAAACCTTTTCTCAACTAAATATGCCTTACATTTTCGGTTCCGGTCAGCAAACTCCCAAAGTTGACAGGACCCCCTCTCCCGGATTACTATTCCGGCACCTGGTGGCGGGAGCGACCCGGGAAAGTCTTGCTTTAGAAGGCCACGGGAAAATCGATGGAATCCCCTGAAAAGAAAGTCCCTTTGGGCTATGTGGTAATTCACGGGCACTTCTATCAGCCCCCCCGGGAAAATCCTTGGATTGAACAGATTGAGATGGAGGCCAGCGCCCACCCCTTCCATGACTGGAACAGCCGGATTGCCTTCGAGTGCTATACCCCCAACAGTTGTGCCCGGGTTTATGACGGACAAAGGCGCATCCTGGACATTGTCAACAATTACGAGAAGATCAGCTTTAATTTCGGGCCCACCCTTTTGGCCTGGCTGGAAATTCATGCCCCGCAAACCTATGAGCGCCTTCTGGCCGCCGATCGTCACAGCCTCCAACGTCTGGGCCACGGGAACGCCATCGCCCAGGCTTACAATCATGTGATCCTGCCTCTGGCTCAGCCTCGGGACCGGAAAACCGAGATCTTTTGGGGGCTAAGAGATTTCGAGTTCCGGTTTGGGCGGCAGGCTGAAGCCCTGTGGCTGCCGGAGACCGCGGTGAATTACGACACCCTGGCGGACCTGGTGGACCATGGGATGAAATATGCCATTCTCTCCCCCCACCAGGCCCGACGAGTACGTCCCCTGACCGGGGGCCCCTGGGAGGTGGTGCAGGCCCACACCCTGGACACCACCCAGGCCTATCGCTGTTTCCTTCCGGGAACCACGGATGGTTCAGGCCAGCCCCGGTATATCGACCTGTTTTTCTACAACGGGGAAGTGGCCGCCGATTTGAGTTTCGGCGATCTGCTGAAAGACAGCTACCGGCTGGCCGACCGCCTGACAGAGCGCTATCGGCCGCACCTCAACCGCCCCCAACTTTTGCATGTGGCCACCGATGGGGAAAATTACGGACATCATCACAAGTTCGGGGAACTGGCCCTGGCCCATGCCTTAACCGAGGTGCTTCCCAAGCGGGGCTTTGTGCTGACCAACTATGCAACCTTTCTGGAGATGGTCCCTCCCAAAATGCAAGTGGAGCTGGACCTAGGTCCCAAGCAAGAAGGCAGTTCCTGGAGCTGCGCCCACGGGCTGGGACGGTGGAAAGAGAACTGTGGCTGCGCCACCGGAGGCCGGGAAAACTGGTCCCAGGAATGGCGCACCCCTCTCCGGGAGGCCTTCGACTACCTCAATTTGCGCCTGGCCCAGCTTTTTGAGGAAGAGGGGCAGAAATATCTGAAGGACCCCTGGGCTGCCCGGAATGATTACATCGAGGTGATCCTGGATCGCCGGGAGGAAACCCTGGCCCACTTTCTTTCCAGACATGGCGTGGCCGGGCTGGAAAGGGCCAACTGGCCGACGGTCCTCAGGCTCCTGGAGATGGAACGCCACGCTCTTTTGATGTACACCAGTTGCGGGTGGTTCTTTGCCGATCTAGCGGGCCTGGAGACCATCCAGGTAATGAAGTACGCCGCCCGGGCCTTGCAGTTGGGCCAGGTCTTCAGCCGCAGCTCTCTGGAGGAACCGTTTCTTGAACATTTGGAGCGGGCCCGCAGCAACCTTCCGGGAGAAGGGGACGGCCGGCGCATTTTCCTCAGACGGGTGAAGCCAGCCGTGGTGGACTTCCCCAAGGTGGTGAACCAATGGGCCATTTCCTGGCTCAAAGACCGGGAGCGCCAATGTCCGGCCCGGGTATATCATTTCCGGGTGGAGCCCCTGGAACATGAGATCAAGACTCAGGGTACGCTGACTTTGGCCACCGGGGTTTTGCGGGTTACCTCGGGCATCACCTGGCGGGAGGAAACCTTGGGTTTTTTTACTGTCCATTTGGGAAGTTACCTATATCGCACCCAGGTGCTCCCCTATCCCGAACCCGGACAATTCAGGCCCTTGAAGCAGGAGCTGTTTCAGGTATTGGAGCAGGCCCCGGAAGACCTGATCCCTCTTATGGCCCGGCGTCTGGGGGAACGCTATTATTCGGTGCACGATATTTTCCAGGAGGAAAAAGCACAAATCTTTCAGGATCTTCTGGCATTCAACCGGGAGGAGGCGGTGTCCCAGGTGGCCCACCACTTTCAGGAAGCCTATCCGGTGCTCCGGGCCATGGCCGCTGAGGGGCTGCCCCTCCCCCGACTTTATCGGGCCTTGGGGGAAATTACCCTGAACCGTCGTCTGGTGGAAATCCTCAGGCGTCTGGAAGCTGAACCGGAACATCTCCCCAAGTCACCGGAACTGCTGGACCTTCTGGAAGAGGCCCTGCTTTTTAACTTCAAACTGGAATCGGGGGAGGGATCCCAGATTCTCAGGCGCATACTGCACCATCACCTGATGGACCTTAAAGCCAGACTCCACTTCAAAACGGCGACCCAACTGAAGGAATTTCTCGAGTTGGTGCGACAGTTACCCATCTCCCTCGAAATCAGCGAAGCCCAGAATTTCTATTTTTCTCTCCTGGAGGAGCATTTTGCCGCCTTGGCCGCTCGCTCCTCCCGGGATCCGGAAGTCAAAAAACTGGCGGAACTTCTGATCCAGGTGGCGGTGGCTCTGAATTTCAACCCCGGCCGGTATCAGCACCTGTTGGCCTGAAATGGCCTGCAACAAGGGGTACCGGACTTTTGTGATGCTGTCCAAAGAGGCCGGGGGTAATATTGGAGGGCGGATTTATGTCCCTTAAAACCCGTGTGGCCGCGGCCGTGGCGGAGACCAAAGGACTCCTGGACCGCTTGCTTTTGGAGCAGGCAGATCAGCTATTGGCCGCCGCCAGGCTTTTGGCCCAGACCTTGAAGGCAGGGGGCAAGGTGGTCCTGTTCGGTAACGGGGGCAGCGCCGCGGACGCCCAGCATCTGGCCGCCGAATTTGTCAACCGCTTCCAGGTGGAGCGTCCTCCACTGGCCGCTTTGGCCCTCACTACGGATACTTCCATTCTTACCAGCATCGCCAACGATTATGATTTTGAAGAGGTGTTCGCCAAGCAGGTTAGGGCTCTGGGACGGACCGGGGACGCCGCTTTGGGAATCAGCACCAGCGGCCACTCCGCCAATGTGGTGCAGGGTCTTACGACTGCCCGGGCGATGGGCCTGAAAACCCTGGCCCTAAGCGGCGGGCACGGGGGGCCGGTGGCCCAGGCAGCCGATCTGGCTATCGTGGTCCCTTCCCAAAACACCCCCCGCATCCAGGAGGTGCATATCACCGTGGGCCATATCCTTTGCGATCTGGTGGATTTCCTATTGTTCCCGGAAAAATTCCCTCAGACCTGATGAAACCATGGTTGGTGAAGAGAAAAAGGCGTGGGTAAAAAAATTGAACCTCTTTCCCTGAATGGTCTGAAGACCTACAGCCTGAAAGACCGGCACTCCAAAGTGAGTCAGGCGGATTTCGGGCGGTCCTGGACCAAAGGGGAAAGCTTCCGGGAGTTCCTTAAGCGTCTGCCGAATATCCTGGGGGGAAAGGATCTCCGGGAAGTGGCGGCCGCCTGGGTTCAGGCGCGGCGATCCGGGCGCCCGGTGCTAATGGGCATGGGAGCTCATCCCCTTAAAGTGGGCCTGGGTCCCGTTATCATTGACCTGGTGAGTCGTCGTCTGGTGACGGGCTTGGCCTTAAACGGCGCCGTTATCATTCACGATGCCGAAATTGCCATGGTGGGCCACACCTCAGAGGAGGTGGACCAAACTCTGGGCACCGGCCAGTTCGGCATGGCCCGGGAAACCGCGGAATTTTTAAACAACGCAGTATCCTGGGGGGCGGCCCAGGGATTTGGACTAGGGGAGGCGGTGGGCCGCTGCTTGGTGGAGAGCGATTTCCCTTTTAAACACCTCAGCCTGCTGGCCGCGGCCGTGGCCCATCAAGTGCCGGTCACCGTGCATGTGGCCGTAGGCGCCGACATTATTCACCTCCATCCCTCCCTCAACCCCGGGGCCCTGGGGGAGACCAGCCACCGGGATTTTCGGCTGTTTGCCGCCCAGGTGAGCCAACTGGCAGAAGGCCTGTATATCAATTTGGGGTCTGCCGTGATCCTTCCGGAGGTCTTCCTCAAGGCCCTGACTTTGGCCCGCAACCTGGGGCACCGGGTGGAGCCCCTGACCACCGTCAACCTGGACTTTATCCAGCACTACCGGCCCCTGACCAATGTGGTGCGCCGGCCCACTTTGGGAGGAGGACGGGGTTATGCCCTCACCGGACATCATGAGTTGTTGTTTTCCCTTCTGGCCGCCATGGTGGTGGAAAATTGGGAGGATTGAGATGCCTACAGAAATTATTATTCTGGCCGGCGATATCCGACTGGAGGGTTACCTAAGCGACTCGCCCACCGGCCAAGCCCTGGCTGCGGCCCTACCCATCGAGGGGCAGGCCCACCGCTGGGGGGATGAGATTTATTTCCCCGTTCCCCAGGTGGTGGAGAAACTGGACGACACCGCCGCCACCGTGGTAAATGTGGGGGACCTGGGCTATTGGCCCCCGGGCCGGGCCTTCTGTATCTTTTTCGGCCTCACCCCCTCCAGTGTCCCGGGGGAGATCCGCCCGGCCAGTGCCGTGAACCTGGTGGGCCGGATCACCGGCGACACCTGCTGCCTGGCCAAAGTGTCGGAGGGAGCCAAAGTGCGGGTGGAAAGAAAATTATCTCGACTTAGTCCCTAATATTTTTTTCCTATACCCCCTCTTTAAGTTGAGTTTCGGAACAGATCGGTACTCAGATAACGCTCGCCACTGCTGGGGAGGATGACCACAAGGGTTTTCCCGGCGTTTTCCGGGCGGCGGGCCACTTTAAGGGCGGCCCACACTGCGGCGCCTGAAGAAATGCCGCAGAGAATACCTTCCTGCCGGGCCACCTCCCTGGCAGTCGTAAGGGCATCGTCGTCCGTTACCGTGATCACCTCATCAATGATTTGCCGATTCAGTACCGCGGGAACAAATCCCGCACCGATTCCCTGGATTTTGTGGGGGCCGGGGCGACCGCCGGAAAGCACGGGGGAAGCGGCGGGTTCCACCGCCACCGCCTTAAAGGTGGGTTTGCGGGCTTTGATGACCTCGGCCACTCCGGTGATGGTGCCCCCGGTGCCCACTCCGGAAATCAGGATATCCACCGCCCCCCGGGTGTCCCGCCAGATCTCCTTTGCGGTGGTGCGTCGGTGGATTTCGGGGTTGGCCGGGTGGCTGAACTGGTCGGGCATGTAGGCCCCCGGGGTTTGGGCCACGATCTCCCGGGCCCGGTTTACTGCGCCAGTCATGCCCTGAGCTCCTGGCGTCAGCACCAATTCCGCACCCAGATGTTTGAGAACCTTCCGGCGTTCCTGACTCATGGTGTCCGGCATGGTGAGGATCAGGCGATACCCCCGGGCCGCGGCCACGAAGGCCAAGGCGATGCCGGTGTTGCCGCTGGTGGGCTCCACAATCAGCCCGCCGGGGGCCAGTTTGCCTTCCTTTTCCGCGGTCAGGACCATGGCCACTCCGATCCGGTCCTTGACGCTCCCTAGGGGGTTCATGAACTCGAGTTTGGCCAAGACTGTGGCCGCCAGCCCCCGGGTCAGGGCCTTCAGGCGCACCAAGGGGGTGCGGCCCACCACCTCCACTATGGAAGAGTATTCGGGGATCATGTGGAGCACCCCTCTTGAACCCGGACCCGACCCGGTTTGGCCAATTGATACACCAGATCCGGTTTTTTCAGGAACACCTTGGTGTCCGGGGGCACGGATTCGGTGAGCCAGACGTTGCCGCCGATGACACTTCGGGCCCCGATTACCGTCTGCCCCCCCAGAATAGTAGCCCCGGCGTAGATAATGACGTCGTCCTCCACGGTGGGATGGCGTTTCTGGCTCCTGAGACTGTCCACCTTGTCTGGAGGCACTGACAGGGCTCCCAGGGTCACCCCCTGATAGAGACGCACCCGCCGGCCGATTTCGGTGGTTTCCCCGATGACCACCCCGGTGCCGTGGTCAATGAAAAAACTCTCCCCGATGGCGGCCCCGGGATGAATATCAATTCCCGTCAGACTATGGGCGTACTCCGTCATGATGCGAGGAATCAGGGGAACCTGCTGGCGGTAAAGCTGATGGGCCACCCGGTACACCGTCACGGCCAATAGACCCGGGTAGCAGAAAATCACCTCGTCAAAACTTTTGGCCGCAGGGTCGCCCTCGTAAGCAGCAATCACATCCGTGGCCAAAGTGAGCCTTAACTCCGGCAACCGTCGCATAAAGCGGAGGGCCTCCTCCTGCCCCCGTTCCTGGCAGTTGATGCAGGGCAGGCCATAGCGCAGGCACTCGTGGCGCAAAGACAGGGTGATCTGTCGGGAGAGCACCTCAAAGAAAGCCACCGCTTCCTGGCCCAGATAGTAGCCGAGGTTCACCTCGTCCAGAGGCTCCGGACTGAAATAGCCGGGGAACAAGAGCCGACGGACCCGGCGGATGAGATCAACTACCGCCTCCCGGGAGGGCAAGGGCTCCGGGCCGATGTGCTGAAAACACTCCGTCCCTTGACAGGACCAGCGCAGCTCCTCGACGATCAGGGGAATTTCCTCCCGATAGGCCTTGCCGACTACCACCTCAGCTTGGCATTGCCCTTTATCCTCGAAGTGATCGGTTTCCATGACCGGCTTCCTTTCAGGTAAAGAATCTGTGAGGCCATACCGGATCTTTCAAGCATTATCTCCGGGAAAAATTTTTTCTTGCTTTGATATATATCAATTTTATATAGAAAAAGATAATATAATTTATGATCAAATAGCAATTTTTGGGGGAGTAGATTTTGCCTAGACCTGAAAGCCTTTTTTCTTTGGCTCGCCGGCCTAACCATCCCCTGTCCTCTGAAGGGGATGAGGAAATCCTTGAGGCCATTCGATCCCGGAAAACGGCCCTGGGGCCTGAGTTGGTCATTTTGACCCACCATTATCAGCGGCCGGAAATCGTGGCCCTGGGGGATTATCGGGGTGATTCCCTGGGCTTGGCCCAAAAGGCAGCCACCCTTCCCCAGGCCCGCTACATTGTGTTTTGCGGCGTCCACTTTATGGCAGAAAGCGCCGCCATATTGGCCCGGGCCCATCAGACAGTGCAGATCCCCGATCTTAAGGCCGGCTGCCAGATGGCTGACATGGTCTCGACGGAGGCGGTGGAGCTGGCTTATCAGGAGTTGGCGGAGGTAGTCCCCCCCGCAGGTGTCGTCCCGGTAGTTTATGTAAATTCGGATGCGGAACTAAAGGCCTTTTGTGGCCGGCGTGGAGGCTTGACATGCACTTCGGCCAACGCCCGGGAGGCACTGAAATGGGGTCTCTCCCATGGATTAAAGGTATTTTTCTTCCCGGACCAGCACCTGGGGCTAAATACCGGCCGACAATTGGGACTGACCCCTGGGGACATGGTGGTGTGGAGATCCGAAGAGCCCTTGGGAGGCAACCGGCCCCAGGACCTGCGCCGGGCCCGGTTGATCCTTTGGGATGGTTATTGCCACGTGCACACCCGATTCAAGAAAGAACACATCCGGGCCCTCAGGAAGGCCTTTCCGGAGGCCCGGATCGTGGTGCACCCGGAGTGTACCGCCGAGGTGGTGGCTTTGGCGGATGCTTGTGGTTCCACCGGGTTTATCGTCAATTTCGTCAGAGAGTCCCCTCCCGGGAGCACCATTGCCATCGGCACGGAAATCAATCTGGTCCGACGCCTGGCCCAGGAGTATCCTGATCGCCTGGTGCTTGACCTGGCCTATTCCCTGTGCCCCAACATGTTCCGGATTACGCCGGAAAAGTTGTTGAAGGTGCTGGATAAGCCGGGGGAGCTTCAGGTGGTGACCGTCCCGGACGAAGTGCGGGAATATGCCCGCCTTGCCTTGACCCGCATGCTCAACCTGACATCCTGAGTCACCAGGATGTGCCCTTTTAGGAAAAAGACGGGAGGTAAAGTTCATGGCCAAAACGATTCCGGAAATCAATGAGAAGATCAAGGCCGGCAAGGCGGTGGTGGTCACCGCCGAAGAAATCCTGGAAATCGTACGGGAAAAAGGGGCCAAGGCCGCTGCAGCCCAGGTGGACGTGGTCACCACCGGCACTTTCGCCCCCATGTGCTCCTCGGGGGCTTATTTCAATGTGGGACACGCCACTCCCCGCATCAAAATGGGAGGGGGCCGGGTCACTCTGAACCAAGTGCCGGCCTATGCCGGTTTCGCCGCGGTGGATATTTTTCTTGGGGCTACGGCCCTCCCGGATGACGACCCCCGCAACAAGGTATTTCCCGGGGCCTTTGTCTACGGCGGCGGCCATGTCATCGAGGACCTGGTGGCCGGCAAGGACGTGCGCCTTACCGCCACTGCCTACGGCACCGACTGTTATCCCCGCAAAGCTTTGGATACCCTGATCCGCCTGGCGGATATGAACGAGGCGGTGCTTTTCAATATGCGCAACGCCTACCAGAACTATAATGTGGCGGTAAACCTCTCGGACCGGATCCTTTATACCTATATGGGCATTCTTCAGCCCCGGCTGCGGAATGCCAACTATTGCACCGCCGGTCAGCTGAGTCCCCTCCTCAACGACCCCCTTTATCGTACCATCGGCGTAGGCACCCGCATCTTTTTGGGGGGTGGAATCGGCTATGTGGTGAGTCAGGGGACTCAGCACAATCCGGGGGTGCGCCGTACCGACCGGGGCCTTCCCCGGATGGGTGCCGCCACCTTGGCAGTCACCGGCGACCTGAAGCAGATGAGCTCCAAATGGCTAAGAGGGGCCTCCTTTACTGGCTATGGCGTCACTTTGACCGTGGGTCTGGGCATACCCATACCTGTCCTGGATGAAGAGATGCTTCACTATGTCTCGGTGAGCGACCACGACATCGTGGGGCCGGTGGTGGACTACAGCGAGGCCTATCCTAACGGCAAGGCGGAGATTTTGGCAGAGGTCACGGTGGCCCAGCTCAAATCCGGGGAAATCACCGTAAACGGCAAAAAGGTGACCACCGCGGGTCTATCGTCCTACGCCAAGGCCCGAGAAATTGCCCGGATATTGAAGGATTGGATCCTGGCGGGGAGATTTTTCCTGACCGAACCGCTCGCCCCCCTCCCCGGCCCGGATTCGGGGTACACCTTCCGGCCTTTGACGGAGCGCCATGTGCCCCCCCTTTGGAACCGCGGTTAATCTGCGAGGGACCAGGAGGAACTCACCATGCCGAAAAAGATAGTGATGAATTTTCCGCCCCATCTCATTGAACAACCCATAACCTATCGGCTCATCAAGGACTACGGCCTCAAGGTCAACATCCTGCAGGCCCGCATCACTCCCGGGGAGAGGGGCCGTATGGTGGTGGAGCTGGCCGAAGACGGCGGCCGCTGGCAGGATGCCATGGACTTTCTGACAGAGATGGGGGTGGGGCTGGAACCTCTGGCCCAGGAGATCCTGTGGCACGAAGAGCGCTGCATCCATTGCACCGCCTGTGTGGGGCCTTGTCCCTCCCAGGCCCTGCACGTGGCTGACCGGGAGGCCATGACCATTGCCTACGACCAAGAGCGCTGCATTGCCTGCGGTATGTGCGTCAAGGTCTGTCCTTACCGGGCCATGGAGATCCTTTTTGATTGACAAAGGGCGGCCTCGGGATTACCGGGTGCCGCCAAATTTTTTTATGCTGGAGCTTGACATTTCCAAGATGAGGGATATTATATATATAAACAATATATAATATTGGAGTAAATTATGAGATTCCTGAAAGACTGCAAGGCCGATGCCACTGCGGACCTGGTATATCGGGTCTGCCCCATGCACCTTCTGGAACCTGCTGAGTACCTGAAGGATTTGCATCAGGGGCAGGTCCTGGAGATTGTTACGGATTATGATGGGGCCCTGGAGGACATCCCGGCCTGGTGCGAAAAGCACGGCCAGGAATTCCTGGGACTCTGTGAGGAAGACAGCGACGAAGTCTTCAAGCTGTACATCCGCAAGGTTCATTGAGGCCTGCCTGCCATGGAAAAAGTTTATTTGGATCATGCCGCGGCCACTCCGGTCAGGCCGGAAGTACTTGAGGCCCTGCTCCCCTATTTTACGGAGCGCTTCGGCAACCCCTCTGCAGTATATGACCTGGGCGCGGAAATCAAGGAGATTATGGAGGCCCACCGGGCCCGGGTGGCAACCCTTATCGGGGCCCCCCGGGAAAGCCTGATATTCACCTCCTCCGGGGCCGAGGCCAACAACCTGGCCATTAAGGGGGCAGCCCTGGCGCATCTGAAGAAGGGCCGACACCTCATCGTGTCCGCCATTGAGCACCACTCGGTGCTCAACTCAGCCCGCTATCTGGAAAAGTTTCACGATTTTGAGGTCACCTTCCTGCCGGTGAACCGTTACGGCCAGGTGGAGGTGGAGCGTCTGCAGAAGGCCTTAAGGGCGGACACCGTGTTGGTGTCCATTCAGCATGCCAGCAACGAGATCGGCACGGTGCAGCACCTTAAGGAGCTCACGGCACTTTGCCGGGAAGCCGGAGTCCTGTTTCACACCGACGCAGTGGCCAGTGTGGGGCAAATACCCATTAACGTGAAGGACCTGGGGGTGGATCTGTTGAGCCTTTCCGGACCGGCCCTGGGGGCGCCCAAGGGCATCGGCGCCCTTTATTTCCGGCGAGGGTTGCGTCTGGTGCCCCAGATTCACAGCGGCATTCAGGAAAACGGCCGCCGGGGCGGGACAGAGAACATTCCGGGCATTGTGGGCCTGGGAACTGCCGCCGAGTTGCTCCGCCACGAGCTGCCGGAGCGGATTCAGCGCCTGAAAGCCCTGCGGGACCGCCTCATTTCGGGTATCCTGGAAAAAGTGCCCCACACCTGGTTTACCGGCCACCCGGAAGAGCGCCTGCCGGGACATGCCAGCTTTTGCTTTGAGGGAATTGAGGGGGAGGCCCTGGTTTTTCTGCTGAACCGCCAGGGGATTTATGCCAATACCGGGTCCGCCTGCGCCAGCAAGGCCCTTAAGGTATCACCCACCCTCTGTGCCATCGGCCTATCTCCAGATATAGCTCAGGGATCTTTGGTATTTACCCTGAGTCCCGATAACCGGGAGCAAGACGTGGACCGGGTCCTGGCGGAACTGCCCCGAGCCGTGGAAAAATTGCGCTCTTTTTCCCCCATTTGGCGCAAAAAGATGGCCGCCGCCTCCGGAGGTTGATCATGAAGCTGTCCACCCGTAGCCGCTACGGCACCCGTCTCATGTTGGACATGGCCCTGCATTATAACCAGGGACCGGTGCAACTGGGGGACATTGCCAAGCGACAAGGCGTGTCAGTGAAATATCTGGAGCAGATCATTATTCCTTTGAAAAAGGCCGGTTTCATTGAAAGCGTGCGGGGGCCCAAAGGGGGCCACAAATTGACCAAACCTCCCCAGGAGATCACTTTGGCAGAGATTGTGGCCTTGTTGGAGGAGGGCACCAGCCTGGTGGAGTGCACCGACAACCATGGGGTTTGCCAAAGGGCTCCTACCTGTCCCACCCGCCTTATCTGGAAGGAGGTCTCCAAGGCCATGTTTGACCGGCTGGAGGCCATAACCCTGGCCGATCTGGCGGAAAAGGCCAAGTCCCTGGAGAGTCAGAAGAATCAGGAGAATAAGCATGTATTCCCAAATCGTAATGGAACATTTCAATAATCCCCAAAATGCCGGGGTCATCGAAAACCCCGACGGCGTGGGAGAAGTGGGCAACCCCGTGTGCGGGGACATGATGACCTTTTATATCAAGGTCAAGGACGGCGTCATCGAAGACGTCAAATTTCAAACCTTCGGCTGTGTGGCGGCCATTGCGGTGTCCGACATCGTAAGCGACTTGGCCAAAGGCAAGACCCTGGCCGAAGCCCAGAAGATCACCAAACAGGCGGTGGCTGAGGCCCTGGGAGGCCTCCCCCCTAACAAGATGCATTGCTCCAACCTGGGGGCCGACGCCTTGGCTCTGGCCATTAAAAATTACCTGGACAGACAGTCCCAAGGCCAGATCCCTGCTTCCCGGAGCGGAAAGGAAGATTTTGCCTCATGACCCTTAAAACCCAACCCCAAACCTATCCAATCCTGGCTCCCGATAATTCCTGGGGAAACCAGAAACTGGTGCAGGAGGTCACCAGACGCAGCGGCACGGAGCTCAGCCGGTGTTACCAGTGCCAGGCCTGCGCCAACGGTTGCCCCTTTGTGACGGGCATGGATTTCCGACCCAATCAGGTGATCCGCCTGATTCAGCTCGGCCTGCGGCAGGAGGCCCTCACCTGTCGCACTATCTGGGTCTGTGTGGCCTGCCACACCTGCTCCAGCCAATGTCCCATGGACATTGACATTGCGGCAATCATGGACACCCTGCGCCTTATGGCGGTGGAGGAGGGAGTCCCCATCGGCAAGCCCAACATCATTGACTTCCACGAGGAAGTGCTCCGCTCTCTGGAAAAATACGGCCGGGCCCACAAGCTGGGCATCATGTTGGGCTACAAGCGCCAGACCGGCAGCTGGCTCAAGGACATGGACCTGGGCCTGAAAATGTTGGCCAAGCGCAAGCTAGAATTGTTTCCCTCCCGGATCAAGGCCACTGAGGAAATAACAGAGCTCTTTAAATGTTATTGGAGAGAAACACCATGACCAGCGATATGCGCCCGCCCCTTAAACAATTGGATTTTTCCTATTTTCCAGGCTGTTCTTTGGCCACCACCTCGGCGGAGAGCAACCACTCTTTGATGGAGGCTGCCAAAATCCTGGGGTTTAACCTCATTGAGATTCCCGATTGGAACTGCTGCGGTTCCTCTTCGGCCCAGACCATGTGCCGCAACCTGGCTTTGGGCATGGCAGCCCGCAACCTTTCCCTGGCCCCGCCAACCCGTCCCCTGGTGGCCATGTGCCCCCGCTGTCTCCACTATCTCCGTTCGGCCCAAAGATGCCTGAAACAGGACTCCCTGACCAGAATGGAACTTGAGAACCGCTGGGGTCGATCCATTAATGTGGAGGGGGAAGTCATCCATTTTATGGAAGTCCTGGTGCGCTACGGCCTGGATCGCCTTAAGGCCAGCGCCCGTCGCAGCCTCGAGGGTCTGAAATTCGTGCCCTATTATGGCTGCACCCTTTTTCGTCCACCCCGCCTGAAACAGGAACGGTATTTCCAGGGGGAAATGGAAAACATCCTGGTAGCCCTGGGCGCCACCCCGGTGCCCAACGCCCTGACTTACCGGTGTTGCGGCTCCTTTCTCTCCGCCACCGACCCGGAGTTGGTCACCCCTTTGGTAAATGAAATCGTCCACAGCGCCGAGCTTTCCGGGGCTGACTGCCTGGTGACCGCCTGTGCCATGTGCCAGCTCAATTTAGAAATCCGCCGCACCATCAAAAGCAAAATTCCCATTTTCCACTTCTCCGAAATCCTGGCCCTGGCCCTGGGGGCGGAGGATTATGAGAAGTGGTTTGTGCGCCATATTGTGGACCCCCGGCCGGTGATCCGCCATCTGGCCAAAGCCGCTTGAGTTTAAAAGTTAACTGCCCTAAAAGTTACAAAGGCACAAATGTGGAGGATGGAACCCCTAAAAAATTGACCCCGGGCGCCAAAGACCTGGAAGGATAAAACCCTAGGTGATCCAGAGGCCTTTCCTCTTTCGGGTCCGCAACCCCCAACCGTAATCCGGCACCCCGTGGGGATCTGTCTAGTCGACCACCCTACTCGAGGGTTCCGGTAATGTGAGGAGAGTTATGAAAAGGCTGGTTATTCTAGGCGCAGGTACCGGCGGCACCATCATCGCCACCAAGATGCGGGGACGGCTGCCGGAAAAGGATTGGGACATCACCGTCATCGACCGGGACTGGGAACACCACTATCAGCCAGGCTGGCTTTTTATTCCTTTTGGGATTTACCAGAAAGAAGACTGCATCAAACCCAAAACCAAATTTATCCCTCAAGGGGTCAACTTTGTGCTGGACGAGATCCTCGGAGTGGATCCGGACAAAAAACAGGTTAAAACCAAACAATTCACTTTTCCCTACGATTTTCTGGTTATCGCCAGCGGCTGCCGTATTGTGCCTTCCGAGGTGGAAGGCCTTCTGGAGGGCTGGGGCAAGGACATCCATAATTTCTACACTCTGGATGGGGCCCTGGCCCTTAGGGAAAAACTGAAATACTTTGACAAAGGCCGGTTGGTCATCAACATCGCCGAACTGCCCTTCAAATGTCCGGTGGCCCCCCTGGAGTTCGCCTTCATGGCAGACTGGTATTTTGCCATAAACGGCGTGCGGGATAACATTGAAATCGAGCTGGTCACCCCCCTGTCGGCGGCCTTCACCAAGCCGGTGGCCGCCCGGATCCTGGGGGACATCTGTCAGGAAAAAAACATCAAAGTGACCCCCAACTTCCAGTTGGCTCAGGTGGATCCCGGGAAAAAGACCATCAGCTCCTTTGGCGGTGACGAAGTGGCTTATGACCTCCTGGTGTCCATTCCCCCCAACTTCGGGGCCCAGTTCATCATAGACAGCGGCATGGGCGATCCCATGGGTTATATGGACACTGATCATTTCACCCTGAAGGCAAAAAACTACGAGTGCATCTATGTCATCGGCGACGCCGCCAATGTACCGACCTCCAAGGCCGGCGCCGTGGCCCACTACGAGGCTGACGTGGTGGCAGACAACCTGGTCCGGGAAATTGATGGCAGACCGCCTTTGCCGGACTACGACGGCCACGCCACCTGAATGGTGGTGACCGGTTACGAGAAGGGGTCCCTTCTCGACTTTAATTACAAAGTGGAACCGCTGCCGGGAAAATTCCCCTTCCCGGGCATCGGCCCCCTGGATTTGCTGGGGGTTAGTTTTACCAATTATGTGGCCAAGATGATGTTCCGTTGGGTTTATTTCAATTTGATGCTCAAAGGCAGTCATCTGCCGTTAGAGTCCCAATTCGTCCTGGCCGGCAAGGTGCGGGGAATACTCTCCCCTGATATAGAGATCCCCCTCAGGCAAAGGAGGCGGCCATGAGTCCGGAGGAACAGATCCTTGAGCGTCTGGAGCGAATCGAAGCCAAGCTGGAACGGCTCACCGCCTATGAGGAACAATGGCGACGATTGGGGGAGGCCTTTGAAAACCTCCGGGATATGGGCCGGGACCTGTCCCTCCTCACCCCTCCAGCGGTGCGCCTTCTCACCGAAGAGCTGGCCGAAGTGGAAACCGGCTTCCAACTGGAGGACTTCTTCTACCTCCTGAAACGGGTTCTCTTGAGCCTGCGACACCTGGCCTGGGCCCTGGAACAGCTGGAAAACCTCCGGGACTGGTGGGCCGACGTGGAGCCCCTGCTCAAGATCGCGGTGCCCCACCTCATTGACAAACTGGACGACCTGGAACAGAAGGGCATCTTCCGCATCAACCAGGCCATGCTCAACATGTATGCCAAACTGGCCCAGGCCTTCACTCCCGAGGACATCGAGGCCATGGGGGATGGCTTCGTGCGTCTGCACAGCATGGCCAAGAAGTTTGCCGATCCGGTGGTTACCCGCTCCCTGGAGGCGGTGGTGGACATGTACGCCAAGCTGGCCAATGTGTTTTCCCCGGAGGACATTGAGGCCATCGGTGACGGTTTTGTGCAAATGCACGGCATCGTCAAGAAGTTCGCCGACCCGGTGGTGATCAAATCCCTGGAGGCGGTGGTGAACACTTATGCCAAACTGGCCCTCACATACACCCCGGAGGACATTGAGGCCATCGGTGAGGGCTTTGTGAAGATGCACGGCATCGTCAAAAAGTTCGCCGACCCCAGGGTCATTGAGTTTTTGGACCGCCTCACGGATGTGCCCGTCGAAGTAGACCTGAAGGCGGCCCGGCCGGTGGGCCCTCTGGGGATGCCCTTCCGGATGATGAGCCGGGAATGCAAGGAAGGACTGGGGGTGGCACTGGAGCTCACCCGGGCCCTGGGCCGGGTGAAGCCCCGGGGTAACGGCTCGCAAACTCCCTCCACTAAAAATCTCGCCAAAGAGTAAAAAGCGAAAAGGAGAGCATCATGCCGCGAGATTTGCCGCAGGAAGACCCTTTGTTGCGCATGCAGAGAGATCTCAAACGGGCCCTCAAGAAAAAACCTGAGGACATCAAGTGGGGCATGGTCATTGACATCGCCAAGTGCATCGGCTGCCATGCCTGCACCATTGCCTGCGTGGCCGAGAACAAATTGCCCCCGGGGGTGGTGTACCGGGTGGTCCTGGAAGAAAGCACTGGTAATTATCCTTATGTGAGGCGACGCTTTATCCCCCGCCCCTGCCTCCACTGCCAGAACCCGCCCTGCACCAAGGCCTGCCCGGTGACCGCCACCTGGAAGACCGAACAGGGCGCGGTGATTGTGGACTACAACCGTTGCATCGGTTGTCGTTATTGCTTAGTGGCCTGTCCCTATGCCGCTCGCACTTCGGATTTTGGCGAATGGTACACCGGGGAGACCCCAGAGCTCCCGGGGAAGCTCTTCGGCCGCAAGGCGGCGGCCAACGGCTATGAAACCCAGCCCGCGGCGGAATACGGCAGGAAATGGCCGGAGCGGGGGCACGGTTCTCCGGTGGGCAATGCCCGCAAGTGCCACTTCTGTCTGCACCGTCTCAAGGTGGGGATGTTGCCGGCCTGTACCACCACCTGCATTGGCCGGGCCACCATCTTCGGGGACCGCACCGACCCCCAGAGCCTGGTTTACGAGATGATCGGCTCCCCCCGGGTGTTTGTCCTCAAAGAGGAGCTTGGCACCCGGCCTTCCGTCTATTACCTGAAATAGTGAGATTGGAGGAAAGGGACGATGACCGAGAGGTGGCAAAGAATACTGATTATTTTGTCCATCATCGGCTTGGTGGTGGGCAGCTGGGGCATGTACCAGCGTCTGGTTTACGGGCATATCCCCATGAATTATGGCTCCTTTGTGCCCTGGGGACTTTGGGTGGCCTTTGACCTGTTTTTTCTGGGCCTCACCGCCGGCGCCTTTCTTATCACGATGCTCACCTATGTCTTCCGTATCAAGCTTCTGGCCGATTTAGGGCCTTTGGCGGTGTTCACCGTGCTGGTGACCCTTTTGTGCGAATTCCTTATCATCAGCATGGACCTGGGCCATCCCCTTAGAACCTATCGATTGCTCATCACCCCGAATTTCGGCTCCATGCTTTTCTGGCTGGTGGTTTTCATTGTTTCCATGTGGCTGATCTATATACCCTGGCTCTATTTGCTTCTGCGGGGCCAGCTAGTGGCCTGGGGTAATGACCCCCAGCGTCCCGGACAGCGCTTCTACCGGTTTTTGGCGGGGGGCAAGACAACATACACTCCTGCGGAACAGGAGCGGGATCACCGCCTCTGTCGGTATTTGTCCTATGTGAGCCTCCCCATAGGGGTGATTTTTTTCGGGGCCCACGGCGCCATCTTCGCCATCCTGCACAACCGGCCTCTGTGGAACAGCGCCATGCTGCCCTTGATTTTCATCATGGCCGCGCTCCTCTCCGGCGGGGCTCTCATCACCTTCTTGGCTTATCTGTATCAGCCCGATGACAAGCTGATCCACCCTTTGGGGCATGTGGTGCTCCTTATTCTGTTTACCTTCCTGTTTTTGGAGGCCCTGCAAATCTTCGTGGGCTATCAGTCCAAGATCACGGGCATTGTCACCAGCCTGGATCTCATCATCGTCGGGCCTTACTGGTGGGCCTTCTGGATAATCCATGTGGTAATCGGCAGCGCCATCCCGGCTTTTCTGCTTATCAGATACGGGGACAACTCCAGGATGGTGGCCATCGCCTGCTTTCTCATCATCGTCACTTTTCTGGCGGTTAGGTTGAACTATCTCATCCCGGACTTAGCGGTGTACAAACTGGAAGGCTTGCAGAACACCTTCTTTCACCAGCGCTTAAGGCCGGATTATGTGCCCAATCTGAACGAATGGCTGGTTAGCGTCTGGGTGATTTCCCTGGGGCTTTTGACTTTCCTGTTGGGCACGCGCTGGCTGCCGGTTATCCAAGCTGGAAGAGGAGAAGCAGAGCATGTCTAGAAACAAAACCCCTGAAGCCCAAAAAATGCAGGAATTCATTGATACCAAAATGGACCGGCGCTACTTCCTGAAGTGTAGTGCCTTTTTGGGGGGCTCCCTGATGGCCACCCATTACCTGGCGCGCTTTGCCCAAGCCGCGGCGGCCGGGACCGACTGGGCCACCTTAAGCCTGCCCATCGGGGAGGCTTATACCCACTACCTGCCGGAAAACCAGATTTACTCGGTCTGCCAGCAGTGCAATACCCAGTGCGGCATCAAGGTCAAGCTGGTGGACGGGCTGGTGGCCAAGATTGACGGCAACCCTTACAGTCCCTGGACCATGACGCCTCAGATTGCCTATAAGACTCCCATCACCGAGGCGGCCACCATTGAGGGCTCCATCTGCCCCAAGGGGCAGGCGGGCATCCAGGCCTTGTATGACCCTTATCGGCTGGTCAAGGTGCTGAAACGGGCTGGCAAGAGAGGGGAAAACAAATGGAAGGTTATCCCCTTTGACCAGGCCATTGACGAGATTGTCAACGGCGGCGACCTGTTCGGGGAAGGCCAGGTGGAAGGGTTGAAGGATATCTGCATCCTGCGGGATCCTAAAATCGCCAAGGAGCTGGCCGAAGACGCGGATAAGGTGGCCGACAAAAAAATGACCCTGGCAGAGTTCAAGGCCAAGCATGCAGCCAATCTGAAATATCTCATCGACCCGGATCACCCGGATCTGGGACCCAAAAACAACCAGTTTGTTTTTCTGTCGGGGCGTCTCAAGGCCGGAAGGGACGACCTCTTGAAGCGCTTCATAAACGGCGCCTTGGGGACGGCAAACAAGCATGGCCACACCACCGTGTGCCAAGGGTCGTTGTATTTCACCTGCAAGGCCATGAGCGACCAGTTTGAGGAAGGCAAATTCGGCGGCGGCAGCAAATTTTACTGGCAGGGGGACACCGGCAACGCCGAGTTCATCCTCTTCGTGGGCGCCAATATCTACGAGGCCAATTACGGCCCGCCGCTTCGGGGGCAAAAAATCACCTCCGGCCTGATAGACGGCCGCCTGAAAATCGCGGTGGTGGACCCCAGGGCCCATAAAGGTGTGGCCCGGGCCTGGAAGTGGCTGCCAGTTCGCCCCCAGGGCGTGGCGGCAGTGGGGCTGGGGATGATGCGCTGGATCATCGAGAACCAACGCTATGACGCCAGATACTTGGCCAACGCCAACAAGGCCGCAGCCAAGGCCGATAATGAGCCCACCTGGACCCAGGCCACCTGGCTGGTGAAAATAAACCCGGACGGCACCCCCGGGGTGTTTCTCCGGGGCTCGGACCTGGGGCTGCCCAAGCAGAAGCGCCCCAAAAAGGACGGCTCCGGGGAGTGGGAGTTTGACCCCTTCCTGGTATGGTATGGCGGCGCCCCCAAGCCCTTTGATCCCAACAGCGAGACCGAGCCAGTGGAAGGGGACCTGCTGGTAGATACTGAGATTAAAGGGCTCAAAGTAAAAAGTGTCCTCCAGATATTAAAGGACACCGTCAGCGCCAAAACCCTGGCGGAGTGGGCCCAGTTGGCCGGAGTGGAGGAAGGGGACCTGGCGGAGCTGGCCCGGGAGTTCACCAGCCACGGCAAAAGCGCGGTGGCGGACATCCACCGGGGGGTCTCCCAGAACACCTCGGGATTTTACAATGTCCTTACCTACATGACCCTGAACACCCTCATCGGCAACCACGACTGGCAGGGAGGTCTGGCCAAGGCCACCACCTGGAACATTGACGGCAGCAAGGAAGGCAAGCCCTTTGACCTTACCAAGCAGAGCGGCAAGCTCAAGCCCTTCGGTGTCTCCATTATCAGGCACGGGAAAAAATATGACAAAAGCACCATCTTTAAGGGCTACCCGGCCAAACGCCCTTGGTATCCCTTTTCCAGCGACATCTACCAGGAGGTCATCCCCAGCATCGGGGATGCCTACCCTTATCCCATCAAGGCCCTCTTTTTGTATATGGGCTCCCCGGTGTATGCCCTGCCCGCGGGGCATGAGCTCATCAAGATTCTTTCTGACCCCAAGAAACTGCCTCTGTTTTTTGCCTCGGATATTGTCATCGGCGAAACCTCCATGTATGCTGACTATATCTTTCCGGACCTCACCTACCTGGAGCGCTGGGAATTTGCCGGCTCGCACCCTTCGGTAACCCCCAAGGTGGCCCCCTTCCGGCAGCCGGTCTCGGCCCCGCTGACGGAAACGGTGACGGTTTTTGGGGAAAAGATGCCCCTGTCGCTGGAATCCCTGGTCTTGGGGATCGCTGAAAAGATGAAACTCCCGGGCTTCGGGGAAAACGCCTTCGGCCCCGGTCAGCATCTCAAGCGGGATGAGGATCTGTATCTCCGCATGGTGGCCAACATCGCCTTCGGGGACAAGCCGGACGGCTCCGAGAAGGTGCCGGCGGCCAGCCCGGAGGAGATGCGCATTTTCGAACAGGCCCGCCGTCACCTGCCTCCCACGGTATATGACTTAAACCGCTGGAAAAAGGTGGTGGGCGAGGCTTGGTGGCCCCAGGTGGTCTATGTCATGAATCGGGGAGGCCGCTTTCAGGAATATCACAAGGCCTATAAGGATGGACAATTGGCCAACAAGTATGGGAAAATGGTGGGCATCTATCTGGAGAACTTGGCCACCACCAAGAATTCCATGACCGGCAAGCCCTATGTGCCCCATGCCCACTTCATGGAGAGCCCCACGGATGTGCTGGGCCGCAAATTGAATGATGAGGCCCAGGGGTATGAATTCACTCTCCTCACCCATCGGGTAATCATGCAGACCAAATCCCGGACTCCCGGAAATTACTGGCTTCAGGCCTTGTATCCGGAAAACTTTATTGACATTTCTCCCCCGGATGCCAAGCGGCTCAGGCTTTCTGAGGGGGACCGGGTGAAGGTGGTTTCCCCCACCAATGAGGAAGGGGTTTGGGACCTGGCGCCCGGGGTCCGGAGGCCTATGATCGGGAAAGTCCGGGTGGTGGAAGGCTTAAGACCCGGAGTGATCGCCTTTTCTTTGGGCCATGGCCACTGGGCCTACGGCGCCGGGGAGGTAATCATTGATGGGGTGCGGGTCCCCGGCGACCCCCGGCGGGCCACCGGCGTCCACGCCAACGCCGCCATGCGGGTGGATCCGGTGCTCAAAAATACCGGATTGGTGGACCTGACCGGCGGCAGTGCCGTGTTTTATCAGAGCCAGGTGAGGTTGGTGAAGGTATAACTTCAGATCCGGAATGGAAGGCGGAAGGCCAAGGCAAAAGAAAGAAGCCAGTATGAAGAGTTTTGCGGAATTGCTGGAAGGCTCGGTGGTGGCTCACGGTCACTTGTGTCCCGGTCAGGTGGTGGGGGTGCGCATGGCCTTGCTGGGCTTGCGCCTTCTGGGCTTCGAGGCCCCCCCCACCCTAAAGCAGCTAAAGAAGCTCATCGTGTTTGTGGAAATGGACCGCTGCACCGGCGACGCGGTGGCTTATGTTACCAATGTCAGACTGGGGCGGCGCTCCCTGAAATATGTGGATTATGGCATTATGGCTGCCACTTTCCTCAATCTTGAGACTGGCCGGGCCTTCCGCCTCATTTCCACCGAAGAATCCCGGGAACTGGCCGGGCTTTATGCCCCGGAGGAGCCGGACCGCCGTGAAGCCCAACTCAAGGCTTACCAGGTGATGCCCGACGCGGCGTTGTTTCGGGTACAGGAGGTGGAGGTCCCCCTTACTGAATATGACCTGCCGGGCCCCACCCGCAGGAAAGTGGCCTGTGCCGCCTGCGGCCAGGTGGTACGGGACGCCCGGGAGGTCATCCGGGAGGGCCGTCCTTATTGCCGCCCCTGCGCCACCGGGGCCTATTTCCACCATCCCCGGGAGATCACCTGGCCTGACATGGAATGGTCCCCTTATGGCCGAAACCTCCCGGAAATTGCCCGAAACCCTGATCTGGCCCAGATGGCCGGGATCGGAAAGCCCAAGTGAGGTGCGGACCCGATGAAGACCATCAAACTGAAGGACGCGGTGGGGCATAAGCTGGCCCATGACATCACCGAGATCCGGCCAGGGGAGTTCAAGGGCCCCGCCTTTCTCAAGGGCCACACCGTCTGCGAGGCCGACCTCTGCCGCTTACAGCGCCTGGGGAAAAACCATCTCTATGTGCTGGAGCTCGCCGAGGATGAAATCCACGAAAATGAGGCTGCGGCCATCCTGGCCGGGGCCTTGGCCGGGGAAGGGGTGGTCTGGGAAAACCACCCCAGGGAAGGACGCATCAATCTGTACGCCGCCCGGGACGGCCTGCTCAGGGTAGATGTAGCTGCTCTTACGGCCTTCAACCTGGTGGATGAGGTCATGTGCGCCACTCTCCACAACCATACCCTGGTAAAACAGGGGGACAAGGTGGGGGCCACCCGGGCCATACCATTGGTCATGAAGCGGGTTGTCATTGAACGGGCCGCGGCCCTGGCAAGGCAAAACGGCGGCGTGCTTTCGGTGGCCCCCCTGCGGTCAGCCCGGGCCGGCCTCATTATTACTGGCAGCGAAGTGTACCACGGTCTGATCGAGGACCGCTTTGCCCCCATTCTCCTGGCCAAACTGGAAGCTTTGGGCTCGAAAGTGGAGGCCCTCCATTTTCTGCCGGATGAGGCCCACACCATTGCCCAGGGCATCCGGGCGCAATTGTCCCAGGGCTGTGACCTTATATTGGTCACCGGGGGCATGAGCGTGGACCCCGACGACGTCACCCGCCACGGTATCCGCCTGGCTGGGGCTGGCGAAATCCATTACGGCTCCGCCGTGCTCCCTGGAGCCATGTTTCTGGCGGCTTACCTGGGCAATGTCCCCTTAGTGGGTGTTCCCGCCTGCGCCCTGCACCACCGGGTGACCGTGCTGGACCTGATCCTGCCCCGGCTCCTGGCCGGAGAAAAGGTGGGCAAGCTGGAGCTGGCCCTTTTGGGCCACGGCGGCTTGTGCCGGGACTGCCAGGTGTGCTCCTACCCCCTCTGCCCTTTTGGCAAAGGGTCTTGAGGCAGACCCGAAGCCCCTCCTGAGTTTCGGAGAATCCCTTTACACTAGGACTCGCCCGCCCCCGGCTTTCAGCATTTTTTGCCCTTAAGCCAGGCGTCCAGTCGCTCTTTCAGACGTTGGGCTTCAGGAGTACTGCTAAGCATCTCCGCCAAAAACTGCAACACCTGTTTCTGGGGAGCCTCAGGTTGCTCCCGCAAACGGTAGTTCATCCACACCCCTTTCCGCTGATCCCTCACCAGACCCAAATGGTAAAGGTAGCGCAGATGACGGGAGGCCTTGGACTGGGTGATCCCCAGGACCTGCATGATGTCGCAAACACAGAGCTCCTCCTGGGTCAGCAGCAGCCAAAGAATCTGCAACCGGGTCTCATCTGACAGGGCCTTGAATAACTGGGCAAGATTCTTCATGAAAAATAAATAAACGATTATTCGTTTGTAAATCAAGGAATTTTTTCTGCTCCTTCCTGCCCTGGGTTCAGAATTTTAATGGCTCATTCCCGGGGTCGGGTTTTTCTTTTGGATTTTTAACTATACAAATGTATAATATTTAGGGCGGGGAGATAGCAGAAAATAACTCATCCGGGAGTAGAGGTTTACGAGGCCAAGCCCTTCGTGCTTTAAAGGTGCCGCAGCTTTGGAAAGTCAAGTTGAACTTGGCTGAAGTAAATTTTTACTTGACACTCAACATATAGTATTTTATTATAAAAAAAGCACAACATATTGATTTTCAGACACATTTCCATAAACCGGTCAAATTCCGGGAAAAGGAGTGCGCCATGTCCCTCCAGCCTGACCTCAGGGAGCTTGCCGGGGATTTGAACTTAAGCCCCAACGCCGTGGTGGTCCTGAAACGCCGCTATTTAAAAAAAGACGAAAAAGGCCAGCCCACCGAGGCCGCGCCGGACATGTTCCGGCGGGTGGCGGAGACCATCGCCCAGGTGGACCGGCTTTATGACCCCGAGGCCGACGTGGCCGCCACCACCCGTAAATTCTATGACCTCATGGCCTCTCTGGCCTTCCTGCCCAACTCCCCGACCCTCATGAACGCCGGCCGGGAGCTGGGCCAGCTCTCCGCCTGTTTCGTGTTGCCGGTGGAGGACTCCATTGAAAGCATTTTCGAGGCCATCAAGCACACCGCCCTCATTCACAAGTCCGGGGGCGGCACCGGCTTTTCCTTTTCCCGCATCCGCCCCGAGAACGACCCGGTGCTGTCCACCAAAGGGGTGGCCTCGGGGCCCATTTCCTTCATGAACATCTTCGATGTGGCCACCGAGACCATCAAACAGGGAGGCACCCGACGGGGGGCCAACATGGGACTTCTTAGGGTGGACCACCCGGACATTGAAAAATTCATCACCTGTAAAAATGACACCAAAAAACTTACTAACTTCAATATTTCCGTGGGCCTTACCGACGCCTTCATGGAAGCGGTCCTGAAAAACAAGGCCTTTCCCCTCATCAACCCGAGGACCGGGCGGGAGACCAGATCGGTTAAGGCCCCCCAGCTTTTCGATCTCATCGTCCAGAGCGCCTGGGCCACCGGAGAGCCCGGCGTTATCTTTTTGGACGCCATCAACCGGGACAATCCTCTGCCCCACCTGGGGGAGATCGAAGCCACCAACCCTTGCGGCGAGCAGCCCTTGTTGCCCTATGAGTCCTGCAACCTGGGCTCCCTCAATTTGGCCAAGGTGGTGGAGGACGGGAGCATCAACTACCGGGCCTTAAAAGAAGTGGTCCACAACGCCGTGCACTTCCTGGACAATGTCATTGACGCCAACCGCTTCCCCCTTCCAGTCATTGCCGAAAAAACCCGACAAAACCGCAAAATTGGCCTGGGGATCATGGGGTTTGCCGATATGCTCCTGAAGCTCGGGGTGCGGTATAACTCCGAGGAGGCGGTCCAGGTGGCCCAAGAGGTCATGGCCTTCATCACTAAGGAGGCCCGGGCGGCCTCGGCCGCTTTGGCGGCAAAGCGGGGGAGTTTCCCGAGCTTCAAGGGCAGCCGCTACGACGGCAACGGGGTCGGACCCCTGCGCAACGCCACGGTCACCACCATCGCCCCCACCGGCACCATCAGCATCATCGCCGGGGCCAGCTCCGGGATTGAACCCCTCTTCGCTGTCTCCTATGTGCGTCGGGTACTGGAGGGCACTGAACTCGTCGAGGTCCACCCCTACTTTGAGGAGGTGGCCCGGCGCCGGGGCTTCTATTCCCCGGAACTCATGCGGGCCATCGCCAAGACCGGCTCCATCCGGGACTTCCAGGAAATCCCCCGGGATATTCGCCGCCTTTTTGTCACGGCCCACGAAATCTCCCCTATCTGGCACATCAAGATCCAGGCGGCCTTCCAGAAGCATACCGACAACGCCGTAAGCAAGACGGTGAACTTCCCTAACCAAGCCACCCCCGAGGATGTGCGCCAGGTATATCTCATGGCCTTTGAGCAGGGCCTCAAGGGCGTCACCATCTACCGGGACGGGAGCCGGGAGGACCAGGTCCTGAGCTTTGGGGAGCAAAAATCCAGACAACCTCAGTACATCACGCCCCGGCCCCGCCCCACCCGCACCACCGGGGTCACGGAAGTCATCACCACCGGCTGCGGTAAGCTTTATGTCACAGTGAACTCCGACGACCTGGGATTCTGCGAGGTTTTTGCCCAGATGGGAAAGACGGGGGGCTGCGCCTCCAGCCAGATTGAGTCCACCGGCCGCCTCATCTCCCTGGCGTTGCGCTCCGGGGTGAAGCTTGAGGCCATCATCAAGCAGATCACCGGCATCCGCTGCCCCAGCCCCATCTGGCAAAACGGCACCCAGGTCTTGTCCTGCCCGGACGCCATCTCCAAGGTGCTGTCCCGGGTGGCCCAGGTGGAGGCGCCGGCGCCCAGCGCCAGCATGACCGCCTGCCCCGACTGCGGCGGCACGGTGGAACACGAAGGCGGCTGCTTGGTCTGCCGGGCCTGCGGCTTTTCCAAGTGTAACTGATAAGGTTTACTCCTCACTAAGCTCCTGGTTGGGAACGGCCCTGCCCCCCAAGCTTAGTTCGGCATATAAAAAATAATGCAGAGGGACACCCTTTTTTCTGTCACCCTTAGTGAGGCGCAGGTCATCAGGGTGTTAAAAGTTAAAAAGAGGAGACTCTTAACTTCCCTCAGCCTGACAGTGGTGGGGCCAGGAAGTATTTGCAAAGCGGGTAACATCTATTATCAGGACTGACTTCTAATCCGTTGGGGGTGATTGCATGGCCCGGTGGCAGTTTTTGCTGGAAGGGTTTCTGGTTCTTATCCTGCTATTTCTTTGGGGCTGCGGGCAGTCCGCCGGGGAGGCCTCTCCTGCGCCGCCCTTGGATAAGTCAGGACCGGCTTTTCCCCAGAGACCGGGGCTGGCTCCAGAGAACCAGCCCTTCCAGGGAGAAGATACGCCACCGGCCACCGCTCCCTTAGGCAACGAAAACCCTTCTCCCGAGGAAGTGGCCTTAAACCAACAGTCCCCGCCCCGGCTGGGTCCTCCCACTATGGAACCTCCCCGCCCCCCGGCAGAGGAAATCCTGAAGGTGGTGCATGACCGGAAGGGCCGGCATACCGCCCAGGTAATCAGGCGGGGAGACCGGCAACTGGTCCTCCGGGACGGCCGTCCCGAGCCGGAGTACGACCGGGTGGGGGAGATCTCCTTCAGCGAGGACGGTTCTTCTTTGGCCTATGAGGCTAGGCGGGGGGAGGAACGCTTTCTGGTGGTGGACGGCCAGGAGCTCCCCCTGAAGGCCACCATTTTCCCCGGGAGCCTCAAATTGGGCCCCGACAACCGGCGCCTGGCCCTGGTGGCCCAAGCCGGTTCCCAATGGCAGGTCCTGGTGGACGGCTGCCCCGGCCCTCCCTTTGACTTTATTTTCACTGACAGTCTGAAATTCAGCCCGGACGGCCGACGGTTCGGATACCTGGCCCTGAAGGAGGCCAAACTGCAAGTGGTGGTGGATCACATAATCCGCCGGGAACTGGACATCCTGGCGGAAGGAGCCGAAGTTTTGGCCGACACCCTAAGTCTTTACGAAGAAACCGGCGAAGATAGGAAATAATGCGAAATTATCCAGCGTTCCCGCCGCTTTCCCCCCCAGCCCCGGCCCAGGGTCCCATACCTCTTAACCGGCTGGGGTTTGACATTGACGGGGTGGTGGCCGACATCATGACCACCTTTCTCAAACTGGTTTGGGAGCGCTACGGCCCTCATCCTTTCACCTATAACGACATCACCACTTTTCACCTGGAAGAGTGCCTAGACCTGGACCCCGGCATCATCGCCACCCTCATCCGGGAGCTGATCGACCGGCCCCACGAGCTGCCGGTGGCCCCTTTTCCCCAGGCGGTGCCGGTGCTTACCCGGCTGGCCGAGGAGGTCCCTTTAGTCTTTGTCACCGCCCGGGACCGGGCCGAGCCCATACAGCGCTGGCTCAACCGGACCCTGGCCCCGGTGCCGCCCCGGGCCATCTGGGTCATGGCCACTGGCGACCCGGAGGCCAAAATTCATTATCTGAAAGCCCATGCCATCGAGTTTTTTGTGGAGGACCGTCTGGAAACCTGCTTCGAGCTGGCGAGGGAAGGCATTACCCCCATCCTCTTTGTCCAGCCCTGGAACCGCCGGCCTCATCCCTTTGTGGAAGTGGAGGGGTGGCCGGATTTGGCCCGTCTGCTTCTGGGACCCTGGGCTGAAACGCTCCTCCCGCCTGGCCAAAACCAGGCCGTCTGAACCTCGGGGCTGGGCCGGGAGAGCCGCGGCCCAGGCGGTCCTCGGCCGGTGGCGAAATTGAAGGAAAATCCCTTGGCCGCCGGAACCAAATTTAGGTTAGGGGCGGCAAAAAGCCGGATTATGAAGAAAAACCCGAGCCCACCTGGGAACCTATACACCAGTGGGAAATATCTGGAAGAGAACCCTTCCTGGCATGCAGAGCATTCCTGGTGGAAGGCCCGCCATATCCTCCGCCTCATAAAACGCCACAATCTGCGGGCGAAAACCATCTGTGAGGTGGGGTGCGGCGCCGGAGAGATCCTACGGGAACTGCAAGCCGCGCTTTCTGACGATACGGAATTCTTTGGGTTTGAGATCTCGCCCCAAGCCTTTGCCCTGTGCCAAAGCCGGGCAAACCCGCGCCTGCATTTCCACTTGGAGGATATAACCAAAATTGACGGGGTCTTTTTTGATCTGATTTTATTGATTGACCTTCTGGAACATCTGGAGGATCCCTACAGTTTTTTGCGCAACCTTAAGCCCAAGAGTCATTTTAAAATAATACATTTTCCCCTGGACTTATCCGTACAGGCCGTGTGGCGGGTTAAGCCTCTACTCCGGATGAGAAGGACCGTGGGGCATTTGCATTATTTCAACAAGGAGTTGGCACTCCTTCTGCTTCAGGACACGGGCTACGAGATTGTGGATTTATTTTACACCCCTACCATGATTGATCTTCAGGGAAAATCCTGGACCAGCCGTTTTGGCAGACTGCCCCGGCAAATCCTGTTCCGCCTGCATCCGGACCTGGCGGCGCGATGGCTGGGGGGGTTTTCCCTGATGGTCCTGGCTAAATAAAGGAATAACCGCCTGAGATAAGGGGCCTGGCCAAGCGGGACGCCTTGACCTGAGGCCCCTTTCCTTTGCTGCCCGGTTTAAAATTTGACTTGCTGAAAACGTTTGGTGCGGGTTTGCTCGGCGGGACTGGCCGGGGCCTCCCGGACCTGGCTTTTCACCTGAGCCAGGCGCTCGCTGGTGGGGGGATGGGTGCGAAAGATGCCCCCGGAGCCACCCTTGGCGCTCATTTTGCTTAGGAGACTTACCAAGGCGGCGGGATTATAACCGGCCCGGGACAGAATGCTCACGGCCCCCCGATCCGCGTTGGCCTCGGCAGTGCGGCTGTAGCCGTTCACCACAATGGTTTTGAAAACATCATCAATGGCCCCTTCGAATAGGTTTACCAGATTGGCGGCCACCCCCCCGCCGAACTGCCGGGCCGCCTCGGTCCCGGTGGCGGTGAGCACCTCGGTCCACCGGGCCTTGCTGATGGAGTTTATGCCGTCCTTGTTGGCCACATGGGCCACCTCATGGGCCAGTACTGCGGCCAATTCGTCCTCATTCTGGCATTGCTGGAGAAGCCCCCGGGTTATAAGGATGATACCACCGGGACAGGCAAAGGCATTGGGTTCGGAGGTGTCGAGAACCGCAAAATGGTAGCCCCGGTAGGTGGAAGGCCGGCTGGACTTGCGGGCCACAGACTGCCCCACCTGGTTGACATAGAGGGTCACGGCCTGGTTCTGATACAGGGGGTATTTGCCCAGAATGCGGGCAGCCACCGCCCGGCCCACGTAATATTCCTCAGAATCTGTGATTTCCCGGGCTGCCACTACCGCCTTGCTTCCGGCCTTGGTGGCTATGCCCAGGCCTTTGCCTACCTCCGAGGGCACCCCCGGAAGGGATGGGAGCTGAAAGCCTGACAGGAAAAGGACCACCCCGAAAAAGAACAATATTCCCAAGATCCTGGGACTCATGGGGTCAACCCTCCTTCCTTGATAAAAGCCGCCAGCTGGCGGTCATCCACGCGAAAGCTTTCAATCAGATCCACTTGGGCGTAATTAAGTCCCGGGTTTTTCTGGCGGTAAGCGGCTTCCACTTCCGGGGTGAAGCCCTTACCGGCCAGGGCCACTTCATCACTCCGGGTCTCCCGCACCGGGCCCCCCGTGAGCAGGCCCGGCAGACCCACCGCCGGAGGCGGAGTCTGGGGGAAGGCGGTCTGGTGCATATACCCGGTTTTTCCCTGGTAAGACACCTGCAGCCAATCCCCGGAGCGGGACAGGACCGTCACCTCCGCGCCCACCGGGACCGGGAGCAAAACCGGGCTGGCAAAATTAGGAGCCTGGTAAAGCTGCATGTTAGGGCGCTCCACTTTCAGGGTTTCAGCTATACCAGTCCCCGCTGCCGCCAATCCCAGAATCAAAAACAGGGCAAGAAGGCACGTCCCCTTGGGGGACAACTCTCCTGGTCGCCTCACCTCGTCCTCCTTAATTGAGGGGTTTTTCTTAAACATGGGTACCTGGTTCATACCAACAAGACAAGGCCGGACTTGCTTACATTTTATGATGTTTCAGAAATATCTCAAGGGGATCACCGGGGCGGCGGATAGTCCCCGGGGAGATCTCAAAGAAGCCGGTTTCTTATGCTTTTCGTAAGAAAGCGGCAAAAACCTAAATATAATCCAGGGGAAAATCTGGGGAGGCCGGGAAATAATTGGGGGGAGGGACCAGGGGACAATGTCCCTGCCCCTCCCCCAATCCTATGCCGCAACCCCTCGGTTCAACTTTTGGTCTGGGGCTTTGGGGTTGCTGGGGTACTTCCGCCGTAAGAATCCAAGAGGAAGCGGAAAACCAGGGATTAGCTCTTGGGGAGGCGAGGGGTTCACGGCCCCCCGGTTCTCCCCTACCAAGCCCTCTAGGCCCAAGTTTTGCTTTAGGCCTCTTCTGCCGCGGCCGCAGCAGCTTCCAGCTGGCGGCGCATCTCCATGTCGTAGAGCACCCGTTCCCGGGCCTTGTCGATTCCCAAGGCCTGGCGTTTTTTATCAATGTGGGCGATCATCCGGCGGGCCATCTCCTCCGGGTCCTGGACAAAATCCCACTTGCCGCCGTAAATGGCTTCCATGTCCTTAAACAGGTAGTCTGTCAAAATCTCGGACCCGGTGGTAGGCCAGGTCACGCCAAAGAGGGTATAAACCCCGGAAGCCACAAAGTACTGGCCGATGGCAATGGCCTTCTCGCTCATCCACTCCGGGGCGCAGCCCGCGGCCGGGAGGTCGCTGATGTCGTTCCCCAGGCCCCCAGCCTTGACACAGGCCGTGGCCGCCATGAGGATCCGGCTGTTGTCCACACAGGCCCCCATATGCAAGACCGGCGGGATGCCCACAGTCTCACAGACCTCCGCCAAGCCGGGACCGCAGTACTGACTGGCGGCCTCCGGGGTCAAAAGCCCATATTTCCCGGCGGCCATAGCCGCACAGCCGGTGGTCAGCACGATGACGTCGTTTTTAAGCAACTCCTTGATCACCGTCAGATGGGCGCTGTCCTGGGTGGTGCGGCAGTTGTTGCAGCCCACCACTCCGGCCACCCCCCGCACCCGGCCGCCGATGATATTGTCATTCAGGGTGTAATAGCTCCCCCGGATGGACCCCCCCAACAGATACCGGATGGTTTCATAGCTGAAGCCCACCACCGTGGGGGTGCTGGCCTTGGGGATCATTACCGGTGCCCGTCGGTTGGGGAAGTTGTCAATGGCGGTCCTGAGAACCTGCCGGGCCACATCCAGGGCGTGATGCTCATCAAATTGGATATGCACCACGCTGGGGCTTTCCTCCATCTTGGCCCGGGGGTCGGTGGTAATGATCTTGGTGTGATAACAGGCCGCCACATTGGCGATGGCCTGCATCTCGCACTGCACATCCACCACCATGGCGTCCACCGCGCCGGTGATGATGCCCAGCTCCTGATGCAGGTAGTTGCCGGCTACCGGAATGCCGTGGCGCATCATCACCTCATTGGCCGAGCAGCACATGCCCGCCAGCTGTATGCCCTTGGCCCCCTTGGACTGGGCATACTGGATGAGCTCCGGCTCCTGGGAGGCCACCACCAGCATCTCCGGCAAAAGAGGCTCATGGCCGTGCATGATGACATTGACGTGGTCCTCCTTGAGGACCCCCAGGTTGATTTCTCCGGCCACCGGCACCGGACAGCCGAAGAGGATGTCCTGCAGGTCAGTGGAAATCATGGAACCGGCCCAGCCGTCTGCCAAGGCACAGCGGGTGGCCTGCTTGATGAGGTTTTTGTAGTCCTGGTCCACCCCCATGTGGGTGCGGTGCATGAGCTCCACCACCTCGATGTCAATCCCCCGGGGTACCACCCCCTCTTTGCGCCAGATTTCCTGCCGCTTTTTGGGGGCCCGCTTGACATAGGTGATTTCCCCATCCTGCTGGCCGAATTCGGCCAGAATTTTTTCGCCCAGCTCCAGGGCAATGTCGTTCACCGGTCGGGGCTGGGCCTCCTCCCCCTCGCCGATGGTGGTGGGGACTCCCCAGTCCCGGGCCACCTGCTTGAGTTTAATGACGTCTTTAAGCTGGTAACCCTGGGCCTTGCCTTTGGCCACCTCGATGAACAGTTTGGCCACCCCCCGGGAATGGTCGCTGTGGGAGGCGCTTCCAGCCGCTACCATGCGGGCAAAATTGCGGGCGACGATGGTCTCGGCGGTGGCCCCGCACAGCCCCATGCGCCGCTTCTTTTCCTCCGGCAGCTCCTCCCCGGGCTTTTTTTTCGGAGGCGGCACCCGACAGGGGCCCTGGGCGCAGATGCGACAACACGCCCCTTCAATGCCGATGGGGCAGGGCTTCATCTTCTCCGCCCGGTCAAATATGGTCTCCACCCCCTCCGCCTTGGCCTTTTTGAGCATTTCCTGGGCCGCCACGTCCAGGCTCAGTTTTTCCACCTCAGCCATATTCCGCTCCTTATCCACCATTTCTGGTGTTTAAAATATATTTTACCTTCAATTTATCTATACACCATTATGTTTAGAAATGTCAATGGAAATTTATGGACGGCGGGGGATTTCTCTCAGGACCCGGAAGCCGATGAAGCCGTCGGCGGTGGTAGGGGGGGCAAACTGGCGGGCGGCGCAGCGCAGGTCCCGGCTCCGGGAGAACCAGGAGCCACCTTTCAGGACCCGGTACTCGGTGGCCGCGAAGGGGGTGCCTCCGCCTGGAGGGGAGGTGGCGTCGGCGCACCATTCCGCCACATTCCCGGCCATATCAAAGAGCCCGTAGCCATTGGGGGGGAAGGACCCTACCGGAGCCGTGAAGCGAAAACCGTCATCGGCAAAGTTGTCGGGATAATAATTGGCCCGGTAGCGGCCGCCAGCGTCCGGCCGCTCCGTCCCCCAAGGATAGGGCGCCTGGGTGAGGCCGCCCCGGGCAGCGGCCTCCCATTCCACTTCCAGGGGCAACCGGTGCACCACCCCCGTTACCCGGGTGAGCCAGGCGCAGAAGGCCACCGCGTCATGCCAGCTCACCCCCACCACCGGCTGCCGAGGATCGTTCAGATTTTTGTCCCCCCAATATAGGGGCTGGGGGTGGCCCGTGTCTTTTAGAAAACGGGCATACTGGGCGTTGGTGGTCTCGGTTTCCGCCAGATAGAAGGCTTGTAGCGTCACCTGGTACGGCAGAGGTTCAGAGGCGTAACGTCCAGGCTCCCCTAAGGGGCTCCCCAGGATATAGGTTCCTTCGGGGATCAGGTGAAAGCGCAAGCCGTGGGATTCCACCAGGGCCTCGTTTCCTGACCAACAGGGAACTGCAGCCCTCATCAGGGAAAAAAACAGGAAAACCAGGGAACCTACAAATTTCACAGACTGGCTGATATTAACCCCCCGTTTTTGATCTATGGAAACATTCTGGAAACATTATCCCAAATTCCCCAGATTCCGAACAAGTTTTCCTCTCCGTCAAAAGCCTGCGCCCTGAGGTCTTTTCCAGCTAAATCTGGGGGTCCTTCTGCTTTAGTCGTTGTCAGCCCCCCCGGGAGGTCATTATAATAACTTTAACCCATGGATAACCAAAATTTGAGATTTTGGGGACCGGTCGTCCTTTTGGCCGTGGTTCTCTGGGTGGTCCGGGCTTGGGCGACGGCTCCCCCCCTTACGCTGGCGGAGGCAGTGCTTCTGGCCTTAAAGGAAAATCCTGGGCTCAAGGCCGCTGGTTTAGCCCTACCGGCGGCGGAGGCTGAAGTGGCCCGGTCCCGAGCCCGCTTTCTCCCCCAGGTGAACTTGTTGGAAAGCTTCAATTACTCCGACAACCCCTCCCAGGTGTTCATGAACAAATTGAACCAGCGCCGCTTCACGGCCCAGGACTTTTTCCTGGACAACCTGAATAACCCTTCGGCTTATGGCAATTTTCGCACCGGGGTGGCGGTGACTCAGCCGGTCTTTCAGGGTGGGGAGGCTTATCTGGGCTGGCAGCAGGCCCGCCTTAAAAAGGAGCAGGCCCAAGCCCAGGTCCTGGCGGCCCGCCAGAAACTCATACACCGGGTGACCCAGGCCTATTTTGCCCGGCAATTGGCCGAGGCCCGCCTGGGGGTGATCCGGGAGGCCAAAAACACGGCAACCGCCAACCGCCGGCTAATCCAGAGCCTCCACGAGGCTGGCGCCGTAGTGCGGGCCGACCTCTTGGCCGCGGATGTGCATCTGGCCCGTCTCACTCAGGAGGAGATCCAGGCGGCCGGCCAGGTGGAGGTAGCCAAAAGCGCCCTGGCCAGTGCCGTGGGGCTACCGGATATTGCCCTTCGCCCCCTGTCTCCGGCCCCCAAAGACCCTGCCCCCCTGCCTGGCAACCTGGAAGACTTGAAGAAGGTGGCGGAGGAAAAGCGCCCGGATCTTAAAAGCCTGTCCCTGGCCGCCCAGGTAGCCAAAAAGGAACTCACCAAGGCGCAATTGAACTATCTGCCTCGCCTTCGGGTCAACGCCGAATACGATTTGGATCAACGGCACCTCTTCGGCCGGGGAGCGGATTCCTATACGGTGATGGCAGTGTTACACCTGAATCTGTTCAACGGCTTGGCGGACCTGGCCCGGGCGCGCCAGGCCCGGGCCCTCGCAGCTCAAGCTCAGGAATACGAGCGGGAGATGTTGGACGCCATTCGCCACCAGGTCACGGAAAGCGCCTTGAATCTGAAAACGGCCCACGCCCGCCTGCAGGTGGCCCGGGCCGCAGTGGCCCAAGCCCGGGAGGGTCTTCGCCTTATTCGCCTTCGTTATGAGGAGGGACTCACCTTGTTGGTGGATCTGCTCACCGCCCAGGACGCCCTGAAAGAAGCGGAATTGAATTACCTGGCAGCCCTTTTTGATACACATTTGGCCCAGGCCGGGTTGGAACTGGCCCTGGGCACCCTAACCGGGCCGGAAGCCCCCGGGGAAGGAAAATGAAACTTGCCAAGCGAACCTGGGGCCTGATCAGTTTGGTTCTGGCCTCCCTCCTTTTTATGCTGTGGCTGGCAGACCTTCTCCATTTTGACAAGATCGCCCCTGGACACCAGCCTCTTACGGCCGCGCCCCCCAAGGGACGGGAGCTGGTGGTGCGGGAGCAGGAAATCCCCCAGGAGCTCACGGTGCTGGCCCAGGTGATGTCCCCGAGCCTTACCCTTGTGGCCCCCCAGGTCTCCGGCCGGGTGACCCGCCTTTATGCGGAGGCAGGCAGCCGGGTGGCCAAGGGTGCTCCCCTGGCGGAGCTGAGCGCCAGGGAACTCCAGATGAAGGTAAGCCAAGCTCGGGCTGGTGCGGCTCAGGCCCAGGCCCATCTCGCTCAGGTGGGGGCTGATTATCGCCGCTACCAGCGGCTCCTCAAGGAGGGCGCCGTGAGCCCCAGGGAGTTTGAGGCCCTGGAGGCGAAGTATAAGGCGGCCCAGGCCCAGGTGGCCCAGGCCCAGGCCCAGGTCCAGGAGACCGCCACCTTGGCGGGCTACACCCAGGTTACGGCCCCTCGGGACGGGGTGGTGGCCGAGCGCCGGGCTGCAATAGGGGACATGGTCCAGCCGGGACACCCGCTTTTCACCCTGTATGACCCTCGGGACCTAAAGGTGGAAGGGGAAGTGAACGACGCATACCGCCCTTGCCTTGCAACTGGCATGCAGGTGGAGGTCACCATCCCCGCCCTCAATTACACCGGCAAAACCACCTTGGCGGAAATCTTTCCTCTAAGTGCCAGCCAAAGCCGCACCTTTAAGGTGAGGACGGAAAGGCTAAAGGTCCCTGGCCTTATCCCCGGCATGTTTGCCCGCCTTACTCTTTCCCTGGGCCCTGTCCGTGGTCTTCTCATTCCCAAGGCCGCCGTGCGGGAGATCGGCCAGCTCACTTTGGTGGAGGTGATGGTGGAGGGTCGCTCCACCTCCCGGATGGTGCAACTGGGGCGGCAGGTGGGGGACCAGGTGGAAGTGTTATCCGGCCTGCAGGCGGGGGAACGCCTGGTGTTACCGTAAAGCGAAACTTGGGAATCATTTCCTTCCATATTATCCGGTTAAACGGCTGACATGGCAACTTCACCGGAAGATCTGCAACTTGGCCTTACCGCCCGTCTGGTCAAGGTTTTTCTTACCAGCAAGCTTCCCACCATTTTCATCATTTTGAGCCTGTTCGCCGGGGCCATAGCCCTTATCGCCACCCCCCGGGAAGAAGACCCCCAGATCAAGGTCCCCATGATCGACGTCCTGATACGGATGCCCGGGGCCTCCCCCGAGGAGGTGGAGAAGCTGGTGGTCATCAACCTGGAGAAAAAGCTCTGGGAAATGGAAGGCCTGGACGACCTTTATTCCTTGGCCGGGCCGGGCTATGCCGTGGTCACCGCCAAGTTCCGGGTGGGCGAGGAGGTGGAGAAGGCCCTGGTCAAAATCTACAACAAGGTATGGTCCAATATTGACCAGGTGCCTTCCGGCGTCAGCGGCTGGGTGGTGAAGCCTTTGGGCATTGATGACGTGCCTATTGTCACCCTGACCCTGTACAGCGAGACCGCCGACGACTATGAGCTGAGGCGGGTGGCGGACGAGCTTCTGCACCGCCTGCAGAACATCCCGGACACGGCCCGATCCTTCGTGGTGGCCGGCCGCAAGCGCCAGGTACGGGTCCTACCTGACCCGGCCCGTCTGGCGGGTCATGGCCTGGACCTGCTCGCGGTGGTCCAGGCCCTGGAGGTGAGCAACGTCAATCTGCCCGCAGGCCGCTTCTCCCGCCAGGACCGGGAATTCCTGGTGGAGGCCGGACCTTTCTTCAAATCCGCCGAAGATGTGGCCCAGCTCCTGGTGGGCCTCAACCAGGGCCGCCCGGTTTATCTGAAAGATGTGGCCCAAGTTATTGACGGCCCTGAAGAACCGGTAGAAGTAAGCCGAATAATCTTCGGCCCGGCCGCCGGCAGGGAGGGTGGCGAAACCCGGGGGCATTTCCTCCCCGCCGTGACCCTGGCCTTCGCCAAACGCACCGGAACCAACGCGGTGACCGTGGCCGAGGGGCTTCTTGAGAAATTTGACTCCCTGCAAAAAGAATTGCTGCCCCCTTACATCAAAGTCCAGGTCACGCGGAACTACGGCAAAACCGCCGACGAAAAGGTGAACGAACTCATCCGGGAGCTCATGATTGCAGTAATCTCCATTACCGTGCTCCTCACCCTCTCTTTGGGCTGGCGGGCGGCCGCCATCGTGGCCCTGGCCGTGCCCCTGACCCTGGCCATCACCCTTTTGGGCAACCTGCTCTTCGGCTATACCATCAACCGGGTGACCCTTTTTGCCCTGATTCTTTCCCTTGGGCTGTTGGTGGACGACCCCATCATAGACGTGGAAAACATCCATCGCCATTTCCAGTTGCGGCTTTATCCGCCCCTTACCGCCACCCTGGTGGCGGTGGACGAGGTGCGGGCCCCCACCATTCTGGCCACCTTTACTGTCATCATCAGCTTTCTGCCCATGTTCTTCGTCACTGGCATGATGGGCCCCTACATGCGCCCCATGCCCCTGAACGTGCCTTTGGCCATGCTCATGAGCTTGGTGGTAGCCTTCACCGTCACTCCCTGGGCCACTTATCACCTGCTCAAACATGAATACGGCAGGGAGGAGAAGCCCTTCGTATTGGAGGAGACCCGGATTTACCGGATTTATCTTAGGTTGATGACCCCCCTTTTGGACCAGCCCTGGGCGGCCCGCTTATTTCTTGTTGCCATTTTAGCCCTGCTTTTGGTCTCCCTTCTCCTCCCGGTGGTGGGTCTGGTGCCTCTCAAGATGCTCCCCTTTGACAACAAGGACGAGTTTCTGGTGGTGGCGGACCTCCCCGAGGACACCCCTTTGGAATCCACCCAACGGGCCTTGACGGAGTTGGCGTCCTATCTGGCCACCGTGAGCGAAGTGGAAAACTGTGTCACCTACGCCGGAGTCACTTCCCCCATGGACTTTAATGGCCTGGTGCGCCACTATTACATCAAGCGGGCTCCCTGGGTGGGGGAGATCCGGGTCAACCTGGCGGACAAGCACCGACGCAAAGCCGGCAGTCATGCCATCGCCCTTAGGGTGCGGCCGGCCCTGGAGGAGATTTCCCGGCGCCATCAGGTGCGCCTGAAGATTGTGGAAATGCCCCCAGGCCCGCCGGTCCTCCAGACTCTGGTGGGGGAAGTTTACGGACCGCCGGGGGCCTCCTATGAAAGTCTCATCCGGGAAGCGGAAAAGGTGAAAACCTTTTTCCTTGACACCCCCGGTGTGGTGGATGTGGACACCTCGGTGCCGGCGGCCCAGCCCCGCTACCGGTTTGTCATTGACCGGGAGAAGGCGGCCCTGGCGGGCCTGAGCCAAGCTCAGGTGGCCCGCAGCCTGGTCATTGCCGAGGCCGGGGAGGTGGTGGGCCGGGTTCATGCCGACCCCGAAGTCCTGCCCCTGGAGATCTTTCTCCGCTGGCCCGTGATGGAGCGCGCTTTTTTGCCCAATCTCGGCCAGCTATACCTGAAAAGCCCCTCCGGTCACCTGGTGCCCTTGGGGGAGCTGGGACGCTTTGTCGCCGACACCGCCGAAAAGCCCATCATGCGCAAGAACCTGGAGCGGGTGGTCTTCGTCATGGGGGACACCGCGGGCCTAAGTCCGGTGAATGCCATCCTGAGCCTCATGGGGCGGGTGCACCGGCAGCCCCTGAACCCCGGATATAAGGTCAACTGGCGGGGAGAAGGAGAGTGGAAAATCACCGTGGACGTCTTCCGGGACCTGGGTATCGCCTTCGCCGGAGCCCTTTTGGGCATTTATATCCTTCTGGTGCTCCAGACCATGTCCTATGGCATGCCGCTGGTCATCATGGTGGCCATCCCCCTTACCCTGATCGGGGTGATGCCCGGGTTTGCCTTGCTGAACCTCCTCTTCACCCGACCGGTGGCAGGTTTTGCCAACCCCGTCTTTTTCACCGCCACGGCCATGATCGGCATGATCGCCCTAGCGGGCATCGTGGTCCGCAATTCCATCATCCTCATTGATTTTATCCACCACCATCTGGACCAAGGCTTCAGTCTCCGGGAGGCCGTGCTGCGGAGCGGCGCCATCCGCTTCCGGCCCATCATGCTTACGGCGCTATCGGCCATGTTCGGCTCCTGGGTCATCACCCTGGATCCCATCTTTTCGGGGCTGGCCTGGTCCTTCATTTTCGGACTGTTTGCCTCCACCATGTTCACCCTGGTGGTGGTGCCCCTGATCTATTATTTGCTAGAAAAAAACACAAAGTAAATAAAGGGGATGGTTGACCGAGGCCTCTAAATTTCCCTCATAATCTTTAAATTCAGGAGCTGACCATGGATTACATCCGTATCATTCCCTGTCCGGACATCTAGGACGGCCGGGTGGTCAAAGGCATTCATTTTGTCAACTTGAAAGATGCCGGGGACCCGGCGGAGAACGCCCGGCTTTACGAGCAGGAAGGGGCTGACGAGCTGGCCTTCCTGGACATCACCGCCACCGTGGAAGGCCGCAAAACCACTTTAAACCTGGTGCAAAAAGTCATCCAGGCCGTTACTTTCCCCCTGACCGTAGGTGGCGGTATCAGTTCCCTGGATGATATGGAGAACCTCCTGGCGGCAGGGGCAGCCAAAGTGTCCATTAATACCGCGGCAGTAAGGCGTCCGGCACTGGTCAAGGAGGCCGCGGAAAAATTCGGTTCAGCCCGGGTGGTGTTGGCCATTGACGCCCGGCGGAACCCGGGACTGCCTTCAGGCTATGAGCTGGTGACCCACGGCGGCCGCACCCCCACTGGCCAAGACGCAGTGGCCTGGGCCGCCCAGTGCCGAGACCTGGGGCCGGGGAGCTTCTGCTTACCAGCATGGACACCGACGGCACCAAGGAAGGCTTTGACCTGGAATTGACCCGGAAAATCAAGGAGGCCTCCAACCTGCCGGTGATTGCCTCGGGAGGCGCCGGCACCCTGGAGCACCTCTATGAAGCCGTGGTCCAGGGAAAAGCCGACGCGGTTCTGGCGGCCTCCATTTTTCATTTCCGCCAGATTTCCATCCGGGCCGCCAAGGAATATTTGCACCAAAAAGGTCTGCCGGTAAGGTGGTAACAGGAGCAAGGTCAAAGGTGCAGGGGCCGCAACCCCCCGTCCTTCACCCAAGTCTGCCCTACTTCGGCCAATCTTTTCTAACGGCTACGGCTTCGATTTCCACCGCCACCCCCCGGGGGAGGCCGGCCACCTGAACGGTACTCCGGGCTGGGGGTTTTTCCCCGAAATATTCGCCGTAGACTCGGTTCATTTCGGCGAAATCCGCCAGGTCTGCCAGAAACACCGTGGTTTTCACCACATCCCTGAGGGTGAGGCCGGCCGCCGCCAGGATGGCCTTCAGATTCTCCAGCACCTGAACGGTTTGCACCACAATGTCCCCTTCCACCTTGTTTCCTGCCGGGTCCAAGGGGATCTGGCCGGAAATGAACAGGTAGGGCCCGGCCGCCACCGCCTGACTGTAAGGCCCGACTGCCGGCGGGGCCTGCGTGGTTTGCAGGATGTGTTTCTTCATGGTGCCTCCCGGATTTACCTCGCTTGCCAAGGAAAGCTTCCCGCCTATTGGCGGAAGATGAGGTGATTTACTATACCCTGATTTTCCCGGCAAGATAAGGGGGAGATAAAATGGGGGAGCTGGCTTTCCCTTAAAAGCAAACCCCTCCCCCCTTGAAACGATACCGTCGCTTTATTGGGAGAGGGAGGGGGCTTAAAATCCCATGCTGGTGAGAATTTCGTTGATGGCGTCCTGATCCAGCGGCTGATCCTTGGAAGGCGGCGCTGAACCGTTGCCCGATGAGGAAATATTGTGTTGCAGAAGACGGTCCAGTTCCTCCCGGGCCTGCTGATGGGGCATGAACCCTTCCCCATCCTGGTCCCATTGGAATCTTTGACCCGCCATCACCAACAGGGCCAGGATCTGTACCTGAACCTGCCGGAGGAGGTTCAGAATTTTTAACAGTCTCTGGCCAGAAAGATCCTGGAAACACAAGGCCTCAATGATGCGTGACAGGCTCCCGGTGATGCGGTCCACGGAAGTCTGGACCTCCTGAATTATTTCCGTGGCCTGCCTCCCTTTTTCGGCCCCCGACCCCTTACCGAAAAAGGACCCGGAGGTGGGGGACAGGCCTTTGAGCATCTGGTGGAATTCCTCCCATTTGGCCGCCACTTCCGGGCTCAACAAAGTTTCCGCCGCCACCTCGGGAAAATCCACTTCCGGAACCCCCTGGCCCTCAAGGGGCAAAGCCGAGACCGGGAAGAGTTTGCCCACCGAGGCCCCCATCTTGGTGAAAAGCTCCTTGACCCGTTCATCAATACAATGGCTTTTCAGAAGGTTCAGCAAAGGTTCCACGGGCAACTGAAAGAACCCCTCCTCCTGGGGGGCCTCCGCGGCCATAAGGGACAAGGCCCTTTCGGCCTCGGCCACCTTGAAGATGGCATCCTGTTTGGCCTGGACCGCCTTGAGGTGCTGCTTCACCGTTTCATTGGCACAAAATTCCAGGACAATCTGGAGGACATCAGACAAAGGTATATGCACCGACGAGGTGAGGGGGCTGTCAGGGGGGGCCGCTGGGGCCCGGAGGAGCTGATTCAGGTCCTCTGCCTGGGCAAGAAGCCTAGACCACTTATCCAGGTACTCTTTTTCCATCCCTTCCGAGTCCGGGTCCTCTCCCGTCTCGGCGGTCTCGAGGGCCGCCAGCTCGCTTAAGTGCTTCTGGACCACCTGGCAGTCCTCCCGGATGGCCTCCACCAGGTCCATGATATTCATGGTGGCCTTCTCGGTCATGAGCAGGACATCGGTCACCTGGTTTTTTGCCTGGTTCAGGTGGTCTCCCGGACTGGAAGTACTGGATTTGACAATTTCTTCAAGATTCAGGTCCTGTATGGAAATGTTGATATCTTTGGCCAGCTTCCCCAGGCCCTCGTAAATTTCCCGGGAAATCTGGCGGTAGTGGTCCAATTCCGCGGAGAGCGGCTTGCCCCCGCCTTTGGGGTCCTCCGGGGACACCATACCTTCCGGTCCTGGAAGCGAAGGCTGAGACGGAACCGCCGTGCTCCGGGAGGGCTGGCCCGTCAGGTGGATGGCAATGGCGATACCATTCACTATCAGGCGAAATTCTCCTGAGTCCTGTCCCAAGGTCAATTCGATCCGCTTTTCTTCCTGCATAACCAAACCATCTCCTGTCAGACGCCGGCACTAGGGCCTGGTGAAATCATGAAGAATTACGCCAAGTTGCACATTTCCTTAAAAACCTGCCTCCTCCAGTTCCCCCCGGCTGAAATCCCGGAAGCCAGCAAAGGCTGCTGGGTTTCCCCCACTATGCCATGTTGCCGCTGTTCCGGGGCTTAAGAAAAGATGGGCCGCCTGCCCCCTAACCCCGGCAAAATGAGACACCCCAACCCTCTGTCTGGTTATCGGCTGTTGGCATACTAACTTAAATGGTCCGCGAAAAAAATTTGGGCAGATTTAAATGGTAAGACGAAGCAGAATGGGAAAACCGGACCAGGGCACCCGGAAAAGCGGGGCCCTGGTCCTCTGGGGAGGCTTACATCTTCAGGTCATCCCGGGTCTTGGCCACCGCGGCCGCAGATTTCTTAAGCAGGGCCTCTTCCTCGGGAGTAAGTTTCAGGGTGATGATCTTTTCCACCCCGCCAGCCCCCAGGATCACGGGGACCCCGAAAAACAGGTCGTTTAGCCCGTATTCTCCTTCCAGGTAGGCGGACACCGGTACCAGACGCTTTTGGTCCTTGAGGATGGCCGTCGCCATCTGCACCGCCGCGGCAGCCGGGGCGTAGTAGGCCGATCCTGTTTTGAGCAGGGCCACAATTTCGCCGCCCCCTTTCTTGGTGCGTTCCACCAAGGCGCTGATCCGCTCCGCAGGCAAAAGTTCGGTCAACGGCACCCCGGAGATGTTGGTGGCGCTCACCACCGGCACCATCTCGTCTCCGTGTCCCCCCAGGACCATGGCCTGAATCTCTTCCACCGCCACCCCCAGCTCCATGGCGATAAAGGTCCGGTAGCGGGCGGTGTCCAGAATCCCGGCCATGCCCATCACACGGTTTTTGGGGAAGCCGCTCACCTTGTAAGCCACATAACTCATGGCATCCAGAGGATTGCTCACCACAATCAGGAAGGCTTCCGGAGACTTGGCCGCCACCTGCCGGGTGACCTCGGCCACGATGTTTTTGTTGGTGTTGATCAAATCTTCCCGACTCATGCCAGGTTTGCGAGCAATCCCCGCGGTGATGATCACTACCTGAGAGTTGCGGGTGGGCTCATAGTCATTGCTTCCCACCACTTCCACATTGAACCCGAAAATGGGTCGGGCCTGCATGAGATCCAGGGCCTTCCCCTGGGGCAGACCCTCCACGATATCCACCAGGACGATGTCGGCGAGTTCCTGGGCCGCAGCCCAATGGGCGCAGGTGGCCCCCACATTTCCGGCCCCCACCACAGTGATTTTCGGTCTTGCCATCTAAATCCTCCTCGGCCATTCTGGTAAAGGGAGATGTAAAGCCGCCAGGGCCCGTCCCCCGTCCCATATTCGGCTTAACTGTATATTTTTAAGGAAAAACTGCAACGAAATTATCAACCCGGGCGGCGTTGACAGCTTAAAGGTGAGAATCCTATAATGCCGCAAACAATAGGAGTAAGCCATGGGCCTTAGCGTGTATCTCAGGGCCGCCAGGCTGCCTTTCCTCACCGGATCCCTTATGCCCGTGGCGGTGGCCGCAGCCCTCGCCTGGTGGCGGGGATCCTGGGGCGGCTTTACTCTGTTTTTTCTCACTGTCTTGGGGGTGGCTGCCGTCCATACCGGGGGCAACCTCCTCAATGACTATTATGATGCCTTCGGCAGCGATCCCCTGAACCGCTTCGTCACGCCTTTCAGCGGGGGCAGCCGGGTCATCCAGAATCAGGAGCTTACCCCTGAAACCGTGAGGAATCTGGCCTACGGCTGCCTAGCCCTGGGCGGAATTTGCGGCCTAGCCTTGATCTATGGGGGGCGTCCCTGGGTGGCCCTCCTCGGTCTTGGCGGCGTCGCGGCCGCCTGGCTCTACTCCGCCTCCCCGGTGCAGCTTATGAGCCGGGGCCTGGGAGAACTCACTATTTTTCTGGCCTTTGGCCCGGTACTCAGCTTTGGGGCATATTATGCCATCTCCGGGGAGCTTAGGCCGGAGGGCTTCTTTGTGTCTCTGCCCCTGGCCTTTCTCATCACCGCCATCCTGTGGATTAATGAATTTCCTGATCTGGAAGCGGATTCCCAGGCCAGCAAACAGCATCTGGTGGTGCGCCTGGGTCTTCGCAAGGCCCGCTGGGTTTATGCTGGCCTCATGCTGGCCCCTTTTCTTTCCCTCCCCTTTCTTCTGGAAATTTTCGGCTTTCCAGGTCATCTGTTCGCCGGCCTGGCAGCCTTGCCTCTGGCGTTGAAGGCGGTGGGCCAGGTCTGGCACCTCGACCCCACTGAAGAGGAGTTTGTTAACCTCCAAGCCCTCACTATCAAAACTCATTTTATTATGGGACTCTCCCTTGCCCTGGCTTTCCTGTACGCCGCCTGGCGCCAGTAAGCCGAAGTGGATCCAAAAGGAGCCTGGTATGGAAGCACCGGTTTTGGTAGAAGTAACCCGGGGACCCCGGGTGGAGAGCCGGCATCGGGGACAGCTGGTCGTGGCCGATGACCGGGGAAAGGTAATCCGCCATCTGGGGAATCCGGACCTCCCGGTGTGCCTGCGCTCATTGGCCAAGCCCTTTCAGGTCCTGCCACTTCTCACCACCGGGGCCGCTGACCGTTTCGGCTTCGGCCCTCCGGAGCTGGCCCTCATGAGCGGCTCTTTATCCGGCCAAGACTTCCAGGTGGAGCTTACCGCGAGCATTTTGACCCGGCTTCACCTCAAGCCCGAAGCGCTGCGCTGTGGCAGCCACCCTCCCCTGCACCGGCCCACGGCCAAGGCCCTGGCCCAGGCCGGTATAACCCCAGGCCCCCTGCACCATACCTGTGCCGGCAAGCACGCTGCCATGCTGGCCCTTTGCGTGCACCACGGCTGGCCGGTGGACGACTATCTGGAATTTGACCACCCGGTGCAGAAGCTCATCAAGGAGGCAGTGGCCGGGATGGTGGGCCTTCCGCCGGAAGACCTGCCGGTGGCGGTGGATGGCTGCGGGGCCCCTGTCTTTTATGTGCCCCTGAAGGACATTGCCCGGGGGTTCGCCCGCCTGGCCGCGTCACTTCCAAACAGTCCGGAGGCGAAAATTTTACAGGCCGGCCTCACCCACCCCCGGCATCTTGCGGGCGATGGACGCCTGGAGACCGAGATCATGCAGGCCCTTCCGGGGCGGGTCTTCGCCAAAACCGGGGCCGAAGGGGGCTTTGCCCTGGCTTTGGCCCGGGAGGGACTCGGAGTGGCCCTCAAGATCGAAGACGGCTCCTCCCGGGCCCTGGGCCCTGCCGTAATGGAGGTTCTCCACCAGCTTGAGTTGCTCACTTTTGAGGCCCAGGAAACCCTGGCCCCCCTCTGGCGACCGGGGCTTCTGAACCACCGGAAACAAAAGGTGGGGGAATTGCGTCCCGTATTTTCCCTGAGGTGAAAGGCACTCCCCTCAATGCACGTCAATTTCGTCCTTTTCCTCGGTAAGAGCCACGGTCTGGAGTTCCCCGCAGCAGCTGAAAGTGGCGGTCCAATGGACAAAGAAGGGCTCGACTCCCCCCTTTTCGGCCCTGACCTCCCGCCAGAGACCACAATGGCGGCAACAGGCCTCAAATCTGTCTCCCCTAATTCTCAACCGCACCATAAACGCCACCGATTCCGTGGATTAACTTTCCTTTTTTCCCCAGGCCTTCTTGCGCCGGGAGAGGTTTCTCCTAATCCTGCGACAATATTAAGAGGTTTTTCAAAAAAAGGAAAAGCCTCGCAAACTGGTTTCCTGAGAAAGGGCTGAGAAGGGGCTGGCGGTTTCAAGGATTTCTTGCCCCAGGAGCGTCTATTGGCGATAATCAATTGGACAACCCCCTGACCGGTCCTGGCGGCCTCCAGGTTCGCCGGGCCCGGCAGGTAAGACAGGGCACCCGGTCAACTAGGAGATCCACCTATGAACGCCCAAGCCAAGGAAGTGAGGAGTCCGAGCAGTTTTACCTTGTTCAGGGTGGCGGGTATCCGCCTGAGCATAGATTTCTCCTGGTTCATTGTATTTATTCTGGTCCTTTTTGCCTTGTCTGCCGGTTACCTGCCCCGCACCTTTCCGGGGCAGGACCCCCGCTCTTATTGGCTTGCAGGGCTGGCGGCCACTCTTTTGTTTTTCGCCTCGGTGGTGGTGCATGAGCTGTCCCATTCCCTGGTGGCCCTGCGCCAAGGCATTGCCATTCCAGAAATCACTTTATTCATCTTTGGAGGGGTGTCCCGGCTGGCCGAGGAACCCAAAGACCCCCGTACCGAATTTTTGATCGCCATTGTGGGCCCCTTGAGCAGTTTTGTGCTGGCCGCCCTGTTCGCCGGGCTCCGACTGCTGCTGGCCGGGCTGGAGCCCTCCCTTTTGGTGGTGGTCATTGGCTACCTTGCCTGGATCAACCTGGCTCTGGGCATTTTCAACCTCATCCCCGGCTTCCCCCTGGATGGCGGCAGGATCCTTAGAGCTCTGTGGTGGTGGCGCACCGGCTCTCTCACCCGGGCCACCAAGATGGCCACCGACATCGGCAAAGGCTTTGCCTTGGCCCTGATGATCCTGGGGGGCCTGCAAATTTTTGCCGGGGCCCTGATCAATGGGCTTTGGCTGTTGTTCATCGGGATGTTTCTCAGGGGAATGTCCATACAGGGGTATGAGGAGCTCATCATCCGCAAATCCCTTGAAGGGGTGCGGGTGGGGGAGGTTATGGTACAGCAGGTGATAAGCGTGCCCCCCGATCTTACCCTGACGCAGCTGGTGCATGACTACTTCCTGCATTACGCCTACCGGGGCTTTCCTGTCTTGGCCAATGGCAGGGTTCTCGGTGTGGTGGCGGTAACCGATGTGCGCCAAGTCCCCCGGGAGGAACAGGCCCACCGAACGGTGAGGGAGATTATGGAACCCTTGGGGGAAGAACTGTTGATCAATGAAGAAGCCTCGCTGGCTGAAGCCTTGCAGAAAATGGCCCGGGAAAATCAGGACCGGCTTTTGGTCCTTAAGGGGGGACAACTTGCAGGACTGGTAACCAAAACCGGCCTGTTAAGGTTTGTCCAGATTAAACAGATTCTGGAAACCTGAAGGACTGGAGCTAACTGTGGCCAGCCCTCACGGGGCAGGGAGTTCCTTTAATTGGCAAATTGTTGAGGTTTTAGGGAAACTTCCAGGGAAACTTATGGGACGATCTCAGGTGGATTTTCTTTTTCCCTTGACAGAAATGAAAGCAAAGGTTATAAAAGATGTGTAGCATGTCAGACTGAAGGCCGGGCCCTTTGTCCGGAACATAATCGGGAGGGTATGCTAATACCTCCCGATTTTTTTTCTGACTGCTGAAACTCCCGTCCCCCGGGCGGGAAAGTAAAAAATTTGGAGGATCCTCACACATGAGGGAAACAGGCAAGGTAAAGTGGTTCAATGATTCAAAAGGCTATGGCTTTATCACCCGGGAGACGGGTCCGGATGTCTTTGTGCATCACTCTGCCATCCAAGGTAACGGCTTCCGCACCCTGGCAGAAAACCAGGAGGTGGAGTTCGAGGTGGTTCAGGGGGCCAAAGGCCTTCAAGCCCAGAATGTAGTCAAACTGTAAACAAGCCCAGCCCGGCGGGGCTTTCGGGGAAACCTTGCAAGCCCTGCCGGGCCTTACCACCCAAAAAGAGAGGCTGGCGTTGGCGAAAAACCGCTATGGCTGGAACAAGCGCCTTAAAGAATTGGCCCGCAAAATGAAGCAGGAGGAGAAATTAAGGCGCCGCCAGAACAAATCCCAAACCGTCGCCGCAGACTATCTCCAGGAAAACGGAGGAAAAAGCCCTACAGAATCGGGAGATTCCTGAAAATGGTAGGCTCTTTCCCAGATTTCCCCCCACCGCCACAGGAAAACCTGTAAGGGTGAGGGTGAGCCAGGTCACCGCCTTACCCGGCTAAGCCGAGGCTGACACAGTGCTACCAAGAAAAGGAAGGTTTTATGAGTATGAAATTGTATGTGGGCAATCTGCCCGAGGGCATGACAGAGGACAGGCTACAAGCCCTGTTTGCTGAAGCCGGCCCGGTTATGTCAGTGAAGATTATCACTGACCGGTTCACCGGACAGTCCCGGGGATTCGGGTTTGTCGAAATGGAAACCAACGCCGACGGTCAGCGGGCCATCTCCATGCTTAATGGAAAATCCACCGATGGCAAACCCCTGACGGTGAACGAAGCCCGTCCCCAGCAAAAAAGCGGCGGGCGGGGCGGGGGGCGCTTCGGCGGCGGCTTCGGCGGCCGGGGACGCTCCGGCGGCGGCTCCCGAAGATATTAATAACCCCATCCTGATTCAGGAAAGATTTAGCCCCGGTTCCGGCGGGGTCTTAGGGCCCCGCCGGTTTTTTGTGGTTATTAAGCTGAGATATAGGGCCCACCCTGGGGACGCTCTGATAATCCTGGCAAGGGTTGGCACCTTTCCCCCAGATCGGGGGACCGGAGTCCTGGCCCTTTTCCTGCTCGTCAAAACACCTTTTTGGTGTCCAAAAGAAGGGTCACCGGCCCGTCATTTATCAGGCCCACCTCCATCATCTGGCGAAATCGGCCGGTGGCCACCGTAAGCCCATAGTCCTTCAGGGCCCGGACCAGGTCATCATAAAGCTTTTCCGCTACTTCCGGCGGGGCCGCCAGATCAAAAGACGGCCGCCGTCCCTTGCGGCAGTCCCCCAAAATGGTAAATTGAGGGACCACCAAGGCTTCCCCCTTTATATCCAGCAAGGAGAGATGCATCAGGCGATCGCCCTCGGCAAAAAGGCGAAGCTGTGCCAGTTTCTGGGCCATAAGGGCCACATCCTGGGGTCCGTCGTCCACCGCCACTCCGGCCAACACCAGAACTCCCCGCCCGATGCGGCCCACCTCCTCCCCGTTCACCCGAACCCAGGCCTCCTTTACCCGCTGTACCACGGCACGCATAACCCCCCCTAAGCCAAATGACCCAAGATCCAGGCCCTTCCACCACCTGAACTCAGCCTTAATGGCCAGCAAGAATTACCCCCAAGGCTCCGGCTAAGCCGATTGCGTAACTTTATGGGTTCGGATTTCCGCCCCCGCCCTCACTTTGCAAAAGTTTGCCGCCAGGGCAGCCTAAAGGAAGGTTTACCCTCTTTCCTTGGGGATACGAATCGGTGGCTGGGGGAGGAGGATTCGAACCTCCATCGGCGACTCCAAAGGCCGCTGTCCTGCCATTGGACGATCCCCCAGTTATTGTCAGCAAACCGCTGAAGGAAACCTTAAAAACTTTTTACCGGCGACCCGGAAGAATTGCAAGAGAGTTTTAGCAGAGGACCGGTAGGGGCCTCTCCCGTGGGAAATGTTGTTAGGTTGACCAGATCACCATTGGGAAACATGGTTTTTGGAAGGTTTGGAGGACTTGAGTCCGGTCCATTCGGAAAAGGACAAAGAAGGTCTTATTTTTCACGGAAAATATGCGGAAATTGTTTGTGATCCCCTTTTCTTATGCTAATATGGCACTCAGCGGCTGGGCAATTTGGGGGGAGCCCTTGCTGGCATTATCCTTTTTTTCCATCTTTTTCCATCGCATTTTTCCCTAAATGATGGGGGGGCTATGTGGTCGTGGAGCCAATGGTCAAGGGGAAAAACTTTTGGAGTTAAAATCTCAGGGTTCCTTATCCTGGGGGTTCTTTTCCTGGGGCTGTATCAGGGATGGGCCGCATCCCCGCCGCCCACTGCCCTTCTGAACCAGGCCCAGGAGCAGCTTCAGCGGGAAAATTACGAAGAGGCCCTGGAGCTTTTGACCCAGGCCTGGCGGCAAGGGGTGCGAACCCCGGAAGCCGCTCTGCTCTTGGGGCAGACTTACCGGGCCTTGCTTAATTACCGGGAAGCCAGGGTCTATCTGGAGGAGGCGGTGCGTCTCCGTCCGGGATTCCGGGAGGCCCAGTTCCTGCTGGCAGACACCCTGGTGGGCCTGGACCAGCCGGCCTTGGCCCGTCCTATCCTGCACGAGCTGGAGGCTGCCGGCTTTAATCCCGGACCCACAGCTTTTGCCCTGGGGCTGGCATACTACAAAGAAAAACAATACGAGCAGGCGTTGACTTACTTCCGCCGGGCCCAAGCTGACCCCAAGCTGGCCCAGGAGGCCAAGTTCCAGGAATCCATGGCCTTGGCCGCCTTGATGCGTCTCACCGAGGCCAAAAAGGTCATGCAGGAGGCCATTAGCCTGAACCCCCAGTCCCCCACTGCGGGATTCGCCCAGGGCTATGCCAGCGTCCTGGACCGGCGTCTCAAGGAGTATCAGCGCTTTCGTTTCACCGCCGCGGCGGGCTTTGACTTCGACTCCAATGTCACCTTACAGCCGGGGGCTGCGGATGTGGCCTCCTTGGTGAGCGGGCGGGAGGATGTCTTCTGGTCCTTGGCCGCCTCTTTGGAATATAATTTCCTGCCCCCAGGGCCTTTTGCCCTTTGGGGTTTTTATGGCTATTTCCAGACCCTGCACCATAAACTCAGCGATTACGACCTCATCAGCAACAGCACGGGGGTGGTACCGGTCTACACCTGGAGCCACAGCCGGCTGTGGGTGCCCTTGGTGTTCAACAACAGCCTGGTAGGATACAAACCCTATCTCACCAGCTATATGGTGGCGCCCACCTATCTGTATCTCTTCACCCCGAAACTCGGGGTGGAGGCGGGGCTCAGGCTCTACTACCGGGACTACTGGTTTGCCGCGGCCTTCCCCCAAGACGTGCGCACCGGCCGGGGGCTGGGGGCTTCCTTGGCCGGCTATTATTTCCTGAAAAACCAGGAAGGCTACCTGGTACTCCGCTTTTCCTACGACCGGGACTGGACCCTGGGACGCAATTGGGACAGCAATAGTTATCGCCTGACCCTGGGTTTTCTCTATCCGGTGACCCAGAGCCTGAAAGTCAGGGGCTCCGCGGATTTCATCCTCCAGCCTTACGACAATTTCTGGTTTGACGGCAATCCCTTCGTGGTACACCCCAAGCGCCACGACAAGATATTCATCGGGGGTCTGGAACTTACTCAAAGGATTTACAAAAACCTGGAGCTCAGCGGACATTATTATTTCGTGCGGGACGATTCCAATACCCCCCTTTATGATTATCATCGCCACATCGTGGGGGTGCAGTTGGGATACCGGTATTAGCCCGGGGTGGATGGGAGGACGGAGTTATGCATAAGACCCACTATATAACAGCGGCTCTGGTTTTTCTGGCGATTCTGGCTCTCCTGGCATTACCGGTTATGGCCGCGTCGGTGGGCCAGTTCATCGAGGTGGAGGGTCAGGTGGACCTCATGAAGGTGGGGAAACTCCCGGCCCAGCCGGTTAAGGTCCAGGACTACGTGGAAGTGGGGGATGTGGTGCGCACCAAGTCCCAGTCCCGGGCCCAGATCAGGTTTGTGGACGACACCATCCTCAGCATCGCCCCGGAAAGCAAAGTCGCCATCGAGGAATACATGTTCGACGGGGCCAAGGGGGAGCGGAAAGCGGTCCTGGAGGTCTTCCGGGGATTGGTGCACACCGCCGTGGAAAAGGTTTATCCCGAAAAAGAGCCGGATTTCATTATGAAAACCCACACCGCGGTGCTGGGGGTCCGGGGCACCAAGTGGTACACCATGATTCTTCCCCAGGCCACCGACATTTACACCGAGGGCACCAAGCTGGAGGTGCGCCACCGGGACCCCAATATCCCTGGGGTGATAATCCTGGGCGCCCTGCAATATGTGCGGGCGGACCTCATGTCTTTGGGCATACCGGTGAGCATCACCCCGGAAATTCTGCAGAACCTGCAAAAGCAGATGAAAACCGGGATAAGTGTTAGTGGCCGGGGGGATCAAGGGCCGCCCAGCGACGGCATGATCACCGCCCCGGGACACCGGGATTTCATCAAGACTGCCACCTCCCTGCAGAACCTCTTCGGCGGCCTGTATGTGCCTCCCACCCCGGCCGCGGCCTTTGCCTTTGCCCTTTTTGATGGGCGTTTATATATTTTTAATTCTCAAGGGCAAACTTATGTTTCATCATACGGCTCTTCCTCCAGTTCAGTGTTCTTCCCCCAAGGCGCTCCCTTTTCTTTATATGGGAATATCACCCCCCCCGTGGAAACGGTGGAAACGCCCCCCCAAACCATCACCGGCCAGGTTAGCGGCACCTACCGGCCTACCTCCGGGGGGTTCGCAGGGAACCTGCAAGTAACCCTAAATCTGAGCCCAGGGATCATCGGTCCGGGAGACGGAGGTACCCTGACCCGGTTGTCCATGTCGGGCCCCTTTACCTATAACAAAACGCCGTATCCTCAGCTAACGGGACAAATATCAGGCACCGCCCAGGTACCGAATGATATACCCCGGACCTTCAGCGGGCAATTGAATGTGGGACACCAATGAGCCTGTTTTGGGTGGAACATACTCTCCCTGTTTTGACGCCATAAAGAGTACAGGGCCGGGGGCTTGATCCCGGGTTCCCCTAAGACACGAGGGGAAACCCCGGCCTTTTCTCTTTCGCCCCCTGGTTGACGCCTCTGGCCAAGAAGATACAATTAGATTTAAGATTTCCCAATTGGGCGAATCTCACCGGCCTCCGCCCGACTCCTTAGTTCTTGGGCAATAAGGCCGGAGTCCCGGTTCGCGCCTTAAGGAGGATATCCCTTGAGTTTTCTCATTGCCATGGCGGGCAAGGGGGGTACCGGCAAGACCACGGTGGCCGCCCTGGCCCTGCGCTACCTGGTGGAGCACGGCAAAACCCCGGTATTGGCGGTGGACGCCGACGCCAACGCCAATCTGAATGAGGTCCTGGGTCTTGAGCTCTCCCACACTGTGGGGGAGGCCCGGGAGGAAATGAAGCGGGAAGGCGGCGGCATGGTGAACATGACCAAAGACCAGCTCATTGAAATGCGCATCAACCAGTGTCTGGTGGAGGCCGACGGCTTCGACCTCATCAGTATGGGGCAGCCCGAGGGCCCGGGGTGCTACTGCGCCGCCAACCACCTGGTGGCCCATTATATGGAGGTTCTGAGCAAAAATTATCCTTACATCCTGATGGACAACGAAGCGGGCATGGAGCACATGAGCCGCCTGACCACCAAGAATGTGGATCTTTTGGTGCTGGTGTCGGACCCCTCTTGGCGGGGCATCCAAACGGCCCGGCGTCTCAAGGATCTGGCGGCGCAGCTCAAGATTGTGGTGGGCCGGGCGGTGCTCATTGTGAACCGGGTGGAAAACGGCTTAAGTCCCCGGTCTGAGGAGGAGATCGCCACCCAGGGCCTGGAACTGGCCGGGCTTATCCCCCAGGATCCGCTGGTGGCGGAATTTGACCGCCAGGGCCGCCCCACCTACCAGCTTCCCCCGGATTCCCCGGCCTTGACTGCGGCCTTTGCCATTTTCTCCCGGTTGTTGCCATAAGTGCAAAATCCATTGGCGGTCCGGTGTGATTTTTTGCTTGACATAGTGGCCAATAAATTATTATTTTCACAATGTCTAGACCTGTATATGGTAAGAAGCGCGTCAATTCGCTCAAAGAAGGAGGGACCCGTTTTGGCTTTTGAAATTCCCAAGCAGGTGTATTCCGGGGCCATTAAAACCGTCACCATCGGCAAAGGCGACAAGGCCATCACTTTGGGGGGTGAGACATCTTACCCCTTTTATGTTTTTGAGGGGGCCATGCCCCATACCCCTCGGATTGCCATGGAAGTCTGGGATATCGACCCCGGGGAGGAATGGGCTGAGCCTTGCAAGGAACCCTTCAAGGATGTATTGGGGGACCCGGTGGCTTGGGCTCAGAAGTGTATCAAGGAGTACGGGGCCGAGGCCATCGCCTTGGTCTTGATGAGCACGGACCCCAACGGTATGGATGCCTCCCCGGAGGCTGCGGCGGAGACCGCCAAAAAGGTGGCGGCTGCCATTGATGTGCCTTTGATTGTCTATGGCACCGGCAATGTGGAAAAGGACGCCGAGGTGCTCCCGGCGGTGGCCGAGGCCTGCCAGGGCCTGAACCTGGTCATCGGCCCGGTGCAGGACAAAAACTACAAGAAAATAGGAGCCGCCTGTCTGGGCTATAACCACACGGTGGCGGCCAACACCCCCATTGATGTCAACTTGGCCAAACAGCTCAACATCCTTCTCGGTCAGTTGGGGGTCAAGGACTCCAACATCCTGGTGGACCCCACCACCGGCGGGCTGGGCTATGGTATGGAATACACTTACTCCGTCATGGAGCGGGACCGCATGGCGGCCTTAACCCAGGAGGATGACAAGCTGCAGCTGCCCATTCTCAATTACCTGGGGCAGGAAGTCTGGAAGGTGAAGGAATGCAAGCAAACCAATGAGGAGGCCCCGCAGCTGGGCGACCAGACCAAGCGGGGGATCCTGATGGAGGCGGTCACCGCCACCAGTCTCCTCCTGGCCGGGGCTGACCTGCTTATCATGCGGCACCCGGAAGCTGTTAAGCTTACCAAAACCTTTATCCAGGAATTGACGGCCTAAGGTCGGGCCTCCAGCATCAACGTCTTAAAAACCCGTGGCGAGGGGAGGTTCCCGTCTGAGTTAAACAGAGGTATTGGGATCAGCTGTTTAAGAAGGGCCATGAAGGTCGCTTCTAAAAGTAAGAAACTGGAGGAAAAAAATTTATGCCCGATCCGGAAAAACTCTCAGTTGATCAGGCGACCATAGATATTCTCAAGAAGGCCCAGGCAGAGGGCATTGAGACCATCTTTGATCGTGCTGAAAAGATGAAACCCTGCCCCATTGGTGAAGAGGGGGCCTGTTGCCGCATTTGTGCCCAAGGACCCTGCCGGGTTCCCAAGCCCAAAAAGGCCAAGGAAGGGGAAGAGCAGAAACCCCAGGCCGTGGGTCTGTGCGGCGCCACCGCCCAGACCATCGTGGCCCGGAATTTCGCCCGTATGGTGGCTTCCGGAGCGGCGTCCCACAATGACCATGCCCGGGGTGTAGCCAAACTCTTTAAAGAAGTGGCCCATGGCCGGGCCCAGGGCTACCAGCTCAAGGATGTCACCAAGCTCAAACAAGTGGCCCGGGATTGGGGTGTGCCCCTCACCGTGGGCGAAGGGGAGGCGGCCCGGCCCCGCTCCAAGGAGGAGATCGCCCAGGAACTGGCGGACAAGGTGTTGGCAGAGTTTGGCCAACAGGATGGTGAGCTCACCAACATCAAGCGGGCCCCCAAGAAGCGCCAGGAGATCTGGCGGCGGGAAGGGGTGGTGCCCCGGGGCTGCGACATTGAAATCGTGGAGCTCATGCACCGCACCCATATGGGGGTGGACCAGGACTACAAGAACATCATCAAGCAGTGCACCCGCTGCGCCCTGTCCGACGGCTGGGGCGGCTCCATGATCTCCACGGATCTCCAGGACATCCTGTTCGGCAATCCGGTACCGGTGGCCGGGGAAATCAATCTGGGGGTCCTCAAGGAAGACCATGTCAATATCATCATCCACGGCCATGAGCCCCTGCTGCCCGAAATGATCGCAGTGGCGGTGCAGGAGCCGGAGATCATCCAATACGCCCAGAACAAGGGGGCCAAGGGCATCCAATTGGCCGGCATGTGCTGCAGCGCCAACGAGATCCTTATGCGTCACGGCATCCCGGTGGCGGGCAACTACTTGCAGCAGGAGCTGGCCATCATCACCGGCGCGGTGGACGCCATGGTGGTGGACGTGCAGTGTGAGATGCAGGCCTTGGCCAATGTGGCCAAGTGCTACCACACCAAGCTCATCACCACCGACCCCCGGGCCCGGATCGAAGGGGAGACCATGCATATCCCCTTTGACGAGCACCATGCCCTGGATGTGGCCCGGCAGGTGGTGCGGGAGGCCATTGACAACTTCCCCAACCGGCGTTCCCCGGTGATGATTCCTTCAGCCCATTACCCCACCGTTGTGGGCTTCAGCTATGAGACCATCCGGTATCTGTTGGGCGGCTCCATCCGGGGTAGCTACTACACTTTAAACGACAACATCATCGGCGGCCGGGTGCGGGGAGTGGCCGGCGTGGTGGGCTGCAACAACTGCCGCACCACCCATGACAACGCCCACCTCACCATGATCAAGGAGCTCCTCAAAAACGACGTCATCGTGCTGACCACCGGCTGCTCGGCCATGGCCGCGGGCAAGGCGGGGTTACTCACCCCGGAGGCGGCCAAACAGTATTGCGGCGAAGGCCTACAGGAGGTGTTGGAGGCCGTGGGTCTGCCGCCGGTCTTGCACATGGGGGCCTGCGTGGACAACTCCCGCATCCTCATGGCGGCCACCGCCTGCGTCAAGGCTGGCGGCCTGGGTAATGACATTTCCGATCTGCCCGCCGCCGGCGCCGCGCCGGAATGGATGAGTGAGAAGGCCATCGCCATCGGCCATTACTTTGTCACCTCCGGCGTCTATACCGTTTTTGGCGTCACTTGGCCCACCATGGGCTCCGATATTCTCACGGACTACCTCTTCCAGGGCCTTGAGGAGGTTTACGGCGGCAAGTGGGACTTTGAGCCCGACCCGGAGAAGGCAGCGCAGAAGATGATCGCCCACATCGACAACAAGCGTCGGGCCCTGGGCATTGACAAGGCCCGGGAGCGGGTGCTCTACGACATGGAGATGCGCCGCAAGCTGGAAGCCGCCGCCGCTGCGGCCGAAGAAGCCTGAGGCGAAGCCACGGGCTGCTCTCTTATGGGGGAGGGCGGCCTTTATGAATATTTCCTTTATGAAAAAGGAAGGAGGACGCTAACGTGTCTAAATTCATTCTCTCCGCCGCTATCCGCGGGGCCCACAAGATTGTCGAGAAGTGTGCGGCCAAATTGGATGAGGCCATTCAGAAATATGGGGAAAACCAGGACATCGGTTTCCCGGATACTGCATACTACCTCCCCATCATTTACTCTTTGATGGGCATTAAGATCGAAAAACTCAAGGACGCGGTGCCGGTGATGAAGCGCTGCAAAGAGCTTTTGCCTCCGGTACCCAAAGAGAAACATTACCTCCCCTATCTGGGACCTGGTCTGGACGCCGGCCTGGCCACCCTGTTTGCGGAAGAGATCTTTGAGGCCATCCGCATTCTGGAGCAGCCGGACTTTTATTACTACGGCGAAGATCTCATCGAGAAAGGCGCGGAAAAGATCTGGGCCGGTCCTGCCAACGATGTGATCATGCGCAAACGGGGCATTGAGTTCGTGGACGGCACCGCCCCGGGGTTCGCCGCCATCGTGGGCTCGGCTCCCAGCATCCAGGAGGCTGTGGACCTGGTCCTGGAATACCAGAAAAAGAATCTTTACATCTTCTGCGCCGCCCGGGATGTGGAAGGCAAAACCTCGGTACCCGAGCAGCTCCTGGAGGCCGGGGTGCAGATCGGCTGGCCCACCCGCATCGTGCCCTTCAGCCCGGACATTTCCGGTGCCGTTTTCGCCCTGGGCTTCGCCAACCGGGCCGCCATGGCCTTCGGCGGGGTCAAGCCCGGCGCCGCCCTGAAGAACCTGCTTTACAACAAAGACCGCATCTTCGCCTTCGTAAATCCGTTGAGCTACATTCCGGACGAATGGTACGCCAACGCCGCCGGGGCCATCAACTACGGCTTCCCCACCATCACCAACCAGGACATTCCCCAGATTCTGCCCACCGGCATCTGCACCTATGAGCATGTAGTCTCCAATGTGCCCATGGCAGAATTGGCCAATAAATCCATTGAAGTTCGGGGGCTCAAAGTCACCGTCACCCATATCGACATCCCCGTGAACTTTGGTCCCGCCTTTGAGGGTGAGCGGGTGCGGAAAGACGACCTCTATCTGGAGTGCGGCGGCGGCAAGACCCAGGCGGTGGAGTTGGTCACCAGCGCCCGCATGGATGAAGTGGAAGACGGCAAAGTGGAGGTATTCGGGCCCGACATTCCCGACCTCCCCAAGGACAAGATCCCAGCCCGGCTGCCTATGGCCGTGGTGGTGGAAGTGGCCGGCCGCAACTTCCAGGCCGACTTCGAACCCATCCTGGAGCGCCAGATCCACCACCTGGTGAACTACGCCCAGGGGGTGATGCATATCGGCCAGCGGGACATCGCCTGGTACCGTATCGGCAAGGCTGCGGTGGAAAAGGGCTTCACCTTGAAGCATATCGGGGTGATCCTGCATGCAAAGTTTCACCAGGACTTCGGCGCCATCTTCGACAAATGCCAGGTGAAGATCTACACCGAAAAGGACAAGGTGGACGAAATCACCGCCAAGGCCCGGAAAATTTATGCCGAGCGGGACGCCCGCATCGAAGGCATGACCGACGAGACCACGGAAATCTATTACTCCTGCACCCTGTGCCAGTCCTTCGCCCCCAACCATGTGTGCGTCATCTCCCCGGAACGCACGGGTCTGTGCGGCGCCTACAACTGGATGGACTGCAAGGCTTCTTATGAGATCAACCCCACCGGCCCCAACCAGCCCATTCAGAAAGGTGAGACCCTGGACGAGAAACTGGGGAACTGGAAAGGGGTCAACGAGTTTGTGTACAAGGCCTCCCGCCAGGCGGTGTCCTCGTACAATTTCTACAGCCTGGTGTATGACCCCATGACCACCTGCGGCTGCTGTGAGTGCATCTCCGCGGTGCTTCCCATGTGCAACGGCGTCATGACCGTAAACCGGGACTACACCGGGGAGACCCCCTGTGGCATGAAGTTCACCACCTTGGCGGGGGTGATTGGCGGCGGGCAGGTGACTCCGGGGTTCGTGGGCCACAGCAAGTACAACATCTGCCAGCGGAAATTCATCGCCGGCGACGGCGGCCTCCTGCGGGTGGTGTGGATGCCCAAGATGCTCAAAGAGGAGATCCGGGAACGGCTCATCAAACGGGGCGAGGAGTTGGGCTATCCGGACCTCATTGACCGCATCGCCGATGAGACCGTGGGGGTCACGGAGGACGAAATTCTCCCCTTCCTCCAGGAAAAAAACCACCCGGCCTTGAGTATGCCGCCCATCATCGGTTAACCAGGTAAGGCCGGGGGAGGCGCCTCCCCCGGCCTTACTTCAGCCTCGGGTCGGGGAGCTGGCCTGAGTTTCCTGACCTAGCCATTAGCCATGGATAAGGAGAGTGACAATGGCCTTAACTGGAATTGAAATCTTCAAGATGTTGCCCAAAACCAATTGCAAGGAGTGCGGCTATCCCACCTGTTTGGCGTTTGCCATGGCTTTGGCCAGCGGTAAGGCGGAATTGGAGGCCTGCCCTTATGTCTCTGAGGAAGCCAAGGAGAAACTGGCTGAGGCTTCTGCGCCGCCCATCCGCCCCATCAAACTGGGACCCAAAGACGCCCAGAAGGTCATCGGCGGCGAAACTGTGCAGTTCCGCCATGAAAAGACCTTTTACAACCCCACCCTTATTGCCGGGCTGCTCACCACCCAGATGTCCGACGCCGAGGTGGAGGCCAAGTGCAAGCAGTTCATGGCCTTGCAGTTTGAACGGGTGGGACTCAATCTGCGCCCGGAAATGCTTGCCATCCTGGACAAGGACGGCGACCCCGCCAAATTTGCCGGATTGGTGAAAAAGGTCATGGACCTGACCGATGCCTTGTTGCTTCTGGCCAGCGATAAGGTGGAGGTCCTCAAGGCCGGAGCCGAAGTGGCCAAGGAGCGGCGCCCCATTTTGGCGGCGGCCACCCCGGCCAATGCTGACGCCCTGGGCGCCCTGGCCAAGGAGATGGACCTTCCCCTGGTGGCCCGGGCCGAAGGCTACGATGCCTTGGCAGACCTCACCACCAAGCTCTCCGGCATGGGACTTAAGGACATTATCATTGATTCCGGGGCCCGCACCCTCAAACAGGTTCTCCAGGACAACATCGTGTTCCGGCGGGCCGCTCTGGTGCCAAAATTTCGGCCCTTCGGCTTTCCGGTGCTCAACTGCGTGGCCGAGATGACCGACGACCCCATGAAACAGGCCCTGTACGCCTCCATGGGCATCGCCAAATATGCCGCCATCGTGGTGCTCTCCGACCTGAGCCCACATATCGTCTTTCCCCTTTTGTTGCAGCGGCTTAACATCTACACTGACCCGCAGAAGCCCATGATCGTCACCCAGGGCATCTATCCCATTAATAACCCTGATGAGAACTCGCCCATTGCAGTGACCACCAACTTCGCACTCACTTACTTCATCGTATCCGGTGAAATCGAAGGCAGTAAGGTCCCCACCTGGCTGCTGATCAAAGATACTGAGGGCCTGTCGGTCATGACCGCCTGGGCCGCAGGGAAATTCTCCGGGGACGATGTGGGCCAGTTTGTGAAAAAATGCGGCATCACCGAAAAGGCCAAGACCCGCACCCTTATTATTCCAGGGTATGCGGCAGCCATCAGCGGCGACCTGGAAGAGGAGCTCCCCGACTGGAAGATTTTGATCGGCCCCCGGGAGGCTTCCCATATTCCAGCTTTCCTGAAATCCCTGCCGCAGTAACTGGGAAGTCAGATGGTATTTTGGGGGGCTGCCCGGCAGCCTCCCCTGTATCTTAACCGAGGAGAAGGAGGGGCCCTCCCTATGAGTAAATTTATCCGTATCGGGGAAAATCTGAATGTAGTCACGAAGGTTTACGGCCAGGCCATGAAGGACCGCAACCCCAAGCCCATCCAGGAACTGGTCCTGAAGGAGGCGGAAAAAGGGGTGGATTACATTGACGTCAACATCGGCCCGGCCCGCAAAGGCGGGGAAGAGCTGATGGAGTGGATCGTCAAGACCATTCAGGAGGTGGTGCCCGATATCCCCTTGGCCCTGGACACCTCCAATATCGCCGCCATGGAGGCCGGCCTCCGGGTTCACAAAGGCAGGGCCCTCATCAACTCCATCATGGCCCGCCCGGAACGCATGGACGCCATGATGCCTCTGGTGAAAAAATACGACGCCGATATGATCGGCCTGCTTTGGGGACCCGAAGGCATGCCCCGGGACGAACACGAACGGGGCATGCTCACCGCCGAAATCCTGGCCAAAGCCGCTGAATACGGCATTGAAAACGAGCGCATCTGGTTCGACCCCATTGTGGCGCCGCTTAACATCCAGCAGCAACAACTGATTGCCAACCTGGAATACATGAAAATGCTGCCGGATATGGCCCCCGGGGCCAAATCCACTTGCGGGCTCTCCAATGCCAGCAACGGCGTCCCGGATCACCTGCGGCCCATCATCAACCGCACTTATGTGATTATGCTTCAACGCTACGGCATGATGAGCGCCATCGTGGACGCCTTTGATGACGAACTCCGGGACGTGGTGGACGGCAAGAAACCCGAGGCCGTCAAAGTGGTATACGACATCATGGACGGCAAGCCGGTGGACATTCCCTCCCTTCCCAAGGAGCTGCAGAACTACGCCAAGACCGCCCGGGTCATCCTGGGACACGTGCTGTTTTCCGATTCCTGGCTGGAAATCTGACTGATCCTGGATCTATGCCTAAACTCACGGCTCCTCCAAGGGAGCCGTTTTTTTTGCCTTTGCCAAGCCCCCCCTTAAGTTTCTTGGGCAACAGCCGATTAAGGTAATGAGACTGCAGGGCCTTCAAGGCTCCCGCCCAGACTAGGGAAAAAATCGCCTGGGAGAAAGGTTATCAAGATGCTATCCTGGAATGAGCATATGTCGGTAAATGTCCGGGAACTTGATGCGCAACATCAGAAATTGGTGGGTCTGGTCAGGACATTACATGAAGCCATGCGAAACAAACAGGGGAAGGAGGCCTTAAAAAAGATTTTTTCCGGACTGGTGGCTTACACCGCCACCCATTTCGCCACCGAGGAACGTCTGATGCAGCAGGCCGGCTATCCCGAACTTGAAGAGCACCGGCGGATCCACGAGAAGATGACCGCCAAGGTTCTGGCCCTGCAACAGGAATTTCAACAGGGGAAGGTGGGCCTGACCCTGGAGGTCATGAAATTTCTGGAAAACTGGGTAGAAAAACACATTTTGGGGACTGATAAAAAATACGGTCCCCATTTAAATCAACAGGGCATTTACTGATCTCCCCCAGGCCTACCAGACTAATACTCAGCTTTCGGGGAGTCCTTGTTTTCACGGTGCCTTCGGTTTGGCTGGTTTTTTTATTAAGGCCAGAGCCTCATTCGGGGAGGCGGCCCGCCTGAGTCCCGGCAACTCCCAGTCCACCGCCAGGGCCACCACCGGTTTCCCCAGCTTGAGAGCCAAGGCCGCCTCGGAAATGGTGCCATAGCCCCCGTTTATGGCAATTACTGCGTCTGCCGTGTGGACAATGATCAGATTCCGGGCGTGTCCAAGGTTCGTGGGGATGGCGTATGTCAGATAGGGGTTGGCCCGGCGTCGATCCGGATCCGGAAGAATGCCGATGCTTACCCCGCCCGCCTCCTGAACTCCCAGGGCCACGGCTTCCATGACCCCGCCCAGGCCGCCGCAGATAACCACTGCACCATCCTGGGCCAACAATTGTCCCACTTCCCGGGCCAGCCGGGCTGTTTTTAGGCTGGCCTCCCCGCCTCTGATCACCGCCACATAATTAGGAGCTTTTGACCCGGACATAGATCACCATCTGGACTTTGGCCTACCTTCTGTTTATCCTAATAACCACGGGAAGAAAATGTTTCTTTACGAAAGGCCAAGCCAGTCCGTCAAAAAATTCAGGTGCACTTTTCGCTGATGCTGCCGAACTGAAATTCCTCAGACCCTTTTCATGGGAGGGGATTATGTTTTCCGGGAAGTTAAGGCCGCCCGGCCGGGTAAGGTGGCCCCTGCTTCTGGCCGCCTGCTTATCTCTGGTCGCCTGCGCCACTGCGCCTTACACCGGGCGTCAGCAAGTCCTCTTGGTTTCGCAGGAAAAGGAACTGGCCCTGGGTTATCAGGCCTTTGAGCAGATAAAATGGCGTTCCCGGCCGGCAAGGGACCCGGCTTTACAGGAGCGAGTGCAAAAGGTGGGCTGGCGCCTTGCCCGGGCCGCGGACCGGCCGGATTTCCAGTGGGAGTTCGTAGTCTTTGAGAACGACAAGGTGGCCAACGCCTTCTGCCTTCCCGGAGGCAAGGTGGGCCTTTATACGGGACTGTTCAAATATATCCAGAGCGACGCCGACCTGGCCACCATTATTGCCCATGAGACGGCCCACGTGCTGGCCCGCCACGCCGGGGAACGCTTGTCCCACCAGCGGCTGGCCCAAGTGGGGGGGCTGGCCCTGGGCGTGGGGCTGGCAGCCGCTGGAACCAACCCGGTGGGCAGCCAGGCCGCCTTGCTGGGGTACGGCCTGGGCAGCCAGTTGGGGGTGCTCCTGCCTTACAGCCGCCTCCAGGAGGCGGAGGCGGACCGCATCGGCCTCATCCTTATGGCCAAGGCGGGCTATGACCCGGAGCTGGCTTTGCGTTTCTGGGAGCGCTTCGCCACCGCCAAGGGGGATCGGGCCCGCCTCCCGGAGTTTCTCTCCAGTCACCCCTCAAACGAAAGCCGCCTCCAGTCCATCCGGGCCGCCCTGGTGGAGGCCCGGCGGTATTACTTGGTCTCCGAGCCTTCCGGCCCTGCCTTAAGAGGGCACTGAAAATCCACCTGTGGTTTGAAAGCCCAAAACCTTCTGGGCATACCTGGCGGCCTGGCGGTAAAAGCCGCTTCGGTCGTGCTCCGCCACCCGGGCTAAAAACTGGGGAGCCCACCGGTTCAAGTGCTCCCACACCTGCAGAAAATCCTCCAGGACCGGACCTTCAGCCCCCATAGCAGCCATAAGTCCCAGAAACTCCAGTTCCACAGCGAAATGGTCCGACAGCTCCTCGGTGTGCCAACCATAGCTGGCGTAAAGCTTTTGCAATCTGACAGTGGATTCCCCCATCAGGGTTCCTTCCAAGTAAAAGGAGCCATAGGGCGGACACGGGACTTCCGGCAGGGCATTGATAAACAGCCTGACATATTCCGCCTGCAGGGCGCTAAGGTCCCTTGATCCCCCCTCCTCGCCGCAAGTCTCGGACAATCTGGATAAATCCTCCGGTGCCGGAGGCGTGTCAGGATAGGCGAAGAGTCGGGAAATAAGCAAATATTCGGCTGCGTTCATAGAGGGCCAAAGGCTCATGGGCTCACCCGGTCCACGATGGGCAACTCCCTTATGGCCGCCATTATCACAAAGCAGGCAAAGGCCACCACTCCCAGGAAGATGGTAGTTTCCACCACACTGGGGAAATAAGCCCATTTAGTGACAAAGGTGTCCAACACCAAATCATATCGGCCCGAGGCGATGGGGAAAGACCATTCATGCTTTTGCAGGCCCAGGGGGGTGAAGGTGAAGGCGATTTTGTCAAAGGCTCCGGGCATCAAGAGGAAGCGGTGCACCAAAATCCCCGCCAGCAACAGGCAGCAACTGGCGATCATGGCCCCGGCGTGATTTCTCACCCGCTCGCTGAGCAACAAGATCACGGCTGCCAGCGGAGCCACCACTTCAAAAAGATGGGCGAAGAGATAATCCCGGAAGAGAATGCTCAGCGTGTCCAAGTGCTCCGCTGAGCCATACCAGGCATGGATGACTATGTCGTTGTACATCAGAAAGAGGTGCACAAAGAGAGCCCCGGCAATGATGAGGGTCATAGTGCGGTAGGCCCGCCGGTATTCCTCTTTCAGCCCGTAGGCAACAAGGGAGACGATCAGCACCACGGCGGTGCCGGAGGCCAAGGCGGCGGCCACGAAATCCGGGGCCAAGACCCCGGTGTGCCACCAGTCCCGGGCCCCCTGGGTGGCAAAAATCCAGGCGGTGATTACGTGGATGCCCACCGCGGCTACCAGGGAAAAGGGGGCCAGGGCCTTGGCCACCTTCTGGGAAAATTCCCTGGGGTTCTTAACCTTCAGGGCCACCCGCGCCCAGGGACCTTTGAGGTCCGGAAGCATAAGAAGGTAAAGGTAAACCAGGCACAAGAGGGCGTAGAGGCTTAATACCGCCACATCCCAGATCAGCGGGGAAGAGATTTTGGGATGGAGAAAAAGATTATAAATCCGGTCTGGCCGCCCCAGGTCCGGAAGAACTGAAATCATGGCAGCGCTGACATTGGCAAAGGCGGTAAGGGCCCCGATTTTGGCAAAGGGTTTCAGATGCTCCACCCCGAAGAGATAGATAAGGGAGCTCAAAACCAGGCCCCCGGCGGCATTGCCCACAAAAAAGGCCAACCCGGCGATGTACAGCCCCCAGGTGTAAGAATTACGCATGTTGGTGAGAACCAGGCCTTGCTGGAGCTGAAAAATCCAGGCCACCAATCCCAACGCCATAAGGGCAAAAATCACTATCCAGCCGAGCTTTTGGGCCATGGCTTAGACCTCCTTGCGCCGCGGGGGCAGGTAAAAAACGGTGGGGCGGGTGCCTTTCTCGGGGAGCAAGGTGAAACCGTTGTTCTCCCGGATGAGACGAGAGATTTCACTTTGAGGGTCATCCAAATCCCCCACCAAACGGGCGTTGCCGGGGCAAGCACGCACGCAGGCGGGTTCCAGTCCCAAAGCCAGATAGTGGACACAAAAGTTGCATTTCTCCACCACCCCTTTGGGGCGCAGGGGCACGTAAACCAGACGGCCCTGTAACCGATAGTCCCGGGGATAGCCGTAGCGGTAGCCGGGCTGGTAGCCATAGCGCTGCATCGCCTGGGAGGGGTCTTCCCAGTTGAACTGCCGTACCCCATAGGGACAGGCGGCCATGCAATAACGGCAGCCGATGCACCGTTCAAAGTCCACCAGGATGGAACCATCCGCATGCCGGTAGGTGGCGTCCACCGGGCAGACCTTCTCACAGGGGGCGTTCTGACAGTGCTGGCAGTGAACCGGGAGAAAAAACATGCGCCCTTTTTCCGGGGGAACCCCGTGAAACTCGCTTCCTGGGGTGAACACCCGGTTCCACCACATCCCCGCCGGCTGCCCGTTGTGCTGTTTGCAGGCCACCGCACAGGAGCGGCAACCGATACACTTCTCCAGATCAATTACCATTCCGCGTCTCACGCCGACACCCTCCTTACGTCCACCAGGCACTCATTCCAGGCGGTGTTGGGGGACCAGATGCCTGGCACGAAATAAACTTCGTGAGTGGGCTTGATCCAGGGCATGGTGAGGGAGTTGTAGGATTCGTTTCCAAGATAGCGGGCCCACCAGCCCTGTTCGAAGATGGCTGTCCCCGGACGACAGCCCGGATCAATCACAGCGTAACAGGTAGTTTTGCCCCGATTGTTGTAAATCTCCACCAGGTCCCCGGTTTTGATGCCCCTTTCCCTGGCATCCTTTTCGTTCAGGAACACCTTGGGCCGATGTTCCTGCAGTTCATTGAGCCAGACATTGTTGGAATGGGTGGAATGCACCCGGTACAGGGAGTTTTTGGTGACATAACGGAGTTTGTATTTTTCCCGGGCGCCGGGGTCCAGCTTGTATTCGGTTTCGGCAAAGGTCTCTTTGTGAACCGGGAGTTGCTCTTTTAGTTCCAGGAACAGGTCTTCGTCCTTGTAAAATTCGATGCGACCGCTTTTTAAGAATTTGGCCGTGGCCGCCAAGGGGGCTGGATAGCTCCGGGGGGGGAAGGGCACCCGCTCGTGAACCTGCTTCCAGAAAGGAATCTGGCGGTTCCGGGGTGCCGGGAGTTTCAGACGCACCGGGCCTTTCTTGAGCATCTCCAGGGTGATGCCCTGGACCTCCGGGCCTCCGGTAGCCAAAAGCACTTCGATGACCTTGAGGGCGGCCTCTTCCTCGTTCAGCTCCGGGAAAAAGTATTTTTCCCACTCCGGGTTCAGCCTCTTGGCCAGCTCCCGCATAACCCATAAGCCGGTACGGCTCTCAAACATGGGGCGGATGGCCGGCTGCTGCAACTGCAGATAGGGATGGAGAATGGTGGCGGTGAGCTCGTAGTTCTCATACCAGCTGGTGGCGGGCAGGACCACATCAGACCACTGGCAGGAAGTGGTCATCTGAAAATCAAAGGTCACCACAAATTCGATGTCCCCGGACAGGCAGCGCTCCTTCAGGCGGTTGGCCATGTTGTGCTGGTCGAAGGGATTGCCCCAGCCCCCTACCATGGCCTTGATGCCGTTTTTAGGGTAGCGCTTGCCGCCACCTTGGAGGAAATAGAGATACGGCACCCAATTGAGTTTGCCGCCTTTGGGATACCACCATTCCGACAAGTCAAACCTGATTTTGTATTGCCCGGCGTAGGTGGAGATGCCGCCGCCGCTTTGGCCGATGCTACCGGTGAGAACCGGGATGAGGGCCAAAGCCCGCCCCTTCAGGTCCCCGTGATACCACTGGTAATTGCTGGCCCCATAAATTAGATGCACGGGACGGTTGCTGGCCGCCTCCACAGCAATCCGCTCAATCTGGGCCGCCGGCACCTCGGTGATAGCCGCCACCTTATCCAGGGTATAATCCTGGAGCAGTTCTTTTAGCAGGGAAAAAACCGGGCGCACTTTTACCAAGCGGCCGTCTGTCAGCTCCACGGTATATTCCCCTTCCAGGTCGGCTCCTGTGGGTCTTAGGCTTTCGGGATCCAGGATGGTGAAACCCTTGGGAGTATGGATCACGAAAAGATTCCGGTATTCCGGGATCCTGCGGGCGGCGGCCTCTGCCGCCAAGGCCTTGACTTCCCCGGCCAACAACCTCTTACCGGTATCCTCCCGCACCAAAATGGGCATGTCGGTAAAGTCCTGCAGAAATTCCCGGTCATAAAGGTTTTGGTCAACGATGACCTTGGCCAGTCCCAGACCCAGGGCGGCATCGGTATCGGGCTTCAATGCCACCCATTCATCCGCCTTGGCCGCGGTATTGCAGAAGTCCGGGTCAAAGACCACCAGCTTGCCATTATGCTTGGCATAAATCAGGTGCTGGGCGTCAGGAACCCGGGTCTGAAGAATATTGGAGCCGAAGACCATAGTATAGCGGGCGTTGCGCCACTCCAGGGACTCCAGTTCCTCGGTCTGGACTCCAAAGGTCATGGGCCAGAACATGGGGAGATCCCCGTTCTGGTCGTAGGCATGATGAATGGTCCAATGGTTAAGGGCAGCCAGCCGCACAAAGGCCCCCTTGTGGACATACCCCGTCCCCCCTACCTGGACGGTCATGGCCACCGCCTCGGGGCCGTATTTGTCCATGATCTCTTTGAGCCTTTTAGCGGTGAAGTCCAGGGCCTCTTCCCAGGTGGCCCGGCGGAACTCCCCCTTGCCTCGCTCCCCCGTGCGGATGAGGGGATACTTCAGGCGGTCCTTGCCATATATCAGGTTCACCATGGAAAGCCCTCTTAAACAGCCCCGGGGGTTGTATTCCTTTTCCGGATAATCAGCGGCCTGAATCAGGGTGGCAATGCGGCCGTCCACTACCTGGGCCAGGAAGCCGCAGGCCCCCGTGTCATTGGGGGAACAGGTGGAGCGCACGAATCTCTCCGGCAAAGACGCCGCCTGGGCTTCCCCGAGAAAGCGGAAGAACCTGGGCTTAAACGCCATCCACGCCCCCGCCGCCATGCAGAGCTTGACAAATTCCCGTCGACTTAAGGGCATAAGACCTCCAGATCACCACTTACTTTCTTTCAGTTAAAAAAAGACCCAAGTCCAATTCATTGACTAGAGTCAAATATTCTGATTTTTTTCCAGCCCTTCGCCGGTTCAGGGAACAATGGAGGAAATTCCGGGGTCAGGCCCCTTCCCTCAGGCGGCGGGCTTCCCCTACACGCACCGTGACCCGTTGGGTGTCAAAGTACTCCAACAGGGGAATGGTGAACTTGCGGGATGTCTGGGTGAGGTCCTTGAACTGCAGAACACTGATCTCTTTGTTTCTCTTCAGAAAATCTATGAGTTGGGCTTTGAGCCGCTCCAGGGCCTGGGAGTGGAAATAAAGGTCCTCCTTCACCTTGACCAGTCGGCCCTGGTTGGCCAAAACCCGAAGCAGGGGCTGGAGCTGGTTCAGGGGTAGGTGGAGGGCGGCCTCCACCTCCTTCAGGGTGGGGGGAGTAAGCTGCCCTTTCAGATACAGCTCCTCCAGTCGACGGCTGAGTTCCTCCTGGTCCCGGGCCAGCTGGATGCGGTGGCCGGACAGGCGCACCAAGTCCCGTTCCAGAGCAATCTGTTTGGCCTTGGCCATCCTGGAGAGCAGCTCATTGAAGAGGCGCACCTCCATGCTCTCCGGAAGCCGGCGGCGCAGCTCCTCTTTGGAAAGACCGGGTTGCAGGGGATGTTGCCGGTGATAGGTCTCCAGATGGCGCCGGATATCCTCCTGAATGGAGTTGGCCACCTCGGTCAGGACAAAGCGTTGGCCCTCCGGGTCATAAAGAATGGCCTGACCTTTCTCTACCAGGGAGGATAGAAGTTGGGCCAGCACCGGGGCCTCCCAGGGAAGCAGGGCGGCCAGGTCGGCTCGGCTCAGGCCAGCAGGTCCGGCTTCGGCCAGGTAAAGGCGCAGTTGCTCCTCAGGGGGGCCTTGCTCCAGGGTCCTGAGCGCTGCCAGCACCTTAGGCTGGCGGCGTTTGTGGCGAGGCGGCCTGACGTGCAGAATCTGCCCGCCCCCCCAGGTGATGGCCGGGGACAGGTTGCGGATGACAAAGCGATCCCCGGGTTTTAGGGCCACCGTCTCCCGCAGGATGAACTGCACATATCCAGTGGCCCCGGGGGGAAGTTCGTCTGTCTCGAGAAGCAGGGGCACGGCCAGGCGCTCGCTGGTGCCGCTGTGAAACCGCACCGCCTGGCGGTGTTTCAGAGGCCGGGGAGCGCTGGGCAGCACTTCCAGCACCGCGTCCAGTACCCGGGTGGGGGTCAGGGAACCGGGAGTGGCCACCACCATGCCCCGGTCCAGTTCCTCTTTCTCCAGGCCCTGGAGGTTGACCGCGGCCCGGCTGCCCGCCTGGATTTCCTCCACCGCCGTCCCGTGGCACTGCAGGCTGCGCACCCTGGCCTTGAACATGGGGGGATACACTATGACCGGCTCCCCCACCCGAAGACGCCCGGAAATGACGGTGCCGGTGACTACGGTGCCAAAACCTTTGATGGTGAACACCCGGTCCACCGGCAGACGGAAAATCCCGGAGGCCGGTTTGGGGGGCACCCGGGCGGCCAGTTCCGCCAACGTGGCCAGAAGGGCTTCGGTGCCCTCACCGGTAACCGCCGAAAAGCGCACAATGGGCGCACCTTCCAGGAAAGTGCCCGTCAAGGCTTCCCGGATTTCCTCCTCCACCAGCTCCAGCCAGTCGGGTTCCACCAGGTCCACCTTGGTGAGCACCACCAGCCCCTCTTTGACCCTGAGCAGCTGACAGATTTCCAGGTGCTCCCGGGTCTGGGGCATGACCCCTTCGTCCGCCGCAATAACCAAAGCCACCAGGTCCATGCCCGTGGCCCCAGCCACCATGTGGCGCACAAAGCGCTCATGACCCGGCACGTCCACAATCCCCAGAAGCTGGCCGGTGGGCAGCTTAAGAAAGGCAAAGCCCAGCTCGATGGTAATGCCCCGGAGCTTCTCCTCCTTGAGACGGTCCGGGTCAATCCCGGTCAGGGCCTTGATGAGGGAGCTTTTGCCATGGTCAATATGACCGGCGGTACCCAGAATAATCGGTGCCAGCGACATGGAAAGACCTGTTGGAGGCGCCCCGGGGTGAAGTCCCGGATTTGACCTTAATCTCCCCTCTATTACACCTTTTCCCCCCATTACTGCAACTCCCGGGTAAGGTCAAACCGGTCCCGGGGCAAATGGGGGGTTTCGACAAAATGGAGCTGAACCCGGCCTTTTTCCTGGACAGTTCTCAAAAAATCGGCCCCGTCAGTCCGTAGCACCGCCAAGACCTCCGGAGAGGCTGCGATGGTGAAACGGCAGCCGGGGAATTCCTTGGTCTCCCAGGCCAATTGTCTTAAAAGGTCATGGGCCACCAGCCGGGGACGAAGAATCCTGCCGCTGCCCTGACAGCAGGGGCAGGGTTCTGTGGCTTGCTCCTGCAGACTTTCCCGAAGTTTTTGTCGGGTCATTTCCACCAATCCCAAGGGGGACATGGGGTAGACCACGGTCCGGGCCCGGTCCCGGGCGAAAGCCTCCTCCAGGGCCTGTTGTACCAGCTTCCGGTGTTCCGGACTTTCCAGGTCAATAAAGTCAATGACAATTAAGCCACCCAGGTTGCGGAGCCGGACCTGTCGGGCGATTTCCCGGGCCGCCTCCAGGTTGGTCTTCAGTATGGTTTCCTCCAGCTCCTCCCCCCCGGTGTAGCGGCCGGTGTTGACATCAATGGCGGTGAGGGCCTCGGTGGTCTCAATTATGAGATAGCCCCCGCTTTTCAGCCACACCTGACGGGACATCAGCCGGTGCCAGTCCAACTCAATCCCCAGGTGAGAGAAGATGGGCTCCGGTCCGGAATACAGTTCCACCTGGGGGCTGCCCGACCCGGGAGTTGGCTGAAGATAGTGAAGAAGATCCTCGTAAGTGGCGTAGTCGTCCACCAGGATGCGCTTAAGCCCGGAACCGAAATAGTCCCGGATGAGGCGGCGGACTTCCGGAAGTTCCCGGTGGAGCAGGGCCGGCGCCGCCAATTGGGCTTGCTTCTGGCGAATTTTCTGCCATTGGGCCACCAAGACGTCCCGTTCCGTCAGCAAATCCTCCCGGGACCGGCCCTCGCTGGCGGTGCGGGCGATCAGCCCCCCCTCTGGGGGTTTGATTTCCACCAGCAGGTTTCTCAGCCGCTCCCGTTCCCCCTCCGAGGTGATCCGCCGGGATACAGCCAAATGCGAGGCAGTGGGCAGATACACCAGAAACCGGCCCGGCAGGGAAATATGGGTGGTGAGCCGGGCCGCCTTGGAGCCGGAAGGGGGCCGGCTCACCTGCACCAGGAGTTCCTGCCCCGGGCTTAGCAGATCGGTGAGGAAAGAACCGGGTCCCTGCCGCCAAGACTCCGATATAGAGGTCAACGACTCCTCTTTCAGCCATACAGCATGAAACTCATCCAGACCAGGGGCAGCATCCTGGGCAAAAAGATAGGCCGGCCGTTCCAGACCCACTTCCACAAAGGCCGCGGCCAAGCCGGGGACCACCTGGTGCACCCGCCCTTTATAGATATTGCCGGTGGGATCCGGATCCCCGGGATAAGCCAACACCAGCTCGGCCAAACGGCCTTCTTCCACCAGAGCCACCCGGAGGTCCCAGGGAGCCACACTGATTATCAGCAGGCTGGACATGGATAATTACTTTTTCTCCAAAAATGCCAAACCATTTCTTCAACCAGGGGATTAAGGCCTTACTGGCGGGACCTTACCTTAACTTTTGCGGCGAGGTCCTTTGGTTCAGCGTGCCTGAATCTTGACAATCTGCAACTCCCGGGATTGGCCTTCGGTAAGTTGGAACACCGCCTTGAGCACTTCGGAGACCTTCAATTTATCCTTGGCCAGGTTATTCAGGCTCAGATGCACCTGGCGGGCATCCTCCACCTCAAGGCCAGCCACCAACGGGCGCACATCCACCAGCCGTTCGTCATTGGGCCGGTGCCGGGTCACTGGATAATGGCCGCGCTGGAGAAATCGGGCGGCGACCCCTCCATCAAACACCGGTTCCGGACTTTCCACCCTGTAGTCCACCCGGGTGGGGGATGGCGGTTTTTCCGCGCGCTTCAGCCCTTCAACTTCCAGGATTCTGAGCCCCGGAATCAGGGCCTGATTCAATCGGGCGGCCACTACCCTTGCGGGCAGGGCTCTGGTGAGGGCCACATCCAGAGTTTCACAGAGACTCTCCACCCCTACCGGCAGGGCCCCGTGAAAGGCCACCCGGGGCAGCGGGTGATGACCGGCACTGAAGGCCAAAGGCAGTCCGGAACGCCTAAGACTGCGGTAAAAGGCGTTCACCAGCTCCAGGTGGCTGAGCCAGCGGGCCTCCTCCAGTTTGGCGTAAGTCAGGCGATACCAGAACACCGGCGCCGGCCGTGACTTCCTGAGGGAAGGAACCCACGCTTTCGAGGGCCTATCGGCCAGACGGAGGGCCACCCCCTCCTTTTGGCAGACGCCACAGTCCTGACACCCTTCCCTCCGGCAGTCCGGAGTCTCCCGGGCCGCATAAGCCCGCTCCCGCTCCCTCAGGAGAAAATCATGGTTTACTCCGAGGTCCAGATGACTCCAGGGCAAAAGCTCCTCCGGTTCCCGGGGACGAAGATAGGTGTCGGGCTCCACTTTGGCGTCAAAAAAGGCTTGGCGCCAGTCTTCCAGGCGGAGGTGCTCGCTCCAGGCATCCAGCCGGCACCCGCGGCGGAAGGCCGCCAGCAATACCGGAGCCAGCCGTCGGTCCCCCCGGGAAAAGATCCCTTCCAGCCAACTTTGGGCCGCCGAGTTCCACTTGAGCTGCACCTGGGGGTGACGCAACAGGTCTTTGACCTGATGTAACCGACGCCGGCTGTCCTCCAGGCCTGCCTGCTCCTCCCACTGGAAGGGGGTGTGAGCCTTGGGAATAAAAGTGGAAAGGCTGACATTGAGGCGCACCCGGCCCCCGCCCGACCCGATTTTAAGAAGATTTCTGGTCAGGTGGGCCAAGGCTTCCAGATCGCCTTCAGTTTCCGTGGGCAACCCGATCATGAAGTAAACTTTCAAAAGGCGCCAGCCCGCCTGGAAGGCTGCCCGGGCGGAGGCCAGGATAATTTCCTCGGGCAGGTTTTTGTTGATTACCGCCCGCAATCTTTCGCTTCCCGCTTCCGGTGCTATGGTAAGACCGGTGCGCCTGACCCGCTGGATCTGGGCCATGACCTCCGGAGTGAGGGTGTCAGCCCTGAGGGAAGGCAACGACAGGGCAATGCGTTGGGGTTCAAGGCGGTCCATAAGGCTGGCCACCAGCCAGGGCAGGGCCTGGTAATCCCCGGGACTGAGGGAAAGGAGGGAAACCTCCTCAAAGCCGGTCAGGGCCAGGGCCTGCTCCACCCAGGCCAACACCGCTTCCGGAGACTTTTCCCGGACCGGTCGGTAAAACATCCCTGCTTGGCAGTAGCGGCACCCCCGGGTGCAACCCCGGGAGAGTTCCACATTCAGACGGTCATGGACGATCTGACAGGTGGGGACCAGAACCCGGGGGGAAGGGGAGACCGCGGCCAGATCCGGCACCAGCCGCCGCCGGATGGTCTCCCGCCGCCCCCGGGGGATGATGGCCCGCAAACGGCCCAGCTCGTCAAACTCCAGGTGGAACCGGGACGGCACATAAACGCCCGGAAGGTCCTCCAGGGCCTGCCATAATTCCTCCCGAGTCCCTTGGGCCGCCCGCCAAGCCTGCACCACCGCGGCCACTTCCAGGACCGCTTCTTCGCCGTCCCCCAGGACCAGGGCGTCAAAAAAGGGGGCCACCGGCTCCGGGTTGGCCGCACCCGGTCCCCCCCCCACCACCACCGGGTCATGCGGCCCCCGGTCTGCGGCCTTTAAGGGTATGCCCCCCAACTCCAGGATATTCAGAAAATTGGTGTAACCCAACTCATACTGCAGGCTCACCCCTACCAGGTGAAAATCCCGCAGCGGGGTGCCGGATTCCAGACTCTTAAGCGGGTGATGGCGGCGACGCAGTTCCGCCTCCAGGTCGGGAGCCGGTGCATAGGCCCGCTCTGCCCAGAAATCTTCCACCTGATTCAACCGGTCGTAAATGAGGGCCAGACCGAGATGGGACATGCCCACTTCGTAAAGGTCGGGGAAAACCAGAACCGCCCGCAGAGTAACCGCCCGCGGGTCCTTAACCACGGCATGCCATTCCCGGCCCAGATAACGGCTGGGACGCTGAACCTGGCTGAGACAGGGATACCCGGTCACAATATTCGGAATAAAGGTCTGAGGAGTGGATCGAAGGCTTTATCTGCTTTGCCCCGGGTTCAGCCTCCCGCCAGCTGAATGGCCTCCCTGAGGCTGAGACTGCCGTCGTAGAGAGCCCGGCCGGTGATGACCCCTATGACCCCCAAAGGTTCAAGGGGCAAAAGGGCCTGGATGTCTTCCAGGGACCGGACGCCGCCAGAGGCAATTACCGGAAGGTCCACGGCCTGGGCCAGAGCCCGGGTGGCTTCGAGATTCACCCCCCGCTTCACTCCGTCCCGGCTGATGTCGGTATAGACCAGGGCTGCAGGTTTTAAGGGGGCCAGCTCCCGGGCCACCTCCACCGCCGTGCGGCGGGTGTTCTCCGTCCAGCCTTCCACCGCCAGAAACCCGTCCCGGGCATCCAGCCCCACGGCAATACGGCCGGGAAAGCGCCTTAGGGCTTGGGTCACCAGTCCCGGGTCCTTCAGGACAGCCGTCCCCAAAATGAGGCGATCAATTCCCAGATCAATATAGGCCTCCAGGGTTTCCATGGTCCTCAGTCCGCCACCCAGCTGCACGGGAATGCTCACCACCTGCCGCAGACGGCGAATGACCTCGAAATTGTGGGGCCGGGCCCCAAAGGCCCCGTCCAGGTCCACCACATGCAGCCAGGAGGCGCCCTCCGCCTGCCATTTCTGGCCCATGGCCGCCGGATCCTCCCCAAAGACCGTCTCCTGGTCGGCCCGCCCTTGCCGGAGGCGGACACACCTGCCACCCTTGATGTCAATGGCCGGGAAAACAATCATATTTAAATCTTAACCAAGAAAAACCATCCTGACAAGCTTGGGGCTTTGGCCCAGGGCCCTTGAGGAAAAGGCACTCGCCTTCCTTTCCCCTCCGCTTTCCCAACCCCTTTTTCTGACTTCAAATCCAGGTAAGGCCGCGGGCAATCAGGGGGAGGGCCACCCTTGCCAGCCACCAAGGATTGATTAATAATTAAACTTGAAAAATTTAAGTCCGGAGGCGACTTGGTGCAAACCTGAAAAGGCCCACCAGTCCCTTGCCCTGGGACCAGAAAGCTGATTCCGGGAAATACCTGACAAGATAGGTTTGTGCTGAGGAGGTCGTATGGGCGAACTGGCCAAGATGTTGATATTTATTGGGATGATCCTGGCGGCCCTTGGGGTGCTTTTGCTGCTCGCCCCCAAGATCCCCTGGCTGGGCAAGCTCCCCGGGGATTTTGTTTACCGGGGGGAGCGGGTTACCTTTTATTTCCCATTGGCCACCAGCATCATCCTCAGTGTGATCCTTACCTTGCTTTTTAATCTGTTCCGGCGCTGATCGGTTTTTCCCCCAAGCCTGGAAAAATCCTGGTATAATTTGCCCAGGGGGTTATACTTGGGGGAGTTATCACCAAGCCCCTCTCCCGAGGGCAGATACAGGTGTCAGGCTCAGCATTCCCCAGATCGCTAAGGAGACCCGGATGCCGGAGTTGCGCAAGGACCCCATCATCGGCCGCTGGGTGATAATCGCCACGGAGAGGGGCAAACGCCCCCACGATTTTGTCATTGAGGAAGAAAAGGTCAAAGGGGGGTTTTGCCCTTTCTGCCCCGGGAATGAACACACCACCCCGCCCGAGATCTTTGCCTATCGGAATCCCGGCACCCCCCCCAACAGCCCCGGGTGGCAGCTCCGGGTGGTGCATAACAAATTTCCCGCCTTGGTCTTGCAAGGGGAACTCGACCGGCAAGGAGAGGGCATGTTCGACAAAATGGCGGGCATCGGGACTCATGAAGTCATCATCGAAAACCCCGAGCACTACACCACCCTCACCAACATCTCCCTGGAGGGTTTTGTCCTGGTGCTCACCGCCTACCGGGAGCGCATCAAGAACCTGGCGGAAGACCCCCGTTTCCGCTATGTCCTCATCTTCAAAAACTGGGGGCGGGCGGCTGGAGCCTCCCTGGAGCACAGCCACAGCCAGCTCATCGGCCTGCCCATTGTTCCTGAGCTGGTGACCGAGGAACTGAACGGCAGCAAGTTCTATTATAATTGGAAGGAGCGCTGCGTATTCTGCGACATGATCCGTCAGGAGCTGCAACAGCGGGTCCGGGTGGTCCAGGAAAACGAGGAGTTTGTGGCCCTCTGTCCTTTTGCCCCCCGTTCCCCCTTTGAGGTCTGGATCCTTCCCAAAATGCACTATTCCTCCTACATTCACTTGCCGGAAGCCTCATACCGCTCCTTGGCGGAAATCTTTTCGGACACCCTGCGGCGCCTGGAAATGGCGTTGGGCAAAGCCCCGTACAATTTTATTTTGCACATCGCCCCCATCCGGGAACCGGAGTTGCCTTTTTATCACTGGCATTTTGAGATTATGCCCAAGCTCACTTTAATGGCCGGCTTCGAGTGGGGTTCCGGCTTCTTCATCAACCCCACCCCTCCGGAAGACGCGGCCCAATACCTGAGGGAAATTCAGCTTTAGGCTCCAACCGAGGGACATCATGCGGATCCTTATCGTCACTCCGGAAGCCAATCCCTTTGCCCGGAGCGGGGGCCTGGCGGAAGTCATCTCTGCCCTAGCCTGCTCCCTGTCCCGCCTGGGACACCAGGTACTGGTAGCCATGCCCTTGTATCGCCAGGTGCGGGAATCCGGGCAGCCATTGCACTTCACCGGCCGCACCCTGAGCATCCCCCTCTCTTTGAAGAATCTTCCGGCGGAAATCCATCAGGCCGAGATGGGGCCGGGCCTCACCTTCTACTTCATCGCCCAGGATGGGCTCTACAACCGGGAGGGCCTCTACGGCACGGCCTATGGGGATTTTGAGGACAACGCCGAGCGCTTCATCTTCTTCAGCCGGGCGGTGGTGGAGATGATCGAGGCATTGGACCTGGCCCCGGATGTCTGCCACTGCCAGGAGTGGCATACCGGTCTAGTGCCCGTGTATCTTCGCACCTTGTACCGGGATCGCCCCCGACTGTTCGCCTTGCCGGTGCTTTATACTGTCCACAATGTGGGTTATCAGGGAATCTTCTCCTCCTATGACTTCCCCCTTACCGGTCTGGGGTGGGAGCTTCTCTCCCCCAAGGCCCTGGAATTTTATGGCCGCATAAACCTGATGAAGGGCGGTCTGGTTTTCGCCGACCTCATCAATACTGTGAGCCATCGCTATCGGGAAGAAATTCTGACGCCGGAATACGGCTTCGGCCTGGAGGGCGTTTTCCAGGAACGGGCCCAGGATCTGTTCGGCATTGTGGAAGGGGTGGACTATCAGCGCTGGAACCCCTCCAAAGATCATTATCTGGCCAGTACTTACGACTCCGATAACCTGGAAGGCAAAAAGGCGTGCAAGGAGGCCCTGATCCATCGCTTTGGGCTCTCCCTCCCCCCAAACCATCCCTTGGTGGGCATGACCACCCGCCTTTATGAACGCAAGGGCATCGACCTGGTGGAGGCCATTCTGGATGAGCTAATCAGCCTGGGGGTGGGATTTGTCCTGCAGGGCACCGGAGAGGAGCGCCATCAGTATCTGCTTCAGGAAATCGCCGCGCGTCACCCGGGCCGCATCGGCTTGTCTTTAACCTACACCGATGAATTGGCCCACCAGATCATTGCCGGAGCAGACATTTGCCTGATGCCTTCCCGCTATGAACCGTGCGGTTTGGATCAGCTTTACTGCCTGCGCTACGGCACCGTGCCGGTAGTCCGCGCCACCGGGGGATTGGATGAGACTATCCAGCAGTATGACCCCGCCACCAGGACGGGCAACGGTTTCAAATTCAGCGATTATACCCCTGGAGCCTTTCTGGCCGCGGTAAAACAGGCCCTGGCCCTTTATCAGGATCAGACAGCCTGGCAGGCCCTGATGCGCCATAACATGACCTTGGACTTTTCCTGGGACCGGGTGGCGCCACAATATGTGGAGCTCTACGAACGGGCCCGGGAAAAACGACGGCAGGCCTTGGAGGGCTAGGCGGTATGGGTTCGGACCGCTCTGCTTTTCTCACCCAGATGGTGGAGGTCTTCACCTCCACTGTGAGTTTTGGAGAGCGCCTGGGGAACCTCGTACATCTTCTGGCCCGCCACCTCAAGGTGGAGGAAGCCTTATATTTCGGTTTGGAGAAGGGAAAAGACACCCTAAGCCTGCAACTCAGCAGCCGTGGACCTCAGGCCTTAAGGATTCCTCTGGAATTCCGTAGTGGCGAAGGGGTGGTGGGGGGAACTGCTGTCAGCCGCAAGCCCCAGATCGTGTACCGGAGCCAGCCCGGGGTCCTCAGTGCCAATGCGGCCATAGAAAAGCTGGTGCCCCAGTTCAACACCCTGGGGGCCTTCCCGGTTGCCGACGACAATTTCCTTTACGGCGTCCTACTCCTCGTTGACAAAGGGGAGCGGCATTTCACCCCGGCGGAGCGCCAGACCATTCACCTTACCACCCTGATGCTGGCGGGCACTCTTCGTCAGGCCTTGGTCCAGGAGGAGGCCAAAAAGCGCATCGCCGAGCTCTCGGTGCTCTTCGAAGTGGGCAAGGCCCTCACCACCACCATGGAGCTGGACCTCCTCCTGGAGAGGGTGGTGAGCACCACCGCCAAGGTGATTAATGCTCGGGGGGCGGCCCTGCAGATCATCGACAGTCAAACCGGGGAAACGCGGGTCTCTTCCCAGTATGGCCATGTCCCTCTGGCCAAGATTTGCCCCCCCCTTCCGGAAGTTCCTGGGGCTGCCGGGCCCCCCGCTGAACTGCCTTTTCTTGAAGGGCAGACTAGTGATGCCCAGGGTTGCCTGCATTACCACCTGGCCATTCCCCTTACCTTCAAAGGAACCCTTCAGGGCACCCTGTGCGTCTTTGACAAGGTCAGTCCCACCGGGGAGATTCAGCCTTTTGATCCCGAAAACCGCCAACTGCTTTTCACTATTGCCGGCCTCATCGTCAATGCCCTGGAAAATGCCCTCACCTACCAACAGGTGGAAACCCTGGCGGAACGCAATGAGCGCATGGTACGCAATCTTACGGCCCTCCAAGAAATCTCTCGGGCCATGCTTACCACCGTGCAGGAGGACCGCCTTTTGGAAATCCTGATTCAGGGGATTATCCAGGAACAGGGGTTGGGGTTCGACCGGGCCCTCATCTTTCAAGTGGATGAGGCCACCCAGACCCTGCGGGGGCGAAAGGGCGCGAGACGTCACCCAGCGCCCCCGGGGGAGCCTTTGTCCGAGCTGTTGTTTCAGCCTCTGGCCCAGGAGATTCCCATGGGAGACTGGCAGGTCCCCATTACCCCGGGCCTGGGAGGCATGGCCCAGGCGGTGTTGCGTATGCGCCCGGTTCACCAGCTGCCTTCCCAACCCCAAACTGACAAATCCGCACCTTGGCGGGCCAAATACGACGCGGCGGAATACTTTGTGGCCCCTTTGGTGGTGAAAGACCGGGCCACTGGCGTAATCGTGGTGGACAATCAGGAGTCCGGCCGGCCTCTGGAGTTTGAGCCCCTTCACGCCCTGCAGATGCTGGCCACTGAGGCGGCCCTGATGTTGGAAAACGCCCGGCTCTATTCCACCATCGAAGCCAACAACCGGGAGCTCATGCTGATCCGGGAGCGCATGCTGGAGTCCGACCGGCTGGCCGCCCTCTCCAGCCTGGCCTCCGGTATGGCCCATGAAATCAGAAACCCCCTGGTGTCCATCGGTGGCTTTGCCCGGCGCATCGCCAAATTGGTAGACAAAAACTCCCCCTTAAGGGGCTATGTGGAGGTGATTCAGGAGGAGGTCGCCCGCTTGGAAAAGCTGCTTAGGGAAATTCTGGATTTCACCGGGGAAAACCTCAGTTATTTCGGGGACTATGATCTGACACAGATAATCGAGGACACCCTGGTCCTGGTGCAGCGGGATCTGGAGGCCAGCAACATCAAAGTGGTGAAAAAAATGGAGCCTCTCCCCCGGCTGCACTGTGATGACCGCCAGATCAAGCAGGTCTTTTACAACCTCTTCCAGAACGCCCGCCAGGCCATGCAGCAAAAGGGCGGCACCCTCACCATCCACACCTATACCCAGGAGCGGGAGGACGGCCTTTACGCCGCCGCCGCGGTAAGCGATACCGGGGGTGGCATCCCCCTCGAGGTGCTCCATAACATTTTCAACCCCTTTTTTTCCACCAAAGACTACGGAACCGGCCTGGGCCTCTCCATCGCCCAGCGCATTGTCTCCCGTCATTACGGCCATATTGAGGTGAAAAATGAGCTGGGCAAGGGGGTCACTTTTATTGTAACCCTGCCCATCGCCAAATATTGTCTGGTGAAAGACGCCAGCCACAATACCACGGCCCTGGCCAGTGCCTTGAACGCTCCCTCAGGAGGTCGGCGATGAAAAAAATCCTGGTGGCGGACGACGAAATGGCCATTCGCCTCCTGTACAGCGAGGAATTAAAAGAGGAAGGCTACGAGGTGTACACGGCCGCCAATGGCCGGGAAGCTCTGGAAATCGTGGACTCAGTTCCTCTGGATTTGGTCATTCTGGACATAAAAATGCCCGAGATGGACGGCATAGAGGCTCTCCGCCAAATCAAGGAGAAAAAACCCAATCTGCCGGTCCTGCTCAGCACCGCCTACGGGGAATACAAGCAGGACTTCGCCACCTGGGCTTCGGATGAATACCTGGTCAAGTCTTCTGACCTGGAAGACCTGAAAAATGCTGTGAAACGCTACCTGAAGGACTGACTTCGGGAGGGTCTATGAGCAAAGCCAAAGTCCTGGGCCTGCTTTTGGCGGGAGTACTCTTGGCCATCTTTTTGGTGGAAAACTGGCACTATCCGGAGCCGCCCATCCAGTTCCTGGGTTTCCGCTTCCTGCCTTTGCCTCATGCCCTCGTGATGCTGAGCTGTTTCGCCCTGGGCTTTTTAGGGGGATACGCCACTCATGCCTGGCGAATGAAACAGCAGAAAACAGAGACGCCATCCCCCAGCGCTTCGACGGAGTAGTTTGCCGTGATTTACCCATCATCCCCCTGATTCAGCGTCTCTTCTGGCCTCCAGGGCCGCTTTTACGCCATAAGGGTCGGCCAGTCGCTCCCAGCAAAGGCGGGGGGTCCCAGTCTTGTCCAGTATCACCAGATTCCCGGCGTTGAGGAGGGCTAGGGTCAAGCCCCGCTGCACTTTGATGTCCCCCACCTCCCTCCACCTGACCTCTTCCTCCTGGGGAGGCCAGAAGGCCACCTTTTTGAGTCCTCGGGCAGTGGCCCGATACTCCTGGCCCCGCCATTGATAAAATACCGCGGCCGCCACCGCCAGCCCCAAAAGCAGCCCCACCCATAAAGGGATTCCCGCTTCAGGATTGACCAGGGGCGTAAGAATGGCCAAGGCCAAGGCTACATAATACACCAGAAAGGCCCGGGCTGAAGGCCGCCAGACGGCTTCCGGAACCCCGGTGGGTTGACTGGCTTGGGTCATCATATTCCCTCCCCGCCGATTACAAGACACCCGCACCCCGGGCTGTTAAAAATGGCCTTCGTGGCCTTTATCCCACACTTTTCTAATAGCGGATGCGGAAATCGGAGAACTCTCCTTGGTAGGGCTGCCATTCCGTCAGGACTTCCTCCACCCGGGCATATGGCGGACCCTGGCGGCACCAGGCCAGCAGGCTTTCGATCTTCTCCCTGTCCCCCTCAATCACTGCAGCCACCCGGCCGTCCGGCAGATTGCGCACCCAGCCGGTAAGTCCCCGGGCTACAGCCTGGTCCCGGGTGTAGGCCCGGTAGAAGACGCCCTGCACCCGTCCGCTGATGAGCACTTGCACCCGCGCCTTCTCTGCCATAAGCTACTCCTGGTGATGGTATGGCACTGAGGGAGGCATTCCCCTTTTTTAAGTCTTCTTAAGCAATTCCTCAAACCCGGCTTCGTCCAGAATAGTGATTCCCAGTTCCTGGGCCTTGGCAAACTTACTTCCTGGGTCGGTTCCCACCACCACGTAGTCCGTCTTGGCGGAGACAGAGGAACTCACCTTACCACCCCGAGCCAGCACCTGGGCCTTGGCCTCCTCCCGGGAAAAATGTGTCAGCCCCCCGGTAAAGACAAAGGTCTTGCCGGCCAAAGGGGTTCTGGGGGGCGCCTCCGGCACCAGTGGTCTAACTCCCAAGTCCTGCAGCTGGGCAATCATCGCCCGGTTCCTGGGGTTCTGGAAATATTCCCGGATGGCCCGGGCCACCTGGGGACCCACCCCCTCCACCTGGAGGAGGTCCTCCTCCCGGGCAGCCATAAGATTCTCCAGGGTATGAAAATGCTGAGCCAACAGCTGGGCGGTGGCCTCCCCCACATAACGAATGCCCAAGGCATATATAAAGCGGGCCAAGGGCACTTCCTTGCTGTTTCTTATGGCCTCCACCAGATTGGCGGCGGACTTTTCGGCGAATCTCTCCAGTCCTAAAAGGTCTTCCTCGGTGAGGCGATACAGGTCGGGAAGGCCTTTCACCAGTCCGGCCTCCATGAGCTGGTCAATGATCTTTTCCCCCAGGCCGTCGATGTCCATGGCGGTTTTGCTGGCAAAGTGGAGGATGGCCCGGCGCAGGGCCCCCAGACAGTCGGGATTGGGACAGCGGGTGATGGCCTCCCCCGGCGGCCGCACCAGTAGAGTATCGCACACCGGACAGCGGCTGGGCATCTGAAACGGGACCGCATCCGGGGGCCTGGCTTCCGGGATGACCTTCACCACCTCGGGAATGACATCTCCGGCCCGCTGAACCAGCACCATATCCCCTTCATGGACATCTTTCCTTTTGGCCTCATCTTCGTTGTGCAGGGTGGCTCGCCGCACCACCACCCCCCCCACTTCCACCGGCTCCAGTAGCACTGTGGGAGTCACTGCCCCGGTGCGGCCCACATTGAATTCAAATTTCACCACCCGGGTGGTGGCCTGGGTGGCCGCAAATTTGTAAGCCAAGGCCCAGCGGGGGCTCCTGGTCTTGATCCCCAATCGTTCCTGGAGGCCCAGGGAGTCCACCTTGATCACCACCCCGTCAATTTCGTACGGCAGGCCATGGCGTTGATGTTCCAAACGATGATGGTACCTGATGGCCGCCTCGATGCCACGACAGCGCTCAATAAGGGGATTCACCCGAAAACCCCAGGCCTTAAGGGCCTGCAGCACATCCCAGTGATATTGGAATTCCCGGCCCGAAATTTCACCGATACCATAGCAGTAGATTTTCAAGGGACGGCCGGCGGTAATGTTAGGGTCCAGCTGTCTTAGGGAACCGGCCGCCGCGTTTCGGGGGTTGGCAAAGGCGGGCTCCCCTTTGGCCAGCCGCTCCTCGTTCAGCCTTCTGAAATCCTGGAGTTCCATATACACTTCCCCCCGGACCTCCAGAAGCTCCGGTGCCGGCAGTTCCCGGGTCAGCAAGGTCAGGGGAATGGTGTGGATAGTTTTGAGGTTCTGGGTGACATTCTCCCCCCGGTAACCGTCCCCCCGGGTGGAACCCACCACAAACCGGCCCCCCTCATAGACCAGTTCCACCGCCACGCCGTCCATCTTGGGTTCCACCACATAGTCGAACTCTTCAGTGGTGCGAAGGAAGCGTTTGAGACGCTCCTCAAACTCCCGGGCCTCTTCCTCGCTGAAGGCGTTCTCCAAAGAGAGCATGGGCACCCGGTGCAAAACGGTTTCAAACTTGTCCAGGGGCGCAGCACCCACCCGCTGGGTGGGGGAGTCTGGGGTTACCAGCTCGGGATACTCGGCCTCCAGTTTCAGGAGCTCCTGCATGAGCCGGTCGAACTCGGCGTCGGAAATCACCGGGTCGTCCAGCACATAGTAGCGGTAATTGTGGTAGTGAATCTGCTCCCGAAGCTCCTTAACCCGGGCCAACACTTCCGGTGGGGGGGTCTTCTGCCTGGCCATGGTCAGTCACAGACTAATATTATGAACTTCCGAATTTAATATATTTTAACCGAGAACCAATAAAAATTTCTTTGATTTTTCCTGGGGAAAGCCAAGATCTGGATGGGCGCCGGCGGCTTTCCTGGTCCCTTTCGACCTTACTGTTATCCACTTCGGCTAATGGCCGCCCGTCTCAGAACTGGGACAGGGTCCCCAGCCGCTTGGCCTGGTGCACCGCCCAGGAAAAGACCGCCAGACTTAAGGGCAGAAGAACCCCGGCAAAGAGACCCAGAACCGCCACCTGGGTTCCCAGACTCAGGAGACTTCGCCCATTCAGTAAGGCCTGACGCAGTCCTTCCAGGGCATGGGTGAAGGGGATAAACTGGGCGGCGCTCTGCAGCCATCCAGGAAGCACCTCTAAAGGAAAATACACCCCCCCCATCAGGGCCGAGAAGCTGCCCACCAGGGAAGTCACCGGATCCCCCCGTTTGAAGATCAGGAGAAAACTGGCAGAAAATATCCCCAGGGGCAAATGCGCCAGCAAAGTCAAACCCATAATGACGGCGGCCGCCCATAAATTGGCCTGGGCCAGGGAGAACCCGAAAAGCAAAATCCCAAACAACAGATAAATCAGGACTGACACCAAAGACGAGGCAAATTGATACAAAACCGAGGCAAACACGATGGTGGACAGGGAGGTGGGAGTGACCAGCATGGCCTCCAGAGTGCCGGTGTACATGCCATAAAGAACCGCGTGGGAAACTGAAGTCAAAGCCACATTCTGGAATCCCCCCAGGGCCAGGCCCACCAAAACAAAGGGGAAATAATCCCCCCCATAGGCGGAAAGATAACCAGCGGTGGCCCCGGAGATCAACCGTCCCAGAAAATAGAAGGTGATCAGGTTGAAAAATATGCTACTCCAACGCCAGAAAAAGTTAAGAGGGTAACTCAATTCCCAGAGAAAATCCCGAGCCAGGAAGGCCGCCACTTTACGAAGCCACATGCTTCCCCTCCCCCACCACCCGGGCATAGATATCCTCCAGCTTCCCTCCCTCCTCCGCCAAGATCTCCCGAAAACGCCCCTCCTTCATGATGGCCACCCGGCCATTGAGCCTCTGGACCTCCTCCAGACGGTGCGTGACCACAATCATGGTTTTGCCCTGAGCCTTAAGCCGGGCCATCAGCTCCCGCACCTTGGCGGCACTTATGGGATCCAGATTGGTGGTGGGTTCGTCCATGAGCAGAATATCCGGGCGGTGTAACAGACCCCGGGCCAGATCCATGCGTCTTTTGATGCCGGTGGAGTAAGTAAAATACCGCCGGTCTAAGTAAGCCGTCAGGTCCAGCTCCTCCACCACCGGCGGGATGGCGGTTTTCGGATCCAGCCCGTGAAGCCGGGCGAAAAAGGAAAGATTCTGCCAGCCCGTGAGCCTGCCGTAAAAGCTGGATTCGTTGCAGGTGATATATCCCAGGTGGCGTTTCACCGCCAGGGGTTCCCGGGACGCATCCCGGCCGTAAATCAGGATTTGACCGCCGGTGGGCGCCAGAAGCGTGGCCAGAAGTTTTATGAGGGTGGTCTTGCCAGAGCCGTTGGGACCCAAAATAAATAGGACTTCGCCGGGGGCTACCTGAAAATCCACTTCCCGTAAGGCCCAGACTCCCTGGCCCCTCCTGCCCTTAAGCAGGCCACGCAGATTTATCAGGGGAAAATATTTGCTTAGGCGACTCACCGCCACTGCGGGGGCCGAACCGGAGAAATTATGGGCGCCTATCTTTTCAACCCCTTTCCAAAGGAGGTTAAAGGTCTGGTCTGTGATGATGGGGAATGACAGTCTCAGAGATGGCCCCCTCACCCAAAAGGCCAGGCCATCTCAGGCTCCTTCTAATTAACCTGACTCAGGGTTTTTGAAAATGCTTTGTTTTTTATTATACGGAAAACCCCAATCTTTCGAAGGGTAAAATCCCTTCTCCCCCGGCTTGCATAAATCACCGGTCTATAGTAGGACTAATATGGAAGGAAGTGGGGGAGGATATGCTTAGGCCCGGGCCATTCGGGTCGGGGACAGGTGGTGGGCCGGCCTGCCCCTGGGGACATTCTTGCCAGCCCTTCTAAACCGTCTCTAATGAGCCCTTTTAAAGCCAGCTCCAACATGCTGATCTTACCTGGAGGAGGACCCTATGGAGCCCATCAAGCGGGCCCTGATGAGCGTTACTGACAAAAGCCACTTGGTGGAATTTGGTAAATTTCTGGCGGCACAGGGAGTGGAAATCCTCTCCACCGGTGGTACCGCCAAACTTCTCAGGGAAAACGGCGTCCCGGTGGTGGAAGTCTCGGAGTACACCGGTTTTCCGGAGATGCTGGACGGCCGGGTGAAAACCCTGCACCCCAAAATCCACGGGGGTATCCTGGGACGGCGGGATTTGCCCACTCACCGGGAACAGATGGAGAAACACGGGATATATCCCATCGACCTGGTGGTGGTCAACCTCTACCAGTTCGAAAAGGCCATTGCCCAACCGGGGTGCGGTCTGGAGGAGGCCGTCGAGAATATCGATATCGGCGGCCCCACTCTTCTCCGGGCTGCGGCCAAAAATTACACCCACGTCACCGTGGTGGTGGACCCAGAGGATTACCCCAAAATCATGCAGGAGATGAAGGCCCACCACGGGGCCACCACCCTGGGCACCCGGTTTCAGTTGGCCCGCAAGGTCTTTGAGCTGACCAGCGCCTATGACAGCGCCATCGCCCGCTACCTGAAAGACAAACTGGCATGCTGAACAAACCCTCGGGCCCCTATGTCACCATGAGCCGGGGCCGGCGCATTGACCTCTCCGGCCCCCATTTCTACCAGGACCTCCTCACCACCATTGCCCTGGAAATCCTGGGGGAACTGGAGGAACTGGAAAAGGTCAACCTCAAGAACCTGAAAGGGGAACTTTTAAATCAGGTGGTGGGCATCACCCAGATTCGCCTCCTGAACGAGTTGTATTTCGCTCTGGGGCAATTACGGTCTCAAGGGATGGAACTGGACATCAGACAGGCCATCCAGGACCTCCGGGATATCTGGAACCGTTTTATCGAGGGCACCAACCGCCCGGACATACTGAAATTCCACGAGGAAACCGAAGCCGGATCCCTCCAATGAGACCCTCCCCGGGCTGAGGTTTCTGAGGCCTTGTAAGTCTTAAGCTAAGGGGGTCGAGGGGACCAGGGGTCCCCTTTTCCTTTCCGGAACCTCCCTGGCGTGGACCGGTATGAGAAAAGGACCGGGCCCCCTGCCAAACTTCCTCCCTACGGCACTTTGCCCGGGCCTCAAACCCCAACCCGCTTCTATTTCACCAGTTTGGGCACCGCCGCGAATGTCCCTACCGGCTGGGCACTGGGATTCATATCGCGGTAATCCCTGGGAAAGGGGGTGGGGCTGCTGCTAGTGTCGCTGGCCAGAAAATTCTGGGTCAGAGGCACCTCCATTTTCAGGTAACAGGTGTTGAAACAACTCCGTTCATCGGGATAGCTGTAGCTTTTACAGGTGTCGGAACATATGACCTCCAAGAGGTCCACAGTAATCAGGCCCTGAACATAAACCTGCGGTACAGTGTAAGAGACGCAGGCCAAGGCGGGAGTGGGACCCCAAAGCCGGGTCGCCCACTGCCAGAAGGAGAAAGGCGGTCGGGCTGCCATCAGCGGGTCGGGGCCGTATACCGCCACCGTTACCCGCCATTTCCCTTCCCGCTTCTCCTGCTCAAAACGCTTACTGAGAAGCCGGAAGTTGTCAAACACATTTCCGGCCCAGCGGTATTCGCTGATGGGATAGACCTTCTGGCCTACCTTGAGCTGGGGATAATGCAGACCGCCTTGTTTGGGGCCCAGGAGATACTTCTGCAGATGACTCAGGCTGGTGCGTTCCTCATATGTGGGCATGATGAAGGTGGCCCGGGTGGTGTCAAGGGTAGCGCCCCCCAAATCCTTCCAGATATAGACTTGGGTGGATGCGGCATAAGCCGGGGAGGGGGCCAGCCACTTGAGCAGACCGGGACCCCGGGAATAGGGGCCCTGCCCCGCCGGGTAATTGGTGGGCACGGCAAACGGCAGGTCCAGGGAGCTGGTTCCGGCCACCCCAAGATAGGCCACAGCCGTGGCCCGGTTAGACATCCGGGGAATCCCGAAAAAACCAGCGAAAAAGGTGCTTAGCTGAGGGTTATCACTGCCGTCCCGGCGCACTGTTACCTGGACGGCGTTCACTTCCAGGGGGTTGGTGGAACAGCCGGTGCGCTCGAAGCTGGCGGTTCTCAGGTTCCACTTGCCCAACACAATGTCGCCGCCGCTGACAGACACGGCCAGGCCCGAAGACCGGTTCTGGGCCGCCACCGCCTGAGCTGCGGCGATAGCCTCCTCGCAATACACCGCCGCCGCCTGGGGATTGTCCTTGTCTTTGGCCTGGATCAGCTTTTTGGCCCCGGCCAAGGCGGCGGCATCTGCCAGGTTCTGCAGTTCATTTCTCACCACAAACCACTGCCCCAGGTCAAAAACCAGGGCCAGGAGCCCCAAAATGGCCCCCAAGGCCACTGCGGTGATTATCGTAAAAGAACCATCTTCGGGATAAAGACCCCTTAGCCCCTTTCGACCTTCATGCATGCGAGCCTCCTGAATATGGTAAGTTGGGCACCATCAGGGTTTTCCCCCTAAGGTGTGGGCGGCTCGGTCCATTCTGCCGCCATGGTAATCCGGGCGTTAAGATAAATCAGGTCCTCCTCAGAATTTCTTCCGCTGAAGATGCTTTGGGCTGCGGGAAGAAGGAGCATCCGATAAGGGATATTCTGGAGGACCACGGTGAGATAGATGCCGGAGCCGGTGTCACTCCAAAAATAGGAGAAGGTTTCGTCACTTAATATCAGGTGTTGTCCGTTGGGGGCTTTGACCCCGGCGCTGTCAAGATAATTTTGCACCACCTGTCGGACTTGATAAGGGGAGAGTTCGGCCTTGGCCCCGAAGCCCTGATCGGCCGCCCGGGACGCGGCCCGGGCTCCCTCCCGGACGGCATTGGTGATCACCACCTTTTCCCAAAACAGCAGACCATAGTCGATCACTCCAGCCACAATCAGGAGGAATAGGGGCATCAGGATGGCCAACTCCGAGGCCAGCCCGCCCTTTTCTCCTCTAGCGGCTGAACATTGCCCAGCCCGCCCCTGTCCACTTGGGTTGGGGGACAAAAATTTCAACCGCAGCTCCCTCTTCTGTAACGCCGGGGCTGATGGTGAACAAGACCGAGCGGGCCCTGACTTTAGGGAACATCCCGGAAAATTCCCCACGCCACTCTGCAAAAACCGCAATCTCTCCCACAACTTCAAGTATTCGAGCATAACTTCTATTAAAGATAGATTAATATCTTTTCAAATAAATTAACAATAGCTGCAACTTTAATAACTGATTTTATAGTAAAATTAAATATCATAATATTGCTTCAGTTAATATTTCTTTACAAAAAGAGTGCCATTTACCCAGCCCAGCAAAAGAAAAACCAATTATCTTTGATTACATGAAATCCATAAGGCAAATTAAGGCTTAAGGCATAGTACCAAAAGGAAAATAGCGTCTGTTTATTCAATTGGACCTTACTGCGGGAAAAGGAGCGCACCCGCCCTGGTAATCCGTTTGGGTAAGATTATGGAGAGCTTACAGCCTAAAACTTTGATTTGTCCGGTTGGAGGGCAAAAAAAAATCGGGCCTGATGGTGGCGCAGTTTGAAGGCCAGCCTTTTGGTTTAGATAATAAGGCCGGTCAAATATTTTTAACCAATGTCAATCCAGTTGAACAAAGCATCAAGTCATCGGGATGCGGGAAACGGTTTGGGCCCCTTGGCAGACCATCAATCCGGGGGGCGGCGCTTAAGCTTTTCCTTCAGAAAGCGACCGATGGTTTGGGCCACCAGATGATCTCCGGCGGGGTTTAGGTGAATGCCGTCCGATTCATACACCAGCTGCTGCCGGGAACAGAGAATATTGGTAAAGTCCACAAAATAGGATTTTCCCCTCAGATGCCGGGTCAGTTCCCGATGGGCAATGACAAAGTTATGCTTCAGGGCCAGGCGCCGGCTTAAAATGATGTCCTGCTCCTCCTGTTGTTTCAAAGCCGGTGTCACTGCCTCAGTCTCCACCCACCAGAAGGGCTGCCAGATTAGGAAAAAGGTGGCCCCGAAGCACCTGGCCACTTTGTTTACATAGTCATACCGTTGGACAACACTTTGCGCATATTCTTTGAGGGCCGCATCGTCCGGAGACAAGGGAAGGACTCCCTGGTGCATCTTGTCCCAAAGCTCCCGGGTCAGACAGGTGAACCAGGCGGCCGTGAGAGGCTTTAGGAGACCGATGGGGCTTTGGTGATAGCTTTCCACCAATCCTTTCAGTTGCCGGTAGCCGTGATGGGCATAAGGGGTGCGATACTGGTTGAAATAGGTGCAATCGTTGGCCCCGTCATAAAAGATGACCACATCCGGCGCCGAGGGGCTTTCTATCAGCATTTTTTGCAGATACTTGGACTCCAACAGGGAATTGAAGCCGTCCACCCCGAAGTTCACTACCCTGGCGGGAAGGGCGGGGGGTACCTGGTTTAGCTCCCGGGCCAGAAAACTGGGCAGAGTCTTGCTGTCGTCCGCGGAAACCCCCCGGGTGGTGGAGCCCCCGAACATCCAAAGAGTCAGCACCTGGGAGTTTGCCCTTTCCGGAGGATTGTTTAGGGTGGGGCGTTCCCCTTTCAGGTTGATATAAATGGCATAAGGGTCGTAGCGTACCGCCTCAGTCTCATGAAATTGCCCATAAATGTAATAATTGCTACCCGTTATGATAAGAAAGCTGGCAATTTCCAGCAGAACCAAGGCTGCCAGCAAAATTTTTAATCCCTTCAAGAGGACTTTCCAGAAAGCCCGCATTACACTCCCCCCTTCATTAAGCGGCGAAGTGGTCTGGGAACTGCTGGGGGCCAGCTCAGACCTTTCCCTTTTGCCATAATCTTAATTTAAAGCCGAAGTGGGGTTTTTGGGGAGGGAAATTTTCCTTCCCTGGATCTATTGGGTCTGGGAACAGGGCAAATAACCTGCTTTCCTAAGGTCCAGCCCACCCGTGATGCCAAAGAATCAAAATCTTATCCGCGGTGCGGACATAAAAAACCCCCTCCCCATTATGTATGGGAAAGGGGTGGGTCAAGCCACCATACTGCCTAAGCTGTCGCTGGGTTGATGGTCAATACCGGACAGCGGGCATTCCGCACCACCTTGTCACACACGCTTCCAAAGATGGCCCGCTCCAGGCCCTTGCGGCCGTGAGTGCCCATGATAATCAGATCCACCCCTTCCTTTTGGGCCACTTCCAGGATCTTATCTGCCGGGGCTCCCTGAGCCACCCGGGGCTCCAGCTTCTTGAAATCCTTAAAGGCCTCTTTGGCGGTGGCGCTCATCTTTTTCTGGGCGGCTTCCATGACCTCTTTCTGAAATTGCTGCAAGTTGCCATGGGGAACATGAAAAGAGGAGAAGTCCGCCAGGTCCTGGGCGACAAAAAGGACATACAAAGTGGCATCAAAGGTGTTGACGATGGTGCTCACCCAGGGGAGTAATGCCTCAAAATTCTCGGCAAAATCGATGGGGAAAAGGACTTTTTCGATTTTTTTCATGCAGCCAGCCTCCCTTTGGCCCAAGCCCTTATTTTTGTGAAATATCTCATAAGCTATCAATCCCCGGGGGGGCATGTCAAGGAAAAACCCCCAAGGAGTTCCCCCAACCTCAGGACCGGTTTGGGGAAAATTTCGCAAAAAAATCTTGCCAAACGCCCCGGGGATTATTATATTTCCCCCGCATAAAGGTTAAATTCCAAGCACTTTATCACAAGGGAGGGTATGGCCATCGGCGAGATTCGCTTTAGTCGGGACCATATCTGGGTCCGCCTGGACGACGACATCCGGGTAACCCTGGGGCTTACTGACTATCTGCAGGAAAAACTGGGAGAGATTTATTCCCTGCGACTCCCCGAAGAGGGAGAGGAACTTATCAAGGATGAGCCCTTTAGCACCGTGGAGGCCCGAAACGGCCGCCGGGAACTAATTGCCCCCATCTCCGGGGAAATTGTGGAAGTCAATTACGAAACTCTGGAAGTACCAGAGATTGTCAACGAAGACCCTCTGACGGAAGGCTGGCTTTTGCGCGTGGAGATGGCCTCCAGTCAGGAATTTGACGATCTTTTAACCGAAGAGGAATACGAAGAATACCTGGCCGAAGCCGAGGAAATCGAAGAAGAATAATACCGTTTCCTTTGTCCCGTCCCTTTCCTTGCGGCCCTCGAGCCGGAGGGATCCTCAAGGGCACCCGGACCCATTTATCTGGTTTCGTCACTCCTTTGAAGCAGGTTCCAGCCTCCCCCATGGAGACGGTCCCTCTGAAAGGGTCAGATGTTCCGGAACTCTTGGGGTGCCCATACCTCGCTCCCTCCGGGACTACTATCATTTAAGCCAGATGCCTCTAAGTCACCGGGGCTCAAGTTGGACATTCTCACAGCCTTCCAGCCCCGGATTTAATCATTCTCCACCGCCTGGCGCAGAAGGCGCCCCACTTTCTCCATATCCCCCGCTTGATAACGGCCTTGAGGGAAAAAGTGCAAACCATCGCTTAAAAACCGGGGGATCACATGCAGGTGGGCGTGAAATACCACCTGCCCGGCCGCCTCGAAGTTGTTCATCCCCACATTGAAACCCCGGGCGAATAAGGCCCTTTTAAGAGCCTGGGCCACCCGCCGGGACACCTGTCCCATTTCCAGCCACAGCTCGTCAGGGAGGTCCAGCAGGGTTTCAAAGTGGTCCTTGGGAATCACTAGAGTGTGGCCATAATGTACCGGAGCAATGTCCAAAAAGGCCAGGACCCGGGGAGTTTCCAGGACCTTGACGGCAGGGGCCTGGTTTTTGGCGATTTGGCAAAAAATACAGTCATTCATAAGGCTTTCCTCGGTTATGGGGTTATGAGGGGCCACGTCCCTTCCCCCAGACGATCTCAACGGCAAGGCCAGACAGAATCTGCCGGTCGTCTTCCTGATTAAGGGTCATTTTTCCCGCTTGCCTCCGGAAAGGGCCGCCGGACCAAATATAAAGGTGCGATGCCCGCCTGTTTGGGTAAGGTAATCTGGCCCACATATTCACAGATAAAATCCGGAACCCCCTGAGAGGAGGCCAAGGCGGCAAATTCCTGACTGGCATAAACCTGATTCGGCGGGGTGATGGGTTCTATGCGGGCGGCCCGGGAAATGTGGGAACCAGAATAGCGCTGGCCCGGGAAGACCGGCCGGTCCCAGACAAAAACCGGTCCGGCGTGCAGGGAGATACGCACGGAAAGTTCCAGGGGAAGCCCTTTGGCCTGCCAATCCGTACGACTCACCCAGTCTTTAAGGCCCAAAGCGAAACAGCCCGCCTCCCTGACGCTGGCAAACACACAGTGCAAGGCGTCCCCCCAGGTATTCAGCCATAAAGGTTTGCCGTAAAACTCCTTAAGATATTGATTAATAGAACCCATAAACTCCTTAAGAAATAAGGGGACCTCTTCCTCTCTCAGGCGACTGAAACCCACCACATCAGCAAAAAGCACAGCCACGATCTTCTGGGGAAGGGGCTCTGCGGTTCGGCGGGAAACCGACGGTCCGGCTTTCCGGAGCTGTTTCGGCCCCCATTCAAGGGTGAGAGGTTTCTGACAAAGCCGGTTCAGGTCAATGAGGTGCACCCGGCGTCCCTGTTGCCGCCAATATTGCACCAACGACCCGGTTCCTCCCGGACCGTCCCCGGGCCGACCGTCCCACACCGCCAAGGGCACCAGTTCGGTATCTAGAACTCTGGCCCGGAGTAAGGCCAGACCGTCCTGCAGAAGGTTTGCATACTCATAAGCCACCGGGGAGCCGGTTACCCGATGCTCACAGGCCACCACCACCCGGGTGGCAGCCTTCACCACCCGGGAGAAGCGTTGGGACCAATCGGCACCGGGAATCAAATCCACGCTGGCCTTCAGGAATTCCTCCGTGGGGAAGGGCAGGACAATGTGAATCTCCCCCTCTCGGGCCAGCATGGCTTCCAGAAATAGGATGTCCGAACCACAGGCGGCAGAGGAATAGCCGATGGCGAGGTCCAGCTTTTCCAAGGTCTGCTGGATTTCCCGGGCCACCGCCCCTTCCAATTCCGCAGGGAAGCGGGCCTGGGAACGGCCCGGCTGGTCCATCATATGTCCTGTAAAGACCGCCACCCGGGGGATCCTGAGGCACTTTTTCAGGTCTTCCCTCTCCGCCTCTGAATGGCCCAGAACCTCCATGAGCAGCCAGGCGTTGCGTCGGGTGGAGGCCAGATCTCCATACCGCTTACCGGCAATCTGACCTGCCTTGCCATACCACCGGAAAGCCTCCTCCAGATGGCCTAGAATGAGAGCCGCTTCCCCCAAGGTGGCATAAATCCAATAACGTTCGGGATCTCCCGGCTCAAGCCCTCCGAGTTGCTGGTGACATTGACTCCGAACTTGACGGGCCAATTTGTTGGCCGCCTCATTTTCTCCCAACAGCCGGGCCAAAGTGGCAGCATTGATGCCACTCCAGTAACCCCGGGACTCCTGGTAGGCGGCCCCATAAATCTCCCTGGCCTTCAGCCAGTGATGGTTCCGGTCCCGGGAATCAGCGGATGTCTGGGCCAAGTCCTTGTGGGCCCGGGCCAAAAGGCCTAAGGTTTCCTCCCCCCGCTCACCTTCATCATATAATTCTTGCAGGATCCTCAAAGCCGGCACCAGAGACCCCGCCCGAAGCAGTGACAACGCCACCAATTGGCGAAGGCGCACGTCTGCGGGATAGTGCTTCAGGCCCATCGTGAGCATGTCATAGGCCAAAAGCGGTTCGCCCAAACCCAAGGTGTGTTCTCCCAGAACCCGGAACCAGGATACCGGTAAAGCTTCCGGTCTAACTTTCAGGGTTCGCCAGTAATCTAGAATCTCCAGCAAACCGGCTTGGTGTAGATCCCCAGGTGGCGGCGTCAACTCTGCCAAAGCCGGAACGCTTTGCACCTCTGATCTCCGCGTGGACACGACCGGCTGGTTAGGTCGGCCTTCCTCAAGATCTGCCAGACCCAGCTGGTGACAGCGCTCTTGCTCCACCTGCGGAAGATAATTAAAGGGGACAAGAAAAGGGTGAGTCTTGCGAACCTCATCAAATTGGGGACCTGGGCGCCAACCGCTGGCCAGCAGGACCTCGACCCAGCGTTCATGGGCCCGGACTAGTCGCGGTGCGACCCGGTTGGGGGAGATCCCGGTGGGTTTTCCCGGCCCATCAGTTGACATGGGGCCCGTCCTTAGCCAGCAGTCTCTTATGGCGCAAAAGATTATAAAAAGTTGCAATATGTCAAGGGGTTGAGGTTGCTTGAGACTCCAATTCCTTCGCCCTCTGGAAGTCGCTTTGGGCCTTGGCAATCTCCCCCTTTTGGAAGTAAACCTGACCCCGATGCCGGTAAGCCAAAGCCAGGTCCTCTTTGAGAGAGAGGGCCTGGTTTAAGTCCGCCAAAGCGGCCTCCAGATGACCCTGCTTCAAATAAAGATAACCCCGGCCGTGATAAGCCGCGGGGCTTTGGGGTTTTAAGGCGATGGCCTTCTGAAAGTCCTGCAGCGCCCTGGCATGATCTTTTTTGGCCTCAAAAACCAAGCCGCGGTTATAATACGCCTCCCCTTCCTCCGGATTCAGGGAGATTGCCTGATTAAAATCTGCCAACGCCTGGTCCAGCATGCCCTTTTTCCGGTAAAGGCTTCCTCGGTTCACATAAGCAGGGGCATAATTGGCATTAAGGGTCAGGGCCTGCTGATAATCAGCCAAGGCCTGCTCCAGGTCCCCACGCCTTTGATAAAGATTGCCTCGGTTGTTTAGGGCCTTAAAATAATGGGGCACCAGGGAAATGGCCCGGGTGAAGTCCTTTAAGGCCTGAGTCTCTTGGCCCCTCCCGGCTTGGATGACCCCCCGGGCATTATAGGCTTCGGCCAAATCAGGTTGCAGTTCCAGAGCCTTGTTCAGCCAGAGGAGTTTTTCCGCTGCACTTGCCGCACTGGCCGCCCGTTTAAGACTGTAGCTGACCTCGGCGGGGTACTTCGGAGACCTGGATTCCTGGCTTTCCCCACCCGGAGACACTCCCAAAACAGGGCCCTGCCGGTGTCGTAGTTGTCTTAAGGACAAGCCCAACACCATGGCCCCCATCAGAATAAAAACCACCACCAGCAAAAGGCCTGCCTTTGGCCAATTGCGGCACCAGCTCAGAAGGCGTTGAAAGGGACTGGCCGAGGGCCCGGGTAAGGGAGTTGCCGGAACCAAAGATCCCTGAACCTCGGCGAGACGGGAGTTGGTGGGGCCCAACAGCACCCTCATGGTATCCACCAGGTGCTGGAGGTGCCTTTCCAAAGGGGGGGTAAAGGCATCCAGCCAATGCTGGGTACTGATAAAGTATTCCAGGCTCTTGGAGGGCATGACATTTTCAATGCGGAAGGGGATGATGGCAATGCCTTTGTTCACCGCCCGCTCGATTTCCCTCTTTATATGGGGAGAGAGGTTGGAGTGGGAGGAAAAAATGAGCACCATGGCATGGGCCGCTTCCAAGGCTTCAATGATGGAGGCGCCATAATCACTGCCCGGGAGAATGTTTCTGGGAGCCATCCAGCAGGGTATACCCCCGGCCTCCAGGGCGGCGCAGACCGCTTCGGCAATATTCCGGTCCGGACTGGCGTAACTGATAAATACCTGAGAAGCCATAAATCCTCCTTCCGGTTTAGCCCACTTATAGGAAAGGGCTTTCCCTCCGCCATATCCCGGAGGCTACCGGCCAAAATGCCCTGGACTCCCTTTCTTGTACCGGTTAAAAAAACAGGTGAGGCCCCTTTCGGTCAAATATGGATTTGGGCGAGGCGATATAAAGAATTACTCTGACTTCCTCCGGAAATCCTGTTTTAAGGCGGAGCCTCATTTTTCAGAATTGGGAGGCTTATCCGGCAGCCATGATTTACCGCCCCCACCCCTGGTTTCCGATTATAATGGAAAAGACTCAAAGGGGATATAGTCTTCAGGGAACCGGTCCAATTATGGAATAAGGAGGCTCACATGCGAATCGGGCTGGTTAGTGATACTCATGGGAATCGGCAAGGAATGGCCTTGTTGGCAAAGCGGCTTAAGGCCCTGGGAATCAATCTCCTTCTGCATCTGGGGGATGATTATCGGGATATTGAGGCACTTGCCCAGGAAGACCTTCAGGTGATCGGGGTTCCGGGGGTCTATTGTCCGGAATACCAGGATCCGACAATTCCTAATCGCCGGATACTTAAATTGGAGGGCATGGAATTCCTCCTCACGCATACCCCGACCCGCCATCGGCACGATAAACCCGGTGACCTGGATCCGGAGGCCGCTGCTTCAAAAGTGAACGCAGTGCTCTTCGGCCACACTCACGCGACCCTCCTTGAAGAGCGTCAGGGAACCGCCTGGATCAATCCCGGTCACCTGCTGGATCGTTTGGACAAAGGGCAGCCGGCCACCTTTGCCCTTATGGAGATTTCACCCCCCCAACTTCGGGTGCAAATCTGCCGGCTGGCCGACGGGGAAGTCCTCCAGGAAAAGACTTTCCTGGTTTCAACTCAGAGGTAATCCCCCCGAGCAAACTTGAAAGACTCCGTCCAGGTCAGGGCTGCTACCTCTTCCACCACCTGCCGCAAAGGGGAGTCGGAAGGCAGAACCTGGGAAAGAGATAACAGCCGCTGGCTGTCAGCCTCCAAAGCCTGAACCAGGGGCGCCAGAGCTTTTAGAGCAAGGCCCGGACGGGTGAGCCCTTCCTGGAAAATTTCCAGCCGGGACAAAACTGTCTCCACCATTTCCTGGGCCGCTTTAGCCGGGTCCCCCTCCACCATCCCATTGACTGCTGCCGCCCCGGAAAGGGGTTGGGCCTTGCTCTCATCTTTTTTCAAGGCCAGCGCCTCAGCCAGACACTCGGCAAAATCGTCCCGGTTCCCTTTGGTGGCCGGGCTTGTGGGAAGATTCCTGGTCAGCAGGAGCAAGTCTTCAATTTTCATAGATTTATCAACCTTAGTTAACTTTCCCGGTTACATTGGTTTGGTTATTGAGATCTTTAGACCCTCAAGGGCCCTTAGCGGAGTGAACCTCACCGGCTAAAGCACCTCACTCTCCAAAAGGCCGCTAATCCAAAAGCAGACAAACAAATGATATAAGAAAAAGAACCACATAAACCCTTTATCCCGGGAAAGGCAATCTCCTCGGGGAAAGCCTAAAATTTTTTGGTTATGGAGGCTCAGGGCTAAAATTTCCCTGATCCCTTTGATACCTCGCCTTTGAATTTAGGCCTCCAAGGGCTGGTAAACCCGAAAGAGAAGGCCCCTAAGGCGGTCATACTGGTAGAGCTCTTGAGCCTCCGGTTTGCCCCAGCCCTGAAATTCGGCCTGCACCTGGCGCAACAGCACCGCCGCTTGATCAAGATCCACCGGTTCCGGAAGAGGCGAGACCTGATTTTGTTGCCGCACCAAGTCAACCTTTTCCCCGCCCACCGCTTCAGTAGTATTAATGTTATCCGCTTTCGGGCCCATAAGGGGCGCATTCGACCCCTGAGTCTCCGGCTCCTGGGCCAACTTGGCGGGATAATACGGATAATGGCTGGAAATTTCCACCGTGTGCCTCCTGACCCGATTTCACTTGATACGAAAGCAATTTTTATGCCAGGGAAAAGGCCGCTAAAAACGGAGGTTTTGGGGAAAAAGAGGCTTGGGTCAGGCAATTTTTGCCTAGTTCAGAAGGGGGAAAAGGGCACTTCTCCAAGATTCTTAGCCCCTGGAGACGGGCATCGCTGTACCTAGCCGCTCCCAAAGTCTTGGGATAAAACACCCAGACTTTCTCCAAAGTATTTACTTTGTAGCGGGAGAGCTTCGGGGACACCAAGGCTCCATGGGACAGCTTTTGCCAGGTTTCCGGCAAAAATCGCGTCCCAACCGCACCAGGGCCGCTTCCAGATCGGTGACCTCAAACCCGGCCACCGGTTGGGCCGTCCACAGAGCTTCAAGAGCCGTCCAGGCCTCAGCCGGAGAAAGGCCCGCCCGGATAAGTTTCAAGTGCTCGGCGGCCTGTTGCGCCAAAGAACCCAAAGGCGGACAAGCATGTGGCCATAAACCCCGAAGCTCCCGGAGAAAAATGTTCACCGTGGTGGGACCAATACCGGGGGCCAGCTCCATGAGCCGACGCTCTAGGTCTGCGGGGTCCCGGGCCGCGGCAGCCAAGCGTTCCAGATCTCCCTCATATTTTTCTTTTAAGGTGCCCATAATCTTAAGTAGTTTGGTGGCGGTTTTAAAATCGTAGCGCGTGTACCCGCCCTGGTCCAGAAGGGCTACCAGTCCATCCCAGCCTCGGGCAAGAACGGCCTCCGGCGTGACCACGCCCTGGTCGGCAAAAACCCGGAAAGTCCGGGCCGCTTGCTTCCCAGAGATGGGGGCCCCGTATAGTACTGCGGCCAGAAACCACTTTTGCCGCTCTCCCGGGCCTTCTGCCAGATTCAAGCCCAGCTCAGCGGAAAATCTCCCTCCCAAACGGGAAAGAAGGGCAGCCAGGATTTCCCTTGCCATGTCCACCCCCCATCAAAAAGGTCACCTGAAGAACAACCGGAACCCTCTTGAAAACCTCCCTTGTCATTATAAATAAAACCTTGTATCTTGGTGTAGTTTATATTTAACCTCCCATAACCAGGGGGAAATCCGGTATGTGTTTTATGGAAAGCCGCCGCTGTGCCTGTGGACGCCACTTGGCTTACCTCAATTTTCGGGATAACATTTTGCCGCCCGAGATTCTTATCAACCTTTATTGTCCGGATTGTTCCGCAGAAGTGACCTTTGACCCGGAATGCATGGTAGCCGATTGTGGCTGGATCTTGGAATATGACATGGAGGGGGCGCAGCATTTCATGGAAAAAAGGGGGCTGCGTCGGCAGGTCACCCCGGATCTGATTTTTGACGAAGGCTATCTCACCTGGCAGGGCTTTGCTCCCAAAGACCATGAAGTCAGGGCCCAGCTCCATCAGCGTCTGGCACCTCTCATTCAGGAGGACTTGAAACAATTTATGGAGAGCCTGAAAAACGAATGGCTGGCCCATGTGCAACAGCTAAAAGCCGAGGGATGGCGCCGGGCCCAGAAGACTTAGGCAAGAGTGGCATAATGGTCCCGGGACGGGCGCAAAGCCACAAGAATTCCAGCCCCCCTTTACCGGGTTTTCCCTCGGGAGCCACTCGGCAGGGCAGTGGGTTTTGGGGGCGTCGGCTCAGCCACCAATCCCCCTTAATTAAGCATCTTTGGAATCATCTTTGGCCAACAAATCCATGACCCTGAAGGATATCCAAATGGCCAGGGAGAGGGTGCAAGGTTTCATCCTTCGTACCCCCCTGGTCTATTCCCAGATAATGAGTCGTCGTTGGGGGGCCGAGGTCTTTCTGAAACTGGAGAACTTGCAGACCACCGGCTCCTTCAAGCTTCGGGGAGCGGTCAACCGCCTTAGACTGATGCAGGAGCGGAGAGAGGGCCACCAGGTAGTGGCGGCCTCCGCGGGAAATCATGGCCAAGGGGTGGCTTGGGCCGCCACCCGTTTGGGACTCGAGGCCACCGTGGTCATGCCCCGGGGGGCCTCCATTTCCAAACAGCTGGCCTGTCAGGATTATGGCGCCCGGCTGGTACTCGAAGGGGATAACCTGGCTGAGGCCCTGGAAGCGGCCTTAAGGCTGGAGGCCCAGGGCTATAAATTCATCCACCCCTATGACGATCTGGACGTAGTGGCCGGCCAAGGCACCCTAGGTTTGGAGATTTTGGAGGACCTGCCGGAGGTGGACACGGTCATCCTGCCGGTGGGTGGGGGAGGCTTGGCCGCCGGAGTGAGCCTGGCCCTTAAGGAAAGCTCCCCTCAGGTTCAGGTGCTGGGGGTGCAGACTGCGGCCGTGCCTTCCCTGGCCGAGGCCCAAAAGCAGGGAAAACCCGTCATGGTGGACTCACCACCCACCTTGGCCGACGGCATCCGGGTACCAAAGGTGGGAGAGAAGACTTTCCCTTTGGTGCAAAAATATCTGGATTCCCTGGTTTTGGTAGATGAGGAGGATATAGCTTTGGCCATTTTGCTCCTCCTGGAAAACAAAAAAATCCTGGCAGAAGGGGCGGGAGCGGCACCGGCGGCTGCCTTTTTTGGTCCTCTGGCCGGACGCCGCCTGGGAAGGCGGATAGTTTTGGTAATCAGTGGGGGTAACATCGATATTCCTCTGGTGGAACGGGTATTGGTGCGGGCTCTGCTTTTGCGGGGAAGACTTCTTACTCTGCGGGTGGTGCTCTTGGACCGTCCCGGTTCCTTAGGCCGCCTGGCGGCACTTGTGGGGGAAAAGGAGGCCAATATCCTCCATCTGTTTCACGACCGTCTGGCCCGGGACCTTCCTTTGGAACTCACCCGGGTGGAACTGATCCTGGAAACCCGGAGCCAGGAGCATGGGGAACAGGTGGTACAGGCCTTGCAGAAAGCAGGTTATCAGGTGGAAAAAAAGTCGTAAAGCTTGGGTCTTATACCCAGACTTGGGGGCCATGGAAACCTGATTGAAATGGCCGGGTGAGTTGGTCTCTCCCATACATGGGCTCCGGTTTATACTTGCCGGCCCTCTGGCCCCCTGTTAGCCTGAATGGAAGTAGCCCGTAACTGGGGGAGTACTACCATGGGCGTTTCCCAAAAGATAAAGGCCACTTTGGAACGAGCTTCCTGGATCCGCCGGATGTTCGAGGAAGGGGCGGAGCTCAAAGCCCGGCTGGGGCCGGAAAGGGTCTTTGATTTCACTCTGGGGAACCCGGATCTGGAGCCGCCTTCCCGCTTCAAGGAAGTCCTCCGGGAACTGGCCCGAGATCCCCAGAAAGGCCTGCACAGCTACATGCCCAACGCCGGATTACCCGAAACCCGGAGAGCCTTGGCCAGCTGGTTGAGCCAGGTTTATCATCTGGATTTCGGCCCGGATGACCTGGTTGTCACCTGTGGGGCCGCCGGAGCTCTGAATGTCATCCTCAAGACCATCCTGGACCCGGGGGATGAGGTGTTGGTCTTGTCCCCCTATTTTCCCGAGTATCTGTTTTATATCGACAATCATGGCGGCGTCCCCAGGGTGGTGGAAACCGATGAAGGCTTTCAAATTGACCTTGGACGTGTGAAAGAGGCCATGAGTGCCCGGACCAGGGCGATAATCCTGAACTCCCCCAATAATCCCACCGGGCAGATTTACCCGGCGGAGGACCTCATCGCCTTAGGAGGACTCCTTAAGCGCCAGGCGGAAAGGGTGGGCCGGCCCATATATCTGGTGGCTGACGAGCCTTACCGACACCTTATTTATGACCGGTGGGAGCTCCCCAACCTATTTGCTGTTTATCGCGACACCTTTTTGGCCACTTCCTTTTCCAAGAATCTTTCTATTCCCGGCGAACGACTGGGTTTGGCCGCGGTAAGTCCCCAGGCGACGCAGCGGCAGGAACTTCTAGCCGGGATGATTCTGGCCAACCGGATACTGGGATTCGTCAACGCCCCCGCCTTGATGCAGCGGGTGGTGGCCCGAATGCCAGGCTTGTCGGTGGATGTCACCCTATATGCCCGACGCCGGGACCTCCTGGCTCAGATTCTGAAAGAGGCAGGATATCGCTTTGTTATGCCCCGGGGGGCCTTCTACTTTTTTCCCGAGGCCCCCGGAGGCGATGATATGGCATTTGTCCAACGTCTCAAAAGAGAAAATATCCTGGGCGTGCCGGGGCGGGGCTTCGGCCGGGCTGGTTATTTCCGCCTGGCCTTTTGTGTACCTGAAAGGGTCATTGAGGCGGCAGCGCCGGGCTTTTTCCGCGCCGCCAAGGGCTAACCGAACTTTGAATCTGAGGCAATGTTGATTCCCGAGCCCTAAGCATTTCCGGCAGGAGCAGACCATGCCTAAACGTGAACATTTGGAGAGGCCGATGCCCCTTAGCCAGGTGCTGGAAGGCTTAATAAGACCTGCTGACTGGCAAGCCCTCAAAGAAAGGCAACGGGTGCGGGCCGCCTGGGAACAGGTGGTTCCCGAAGCACTGCGACAACAGGCAAGGTTGGTGGATCTGCGACGACGGGTGCTATGGGTAGAGGTAACCACCAGTTCCTGGTTACAAGAACTTCAATTTTTAAAACCTCTAATCCTCAAAGAACTGGAAAAAATCCTGGGCCCCGACCTCATCCGGGACCTCCGGGCAAAAGTGGGTTGACGCGCACTGTAATTTTAAGGAAGACCGGGAAAAATTATCATGAATTCCGGTTACTCAAACTCAGCCCCTCGCCTGCTTTTGGTGGATGACGAGTACCTTATTCGCATGGTGGGCAGGGAGCTTTTAACGATCCTGGGATTTCAGGTGGAATTGGCGGCCGATGGAGCTGAAGCTCTTAAGGTCCTGAATGAGAGCGCTCTTCCTGATCTGGTCCTTCTCGACTTCCATCTTCCGGATTTCACCGGTCCGGAACTGGTCCGCCTTCTCAAACAGAGATATCCGGGCCTTAGGATCCTGGTGGCTTCGGGATACTTTTCCCCCC